>Ga0187784_10003900_pt1 | contig 12080 bp, 14 predicted proteins | sample 1015_SJ02_MP15_2_FD_132964 | JGI IMG/M metagenome (GOLD analysis project Ga0187784, IMG submission 132964) | Tropical peat soil microbial communities from peatlands in Department of Meta, Colombia - 1015_SJ02_MP15_20_MG | ecosystem: Environmental > Terrestrial > Soil > Wetlands > Peat | place... | reverse complement strand
GTGGCGGCGGCGGTCCGCGACGGGAATTCCGCGACGCCAAAGACATTACCTATCCGTCTTCCGAGATTGCCTGATCCGCGATGCTGTGCCGGAACCACCGGCCCGGATTTCGTTGAGTTACAATGTCTCTAAGTGCCCAGAGAGCCGAATCCAATCCACCCCACAACGAACTGATCAACCACAATAAGTTGTTGATACATGTCTCGAACCATCCCGAACCATACTTCCTTCTTGCCGGTTTCATTTCATACGTTTAAACTTCCTTCAGCCGATTCGTTCATTGTTTCAGTAGCTTGCTGGAAAACAGGAAGGCTCCCAACCACCAACTTGGAGACATCGCCATGCATGAACAGGACGCGCCGCTTACCTCACGATTTCGTATCTGCGGGCGGAGCATAACTTTTTCAACCAACACGTTTGAAAAGGTAAGTTTTATCGGCTCTTCTTTCATTGCGACATATGCATTTTACTGTCTTGGCGTTGGCGCACCGGCACTTACCGCGACGGGCTTTTCAACATTCGTAGCATCATATGCTTTAGGATATTTGGCGCTTTTTGAAGATGATCGCGCTTTCGTGACCAGCAAGATCCCTAGCTTCTCTAAAAAACGCAGCCTGAAAGGTGTTGAACCTCGATAGAGCGCTTCATCTTTCAGCGTGGATCTCTTTTCTGTTGCTTGGCCTTTCTTTTTAGATCCAGACTAACCCAAAGTCCGGCAAACCGAAGAAAGGAGTATGCGGCAACCATGACGGCGACAACTAGCCCAACGTCAAATCCACGCATAATCCAGTAGCAATTATGCAGGATTGGCGCATGTTGCCATGCGTCAAAAATCATGTAGTCTCTTCTACATGACACGCCGAAGATTGCTTCGATGATTGTGTAGTTATCCTCCTCAAATAGTTTTTCGGTAAAACCGTAGGCAGAGGCTCCCGCTATAAAAATTGTGATAAATAGTATATATTGCGCCAACATTCGTTGCTGGAGCGTATGGGCCATGCTTTGCATCCGATCGATCCGGGCATCCAGCGCCGTTCTTCGCTCTCCAATTGATCTCATGGCTTCAATCATTTGATGATAGTTTCTGTGGATAAATCTATCGTATGGCTGAAAGCCCTTGATTCTTTCAACACGCAAATCGCCGAGGCGATTGATTAGTTCATTATAGTAGTATACGCTTCGATTTATGCGATATGAATAACCTCCATAGCACTTGTTGTAGGTGATTTTTTTTTCGCCAAGCCAGAATTCCGATTTCGTCTTTAGCCCTTTTTCGTCGATCGAGGTCGGAGCTCGACCGATGTCATTCCATGCCGAGTTTAACTCATTCATTTCCATCATCGGTAGGGTTGACTTCGTAAGCTTTTCAATTGTTGCTGATAGCGCCGCGCCGACATCAAGAAAAGATTCGTAGGTGGCGGTCACGGTATGGCGCTCGACGAAGGCGATGGCTCGCAGTTCGGAAAGAACATGCAATCGTCGAACAAGCCTGCCGAGCGAATAGTCGCTCGTACCATCAAAGAGTAGGAAGTATCGTATATAGTCATTGTTGTTGATCCGCTGCTCCGCTGCGGTGATTTCAAACAGCCTTGCATCTCGCCTGTCCTGTAGAAAGAGAGTCGAACCATAGATGGCGATTTTATTCCCCATGTAACATACAATCGGATTAGAATCCCAACGTGAGGATTCCTGTTCGCGAAACAACTGATGCTTAGACGAGTCCATATCAAGAGAATCAACAAAAAAGTCTTTATTTCGGTCAAAATAACGCATAATGTCTGGTTTGAGCGTTTTGGTTGCCAGCGTCGGCATCGACCTTTGGATGTCGCTAAATATTTCTTTTTCACGCGTAAGGTCTGTTTCATCCGCCGTCACGATGACGCCACGGCAGTCATCAATAACCGTATTCCAATAGGGCCTCAGAAAGGCATGATTAGTCAAGAAGAGATCGACGGCTACCCATATCTGTCTATACAAAAGGTCATTGAGATACTTGTTGTTGTTCACATAATGCCAGCATGGACTATTTAAGTATCGATTGCTTACGAGTTCATCTATGAGAACTCGTGCAACATCTTTTATGTCCTTTGTTGATTTTTGCGTGGAGCCATATGGCTTGTCGAGAATATAAGTTACAGTAAAATGCTCTCTGTACAGAACCAGAACGGCTCGTAGACTTAAGCTGCAGAACGCCTGCGTATTTATATCAATGCAAACATTGGTCCCGGTATTTAGAGCTTGATAGATCATGCGCAGGGTAGCTAACCGGCTTGGAGCGAGCTGTCCCTCGTTTTTTGAAATTCTCAACAGGTGCAAGGCATAGCCCGCGATGTGTCGGCGGACGTGATCTTGAGATAACGGATCTTTGTCTCTCTCAGCGTATTTGCCCGAAGGCAGCCTCTTGGGGAAGAAGAAGGCAAGATGTCTAGTCAGGCACGGCGTTGTAATTGCGACAGCGGGGCGGGCCAGAGCGCGTCGGGAAACGGGCACGTCAGCTCTCCTTCCATAATTGCTTAGAATTCATGAGGTTGGCGGTGTTCCCGTACAATTGGCGGGTATGATACGTGATTGTGCGCCGTTTACAAGTTCGGGTGAGAGAGCTGCTGTCACGCGATGAGACAAAGCGTCGCGGAACGCGAGGGGCTGAAAGCCAGAAGACAGACTGAACGCTTTCGGCGTCTCCCGAGGAAAACGCCACCAAAGACGACATGCCCACGCGGGTCTCGTTCGGGATTCGAATAGACGCCCATTAGCCGCAGGTCATGCAGTTCGAAGCCGGTTTCCTCTTTGATCTCGCGGCGGCACGCCTCTTCCACCGTCTGGCCGGTTTCGACAAAGCCGCCCGGCAAGGCATAGCTGCCCTTGAGCCGGAAAGCGTTCGCTGAATCCTGTGGAGGTTCGCTCGCGCGCACCTCCACATCTTTCTTCCCAAACTTTGCCATCCGTTGCGCATTCGCCCGGCGATTAAAGCGTTAGGATGGCGGCATGCATCGCTATGCCCCCAGCGCCCGGCCGCAACGCCGCTTCCATGCGCCACGCCTTGTTTCGCGACCCATCGCGGTGCCGCGCGCGGTTACGCGAGCGCGTTTGCCGGTGGTGCGGCGCGCGGTTTTCGAGCCCGCACTTCTGCCCCTGCCGCCGGCTGAATTCCAACCCGACCCCTATGTCGATTATGGGCGCATGCTGACAGAGGAGGGCGGCATTCTCATCGCTTACAAAGACCTCGATTTGCGCTTGCGCCATACAGTCTGGCGTGTGATCGCATGGTCGTGCTTCACCGGCAGCGAAGGCTGGTTCCTGCGCGACCATTCGCCGGTGCAGAGTTCCTGGATCAATCTCGCCTGCTTCGTGATCGTCGCCCTGGTCAATTGGCTCATCGTCCGCAAACCGGTCGAGCTCTACCGTCAGATCGAAATCCGCCCCGATTGCCTCATCCTCGAAGGCGCCGAGGTGTTCTGGCGGCGCTTCATGGAAAGTGGCTGGCCATCGTTCAAGCCGGACCAGGAGGGCAACCAGGTCTTGTGCGGCATCTATGGCACGCGCTACGTCGAATATCTCACCGCGCGGCGCTTCGACGAGTTCGATCGTATGCCTAAGGTTTTCGCGGCGCATATGCAGGACGCGATGCGCCAATTGTGGACGACAACGCACATGTGACGCGCCGCCCTGAACCTTGGAGCAAGCCACCTTTCGCGCTTGCCAAGCCCTTGCCACCACTACGCTTAAGGCGAAATGGGAGGGGTGCGTGCGATGACGAAGCTTCTTCAGCTGCTCATAATTCTGCTGTCGGTTTCGATCTGGTACGGCCTCGCCATGGTCGGCCAGGGTGGCTTTGCCGTATTTTTCGCCCATCCGGCACGCATGGCGCTGGTCATCATTGGCGTGTTCCGTTCCGGTGTTGGCATGTTGAGCGAGGCCGGGCTCTACACAGGCGAGCGCGAGGATGCGGCAAGTTTGGACTGAGCTTTGAATTTTCCCCTTTCGTGACAAGTCAGATCAAATAGAACTAGCCGTGCTACATATTCTTTTTCCGTTCCAAATATTTTTCAATGTTAATCTGTTGGGCGCGAGCTCCAAGCAAGTACCACTCGCGACACTCCTCTTCCTTTCCTATAAGAAGCGACGCTACATCTTTGGTATCCTCGGCTATAGATAAAGCTGCGTCAACCCCAGGTAAATAGTGTAGTGGTTTCGCTAACCAGCTGACCACTTCAAATACGTTTTCAATCTTGCGTTCAGCACGAACAACGTCGTATGTCTCCCGCATGGCGTCCAGAAGCGCACGTTCGCCTTCGAGGCTTGATGCGCTGGTGACAAAAGAGCGGACCTTTTCGGCATAACGTTGGATTGTCTTGTCGGCCCGAATTGCTGCCACACTCGCAGCATCATGAGGTGAAAAATTCAATAAACCGCCAACAAACTTTTGGCCAAGAATGACCTGTCCGTTTAGCTCTGGTAAACTAAATGATGGTGGAGGGCCGCCGCCACGAATGTAATCGCAGACCTCTGACAACAACGTTATGTCTCTCTCATCAAGGATGATAAGGCTTCCCTCCTTACCGGCTTCACGTATCTGAAGAAATAACCTGCAGAGGTATTGCTCTGAAATCGATTGTTTTATGTCGTCTAATTTCTCATTTACCTTTTCCCGATCAGCCTTGCTTAGATCAGTTAAGTCCATCTCCGAGATGTAGTTCAGGCTTCCGCTTGATAGCGCTCTCGCTCCGAGAAGCACTGAAGCGAAACTGCGTGCGTTTTCATCCCACTCTTTGAAGGTGCCCTCCCCATATCGGACTCCCAAGCTTTTGCCGTCGACCCCGTTGGGGCCTTCTGCAGAAGGTGACCAGTCGGCCTGCGGCACGATTATCTCATCAGCAATAGCTACGAAGGTCGCCCCTCGATCGAAGAATGAGGAGTCACTGCGTCGGTTCAGCCCAAGGTAGTATGGGTGAGTTATTCGATTGAAGTGGGGGCGATTAGCTTCGTCCATCGCCCTTATTAAAGCGCTCTCAAATTTACCACCTAGGATAGCTTTCATGGGGCAGCTTTCAAATTAGAAGCAAGGCCATGATCGCACTCTAGCATGGATTGCCAAATGCGAGTAGTGAGTTGCGGTGCCGAAACTCGCACAGGAATTAGCGCCGCCCCAACCACGGCCTTTGCCGCACTTCCGCCCGTATCCCCGCCACATCCTCATGCTCCAACCGGATCGCCGCGGCGGGCGGTTCGCCTTCGATCATCAGCAGTTGGCTGAAGCGGTTGCGTGAGAAGGCGGTGCGCAGCTCGAAAGGCGCGATCAGGCGTTCGAGGCGGCGGGAGATGTAGTCGAGGGTTGCCTGGTCTCCGTTGGCAAAGCACTGGATTAGCCCGGCATTTCCCAGGAATGTTTCATAACTGCGCGTATAGTATCGTTGCAGCTGTGTCGTATCTTGCAGCACGGCCCATAATTTCACCCCAAATCCGGGAAAATAGGCCGCGGCGCGCTCCATAATTTCCATATGGCCGAGCGTCGCGAATTCCTCCATCATGAACAGGATCGGCGGCTCGTCGCGCGGATAGGTTCCCATCTGTTCGAGCACCAGGCAGGCCATTTGCACGACGAGGCGCAACCAACGGTAATGGCTTTGCATGCGCCCGACCGGCAGGCAGAGATAAATCGTCGTCGGCGGACCGGCGCGCAGTTCGGCAAGCTCGAAATCCGAGCGCCGCGAAATTTGCCGCAACGGCAAACTATCCAGAAAATCGGTCTGCGCCGCCGCCGTCGAAAAAATGCTGCCGCGTTCCGTCTGCGGCGTGCTGAGAAAACGATTGCCCGTCGCAGCGAGAATGCCGCCGAAGCGATTTCCGGCCTTGGCCATGGCGCGCAGCAGGGTTTCAACGGCGGCTTTGTTTTCGTTGAAGAAGGCTTCGTCCGGCTGGCCATCCTCGGAGTTGCGCGGCTTGGCGCGCACCGCCTTGAGCAGCGGCGGATAGGTCAGCGACAGCAGCTCACGCACCGTGATCAGATTGCGCTCGCTTTCGGCCAGCGTCAGGGTGAGCAGAATGATGCCGGTGAGCAGCGCCCGCGCGCTGTCATTCCAATGGCGCGAGCGCGTGTCGCCGTCATCGACGATGAGGGCCTGGGTAATCGAGGCGACATCATCGACGATCGTCCAACTGTCGGGATCGAGTTCGGCCAGCGCGTTGAAACAGGCGCTGGCCTCGCCCGACTGGCCGAAGGGATCGAGCACATGCACCTTATGCCCGAGCGCCCGGCGCAGACGCGCCGTCTTGGCCAGCTCGCCCTTGGGATCGAGCACCAACATTGAGCCGGGATAGAGATAGAGATTGGGCTCCAGCACCGTCGTCGTCTTGCCGGCGCGCGCGCCCGCGATGGTCACCATCGGACGGTCGTCGAGATAACCAAGGAAACGCCCGGCGAATTTCCCGAGGATAATTTGCCCCGGCAGATAGGCGTATTGCGCCAGCTGATGGGGCGGCATCCAGTAATTGACCGGCGGCCGGTCGGCGACGAAGCGCGGCACACGCACGCCACGCGGCAGCGCATGCTCATAGAGGTCGCGGCTGCGCGCATCGAGCGCCGGCAAGCCGAGATGAGCTTGCGGCTGCGAAAGCGCGAGCGGCGTGGCCCATTTCTCGCGCTCGGTCGGCTTCCACCAGCTCACCGAAGCACCTCCGTCGCAGTCTTGCCGATCGGGCAACAAGTAACCCAGGCCGCGCGAAGTGCCACTGGGAATCTCTGGGAAACAACGGCGCGTAAGGTTCACGACAGGATGGGAGTTCGTGGGAATGTTCGGCAGCGGGTTTCGATAAGACTGGAAGATCGCCAAATCACTACGGAAGATTAGGGCACCTCATAGGGGCATGATGCGCCCGGTCGCGGCTTAATGGCGTCAAGGTGCTTCCACCCAGAACGCAAGAAAATTGCCGAAGACGTCAATTTTCCTGCGTTCCGGGTCCCTGCGAAGCAACCTTGACGCCGGCCGCGCCCGTTCGCCCATGGCCCCTATGAGGTGCCATCCCGCACCGTTTCTCATTGGAGGAAATCATGGCGGCTCCCTTGACCATTATCGCTCTTCGCAAGAACCCTTGGAATGTCCTTACGCGCCCGCTGCCCGCGGATGCGGATCCGCTCTTGCTCGAACTCGCTTATCTTGCGGCACACTATTGCCGCGCCAGCGAATCCCGGCTGATGCTTGCGGCGCGTTCGGGCGCCTACGTGCCGCTTGGCTGGCTACCTGAAGCTGGTTTTCCTGACGTGCATGAAGAAAACGAGGCCTATGCCTGCGATGCCGATTCCAAACTCATCGAGATTTGCCACCGCTACAAAACGAGCTTCGGCATTGCGCTACCACTTTGATTGTTCATCCTTCCCTGTCGCACGCACGAACTTTGGTTCGATCTGTAAAGACTTGCACAGCATGGCGAGGATCGCTGTCGGTTGACAGGAGTTGGTTCAGTCCATCCTGACATGAAAAGCCGTCGCAAAGGGTGAGAAGTACAAGCCGTTACGATGGAGAAGATTCTGCATCAAAATTAAATTGGTCGAAGAGGGTAGCGAGATGTCCTTTTGCTTAGGCAAAAGGTTTTCTCGTTGGGGGCCGGAAAGGTGGCCCCCAAACCCCAGGACGCTTGCGCTCTGCCTGAAACCGGAAATCGGAACGCGACCATGGGACGGCCAAATAAATTTGAAGCGCGCGACCGGCAGTTTAATCTCTGCCTCACCGCAAGCGAGCTGGAAAGCATCAAGAGGCGCGCCGCAGCGGTCGGCATGCGCCCGGTGCATTTCGGGCGCGCCCTGCTGCTCGATGACAAGCGCCAAGTCCATGCGAAGTCAGGCGACGAAAATAACCTCGCGCGGTTGATTTATGGCCAGCTGGCGCGTTTGGGGAACAACCTCAATCAGACAGTCCGCCATCTGCACCGAACGGGCGATCCGCTGCCCGCCGATCTCGAACCCTTGCTGCGCGACATCCGCCAGATTCTGGTGCGGGTGCCGTTATGATCGTCCGCATCCTGTCGCGCGGCAAGAGCTTCAAAGGGCTCGCCACCTATCTCACCCATGACGCCGAAAAGGCCAAAACGGAGGAGCGCGTTGCTTGGACGCATACGCTGAATCTTGCGCATGACGGTACGGAAGCCGCTGTCCACGAAATGCTCTGGACGTCGCGCAATGCCGAGCTTCTGAAACAGGAAGCCGGCATCCGCGCCGGCGGTCGCGCCACGGAAAACGCCGTCAAGCATCTGAGCCTCAATTGGGCTCCCGACGAAACACCGACGCGCGCCCATATGATCGAGACGACGGAAGATTTCCTGCGCCATATGAAGTGGCAGGATCATCAAGCGCTGCTCGTCGCGCATGACGATAAGGAGCATGCGCATGTGCATGTCATGCTCAACGTCATCCACCCTGAAACCGGCCTGCGCCTCGACGACGGTTTCGAGCGCCGCCGCGCCCAGGAATGGGCGCTCGAATATGAGCGCGAACAGGGGCGCATTTATTGCGAGCAGCGCCTCGAAAATATCGGCGAGCGCGAGGAGGCGCCGACGCGGCCTGCCTGGATGGCGTTCAAAAATCGGCAGCAGGAATTTGAACGCGCCGAAAATACCCTGCGCGAAAATGCGGCGGATTTTTCGGATGCGGAGGAAAATCCGAAAATACGAAATACCGCCGAATGGAAAAAGCTCAAGGAATTCCAGCGCCACGAACGCGAGGAATTTTTCGCGGAAGGAAAAGCCGAATTTTCCGAATTGCGCCGGTCGATTTATCGCGAGGTGCGCGAGGAATTTCGCGAACGCTGGGGTGATTATTATTCCGCCCGTCGCGACGGGCTGGACGCCGAGGCGCTGGCCACCATGAAAGCCGAGTTGCTTGCCGACCAGAAAGCCATGCTCGACACCCGCCGCGACGAAGCCTGCCAGGAATTGCGCGAAACGCGCGACGGCATTTATCGCGAGCTGCTCGATGAGCAGCGCGAGATGCGGCTCGGCCTGCGCGCGCGTCAGGAAGCCGGGCTCGACAACGCCCTGTTCTTCGATCAGATCGAAAACCGGCACGCCGAGAGGGATATGAACCAGGCCTTTCGCGATGCGGCAACGGAAACCGGCGCCGCCCAGGAAATCGGCGCTTGGAATGCCGAAGCTGAGGAGATCAGCGGCTGGCCGCGCGAAAACCATGAGGGCGTCAAATCCGGGGCGGATGTCGCCGACCGCATCGGCACCGGCATCGGCTTCGGCCTGCTTGCGTTCTTCGAGGGCGCGCTCGATTTCAGCCCCGGCAAGCCGGCGCCAAAGCCGCGCCCGCCGGCGGAGCCTGAGGCGCGCCGCCCCAATCTCTTCGAGGCCGCTTTCGAAGAATCCCGCGCGCGGCAGCAGGCGGAGCGCGAGGAGGCCGACCGCGAATGGTACCGCAAGCAACAGTCGCTCGGAGAGTGACCGCGGGACCCGGCCAGCCACGCCGGTGTCCCCTGATCACCGGGCAAGCACAGAGAAGACAGAACCCGTTCGAGGGCCAGCGATGCAGGAACAGCATAGCTGCGCGTCTCTTCATGCGGAGCCGCAAGGGTGCAGCGCGCTTCTGATCGAGCCGGAATCCGACCCCTATGCCGGGGCCGAGCTCGAGATCGAAGACGAGTATCGCCGCAAGCTTGCCGCTTTGCGCCGTCTGCCCAAGCGCGACCGCGCCGCGGCGTTGAGAAATGCCCGCGAGTCGCGACAGCTTGCCTTGCGGCTCTTGCATGAACGTCTGGCGCGGGCCCGGCAGGCGCGGCGCGTGCTGCGTCTGATGCAACGACCGCGCCCCGGCTAGGCGCAAAACAAACGCCGCTTCGCAGCGGCGCCCACCGGCGAAATTTGAGCCAGATCAGGAGACCAGCATGGCGCTCGATAACCGCAGCATCCCCCGCCAGATTTTCTACCTCGTCATCGTCGCCATCGGCTTGCTGGCCTTGCTCATCTTGCTTGCCGACCGCGATCTCTAATGTTCGGTGGGGCGCGGAGTCTTGCGTGGCCTGCCGCGCGGGCGCTTAGGCGACGATGGTGGCGGAGGCGGCGGGATGTCGATGCCGTCAAGGGGGTTCTGCCCCACCGCCCGACTGTTCGGCGGCCAATTGTCATTGGCGGGCGGTTCGGTCATGACCACTTCCGGCGCGTCCTCTGCCTCTTCCGGTTCCGGGTTCAATTCTTTGACTATCGCATCGACCATGCGCACGGCGCTCACGTAAGCGTCGGCAGTCACGGTGCGCGCATAGAGAGACGGGATGAAGCACATTTTCGCGAATATCGCGGCTAATTCGAATCCGAACCCGACCAGTTCAAGAATGGCCACAACGGCCGCAAGGCGGGGATTGGCCCGGACAATCTCATCGAGAGTCCTGATCTGAGCGAGCAGTCCATTATCCGGCGGCACATAATCGGGCAGCTTCTCCAAACTTGCCCGGATCGCCTCGCCCCGGCCGTTCGAGAGTTGCGCGAGGCGCACATTCAGATTTGCGAGCTGCTCACTCTCCTCGCGGAGTCGGGCCTCGAAGACAGGCAACTGGTCGTGCGCTTGCTGCCGCGCGGTTTCCAACGCAATCCCCTGCTGTTGCTTGCGCAGCGTGTCCAAGCGCGTACGCGCCATATCCAACGCATGCGTAGTCTCTGACAAATGCGCTCTTGTATCCTCCACTTGCGCCATCGCCGCGCGATGTCGTGGCCCGTGGCCCGCGCGGCCTGAATTGCCGTCACCGACAACGCCCCCAAGTTCCTTATTCCGGAACAGTTCCCGGGCCGCCAATTCCTCGTCGAGCTTGTTCTTGCGCGCGGCGAGATCCGCCACTTCCTGCTGGGCCTGCTGCACTTGAGGATCAGCCGCCGCCGGGTCGACCTCCCCAGCCTGCAACCTTGTCACATGCGCCGTCAACGCTGACACGCGCGCCTTCTGGTCGGTGACCGCATCCGCCGCGCGCGCAATTTCATCTTCAACCGGCTTCGTAGCCGCGATAACGAGGTGAGCATTGTTGTTGCGATTGGATTGTAAAATCCGCGTATCGATGTCGCGTGCCAGGAACAACACGAGCATGACCAGGGCTGTGGCCTGGGCAAGACCGGCCGAGAGCACCAGGCGCGTGATGTAGAAGAACCAATTCTTGAGCCGGGACAGCCAGCCTCCGGAGATGCCGGTGAGTCCCGCCCGCGCCAGTTCAAAAGCGCCCAATTGGTAGAATCCCGCCCTGTTAATGGCATAGGCGTCAAATAGTAACACGAAGGTTGCGAGACCAAGGGCCATCGCTATGATTTCAAAGTGAATTCGTCCTGGTTCGGCAAACAGGCGGTGGCCGATGAAACTGAAAATTGTAACCTGATATCCCCACAACCCGCAGTTTATAAGCGCGCCGGTTATGACGATATCTTCTTCGCCGACCGGAAATTTGTTGAGGATTTGCTCATCGGCTCCAGCGACCCACTTAATCAGTAATTTCTTGATCGGGCCGGTTTTTCGCGGCGATTGAGCATGCGGCATGTCCATGACCACACTCCGTAATTTAAGGAGGCCAACCTTGGTTTACGTCATTGATTGAATCCGCTTCTGATCGAGTAGCATCAGGGCTTACCCCGCTGCTGCGGTTTCTCAGTCTTCTTCGAGTTGGTAGCCCCATTCGGAGTCTTCGATGGTGCGCGCTCGTTGCTTCGCCGAAACGCGCTTGAGGATGTCCGAGAGACCGAGTTCCGAAGCTGTCAGTTCGACGCGGGCGATGTCTTGCGGATTCGTGTCTGTCGCTGAGGAAAAGAAGGCCGGCGTGGCCTTTGCGGCAGAAGCCGTGCGGCTGCGTTCCCGGCTCGTCGCTTCACTAGATTTCAGGCGCTTCAAAAACAAAAAGGCCAGCGCGGCGCCGCGCTGGCCTATCGTTTCCACAAGCTTCGACATGCCGAGCTTTGCCGTGGCTTTCTGGCCTTGAAGCAACGAGGTCATGGTCCGCCTCATGTCTGAGGGCGCGTAATTGCGCCGATGCAGCACGAGGCTAGATTGGAACGTTCGTTGTGTCAAGCCAAATAGCTAAATTGGCTTTGTAAGGCCTATGGCTTTGCAAGCTTGAGTG
>Ga0187784_10003899_pt1 | contig 12081 bp, 8 predicted proteins | sample 1015_SJ02_MP15_2_FD_132964 | JGI IMG/M metagenome (GOLD analysis project Ga0187784, IMG submission 132964) | Tropical peat soil microbial communities from peatlands in Department of Meta, Colombia - 1015_SJ02_MP15_20_MG | ecosystem: Environmental > Terrestrial > Soil > Wetlands > Peat | place... | reverse complement strand
TTCTTCAGTTTACCAAATCGTTTGCGTTTCCCTCTTGTACAAGTGGTGGACATGCGATCTGAGCCTCACCGTTTCATAGCAGCGGTCACAACATCCGGCACAGTCTTGATGTAGTGGCGTTGAGTCGTGCTCACGTCCTCGTGGCTGAGTATCGTCTGAATCACAATATCAGGAACACCGAGTTCGTGAAGGTTTGTGGCGAGACCCCGCCGATAAGCGTGCCAGCCCTTCCACTTCAACCCATTCGCCTTGAACACTGGCTTGATCACTCTGTTGGCGAGGTTGTCCAAGTCCAGTGCCCCGCCAATCGTATTGGGGAACATCCATCCGCTCGCAGGTTCAGGCTTGATCGCACCGAGGATAATCCGAAGAGGCTTGATGATTGGTACGACGCCGCGCGGTCGTCTTCGTCCTCGTGGGTCTTGGTCTCAGGCAGCTTCCCATTCGAGTGTCGCAGCAGATGCCAGTTCGCGTTGCCCAGTCCCGCGGTTCTTGCCGCTGGCGTGAGTTGCCGTGATAGTAAGGTGCGTCGGTCGAGCACAGTGCCCTTCTCACTTGGGAACACCAAGGCCTACCGATGAACGTTTTGTGGCTTCTTCAAACGTCTGCAACACAGCACGCTGAGAAGCGATTCCTCGAAAAGCTGTCTTGCCCAAAAAGCAACGGAATGATACCTTCGACCCTTGCAGACGGTGGGGCGAAATATCTGGGTGGAAAGCGATACCCATTCGACCTGGTTGTCAATGGCGTATCGCTGAGAACAGGCTTTGATGGCGGGACACACATGCGAGCTTTTGCAAGGCAACTCGCTTTCTTGTTTCTTGTGTTGCTCATCCTTCAACAAGGCCATATCTGCGCACAGTCACCCGCTCTGCCAAGCGACTTCACATTGCTTAGTGCCATTGAGTCGACTTTACTGGATCATCCACTCATTCGATCACAACGCGCGCAAGTGCAGATCAGCCGTGGTTTGCAGGAGCAAGCTTCTGGGCCTTTCAATTCACTAATTACAAGCGGCTTTAATAGCAACAGGATAGATGTCCCTTTGAGCGGTTTTCAGCAACAGGAGAACACGGCATTGGGGGTCACGAGCTCCGATCAGGCAACCAATAACACAAATTATGCTGTCGGCGTCCAACGCTTGTTTCGTGACGGCATTTCCGTCAACACACAGTTCCAATTGAGCCGGCTTACAGACAATTTATTTAACAAGGGCGGCGTCAATACATCCACGCTCAATGTCGCGCTCAATATTCCGCTCATGCGTGGACGAGGGCGCGCGGTAGTGGCGGCCCAAGAGCAGGCAGCGAAAACCGAAGTGGATGCCACGTTACTGGATTTGAACCAACTGATTTCGCAACTGATAGCGAACACCGCATCCAGTTATTGGAACCTGGTGGCAGCCCGCAAGAACCTGGCGATTGCGGTTGAGGCTGAAGACCGTGGAAGCGTTTATCTTCACAACGTGCGGGAATTGGTGGATGCGGACCATGTTCCCAGTAATGACTTGCACGAAGTCACGGCAAACCTGGCTCAGCGGTCCTCGACGCGCTTGGCAGCTGAGCAGCAAGTCGTCGCGGCCCAGGAACAGTTGGCCTTAGACATGGGAATGAGTGCGGACCGTATGTTGGCGGAGCGTCCGAGTCCGGCGGACGACTTTCCCCGGGCAGAAGGCCAGGAGTTGCCTTCCGACACGGCTTCTTGCATGGAATATTACGCGGAGCAGGCCTTGCGGCGACGAGCGGACTATCTTGCTTCGGAGCGCCGGTCGGCAGAGGCGAAGACGCTCCTGAACGCAACCCGGAACAGGCTATTACCTCAGGTCGACCTCAATTTTTCGGCCGGATACTATGGCTTGCGGCAAGGGCGCCAGGCCGGTGATTTTTTTGGGTCAACTTATACCGGAGTGCCAGGGCCTAACGCTGCCGCCGGTATCACTTACAGTTTTCCGGAAAATAACCAGCTCGCTCGCGGCGAATTGATGCAGTCGCAAGGCCTGGTCATACAGGCAGATGTGCAAAGCACGCAGCTGGCACGTGCCATCAACAGTTCTGTCGTGGTCACTCTGGAAGGGCTTCGAAGCGCCATTGTCCGGGCCAAGAGGGCCCGTGAATCGGTGGAATCGTTTCAGTCGGCGTTAACGGGAGAGCGCGAAAAATATGCAGGAGGCATTGGCTCGATTGTCGACATCCTTTCGGTGGAGGATCGCCTCACGGCAGCGTTGTCTGATCAGGTGGAGTCGGAACTGGCTTACGCGTTGGCCGTAACTCAATTTTGTTTTGCCACCGGCACTTTGGTTCGCCCAAATGAACCTGTGCAGAGCGTTCCAGCCGACACGTTTTTTAGTTTGCCATTTATGTGTACGCTGGAGGGGCCGCGGTGAGGGAGTGTTTATGAATACGCGTCTATTTCGGCAGGTTTCTCTCGAACGCTTGTCGTCGCCCGAGCAGCTGGATCAGATGTTGCAGGTCACGAGTCCGCGAGCATGGACCGGACTCGCTGCCGTTTTCCTCTTGCTTTGTACCGCCCTCGTGTGGGGCTTCAAGGGACAAGTCGTTTCGACCGCCAGCGGCAAAGGCCTCGTGGTCCGGAGCGGCGGCGTGATCAATGTGGTGACACGCGGCGGGGGCATGGTGCTCAACATCAATGTCAAGGTTGGGGACAGGATCAGAGCCAACCAACTTATAGCGACGATCGCCCAGCCGGTGCTCGCGGAGAAGATACGAGCAATCCGGGAGGCCCTTGCCGAAGCCGAGCGTGAGCGCGTTCATTCCCTCCAAATTCTGACGGATTCGGCCAAGTTGCAAGTTGATGCGCTGGTGCGGCAGCGCGCCAATGACGAACTCCAGATTGAGGAATTGCGCGATCAAGGGAAACTGATTCAAGAACAAATTACCGCCGACGACCAACTCGCCGCCAAGGGGCTGATCACAAGGCAGCAGGCGTTGGTCACAAAACAGAAGTTGATCAGCAATCAGGACCAAGTCGCAACGTTGAGCGCGCAAGTGAAGCAGCTTGACGCACAAAAATTCTCCATCGAATCGCAGCCCCAGCGGGAAGATGCGACAATGCGGGACCGAATTTCCAATTTGCAACGCGATCTTGCCGGAGCGGAGAAAGAGCTGTCCATTACCGAGAATGTGGTGAGCCCTTATGACGGGCAAGTGCTGGAACTCAAGGTTGCAGCAGGCAGCAATGTAACCATGGGCGAACCCGTTCTCAGTATTCAACCTGACGAGCACACCCTTGAGTTAGTGGCTTACGTACCCTCTTCCAACGTCAAAGAAATCAAGAACGGGATGGAAGTGCAGGTTTCGCCCTCCACCATTAAACGAGAGGAATATGGCTTCATGAAGGGCGTAGTCGTTTATGTTTCCGACTACCCCGCGACGCCTGCGTCGCTGATGCGTAACTTTGAAAATGAGCTGCTGGTGCAGTCGCTTGGGTCTCTGGGCCCCATCACGGAAGTGCGCGTTGCTTTGCTCTCCGATCCGGCGACGCCCAGCGGTTTTCAGTGGTCGGCGTCAAAGGGCCCACCCATCATCATCACCAGTGGGACCATTTGCGCAGTGCAGATCGTAACGCAGAGACAACAGCCGATCAGCCTTGTCTTTCCCTACGTGAAGAACAAGCTGGGCGTGACATAGGACTCTATGCCAAGGTCTGTTCAGACCGCTTCTCCGGTTGCATCGCCCACCGCGCCCGGCACGGCAACGTTCAAGAAATCTCGCGTGCGTACGCCCACAATTCTGCAAATGGAAGCGGTGGAGTGCGGCGCTGCAGCTTTGGGGATCATTCTTGCCTATCATGGCCGGTTCATTCCGCTCGAGCAATTGCGGATGGCTTGCGGCGTTTCGCGCGACGGCAGCAAAGCCAACAACGTGTTGAAAGCAGCGCGGGAATTCGGCCTCAACGCCAAAGGCAGCAAAAAAGAAATTGCGGCGCTCGGGGCGCTGGAAGTGCCCTACATCATCTTTTGGAACTTTAACCATTTTGTGGTTGTCGAGGGGTTTGGGCGCAACAAGGTTTATTTGAATGATCCGGCAACCGGCCCACGAACCGTGTCCGCCGAGGAGTTTGACCTGTCTTTTACCGGCGTGGTCCTGACCTTCGAGAAAAAGCCGGAGTTTGAGAAGGGCGGATCAAAACCAAACATTGTCCGATCTCTTCGCAGCCGCTTGGCGGGCAGCCGCGTTGCGCTCATCTATGTCGCTCTGGCTACGCTTGCGCTGGCGGTGCCCAACCTGATTATTCCCGTGTTTTCCCGAGTGTATATCGACGATCTGCTGGTAAGCGGAAAATCGGAATGGTTAAGGCCGCTGCTCATTGTTATGACGATCACGATCTTCGTGAAAGCTGCGGTGACTCATTTGCAGCAGTACTCCCTGTTGCGGATGGAAGCGCGATTGTCTCTTAGTTCCTCGGCTAAGTTCTTCTGGCATGTATTGCGCATGCCGATGGATTTCTTCTCCCAGAGATTCGCCGGCGACATCGCAACCCGCGTAGTGGCCAATGAGCGCGTCGCCAAGCTGCTTTCCGGTGACGTGGCCACCAACCTCGCCAATCTTTTGCTGGTCGGGTTCTATGCGGCCCTGATGTTTCAGTATGATGCCGTGCTCACGTGGATCGGGATTGGCATCGCCCTGGTCAACCTTCTTCTGCTGCGCTATGTGTCGCGCAAGCGCGCTGACGATAATCGGCGCCTTCTACAGGAAATGGGGAAGCTGATCGGGGTTTCGATGTCAGGATTGCAGATGATCGAGACCGTAAAATCCACGGGTTCGGAACAGGACTATTTCTCACGCTGGGCCGGGTATCAGGCGAAAGTGATCAATGCTCAACAGGCGCTTGGATCTTCCTCGCAATTGTTGTCTGCCGTGCCTCCGTTCTTGACCGCGCTGAACGTTGCTGCCGTGCTCGGAGTGGGCGGACTCCGGGTCATGAACGGGTTCATGACCATGGGCATGCTGATTGCCTTTCAAGGTCTGATGAGCAGCTTCGTGGAACCGGTGAATCGCATGGTGGACCTGGGCAGTAACCTGCAACAAGCTCAGGGCGATCTGGGCCGTTTGGACGACGTGTTGAACTATCCCCGCGACCCGGCAGCGGACGCGATCAGTTTTCTTCCGGAGGAATCACCGAGCGGGGCGCGGTTGGAAGGTTATCTGGAGTTGCGCAATGTTAGTTTTGGTTACAGCCGACTGGATCCGCCTTTGCTGAAAGACTTCAGCTTATCGGCCAAGCCGGGCCAGCGTGTGGCGCTCGTAGGCGGCTCTGGCAGCGGGAAGTCGACCATCGCGAAAATTGTTGCCGGATTGTACCCGCCTTGGTCGGGCGAAATTCTTTTTGACAATCGACTTCGCGGCGACATTCCACGCGACGTGTTGAACAACTCGATCGCCATGGTCGATCAGGACATCTCTCTGTTTGGCGGTAGCATTCGCCAGAACCTCACGCTTTGGGATGCCACGGCAGAAGAGAGCGAACTGATCCAGGCATCCAAAGACGCTGTCATTCACGACGACATCAATAGCCGGACCGGTGGATACGACTCGTCGTTAGAAGAAGGAGGACGCAACTTCAGCGGCGGACAACGCCAGCGAATGGAGATTGCCCGCGCGCTCGTCACGGGTCCGCGCATTCTTGTGCTGGACGAGGCCACCAGCGCGCTCGATGCTCGCGTGGAAAAAATGATCGACGATCAACTGCGGCAACGTGGTTGCACCTGCCTGATTGTGGCTCATCGGCTGAGCACGATTCGCGATTGCGACGAGATCATCGTGCTGGAGTCGGGCAATGTAGTGCAGCGCGGGAGCCATGACGAACTGGTTGGAATCGACGGTCCCTACTCCAAACTGGTGCACGCAGGCTGATATGGCGACGACTCCATTGGTTCTGCAATGGGAAAGGCGCGGAAAGGTTGGGCGGTGTGCGCCGAATGTGCCTTTTTCGGTGGAAGATGCGAAGTCGATTTGGATTGTTCGATCGGGCAGTTTGGATCTCTTCATCGTTGCCACCAAAGATGGCGCGCTCCACGGCGCTCGCCATCACGTTTTACGAGTGGACGAGGGCCATGCTGTTTTTGGAGTAGGGGCTCATCTTCATGACGCCGCGCTCGTGGCCAGTGCCGCTCCTGGGACCAATGTGCTCACCCTCTCCATCGAGCAATTTTTTGAGACCGGCCCCGAGGGAAAGGAAGGAGACTCACCGCTTCGACTCCTCGACGACTGGGTAGTCCGCTTGACCTTTGCACTATCCGAGGATGTGGTCCGGGGCGCCTTTCTCACCTTGGTGTCCGGCCAAACCACGACTATTCCTGAAGAATCAAAAGCTGTGGTGCCGAAGGAGGGCGTCGTTTGGGTTGCGCATCGCAAAGGGACTTCGCGGTTTCTCGGGGAGGAAGATTTGCCGGCGAGCGGGAGCAAAGGTTTTTTCCCGGTTACCCGATACGGATGGCTGCAAGCGGCGCCGGCAAGTGAACTCTATTCCGTAGATTCAAGAACGCTCTGGGAATCGGAGGGAATTGGAGACAGATTAGCAGAGTTTCACGAAATCGCAATGTTGTATCTTGAAGCCCGCCGGCGGAAGGCGGCGGACAAAGAGCGCAAGATTATGGGGGCGCGAAAGGTCGCCGACACCAGCTTATTGCAGGTGGCTCTGCTGCAGCTCTCCTCTCCGATTCGAAAAATAAAAGAACTGCGCGATAGCGGAGACGCTTGCCGGCATCCGGTGTTTCTAGCCTGTGAAGTCGTCGGGAAGAGACTCAAGATCAAAATCAAACCTCACCCCGACATGCTGCGCGGTTCGAGTCTCAGCGACCCGGTAGCCGGCATTGCGCGGGCGTCAGGAATCCGTGTGCGTAACATAGCGCTCAAGGGCAATTGGTGGGTGCGCGACAATGGCCCACTGTTAGCGTTCCTTGAAGCCGGCAATAAACCGGTGGCTTTGCTGCCGAGGTCGACTCACAGCTACGAGTATTACGATCCGGTTGAAAACCTGACAGTACCTGTTGATCGCGACGTTGCTGCCACGCTGAACCCATTTGCCTATATTCTGTATCGCCCCTTTCCGCCGAGAGCTCTGAATGCCCTGGATCTGCTGAAGTTTGGCTTAGTCGGCTGCCGGCGTGAACTCGCGACTATTGTGTTGATGGGGATTGCGGCAGGGCTGATGGGCATGGTCACACCTTATGCTACGGGAGTTATTTTTGATCGGCTGATTCCGGGCGCCGAACGCACGCAGTTAGTCGCGATGTCGGTTTTTCTCCTCGTGATCGCCGTGGGCACGGCCTTGTTTACTTTTGCCCGCAGTTTCGCGGTCCTGCGGTTGGAGGGAAAATTGGACGCCACCGTCCAGGCGGCGGTTTGGGACAGGCTGCTGAGTCTTCCCGTTTCTTTTTTTCGGAATTATAGTTCGGGCGATCTTGCCCAGCGCAGTTTGGGCATCGCGGCGATTCGCCAGACGCTGACGGGCTCGACCTTGACGGCGATCTTGTCCGGCATTTTTTCCGTTTTCAGTTTTGCCCTGTTGTTTTATTACAGCTGGAAGTTGGCTCTGCTGGCGACCAGTCTGGTGGTATGCGCGTGTGCCGTCTCGATTGTTTGCGGAGTCCTGCAGGTGCAGAGGCAGCGGCAAATTTGTTTGCTGGGCGGCAGTATTTCGAGCCTCTTGCTGCAGTTCATTACGGGCATTGCAAAGTTCCGAGTGTCGGGAACCGAACGCCGCGCGTTTGCCATCTGGGCCAGGGAATTTTCCAGGTTGCAGCAACTCTCGATTCAGGCGCGCGTGATTCTCAATGGCCTTAAGGTCTTTAATTCTGTTTTTCCGCTGGCGGCACTTGCGGTTATTTTTGCTTTTTACCAGAATTTCGCATCAGGGGCGGATACATCGTCCATCACAACTGGTGACTTTATTGCTTTTCTGGCGGCGTTCATACAGTTTCTGATGGCAGCGCTTATGCTGAGTAGCGCCATGGTTTCTGCCCTGAATGTTGTCCCGGTTTATGAACGCGCGACACCGATCTTTCGCGCCCTTCCGGAAGTTACAGAGGCCAAGGCTACTCCAGGCAAACTGACTGGAATGATCGAAGTGAGCCGCGTCACGTTCCGCTACAAACCGGACACCCCTTTAGTGTTGCGCGATGTTTCGATCCAGATCCTACCCGGGCAATTCGTGGCCATCGTAGGCTCTTCCGGATGTGGCAAGTCGACATTGTTTCGCATGCTGCTCGGCTTTGAGACGCCTGAATCGGGCGCCATCTATTTTGACGGCCAGGATCTATCGGGGCTCGACATTCAGTCGGTACGGCGGCAGATCGGCGTGGTGCTGCAATCCAGCCGCCCGGTCGATGGCAGCATTTTTAACAATATCGTCGGTTCAGCCCCTTTGTCGGTGGAAGATGCCTGGGCGGCTGCGCGGCTTGCTGGTTTTGCCGCCGACATCGAACGGATGCCGATGGGCATGCACACTCATCTCGGCGATGGCGGCGGTGGCATCTCGGGCGGTCAACGGCAGCGGCTCATGATTGCCCGCGCCATTGTAGGGCGGCCGCGCATCCTGCTGTTTGACGAGGCCACCAGTGCTCTTGATAACCACACCCAGGCAGTCGTCAGCCGGAGCCTCGAAAGTCTGCAGGCCACGCGCATTGTGATTGCTCACCGCCTGAGCACGATCATGAGAGCGGACCGGATTTTTGTCATGGACAAGGGAACCGTCGTTGATAGCGGAACCTATAACGAATTGATCGCCAAGGAAGGTGTTTTTCGGGACCTCGCTAAACGGCAAATGATGTAACCGGAGATGGCATACGCCAGTGCGTGGAGCATACCGTGAAATGTAGCGCTGGGCAAAACTCGGAGCAGCGACTCGCAATCCGGAAAGATGTGCTCGCTTCCTTGGGAGCAACTAGCAAAGAGGCGGAGGAACTCCTTCGTTACAACGAGAACCGCTTTGATGAGACCGCAATCGATGCTTCGAAGTTTCCGCTGCCCGACGAGGGTTTTCTCGCGACTTGGCGACAGTATGCCAGCGAAACGGAGCAGGCAGGCAGCATTCTCCCGCTGACCAAATATTTGGTTCAGCTGCAATTTCCGATTCAATCGGCCATAAGTGAAACTCCGGACTACATTGCAGCAACCCGTCAAGGTTTGCCGACGGATGGAATCAAACTGGCCGCGGGCATTTCCCTGCGCGAGCCGCAATGCGGCCAACTCCTGGTTCATCCGACTGCCGCAGGAAATATACCCTTGTTGATCGCGGGAAATCGCGAGGATTTTGTCGCTCTGGTGCAAGCTCTCAGGTACCGGAACGAACCCCATCCCATTCCAGATTCGATGGGCGCGTGCATGGTGGCCGGCTATAACAATTGGCATCGCATCTCCGTCTTACGCAATCGTTTCGAGGCGTCGGCTTCTGCCAACGATTCCTGGCCGGCGGAATTTCAGAGAATTAAAGCGCAGAAGGATTTGTATCAGGACCGGTTCATTATTTTGAGCACCGGTCCTTATAGCGCGGTAAATGCCTTCGATATTAGGTTGGATTACGAAGAGTGGCTGAATTTGTCGATGGCGATTCGTCGCGAGCATGAATGCACGCATTACTTTACGCGACGTGTTTTCTCCTCCATGCGCAATAACTTGTTGGACGAGTTGATTGCCGATTACATGGGCATCACGGCAGCGCTGGGGAAGTTTCGCGCCGATTGGCTCTTGCGGTTCTTCGGCCTGGAGTTGTTCCCGCAATTCCGGCAGAGTGGCCGCCTCTATAACTATCGCGGTGCTCCCCCATTGTCGGATTCAGCATTCGCGCTTTTGCAGAAACTGGTTGTGGCGGCGGCGGCCAATCTGGAAACTTTTGACCACCGCTACCTGTCTGAGTTTCAACAGGCGCAGTGCCGGCCAGCCCTGTTGCGAATCCTGACCCGACTGACCGTGGAAGAGATGGCTTCCGGGGATGCAATCGAAATCCTAGGCAACACGTTTGCTAGCGCAGTAAAGGACATGGATGCTTCGGATGCCACCGATGTAAGAAGCGCCAAGGGATCGCCAGCGGCCTTAGCGCCACAAAGTCCGACAACGTATCAACGAAGGCCGTATGTTCGCTGATGTTTCCGGTGATTGTTTTTTCGGTGATCTGAGTATCGCCGATTCCAACGAGAGGACGTATGAGAAAAGCTCTGCACTTACTCGGAATTCTTGATGATGTCGATATCGACTGGCTGGCCTCCAATGGCACGCTTCAAACTGTGAACGCCGGGGTCACGCTCATTCATGAGAAAAAGCCCATCGACTCGCTGTATCTGCTTTTGGAGGGGCAGTTGTCGGTTAATGTGGGAGGCATTGCCGGCGAGCAGGTTGCCGCTTTATTGCCGGGTGAAATTGTGGGCGAAATTTCGTTTGTTCATAAATGCCCGCCGTCGGCGTCCGTGACCGCGATGCAAGATTCGCAACTGCTGACGCTGTCGCGGGAATCTTTGACTGCCAAACTGGAGAAAGACCAGGGCTTTGCAGCGCGCTTTTACCGGGCCATCGCCACGTTCCTTGCCGATCGCCTGTACGTCACGGTTGGCCGTTTTGGATATGGCAGCGCCCAACAGGACACCGACGTCGATGAACTGCCCGATGCAACTATGGACGAAATCGATTTGGCGGTGGTGCGGGTCGATGAGCTGATGAGGCGTCTGCGCAGTAGTAGCAACCGGGTCGAGAGACTGTAGTAGGGCGAGACCCAGGCGATGGTGCCCCGAGCTTAGTTGAAGGTGGGGGGCGCGTGTACGCATTTTACGCCACTGCCTGTTTCGTTAGCATTTCTTTCTCACCACGCAAGATCGCTTTTAGAGCCCAAAGATCTCCGAACAGTCTGTGTGCTAAATGTGCGCGTGCGCCTCTCGCAACTAAATTAGCGTCGAAGAATTGCCGATGTCTCGGATCGCACGCCCGTGGGGGGCGCACTGCTCATCGATCGCATGAGGAAAGCTCTACCATTGGCGCACACGTCCCACGTCGACGTGCACGAAGTCAGAGCTGCGATAGTACCCCACTCCTCCGCGATGCAGGCGCAGGGCCGCGTCGCGCAACTCCGAGGTCGGAATCCCAGGTAGGCGAATGTCGATCGCTTCAGCCTGCATATGCAGGCTGTGCCGCGCCACGCCGGTGTGCGGGCTGCGCGAACGTAGGAATTCGTTGCTCCAGGGTGTGCGATAGCCGCAAACCACATCGATCTCACCGACGGAATCGCCAAGAGACGCAGTTAGGTCGTAGAGAAGGTCGAAGAGGCGAGGATCGAAATGACGCACATCTCCGGTACGGTGGTCGCGCAGATAATGGTCGAGCTCGTCTAGGGCTGCGGGGATGTATTCGTCACCACGACGATAGACAACATCCAACCGCTGGCCCGTGTGAGTGTGATAGAAGCGGAGCCGGTACTCGTGCGCGGCTGGGTACGCGGATTCTGTGCCGCCGTGCCCGAGCAGCGGCGCCAGCAGAAACAAGAGAATCAGTGACAAACGGCGGAGGCCGGAATTGCTCTTTTTTCTGGGCGATGCCTCCGAGTATGCTTCACTCCCATTCAAAATGTATTGCCTCATTAAATTCATTCTACGTTAGATGCGGTTCGCAAGGCGCCTACCAGGCATAGGGATAACCGGCCGCCAACGCTTTCTCGAGTTCTGCGTCATAACCATAGATATCGTCGAAAAAACGAATCTGATTTTCCTCGTTCACCGTAGCCGTACCGTAGACAATCAGAACCGGAATTCGCGTGACGAGGTTCACCTGAAGGTTGTTTTTGTCGCCGTTCATCGTGGCCTTCACTCGCTCCAAATCCCAGCCAGGATTGTTTCGCAACACCCAGGCAACGAGGTCCGCAGGCTTCTCCACCCGAATGCATCCATGGCTGAAATCGCGGATGTCCTGCGAAAACAGTCCCGGAGCGTCTGTGCCATGCAGGTACACGTTCTCCGGATTGGGGAAGATGATCTTCACCAGGCCCAGAGAATTCGTTTCGCCGGGCTTTTGCCGCACCATCAAGTGGAGGGACCTTATACCTTCTAGAACCTCCGGGCTCACTTGATTGTCGGTTACG
>Ga0187784_10003898_pt1 | contig 12081 bp, 5 predicted proteins | sample 1015_SJ02_MP15_2_FD_132964 | JGI IMG/M metagenome (GOLD analysis project Ga0187784, IMG submission 132964) | Tropical peat soil microbial communities from peatlands in Department of Meta, Colombia - 1015_SJ02_MP15_20_MG | ecosystem: Environmental > Terrestrial > Soil > Wetlands > Peat | place... | reverse complement strand
CCCAGGCGCCGGGACAGTGAGCGCAGATTGAGCACGTTGCCCCCGACCCCATGCACACAGAAAAACGGCGGCTTGCTTCCTGAGGTTTGGACGGCAACCAGGGACGACCAGTGTTCCGACCAGCCGTCGCGCTGCAAAGCGGCGGAAAGTTGTGCGATGGTCGGGGCCTGGAAAAGCAGCACCAAGGGCAACGTCGTGCCCAGGGTCTGCCCCGTGCGATGCATCAACCTGGCGGCCAGTATTGAGTACCCGCCCACGTCAAAGAAATTGTCGTGGATCCCGATGTTCTTACGGCCCAGAACAGATTGCCAAATGCCCACCAGCTTGGCTTGAAGTTCGTCTTGCGGCCCGGCGGAAGGCGGCGATGAAGACGCAGCCAGTTCCGGCTTGGGCAACGCTTTGCGGTCTACTTTTCCGTTGACGTTCAGGGGCAGCCTCGCCATGGTGACGAAGGCCGCGGGTACCATGTATTCCGGCAGCCGCAGCTTCAGGAAGTCCTGAAGCTCAGCCGGCGATGCCGGCGCATGTCCAGCGGACCACACCGTGTAGGCCACCAGGCGCTTGTCGCCGTCGCTCTGTTCGTGGCTCACAACCACCGCTTCAGCCAGATGAGGGTATTGGTGGAGAACCGCCTCAATCTCTCCCGGCTCCACGCGAAAGCCTCGGATCTTGACCTGAAAATCCACCCGGCCCAGGAATTCCAAATTGCCATCCGGCCTGTAGCGAGCCAGATCCCCGGTCTTGTAAAGCCGTGCCGAGGCATCCTGGCTAAAAGGATCAGGGATAAACTTCTTTGCCGTAAGCTCCGGGTGGTTGAGGTAACCGCGAGCCAGGGGAGGTCCGCCAATGTGCAGTTCGCCGCCGGCCCCGTAGGGAACCGGCTTCAAATCTTCATCGAGGAGATGGATCTGAGCGTTCGCGACCGGGGAACCTAACGGAAGGCTGTCGCCCAATTCGGCTTCCGGGAAACGAGCCGGCTCGAAGGCACTGACAATGACGCTAGCCTCGGTCGGGCCGTAGGTGTTGATCAGCCGGACCCGGTCTCCGGCAAATTTCTTCCACACTCGATAGACCTTCGTGGAAGCTTTCTCGCCGCCGAGAATGACCAGACGCAACGCATCCGGTAGCCTGATTCCTTCCGAGGCGCTCAACTGGTGAACCAGTTCGTGCCAGAAGGCGGTGGGCAGATCCAGCACGCTGACCCCGTGCTCCTCGATCCATTGCAGGAACTCCCCCGCCTGCAGCGAGAAGGACTCGTTTTTCAACACGATTCCCGCGCCGCACATGAGAGCGGGGAAGATTTCCTCGATAGCAATGTCAAAGCTGATGGAAGAAAACTGCAAGACCCGGTCCGTGGGCCCTAAATCATAAAGGGCAACTGCCGAGCGGTTGTGATTGGCCAGGCCGCGGTGCGGCAGCAGCACGCCTCGCGGTCTGCCAGTGGAACCGGAAGTGTAGATAACATAGGCCAGGCTGTCGGCGGCGGAGGGGATTGCCAGATTGGCCGCTGTACCGCGAAACACCATGTCGGCTTGGGTGTCCAGAGAGACGAGCTTGGTGTTGGCAAAAGACAGTTCCTTCGCCAGGTGCTCTTCCGTGAGCACGACGGCAGGCTGCGAGTCTTCCAGCATCAATTCCAGCCGGTCGCCAGGATAGTTCAAATCCAGCGGCAAGCATGCGCCCCCTGCTTTGAGTACACCCAACAGAGCAATGAGGAGGTTCAGCGAAGGCTGCAGAGCAACCCCGATGCGGTCCTCCGGCTTGATACCGGATTCCAGGAGGAAGCGAGCCAACTGATTGGCTTTGGAGTTAAGCTCACCGTAGCTGAGGCTTTCTCCGTCGTCGATGCCGGCAATCGTTTGCGGAGTGCGCTCAACCTGGGCCTCCACCAACCGGTGAATGCAGTCAGCTTCACCGCGCTCGGCGCCGCCCGCAAGTCCCAAAGGCACTGCCCTCTGGGCGGCCGGCATCATTGACTCGCGCGCCGGCGGATTTTGCGGACGACGGTCTCCGCCTTCGTAATTTACATGCATAAATGTGGAGAAAACACCCGCGCGGGGCTCATGCCGCTCCCGAGCCTCTCAGGACCGCCGGGATGGTACGGGCGAGAATCTCGAAATCCAGCCACAGCGACCAGCTCTGCACATACTGCAAGTCCAGTTCCATCCACTGGTGAAAGGGCATGGAGCTGCGCCCGTTCACCTGCCACAAGCAGGTGATGCCCGGTCGCACGCTAAAGCGGCAGCGCTGCCAGTCTTCGCCCTCCTTGGTGAACAGGTCGTAGTCCCGCACTTGCAGCGGGCGCGGCCCCACCAGGCTCATGTCCCCCAGCAGGACATTGAACAGCTGCGGCAGTTCATCAATGCTGGTGCGGCGCAGGAACTTGCCGATGGGAGTGAGTCTGGGATCATTCTTGATTTTGAAAACCGGTCCGCTCACTTCATTCAGATGCTCGATCTCACGCAGCTTCTTCTCCGCATCGACCACCATGGTGCGGAACTTGTAAATGTAGAAAGGACGCTTGTTGTACCCGACCCGCTTCTGGACAAAAAATACCGGCCCCCGGGAGGTGAGCTTGACCATGATGGCGGTCACCAACAGCAGGGGACTGATCAGAAGAAGTATGACTAGCGACACCACAAAGTCCAGGACTCGCTTCACCGTCAAAGGCCAGCCTTCGGGAACACCCACATAGTGCGTAATGATGGTGGACCCCCCGATTTCGTCGGCCCGACTGCGCGCGGTCTTCAGGTCGAACAGGTCGGATAACACCCGAAGCATAATCCCCTGGCGCTCACAAAGCTCCGCCACACGCGCGCTACTGGGGTGGAAAGACCGAATCGGCAGGGCTAGGGCAACCTCGTCCACTACTGAATGACGCAGAAAATCGGGCAAGTTATCGAGGTCGCTGACAACCGCAAAACCATGCTTGGCGAGCTCCGCGGATCCGGTCCAGGGGGTGTCAGCAAACCCGATAATTCGGTATCCCAGGTCAGGCCGCGATTGAATCGTCTTGGCAAACTGAATGGCGCGCCGGTTCGAGCCGACCACGAGCAAGTTGCGCAAATTATGGCCCTGGGCCCGAAAGCGGCGCAGCCAGGTGCGAAGCGCCATGCGGGCACAAACGATAGTGACCGTACTGATAGCCCAGAAGCTAGCCACAAACCTGGGCGTGATCGAACGGAAGCCGAACAGGAACGCGCCCAGAGCCAGAGCGATGGCGCAAAGCGAGGTTGCCTTAGCCAAATCGACAGCCTCCACCCGGCGGCTGGCCAGTCGCTTGGAGTCGTACAGTCCGAGAATGGAAAAAATAAGATGCCAGACGCAGAGAAGCCCGAAGAAGGCAATGAGATTTTGCAACTTCACCTGCATGGAGAAAAGATGCTCAAAGGAAACCGGACCAATCTGCAGCAGAATTGGCAAGGTCACCGCGCCCAACGAGGCCAGCAGTAGCAACAAATCGAACAGCTTCAATGTGTCCGTCAGGACTTTGCGCCAGATAGTCGTCACGGTGTGCCCCTCCACAACGGCTGGACATAGGGGGAGGGGAAATGGAACTGAGGTTTACGCACGTGGCCGCTTGGAGAATTCACGGCGCAAGTTTGTAACTCAAAGGTACTTGTAAATTGCATCGGGAATGGGGAACGTTCGCTGATTCAGGACTGCGCCCAGCGCTTCGACTTTGGCGGCTTTCAGTTCCTCCACCGCCTTGAGGGCGGTTTCTCGACGCGAGGAGTTTGCCCGGAGAACTAGGACAACGCCATCCGCGAAGCGTCCCAGGGCAATGCCGTCGTTGCAACTGCTCAGCGCCGCCACGTCGAAGAGCACATAGTCAAATTGTGAATAGAGTTCGGCAGCGCGGGAACGCATACTGTCGGACGCCAGCAGGGCCTGTTCGACCTCCTTGACCGAGCCGGCGCTGAGGAGGTACAGGTTTGGCTGCGACAGCCGATGCACGTATTGGCGAACCGAGCCAGAACCCAACAAGGCGTCACTGAGGCCGTGGTGGTTGGGCGCGCCCCAGCGTTGGTGCAGACTGGGCGCGCGCAGATTGCAGTCGACCAGGCACACCGATCCACGAACCTGCGTCGCCAGGATCTCTGCGGCGTGGGAACAAATCCAGCTGCAACCGGCGCCGGATTCGGTGCCGGCGAAAACCACCCGGTGCGGAGCCTCCGCTCCCGGCACGAAGAACAAGTTGCGTACCAGCTTGATAACCTCTTCCCGGGCGCCGCCCTGCACCGCAATGGTTGTAGTGGGAACAAGGGACTCGATGGACGGCTCTTCCGGCAGCACGGACGGAACCGCTTCCGGCTTCTGCAGAATTTCCTGTATTCTCCCGAGTTGGCTTAGCAGCTCGAAATTTCTACTCAAGTGCGGTTCCTCACGGCCCCTTTAGCGAACTTGCCTGTGATAGCCGGTTTCATTGCGTCTGACGCCTGATTTTGTGCCGCTGAATCTTCAGCAGCAAGCTGCGATAACTGATCTCCAGCAATTCGGCGGCCCGCCTGCGGTTCCATCCTGCGTATCCCAGCGCCTGTTGAATCGCCTGAATTTCAGCCCGATTTCGAATGCTGCGCAACGTCCAGCCATCTCCGCCGCTCTGGCAGGTGACGCCGGCCGGTTCAGCGGGCGGCGTCGGCTGGTGCTGAACCCCTTCGTCGGCCACCGGAGCGGATTCGCTGGTCTGTTTAATTGGACATCTCCTTGAGCAGTCCGGCTAAAACACCACACCACTGGTGGGGGTGGCACAATTGTGGGAGCAGCCAATACGCTTGATCAAGATGGAGAGCAGGCTCACACTCCCTCCACATCGTAGCCCGCAAGATCAATGGAGATGGATCGCTGAATGGGCTCGATGGAAATTACCAGGGTTCGCGCCTTCTTCTGCTCGAGTAAAATCCCTTCGACTCCATCCAATGATCCGCCCCGAATACGGATTCTCTGTCCGGCGCGCAAGAACCCATGATTCTTGAACGGCACGTCCTGAGTCAGCAGAGTCCGTACCCCCTCGATCTGACTATCGGGAATCGGCGTGGCGTCGCCCCGGGGCCCGACAAACCCTACTACACCATGGGAACGAATCACCCGCAGACGTTGGTCGGAAGCATAGACCAGGCGGGCAAACGCGTACCCGGGAAACAGCGGCAGCGCGACGTGCTTTTGGCGGTCGCTCCAGCGATGAATCCGGTTGATGAGGGGCAGGAAGGTTTCCACTTCCAGGCTCCTCAGTTGTGTGGCAACTACCTTCTCATGGCGCGAGCGAGTGCGGACAGCGTACCAGTGGGCATCGGCGTCATTCCCACCGCTTGCCGTATCCGGCCGCATATCCATGTGAACCCGCTGCTCACAGCTCCGCCCTCTGAGTCACATGCGTGACTCCGGGCAGGGGTGCAATTGCCAAACAACACTCGGTGGCTGATAGTCCCAGATGCCTTGTTTTAATGGAACGGTGACTACTTAGCTAGTCCGCGGGGGGGCGGCCCAAGGGCACGGTCGGGACCCTAAACAGCCATCTGCAAGAGTATAGGAGATTCTGCAAAAAGCTGCAAGGGACCGAAAGCACAGCAGAAGCAAGTCCCTATTGACTCCTGTTGGCACATCCGGCTGCCAAGGAGGCGGTTACCAAGGTCACCTGGCGTTCAGGTCGAAACCGGCCAACTAGGGAGCCTAACGTCCGGCTGCAGACGGCCAGTTTTCAAGGCCAGGCTCACAACGGCCAATCCATTCTCTTACCGAAGGGTCCGAATTTTGTCGCGCTGCCACCAGTGGAGAACTCTGTACGACGTTACTTCGCACTCGGGGAGAAACCGAAGGCGCTGCAGCGCAGCCGACAAGGCGGGCTTGTCCGGCCAAGCACAGGCAAAAAATCTCGCCCCCGCTTTCGATGCTGAGTCGCGGAGGGTGGCAAACAACTTTTCGAAAACCTCGGCACCTATGCCCGCTGGTGCCCAACATTCATACAAGGTCGTGACTCGCGCCGCGGCTGCCGATTGCGGGCCAGGCCTCGAAACGCCAAAGGGATCGCCTTCCATGGTCCAGGCCAGCGCAGCCACCAACCCACCCTTCCGAACCAGGTGCACGTGGTGGGCATTGTTCAGCCGACTCAAGCACTGTGAAAGCCCCGGCAACCGCATCGCGGGATGATCCATCGAGAAAGCGATCAGATCACTTAACCGGCCCTCCGTGATGGATACCTCGCTATCTGAGTCGGCCACGCCAGAATCAGCGGCAACGCCAGGGCAGAAGACAGTCGTCACCTTCTTCCTCCAGACGTGGGCGCGGAAGAAAGCCCCGCCCGCGTCAAGAAGATATGCCATGAGTGCGGAATCTTTCCTGGCCTGCTGGAAGCGTCGCTTCGTCTGCCGTATCCGGACCAATGCTGCCCGGACTCTGGGAAAGATGGGGTGAGCCCGTAAAGCGACCTCCCAGCGGCCCGCGACGTTATTGCAGCGGCCCTGAGCGCCGCGCCACAAACGGCGCAACTGGCCCGCCATACCCGGCCGCTCCAAGTACAGCGTGCAACTTTGCCGGACGTCGGTGGCGAAACGCTTCTTGAAGAATTCTTCTCCCCGCATGAAGTCGAACTCCCGTTCGACATTCTGCCGGGCATATTCCAGCAGGTAGTACATCAGCACTTCGCCCGGAGCATATTCCTCGGCATCCACCGCAAAGGTTTGTTGGTAGTAGCCGAACTTGCCATTCACTAGAAATCCGATGCTCCACGCGATCGGCTGGCCATTCAGCTCGACCACGGCAAAGCGCAGTTCTTTCTTCAGGTCGAATTGCCCCATCAACGCGCGCACGAACTGGCACATGCGGGGATCCTCGAAGCTGCTGGTTTTCGCCAACAGCGCACAGCGTTGGAGGTGCGACCGGAAGAAATTCGTCAACTGTTCCTGTGCCTCCGCCGGGGTTTCGATATGCCGGAACGCCAGCTGGCCGGCCTTTCCCAGCTTGTTCAAGCGGCGCCGCGTGTGTTTCTTGCCGGTGAGAGAATCGAGCACCTGGTCGCGTTTGCTTCCCAACAGGATGGTGGGGCAAGACTCGGAGGGCCTTATCTGCAAGCAGCCTTGCAGTCCGGGCGGCAGCCGCCGCCAGCATTGCATGATGCGGCTGTTTGGAGGCAAATTCTCCAACACGCACTCGTTCCATGCCAGAGGCGATTGCAACAGGCCATGGAAGGCCAGCGCGAGGGGTTCTTCCGGGCGAGGATGCGGGCTCAGAAAGTCAGCGTAGTCCGCTTCCGGTGTGCCCAGGAAAGCCAACTTGCAGCCGCGCTGCACCAGCGGCAGGATGAGAACTGGCTCGCCGCGTTCGTGGATCACAGGCGTATACAGGTTGAGTCCGCTTCCGAACGATTGCCACCAGGCCCGCGCCCAGGCAAAACTCTGGAAGGCTTCGGCCCGCGGATCTGCGCTCCACCAGCGCTCCCAGACCGGCGACAACTCTTCCAACCGGGCGAAGTCGGTTACCACCTCGCAGGCAGCTTCCATGCTGGATGCACCGGGTGGTGTACCCCGCGTTCCAAATCGCTGCAGTGTCGGCATGGAAGCTCTAACCTAGCATACATGCAGAAAAGGGGCGGCCGAACCGATCGGCCGCCCCTATGTGCGTCAGTGCTAGTTTACAACCAGAGTCAGGTTGAGGGTGTGCGGCGCGGTATTGCCGCCGTTCGTCCCGGCTGTGCCACTGGCCGTGATCGGAAGCGTGTAACTGCCGGCCGGAGTTCCGCCACCTCCGTTGCCACCACCGCCGCTGCCACCACCGCCGCTGGAGCTGACCGGACTGCTGCCTCCACAACCGGCGAGAGCTAGCACCATGACCAAGGCAACCACTCCCAGGACAATCAGCGCACGACGACGGTTCCGCTTCTTCCAGTCCCCAGCAAGCAGGATACCCACCATCCCGATTCCACTGAGACTGGCCCAGAGGTTGGTTTCTTTCGCCCTCGGGTTCGTCGTGGCGGGTGCGAACAGCGCAGCGCTTGGTCCCGTGGTGTGGACCGTCAGCGTGACCGTGGCACTCTGACCATTCATCACCACAGGGTTGGGCAGGCTGCAGCTCACGCCAGACGGCAAGTTCGTTGGGCAACTGAATTTGACCGTTCCATCGTAGCCGTAGGAGGGCGTTAGCGTGATGGAGTAGTCCGCAGAGCTGCCCGGATTCACAGCGATCTTGCTTGGATTCGCGCTCAGAGCGTAGTCGGGCAGCACAACTAACTGCTGCAGCGCAGGAGAATTGCTGGAGAGGAAGTTCGCATCGCCGCTGTACTGGGCAGTGATGCTATGCGTGCCGAGCGCGAGAGTAGCCGTGCTGAACGCTGCCACTCCGCTGGAATTCAGCGAGGCGGAACCCAGGACGTTGGCGCCATCGTAGAATGTCGCCTTTCCGCTGGGAACCAACGTGTCTCCCTTCACACTGGAGCTGATGGTTGCCGTGAAGGTGACGTTCAGGCCGGGGGTCGCGTACTCCTTGGCAGAAGAAGTGACCGCAGCGACAGACCTCGCTTGTCCCACAACCTGCTGCAGGGACGCAGAGTTTGCCAGGTAGTGCACGTCGCCGCCGTACTGCGCCGTGATGTTGTGTGAGCCAGTGCTCAAGCTCTTGTCCGTATAGGTGGCCTGCCCGCTGGCATTGATTAGGGCGGTTCCCACTACGGTGGAACCGTCCATGAAGGTCACCGTTCCGGTAGGAATGGCCGTGACCCCGCGCACTTTGGAGCCAGTGATTTCTGCCGTGAAGGCGACCGGAAGGCCGCTGGTGGAGTGCGGCGCAGACGAGTTCACAGTGGTCGTGTCGGCGCTAGTGTTGAGCAAAACCGTTACGCCGGAGAATTCGTAGGCGTTGCCCGTGGTCACTACATCGATGGCGCCGTCACCGTTTACGTCCGCCAGAGCCAGGTCAAAGGCGTTACGGCCGGCAGCGTATTCGACTGGGTCGTAGAAGCTCCCGTTTCCTTCGCCGTACATCACGCCCACGGTGGAGAACTCAGAGTTGGTGTAGACCAGGTCCAGATGGCCGTCGCGGTTGAGATCAGTCATTTGCACGTAGCCAGGAAGCGGGACGTCGAGGCTGCAGTTTTGCAGACTCGATCCAAAGAGCGTCGGCGTTTGGAAGGTGCCATCGCCATTGCCCAAAGCAATTTCGATTCCTTGGTTGAGCACCGGCACCCCACCTTGCATTAGGCAGGGCGTCACCTGGTTCTGGATGGTGATAGCCAGGTCCGGCTTGCCATCACCGTTGACGTCACCTACGGTCACAGCGTACGGATTGTAGAAGGTGTTGGACCCGTTGACCAGCTTCAGGTCCGACTCCGGCTTGAATGTGCCATCGCCGTTGCCCAGCAGTATCGCCACGGCGCTGCCGGGCGTCGCGCTGGTGCCATACAGCGGCACGACGAGGTCCAGTTTGTTGTCGCCATTCAGGTCGGCCGCGGTGATTTCCGCGGCCAGGTTGGAAAGCGGATAATTGACAACCGGCTTGAAGCCGCCCTTGCCATCATTCAGCAGAATGCCCACGTTCGCGCTGGCGGTTCCGTGGTTGTTGATCACCGCCAGATCGAGCTGCCCGTCGCCGTTGAAATCACCGGCCACCAGGCCAAGAGCATTGGCGCCGGCCGCCGAATCGGTGGCATAGGTCGATCCCACTTGAAACGTTCCATCGCCATTGCCGGTGAAGATCTGGATTACCCCGTTGTAGAAATCGGCCGCGGCGATGTCCAGTTTGCCGTCGCCGTTGAAGTCTCCTACGGCGACGTGCTCCAGCTCGTAATTCTTTGAGCTGCTGCCATAAGATACGCCGGGGCGCAGTGAGCCATCGGGATTGGATAGAAACACGGTAATGCCAGTCGCGGCGCTGTCGTTGCTGTTGCCGATGACCACGTCGGGGATGCCGTCGCCGTTGAAATCGCCCGTGGCAATGCCGACGCCATTGGGTCGATAACCATTGCCGCGCAGCGCGTAATAGTTCATGGCGGAGCGGAAGGTTCCGTCGCCATAGCCTTGCAGGTAGACAAAATTGAATTCTCGGTCCAATACCACCAGGTCGGCCTTGCCGTCATTGTTGAAATCCGCCACCAGTGCCGGGGAGTGGGGCGAACCGCCCGTGGCGTAGCCGATTGTAGGGATCCTGACAGTGCCATTGCCATTGCCAAGAAAAACGGTCACGTCGCCCGATAGAAAGTTGGAAGAGACAATGTCATTGAACCCGTCCCCATTGACGTCGGCGATGCTCAGCGCAACCGGGGACGCGCCCGTATACGTCTCCGGCGCCACGGGATAATAGACACCGGGCTGGAACGATCCGTCTCCATTGTTAAGGAATATGGTGATCGAATCGTCGGTGCAATTGGCGCTGACAATGTCATCTTTGCCGTCGCCATTCAAGTCGCCGCTGGTCACGAAACAAGAGTCGTACACTCCATCCGGAGTATCCAGGGGGACGCCAGCGTTGTACGGGCTGCCGGCATGTCCGAAGTAAACCATGATCTGATTGGTGGTCGCATCCGGTCCGGCAAAATCCAGCGAACCATCGCCATCAAAATCTCCGAACGCGATGGGGTTAAAGCGAACCGAGCTGCCAAGCGCAAGCTGGCCGGGAAAGACAACCGAGGTCGGCGCTTGTAGCGTGCCATCGCCATTTCCCAGCAGAGTCCATATATGCCCTGGGTTGGCGGCATCGGCGACCACCACATCGAGTTTGCCATCCCCGTTGACGTCACGCACCGTGGCCCACACAATCTCGCTGGCGGGGATGTTGGTAATCCCTTTTGACGTAAAAGAGCCGTCTCCGTTGCTGAGGAAGACCTCAATGCTGGGCGGGTTCGACGCAGTGGCCGCGTGAGCCATAACGATGTCGTCATAGCCGTCTTTATTCATGTCGCCCACCCAAATTGGGTCGCAGCACGCCGCTCCCGTCTTGGTGATGACCGCAGGTTGAAAAGTTCCGTCCCCGTTGCCCAGCGCAGCCGAGAGCGAGTACACTCCGTCTGCCGAAAAAAGCACCACGGTAGCGACGTCTGTATTGCCGTCACCATTGAAGTCGCCTTCGACAGATTGCAACCGTGAGAATGCGCCGCCACCAGCGGGAATCTGCACCCCGCTGAGAAACCCGATCTGGGTCGGTGGCGGATTTGGGTTCTTCTGCTGGCGTGACCAGTTGCCCACAGTTTTCCTGTTGCTCGTCCCGCGCGGCTGCTCCGAGGCAATTGACTGCACGTGTGGGGCACTGCCGATGTGCGGTGCTTGCGCAGTCGCCAGCCGGGATGGATTGTCAGATCCAAAGCTGGTCAGCGATGCTGCGCATACCAGAACGAAGAGAATGAGGAACCGTCTGCTCATTGCGTGCACTCCTTTAATGGCGCCCTTTTGGCGATGCTTGTTGGGTGGATCTTGTTCACTTTCTGCTGGGGGAGACCGGAGCTTGGGGAGAGCTTGAGAGGGGGAATCTGCCCAAATACTGAGTGAATTGTAGTGACTATGGGCCAGCGGTGGAATAGCACTTTCGTACCACGAGTAACATGGGGGCGAAAGCCTCCCTGGGTTCACTCCCCAACGAGTCCCTGCTGGGCGCCGAGGTTTGGCCTACCCGGCCTCCTGGTGAAAAAAGCCGGTGCATCAGTGAAATCATCTTGCGCTGATGCAGCGCTATCGCCGAACTGTGAATGGTTCAGGGCTGATTGTCGATCCGACCGTCCGGGGCCCACGTCCGCCACTTACGGGAATTCCGGAACTTGCTGCGCGTTTGATCTGCGGCCGGATTATGGGAACCGACGCCTAGGGAGACTACGATGCCCCTGCTGCGCTGAAAGTCGGCAGCCCACAGCGGGCTTAGTACAAGGTATGGCGATCAGTCCGGGAGTGGCTGATTTGGGCCTCGATGCCAAGTCGGGCGAGGAAAGTGCTTTGGTCGATGCGGTCCTTCCCGCCGCTCACCGTATACAGCCTATAGTCAAGGATCCCCGGGTGTCATGGTTGCCTTGCTGCCAGGCGCTCCAGTCGAGCGGGATGTACTTGTCGTCGGTGTTGGCGTCGGTAAACCAGTTGGAGGTGGCGTCGGCAAGGTGGTACTGGTTGGACT
>Ga0187784_10003897_pt1 | contig 12084 bp, 5 predicted proteins | sample 1015_SJ02_MP15_2_FD_132964 | JGI IMG/M metagenome (GOLD analysis project Ga0187784, IMG submission 132964) | Tropical peat soil microbial communities from peatlands in Department of Meta, Colombia - 1015_SJ02_MP15_20_MG | ecosystem: Environmental > Terrestrial > Soil > Wetlands > Peat | place... | reverse complement strand
GAACACCTGCACATTTTCCACAACGAACGCCAGGGGCAGTTCCGCGAAGTTGCGCTTCCGGGAAACCTAGTTACGGTCAAAGCGGTGGCCGTCGCGGATACGAATAACGACGGAGTCCTGGATTTGGTTGCGGTCGAGTCGAACGGCACAATCGCAAGTGTTTCTTTCGACGAAAAAACGGGTTGGAGCGCGACGCCGCTGGTGCAGATCCGCAATTCAGCAGCCGCGCTTGCGGGTGAAGTGCGCCTTCAGGTCGCGGATTTGGACAACAACGGTGCGATGGACCTCATTCTCAGTCCAGTAGGTCCGACGGGTGGACAAACTGTGGCGGCGCCGATCATTTGGCTCGGCGATGGCGCGTCGAAATTTGCTTTGCTTGATCGTACCCCCGGTCCCGGCGCTATTTTTGACATAGCGGATTTGCGTTCTTCGGGGCGGCTCGATTTGCTTGGTTTCGATGCCACCGGCAAATCGGTGCAAGGTGTAAACCACGGGACGAAAAACTACCACTGGCAAATCGTGCGGCCGCATGCGAAGCAAGCCGTAGGCGACCAGCGGATAAATCCCTTCGGCGTGGGTGGAGAGATCGAAATCCGTTCCGGGCTTCTGGTGCAGAAGCAACCGATTAGCGGCCCGCAGCTGCACTTTGGCCTCGGCAATCAAAGCACCGCCGAGGTGGTCCGGGTGGTTTGGCCGAACGGCACGGTACGCGCAGAATTCGGCGTCCAGGCAGATCAGGAAATAGTCACCGAGCAAAGGCTAAAGGCATCTTGCCCATTTTTGTTCGCCTGGAACGGCAGGCAGATGAAGTTTGTAAAGGACGCGGTTCCCTGGGGCTCGGCGATAGGCCTGCGCATCAACACCTTAGGCTCGGCAAAAATCGGCACGACGGGCGAGTGGTATAAGATTGGCCGCGACCAGCTTGTTCCTCGCGACGGATACTACGATCTGCGCATCACCGCGGAACTCTGGGAGGTCTACTACTACGATCGCATCGCCTTGATGACCGTGGACCATCCCGCAGGCACGGAAATTTATGTGGATGAGCGCTTCGTGGTGCCGCCGCAGAAACTTGGCTTCACGACCGTAGATACGCCTCATCCCATCGCGCGGGCAACAGATGATAACGGCCAGGACGTTACGGAGTTGGTCAGCAAGCTCGATGGCCGCGCGCTGGCTTCCTTTGGCAAGGGCCAGTTCCAAGGGATTACACGCGACCACTACGTCGAGGTTGATTTGGGACCGCACGTGCCGGAGCACGTGCCTCTTTATTTGATTGCGCAAGGTTCCATTCACGATACGGAATCCTCGCTGAACGTAGCCATCACGCAAGGGAATCGCTGGCGCGCACAGGGAATGAGTGTCGAAGTTCCCGATGGACACGGCGGCTGGGTGACCGCGCAATCCAACCTCGGCTTTCCCGCAGGGCGCAAGAAAACAGTTCTCTTCAATCTGACTGATATCTTCAAGGCAGGAACTCCGCACAAAGTGCGCCTGCGAACGAATCTTGAAATTTATTGGGACTGCATCGAATGGGCCGAGGGTGCGCCGGCGGCGCCAGTCAAGACGCAGCTTCTCGATGCGGAAACTGCCGATTTGCATTATCGCGGTTATTCGGTGATCGAGCGGCCCGATCCTGTTGCTCCAGCTCCCGAGGTGCCACTCTACGACCAAATCGAAGGCACCACGCAGCGTTGGCGCGACCTGATTGGCTACTACACGCGCCACGGCGACGTTCGCGAACTCCTCAAGCAGGTTGACGACCGCTATGTGATCGTGGCTTCGGGCGACGAATTGTCCTTGCGCTTTGCCGCGCAGCCGCCACCTCCGGTGGGCTGGCTTCGCGATTTCATCCTAGTGGGCGACGGATGGATTAAGGATGGCGATTTCAACTCGACGTTCTCAAAGACGGTGTTGCCTTTGCCATACCACGCCAAAGACGAATACATCACGCCTCCAGGAAGGCTTGAGGACGAATACGTCTATCGGCTGCATCCAGAGGACTGGCAGAACTATCACACGCGCTATATCACGCCTTACGTGTTTCAGAACGCCCTGAGGAGTACGCTACCCCAGTGAAGCCGGGTCTCACTGCGAAAGTTATTTTGGCGCTGGTCTTTGCAGGCTTGGTGTTGTCTCCCTTGATTATCAAGCGCGTTGCCGCTCGGCGCGACGAATCCAGGGCAAAGCTAGACTTGCAGACTGCTCTGGCGCGACACGGCTTCTATTTGCAAGAAGTCTCACAAGCGGCGGGAGTTCACTTCGTCCATGAAGCGCCCACACTCGATCCCCGACTGAGCCCTATCATGCCGGAAGTGGCTTCGATGGGGGCTTCCGTTTCCATTGTGGATTATGACCGCGATGGCTGGCCGGACATTTACGTCACCAACAGCAAGGAAGGCTCAAGAAACGCGCTCTATCACAATCTGCACGATGGCACGTTTAAGGACGTGGCCGAGGAATTAGGGATCGCCGATGTGAATCGTCCTGGCACAGGTGTTTCGATGGGCGCAGTTTGGGGAGACTACGACAACGACGGGTATGAGGATTTGCTGCTGATCAAATGGGGCAAACCCGAACTCTACCACAATGACGCCGGTCATGGTTTCACCCGTGTCACCGAACAGGCTGGCCTGCCACCGTGGATTAATGCCAACACCGCATTGTGGTTCGATTATGACGGCGACGGGCTCCTGGACTTCTTCGTTGGGGGCTATTATTCGGAAGACGTCGACCTCTGGCATCTGGCCTCGACCAAGATGATGCCGGACAGTTTCGAGTACGCCAAAAACGGTGGCCGCAAATATTTATTCCACAATCTCGGTAATGGAAGGTTCGAAGAAGTCAGCGCGAAGGTGGGCATCCACAGCCGGCGCTGGGCTTTGGCGTCGGTAGCAGCAGATCTTCGGGGAACGGGCCACCCAGATCTATTCATAGCCAACGACTACGGCGTATCGGAGCTTTACTTCAACGACGGCAAGAGTTTTCATGAGGTCGGCGAGCAGTCCGGCGTGGGTTTTTCTCCGAAGAGCGGCATGAACGCGAGCGTTGGTGACATCCTCAACCAAGGCCGCTATGCCGTCTACGTCTCCAACATCTCCGAAGAGGGCGTACTGATTCAGGGAAATAATCTGTGGATGCCCAAAGAGGGAACGCGGGGCGACCAATTGCAGTTCGAAAACCTCGCGCGCGAGTTCGGCGTCGAAATCGGCGGCTGGAGCTTTGGTGCGCAGTTCGGCGATCTGAACAATGACGGTACTCTCGATTTGTATCTGACCAACGGCTATGTCTCGCTCGACCGCGACAGAAGCTACTGGTACGATTTTTCAAAAATAGCCGGCGGTCACAGTTTGATTATCAATGACGCAAAGAACTGGCCGCCGATGGAAGGGCGCAGTTTGTCGGGCTATCAAACGAAACATGTCTGGTTGAATGACGGCAGCGGAAAATTTATGGATGTTGCGCCAGCCGTTGGGGTCACTGACACCTACGACGGCCGTGCGGTCGCGCTTGCTGACTTATGGAATCGCGGCGTGCTCGACGTGATCGTGGCCAACCAACGCGGTCCTTTGCTCATTTACAAAAACACTGTTACGCCCGAGAACCACTGGATTGAATTTGCTCTGGAGGGAACGAAGAGCAACCGTAGCGCGATTGGCGCGCAGGTCTCGCTGTTCTGGAACGGGCAGCAACAGCGGCAGGAGGTGATGGGCGGCAGCGGGTTTGCCGCTCAAAATCAACGTCACCTGCATTTCGGACTTGGCAAGTCTCCGCATGTTGAGAAAGCTGTGATTCGCTGGCCCTCCGGCGAAATACAAACCATCGAAACTCCGGTGCCCGATCAGATCCACTTCGTCAAGGAAGCTCCATGAATCAACCGAGCAACACCATTGTGGCGCATCCGACGAAAAGCTTGGCCTGGAAGAGGTTCTTCAGCGTCGAAAATCGCTATCTGGCGCCGCTGTTCATTACCTGCATTCTGATGGTCGGCCATGTGTCGTTTGGTATCTTGGAAAGCTATGGGAAAACCGGTATCGCCATAGTTGCGAGCATTTTGACGGAATTAGTCCTGGGCCGAATGTTCACTCGCAAGTGGCCCATTCTCGCAAGCGCCTACATCACCGGAATCAGCGTCGGGATTCTAGTTCGTTCGCCCGCCTTCTGGCCTTACGCAATCTGCGCGATCGTTTCAATCATGTCGAAGTACCTCCTGCGCGTGAAGGGCCGGCACATCTGGAATCCCTCGAACTTCGGCATTTCGGTTTTGTTGTTCCTCGCGCCGGAGACGGTCGCCGTATTGAGTATTCAGTGGGGGAATTACCTGCTGCCCATGCTCGTCATCTGGATGCTGGGCTCGTTCATCATCGCGCGCCTGCATCGTTTCCATATCACCGGCACCTATGTGGCCTGCTTCATTGTGTTTGCCGTGCTGCGTAGCTTCATCACCGGCAGCCCGTGGCAATCAGAAATCGCTCCACTCACCGGCCCGATGTATCAGCTCTTCATCTTTTTCATGATTACCGACCCCAAGACAACCGTGCGATCAAAGTTGTGGCAGTGCATCGTTGTGGCTTTGGTGGCGCTTGTCGAGATGATTTTTCGTTTGCTGGACGTCGTGTACGCGCCATTTTATGCGCTCTTTCTGGTTGGGCCCGCTGCCATGTTGGTCGAGCTGTGGCTGGATTCTCGAAAGACTGCCCAGGTTCGCGTTGCCACATGAAGAGATCAAGTCCTGGAGCGTGCGGACTTACAAATCTCTTGAGAACGATCTCAATTGGGGTTCTTCTCGGATTGCTATTCGGAGTCGGCTGCGGCCAAAAGCCTGGAGCCGAGGTCGCGCCAAATGCCAAGGCTGCACCGGAGCCTGACAACACGGGACCGCTGGCTCCGCCTGTGCCGCAACCGCCTTCAACACCAGTTTCCAACTCGACTCCCGTCCCGCAAAGGCCCTCCGGAACGGTCGAGTTCGTAGATGTCACAGCAGCCGCCGGCATCCACTTCAAACACAACACCGGCGCCTTCGGCAAGAAATATCTGCCCGAAACGATGGGCAGTGGAGTTTGCTTCATCGACTACGATAACGACGGCTGGCCGGATATTTTCTTCGTGAACTCGATGGATTGGCCGGAGCATAAAACCGGCAAATCCTACCCCGCCCTTTACCACAATAATCGCGACGGAACCTTCACAGATGTCACTAGGCAGGCCGGACTGGCGATGGAAACCTACGGCCTCGGCTGCGCTGTGGGCGACTACGACAATGACGGGTTTGAGGACCTTTATCTCACCACGGTGGGGTCGAATCACCTGTTTCACAATCTCGGAAACGGCAGATTTGAAGACGTGACCGTGAAAGCCGGCGTCGCCAGTCCCGGATTTTCCGCCAGCGCGGTCTGGTTCGATTATGACAACGATGGGAAACTCGATTTATTCGTTACGCATTACATCGAATGGTCCACACAAAAGGATCAATACTGTACGCTCGATAACAAAAATAAATCCTACTGCACGCCACAGACGTATAAGGGAGAGAGCTCGCGCTTGTACCACAACAAAGGCAACGGAGTGTTCGAAGAGGTCACGAAGAAAGCTGGACTCTTTGACCCCAGGAACAAGGCGCTGGGCGTTGCGCTGCTCGACTTTGACAATGACGGCTGGATCGACCTGTTTGTCTCCAATGATACCGAGGCGAACAAGCTCTACCGCAACAACCACGACGGGACCTTCACCGATGTCGGAGTGACCGTGGGGGTAGGCTTTAGCGAATCGGGGAGAGTCCGCGCCGGAATGGGCACGGATGTTGGCGATCTCGACGGGTCGGGATTGCCAAGCATTGTCATTGGAAACTTTACGAACGAAAGTACGGCGCTCTATCACAGCGACGGTTCCGGCCTCTTTGTGGACGAATCCATCCGTTCTGGCATAGGCCCGATGACGACGCCGTCACTCACGTTTGGTTGCTTTTTCATGGACTACAATCTGGACGGCTATCTGGATATTTTTTCCGCGAACGGGCACGTATCTGACGACATCGCCGTGGTTCAACCGACGGTGCGCTATGCGCAGCCAGCCGGTGTTTATCGCAACATCGGCGACCGTAAGTTCGAAGATGTATCCGCCAAACTGGGTCGCGCCCTGCAAAAACCCGTCGTCGGCCGTGGAATAGCCTACGCGGACTATGACAACGACGGCGATCTTGATCTGGTGATTACCGCTAACAATGGTCCGGCGCGCCTGCTCCGAAATGAGAATGCCAACCAGAACGATATGTTGCGCGTGAAATTGATCGGCACGAAATCAAATCGCGATGCTATCGGTGCCAAGGTAGTCCTGACCACCAATGCTGGGACGACGCAAACGCGCATGGTCAAAGGTGGCTCCAGCTATTTGTCGCAAAGCGAGCTAACGCTTACCTTTGGTCTCGGCAAGCCGGGATCCCTCAGGAGCGTTCGTCTGCAAATTGCGTGGCCCAGTGGGCGCAAGGATTCTCTGGCGGATATCAAGCCCAACCAATTCGTTACGATTCAGGAAGGCCGGGGAGTCGTTTCTGCTTCGGCCATTAATTTTGCGTCAACTAGCAAATAGCAACTGCACGCTCGAAACAAACTGAAAGCAGAACCCTCCGGTGCATGCTCAATGCGGCGGTTTGCACCACTAGAGCATCCTGGCCGACTACACGTCCTCCAAGGTCCATCGACATTCGACGCACATCCAGCTGACCGACAAGCCCATGGACTATTGCCGACCGCAACTCCGCGCGCTCAGTGAGAATCACGTTCGCCATCGTTTCGTACTGACCCTGCTCGGAGAATCTCCGAATGCGTGGACAGCGTTACCGCAGAGATTCAAGATCTCGATGCTAACCCTTGCAGCTCATGTTGCAAAGTTTGGTAAGCCCGGACATTTCCTCGCACCCCCCGGCTCGCCGGATTTCTTATCTTAAGAATTTCAGGCGAATCGAAATGGAATCCTAACCATAACGCAAAGATGTTTAGCCGAATTGTGTCATTGACAGTTCGTGCCGGCATCCAGCGCTGGCAAGTCGTTCTCGGCGATGCCGATGCTCGAAAGACCATTCCCAACCCTTGGCCAGACATGAAGACCCTAGTCCTTTTCAAGTATTGCGGATTGGTTTCTTAAGGAATATGTATTGCGTTACCGGGCCTCAATCCTGCCTTGTTTCGATCAAACGGTTCGCTCCTTGGTTCCCGGAAGTTACTCCTAGCAATAGGTAATTGCCTCATGAGCAAGCGAATTCCCGTCGCGATAACACTTTTGTTGATTTTGGGCTGTGTATCGGTGGTAGCGGAACACCTTTTGGCGCTCGACTCAGTCGGAGAATCGGAGCACTCGCGTAGCGACGACAGCACCTCGTTGATGTTCTCACGCGCACCCTCCTACTTTGCCGATGCATGGATTCGCGGGGAGGAGAGGTTCCCTCAAGGTGGAGCGATCGTTGTCAGGAATGGTGACGACGCCCACCTACTGGTTCCCGATTTTGCCGCCTCAGTGGACCCGAGCCTGAATTTCGAAGGTACTTCGGTGCTTTTTTCCGGGAAACAGAGGCTGGGTGATCCCTGGCAGGTATACGAAGTAACGCTCCGCGGAGGGTCGCCCCGGCGTATAACCTCGGGTAAGGAAGACTGCATACGACCCATACACCTTCCAGACGGTCGCCTCGTTTATTCGCGCAAAACAGCGGGTCGCTTTGTATTAGAGGGAGCGACACTGGACGGAAACGGTGCGCCACTTCCGCTGACTTACGTGCCCGGAAACTTCCTCGCAACCGACGTGTTGCGTGACGGCCGCGTGCTATTTGAATCGAGTTTTCCTCTGGGAAACGGTAAGCAGCCGGAAATCTACACCGTTTATCCAGACGGCAGCGGTGTAGAAGCTTATCGCTGCGACCACGTTCATGCGCGTTCGAATGGAAAGCAGTTGGTTACAGGGGATATTCTCTTCGTAAACGACCGCTCTCTGGGCCGCTTCACTTCTCCTCTCGCTCATGAGGTTACTGTGAGTGTGCCCGAGGGGGATTATGAGGGGGGGATTGCAGAAAGCGGTAAAGGAACATTGATCGTTTCCTTCCGGCCTACCCAAGCGCAGCGCCAGGGCGCTTCGAACCAACTGTACTCTCTCAAGCTTTGGAAAAATGGAACGCGCGTACTCAGCGCAGTGGCTACCGACCCCAAGAACAGTCTGGTGCAGCCGGTGGTTATTGCACCACACCCGTTGCCGAACCGTTTTCCGACGGCGCTGCACGATTGGAAGACCACCAACCTGCTTGCGTTGAACAGCTACATCTCTCGGGGTGGCCAGGCTCCGCGCGGGAGCATCGCTCGAGTGCGTGTCTCGACAGTGGATGCCACTGGCAGCGTGCAAGTGCTTGGGACGGCCCCCGTCGAGCCGGACGGATCGTTCTTTGTGCAAGCGCCTGGGGATACTGCGCTGAAGTTCGAACTGCTGAATGCGCAGGGTGACGTGATCCGCCGGGAGGCTGGGTGGATCTGGGCGCGAAGCGGGGAACAACGCATTTGCGTCGGTTGCCATGCCGGCCCCGAGCGAGCGCCGGATAACGCGGTGCCCGCGGTGCTGCTGCGCACGACTACACCTGAGAACCTGACCGACTCGCGGACGGAAGCGGCGAAAGGAGTGAATTGAGATGCGTGCCTGGGTAGCTGCACTGATTCTGGTTGCTTCGAGTGCTGCCCGCTTGCCGGGAGCGCAAGCTCCACAACAGAAAACGCCCTCGACGAAAGCGGAAGGCAGTTCCGTCTCGACAAAATCCGCGCCGAGCGCGACGACGAAGCCAGGTGCGATTCGCTTTGAGGATGCCACTGAGACTTCGGGGATTCACTTCACCCACAGCATGGGTTCGGCCGCTCTGGGCTCGCTACTCGAAGGGACTGGGGCAGGATGCGTCTGGTTCGACTACGACAATGACGGTTTGCCCGACCTGTATGTTGTTAGCGGGAAACCGCTGGAAGACAGCATGCACCCGCATCCCATGAAGGTGAAGCCGAACCCTCCGCCGCACAACCACCTGTACCGCAACAATGGCGATGGCACCTTTACGGACGTAACCGAGCAAGCCGGCGTTGTTCCGGACATGTATTCCATCGCGGTTGCGGCAGCGGACTTCGATAACGACGGATTCGTGGACTTGCTGGTGACGGGTTACGGCAAGGTGGTGCTGTACCACAACAACGGCAACGGAACATTTACGGATGTGACCGCCAAGGCGGGCATCAAGGTGGACCGCTGGTCGATCAGTTCGACGTGGCTGGATTACGACCGGGATGGCTGCGTTGATTTGTTTATTGGACGCTACGTAAAATTCGACCCGACTTACCACAATTACTACGCTGCGGACAATTACCCGGGGCCGCTCGACTATGAAGGCGACACGAACGTCCTCTACCACAATAATTGTGATGGCACCTTTACGGATGTGAGTGAAAAAAGCGGTATCGCAGCTTTCATTGGCCGCACTATGGGCGTTACCGCCGCCGATTTTGACGGTGATGGCTGGCCGGACATCTACGTTTCGAACGACAAGACACCGAACTTTCTCTTCCACAACAATCACGATGGGACCTTCAGCGAGATGGCCACGGACCAGGAAGTCGCGTACGGGCAGAACGGCGAAGCCACCTCGTCCATGGGGCCGGTCGTGGCCGATGTGGATGGCGACGGCAGGCCCGATCTCTGGGTCACCGATTCCAAGTACAACCGCATGATGCATAACACTGGCAAGGGCCGCTTCGAAGATGTATCGAGGACGTCCGGATTGGCGGAAGCTCAAGCGCAATACACGAGCTGGGCGACGGGCGTCTACGATTTCGACAACGATGGCTGGCTGGATATCCTGTCGTTTCACGGCGGGTTGGTCAACATGGTTCCGCAGGAGCATTCGCTATTTCGGAATCTCGGTGGCGGAGCATTCGAAGATGTGTCGCGGCAAGGCGGCGCAGTGCTGGACGTGAAAACCGTGGCCCGCGGCGGGTGTTTTGCCGACTACGACAACGACGGCAAGGTGGACGCCTTCCTGGTGAACTTAAACGCTCCGGGCACGCTGCTGCACAACGTGACACAAACGGCGAACCATTGGATCACGATCAAGCTCAAGGGCACAAAGAGCAATCGCGACGGCATAGGGGCGCACCTGGAGTTGACCGCAGGCGGGCGCACGCAGGTGGCGCAGCGTGTCGCCGGCTCCGGGTATCTTTCGCAGGACGATGGGCGGATTCATTTCGGCCTGGGTGCGGCGAGTAAAGTGGACAAACTGGTGATTCGCTGGCCAAGCGGGAAAGAGCAGACGATTGATGATCTGAAGGTTGACAGCATCGTGACCGTTGAGGAGCCGCAATGAGCCGAGGGACAGGAATCGCAGTCGTGCTGGCTATCGCCATGTTTTTGCCAATCCTTCCGAATGCTGTGCTGCCTGTCAGGGCGACCGCGTCGGGCTCCGGCGAACCATATCTGTCGCCTTCGGAGATGGCTTTTTCGCCGGACGGGCGTTTTCTTTACGTGTTGTGCGAAGACAGCGATCAGTTGCTGCTGTTGAATGCCAACAATGGCGCCGTGCTGCAACGGATTCACGTCGGCCATATTCCACGCGCGGTAGCGGTTTCTCCGGATGGCCGGCTGGCGTTTGTTTCGAACTCCTGGGATGACACCGTGTCGGTCATCGACACAGCAACTAGCGCCGAAGTGCGCATAATAAAAGCGGGCGCGGAACCGTATGGGTTGGTGGTAGACCGCGCGGGAAAGACCTTGTATGTGGCAAATCGCATCAGCAACGATATCTCCGTAATCGACATTTCCTCCGGGGTAGAACGGAAGCGCCTGACGGCGGCACACGGCGCGAGTTATCTCGCGATTTCAGCGGACGGAAGCCGCGTATATTGCACGCACATATTTCCCCGTATCGGCACTTCTCGCACCGTTCCGCGGTCCGAAGTCACGGTAATCGACACGGCTAGAGAAGCTGTGGTGGACCGCATACCACTCGAGGGCGTCGCCGGGATGTTTCATGTGGCGGTATCCGCGGACGGACGGTTGGGCGTGGCGGCGCAGATGCGCCCGAAGAACCTCGTGCCGCTGGCGCATGTCGAGCATGGCTGGGCGTTTGGGCACTCGCTGACGGTGTTTGGCCCCGATGTTGGCGGAGCGATTCAGGTGCCTATCGATGAGCTGGAACATTATTACTCGCTCCCGTATGGCGTGGCGATTAGCGCAGATAAGTCGCGCATTTTTGTGACTTCTTCCGGCGCGGACGCCGTCACGGTGATAGACACGAAGCGGCTTCTGGCATTTGCGCGAGCGCGAAAAGGCTTTTTCGCGAACGATCTGTCTGCTTCGGCCAACTACGTTGCGGCGCGTGTGCCCGTTGGAAAGAATCCCCGAGGCGTGGCACTAAGCCCCGACGGCAAACGCTTGTTCGTGGCGAATCGCATGGATGACACCTTGAGCGTCATCGATACAATGACGAACAAGGCGCCGCGGACCCTGGATCTGGGCGGTCCGAAAGAAATCACCGTTTTGCGCCGCGGCCAGCAATTGTTCAACACCTCTCGCTATGCGTTCCAGGGACAGTTCGGCTGTGCGAATTGCCATATCGACGCCACCTTCGACGGACTTACCTGGGACCTGGAGCCCGACGGCTTTGGCAAGGACATTGTCGACAATCGCCTGATCGAAAGCCTAAGCGGCACGGAGCCTTTCAAGTGGAACGGGGGAAACCCGACCATGGCCCAGGAATGCGGCAAACGGACGGAGATGTATTTTTACCGGTCGCAGAGCTATACGGAAGAGCAGGTCGCGGACTTGGTTCAGTACATTTATGGGCTTCCGGCCCGGCCAAATCGGTTCAGGCTCCCGGACGGCCAACTGACCCCCGCACAGGAACGCGGCAAGGCTGTTTTCGAGCGCAAAGTGAATAAGTTCGGGAAGGTTATTCCTGAGGAAAACCGGTGCGTGTATTGCCACAGCGGACCGAAATACACCAGTCAGAAAGCGTTCAATGTGGGTACCGGCAAATGGACAGACCGCTCACCAGTCTTCGATACGCCGCAACTCGTG
>Ga0187784_10003896_pt1 | contig 12086 bp, 9 predicted proteins | sample 1015_SJ02_MP15_2_FD_132964 | JGI IMG/M metagenome (GOLD analysis project Ga0187784, IMG submission 132964) | Tropical peat soil microbial communities from peatlands in Department of Meta, Colombia - 1015_SJ02_MP15_20_MG | ecosystem: Environmental > Terrestrial > Soil > Wetlands > Peat | place... | reverse complement strand
TCCGCAGCAAGAGCGGCGGAAATGAATGGGAAGCTCTGACCAATGGCCTGCCGCAAAAAGATTGCTACGTGAACGTGCTGCGTGACGCTATGGCCGTCGACTCCCTCGACAAGTGTGGAGTTTATTTCGGAACCACCGGGGGCCAGGTTTACGTTTCTCCAAATGCTGGAGATTCATGGTCGGCCATCGTCCACCATCTGCCGGCCGTGCTGTCGGTCGAAGTGCAGACGCTAACGTAGCTGGTCTCGGAGTTGCGCCGCCTGCTCGAGGAGAGAAAAACGACCTATACGCCGGGCAATTTCACCGTGAAGCCGATCGGACCGAATGCCGTGGTGGTTAGTTACATCGTCCAGTATGAAGGTAAATCCGGCGGCCGGGTGTCCAAAGGAAAAAAGACTCTTTGGAGAGGTCTGAATTCGTCAGGTACATCGATGCAAAGATCTCTACATGCAACCAACACACGTGAAGCGAAGGTCAGCTTTTGATGTCCATGACTATCCGAGTCGAGCTTCCGCAACACCTGCGCACGCTGGCCCACGTAGGGCCTGAGGTCCAGCTCCAAGTCGATGGGCCGGCGACGCAGAGATCCGTTCTCGATGCCCTCGAGGCTCGATACCCCATGCTGCGCGGGGCGATTCGCGATCACGTTACGCTCCAGCGCCGTCCGTTCCTGCGCTTCTTCGCTTGCCAACAAGATCTGTCGCTCGAGTCGCCGGATGCTCCCTTGCCCGACGCCGTGGCCTCCGGTGAGGAACCCTTCCTCGTGATTGGAGCGATTGCCGGCGGCTGATGGCGTTGGCACGTACATAGAATCCTCTAAGGGCACATCCGCAAAAACCTCCACCAAACAATCTTCGCGAAATCACATCTCAGTTGCGGCGACAGCGGAGAACCTCCCGCATGTCACCTTCGCGGTCCGCTGTTGGCAGACCGCAATTCACTCAAATTGGAGGACTTTTTCATGAATAAAGATCGCGTGGAAGGTAAGGCGAAGGACATAGCTGGACGCGTCGAGCGTCAGGCGGGTGAATGGACTGGCGATAAAGAATCACGAGCCAAGGGCGCCGCGAAACAGATCGCCGGCAAAGTTCAAAACGCTTGGGGCAAAGTCCAGGATGCCGCAAAAGAGGCGGCCGATGACTCCAAGTCAACCGGCAAACCGCCTCAGCAGGCATCCGACGAGCCGGAAACCGAAGAGTCGTAACTCGGAGAGCGAACGGCTAGTTGCGCCGGTAATCCAATCAGGCGCCGGGCCTGGATCGCAAAAGGCCTGGCGCCAAAAGTCTTGAGCCCGGCCCCTCTCAGGAGTCACCCGCCTGAACTACAAGATGGCCCCGAGCAAGCGTACAGAAAACTTCCCCGGTTGCAGAAGAACCTTTCTCGGCCCCTGAGTGCGCATGGCGAATCCCCGAAGACGCTTTCGGAACGCGCCAGCTCATTGTCTGGTTCCGGCACCAGGCACTCAGACTCTCCACCCAATCCGCGAGCAAAGGCGCCCGCCGATCCGTCCTGGCAGCAGACGCCCGCGCAGTCTTTCTCGGGATGGATCGTCAGGGATGTTGACCGGTATGCGCTCAAGGCAACCGGGAGCGCTACATACGAACTAGACGAGCAGAGCGGCGTCGAGCAATACGAAAACAAGAATCTATCGTGGGCAAACTTGACGCAGGGTCGAACCGGATCCATATCGCGAGGATTCGCTGATGTTTTGAAAATGTGCTGGCAGTTTTTCATCGATTCGGAGTCAGTTTGGAGGAGTAACCCGCGAAGTCGGTTACCCGGATCTGGCAGAGAGCAAAGTTTAGGTCCCTAGCCAGTCCTCCTTAGCTACCGGATTTACCCTAGTGCCAGACACCTTGACAACTCGTAATGTAAGTAAACGCAGATTTTTTCGTGCTGCCGAAGGATCAAGGTCCCCTTCCCGCGATGCTGGCCTCGAGACCCATGGACGGAAACAGAACAGCCGCGTACGGAATGTACCCCCGAAATGTTGCCCTTCCCGAAGTCGCTCAGGCGTTGAACCGAGCAGGCTTTGAAAACGAAGACATCTGCATGGTCCTGTCGCCAGCTCATCCGGATGCAGTGGGCGTGCGCGACGCCAACTTTTTTAGCACCGAAGGCAGCGAGGATTCCACCAGTGCGCGGCTGATAGCCTGGTTCTCAAAGTTTGGCGCCGTGTTCATTCCGACAGTGGGATTCTTCATTCGCTCTCAGGCGTTTTTCGACGCCCTGTCGAGAGAGCAGAATCTCCCCGCATTGTCCCGAGGATCGCGAGCATTGCTGGGTTTGGGTTTTTCTCCTGAGGAGGCACAGAGGTTGGGCCGCCAACTTTCGGACGTGGGTGCACTTATCTACGTATCGTGTGCGGAGAGCGCCAAGGCAGGGGGCGTCATCGAATTGCTGCGCCGCACCGGCGCACGGGAGGCGGCGAGCCTGAGCGCTTCGAAAGTGTCAGCCGCTGCAGCCTAAGACCAGTGCCTGAGGCCCTCCCCCCATTTACCTGTGGAATTTCTTCACGGAGCCACCGCCTTCTACCCGCTGGTTCCGCTCTTTCCACCGAGCCGTTAGGGCTTTCTTTTTGGATTCACTAGCTTAGGTCTCTTCCTGCCTGCCTGCCGCTGGCATCAAAGTTGCACGCTCGCGGGTAACTCTCCGCGCAAATGACGCATCGGTCACTCTGGGGTAGATGAGCGTCATCGACGGATTCACAGGTTGTGGAGCTTATGAATCGACACAGGTTCTGGATCGAAATTCTAGTTCTTGGCACGCTCATCGCTTGCGCGCTCGCTCTGCTCATCGCAACGCTTGGGCTCGCGGCTGGTGCGGCGGTACGTGAGGCTGGCGCGCAGCCAACTTCCGCATCGACCGGCCAGTCTTACGAAGGCATGGTCACCTGCTCTCGCTGCGGCGCAAAACACTCCGCCGCCATGGCGAGAACGGCAACCTCGTGTGCCCGGATGTGTGTCAAAGGCGGCGCCAGCTTCGAGTTGGTTCAAGCCGACTCTACTTTTTTGCTCGAGGGCAACGTAGAAGAGCTAACGCGAGTAGCGGGGCAACGAGCTCGCATTATCGGCAGCCTGAACGGGAATACCATCAAGGTTGCGTCGGTAGTTCCCGATGCGAGCTAACCGCGTGGGCATCTAAGCCAAGACGACTCGGTGATCCGTTCTCCCGCCGCTCGAGGCATTGATCATTAAAAGTGTCCCCTCACCCACGTTGAGGCATCTGAAGACCATGCAGCGCGAATCTGTCATCGGTTTTGCATACAGGCTTCGAATTCCTTCCGAGCCCGCACCGCCTCCGGTCCAGGAACCTCCCGACCCTCCCGAGAATCCCGACGCGCCGGTGCGTGAGCCAGATCCTGAGGATCCCGGTCAAATCTGAATTTGTTGTCTCTTCCCTGGATTCCGCAATCGCGGCCCTTACCGTGATCCGTGGATGGTCCGATGCTGTCGAGGAATGTGGATTCGCCAGGGAATGCTTCGCATTCCGGCAATTCACGACGATGTCGTCCGCATCCGCCTGCACCACGATGATGGCAGGCAATCCGAAAACCGGACGTAAGCTGGCAACCGTGGTTGCAGCTCTGTTCCTCGCGGTCGTTCTGGTATCGGCATTTGTGGCTGTGCGCAAAAGGACAGCTCCGCTACAGGAAACGCCTCTACATCCTTCCACCGGGTTGGCCGTTATCCTTCCTCCGTGTTATTCGGCGGACCGTTTCGGGATAAGGCCTTATCGGCTGGACGACACTTTCCAGAGTTGCGCTAACGCCTTGGCCGCATTCGCTAAGGCACGCTTTTCCGCATTGGCACCGGATTCCGGATCCGCTGCGCCCGAGCGTTGGAAGATGGGCTTCCGATACCCCGAGGTTTTCCCCGTCAGCCCCGCTTGGTAGATGTCCCGCACCGCGGTTTCAAATTCACGCTTCAGATTTCCGGGTAGAGGTTGAACTTTTTCTGACGCTTTGCTCGTCATGAGAGAAAAACTCCATTTGCTCTTTTTTGCAATGTATGACGGCGGCAAATGACGAACAATACAGCGATGCACCCAAACCCTGCTCGCAGAGTCTCCTGAGGAGCGGGGGAGAAACTGTAACGACACCGTTGATTTTCTGGGATTCGACGCTTCATGGATGGGACGGCCGTTTGGGCGAACTCTGCGCGGCAGTACTCTGGCGAAACGCGCGCTTTCGCAAGGCGCAGCCCGTGCAGGGCGGAAACAGGCAACTGTTGATCGACGGGATCGCTGATGACCACGGAAGCTCTTTCTTGCGCGTGCGTCCTTTAAACCCCTGCGCGCCGCTCAAGCGATCAGCGAAGCCGCGTGCTCTCGCCGGCACTCAGGCGGCGCGCCGGCCTTTGCCACCTGCGTTCGAGTCGCGCCCATTCGGTTCATCTCCCTCATCCTCTTGATCGGCTGCCTGGGAGTTGATGCCTTCGCCCAGTTGGGTGAGCAGTTCGTCGGCCTGTTTCTCCTCCGCCAGAGTCTGGTCGATTAGGCTGACGTGCTGGTTTTCCCCAAGCAGGTCGGCAAATGCTCTGACCGTCCCATAACCTGCGATCTCGTAGTGCTCTACCCGCTGAGCAGCGCCAATGATTGCGGCATCCCTGACCGCGCCGCCGTACTTCTCCTGCATCGTCTCGGCGGCTTCTTTTACCAGCCCCTCCATGCCCAGGCACTTCCTGCCGGTTGGCTTTTCCTCGAGCAGATCAAAGATCTGCTCCAACCGGGAAACTTGCTCCGCGGTCTGGCGTAAATGTTCCTCGAAGGTCTGCCTCAGCTCGGCATTGGACGCCGTCTTCGCCATTTTTGGCAGAGCCTTCACCAGCTGGATCTCTGCGCTGTAGAGATCTCTCAATTCATCGACATAGAGCCGCCGCAATGAATCTTTTCGCATCTTTATCATCCTCCCATACCCTGGTTTCCAGCCGGAGCGGTACTCCTTTACCGGGCTTCATACCCGCAAAGTATTTTTCTCGATGCCGGCAAACAATACCCCGGATGCTGTATTGCACTTCTGTGTTCCAAATTTTGCCGGTGCGGCAGGAAAACGGCTGGGCGATTGCTTATGGGGAGCTGGCGCTTTCACGGGTGGAAATCCAGCTCAAAACGAGGTTCGCTGCGGGTGCCGGTGATTTTGAAGGGAACCTCGGTTCCATGGCCATGTTTACTGAAGAAGGGATCCACAGGTTGGAGCAAGATGGACTTCCAACCGGTGGTCATCTGGGAGAGCTTGGCTTCCATGTTCAGCGTTCCGTGGAAATCAAAAGTGCTGCCATCAAGACTGTACTGCCCTGTAATCGCGGCGCTTGTACCCGGGACTTGAAAATGCAGGGATGAGAAATAGAGCATGCCGTGAGTCAGATCGAATACTCCCCCCAGTTCCGTGGGAACGGTCAATTCCGACGCTTGCCCAGCGAGCTTTGGTGTCCCCTGGCTTCTCAGGCTCAGAGCATCGATTCTGGCCTGCAGCTTATCATTCGAGAAATGGCCATCGCTGACCTCAAACGTACCTTGCAAACTCAGTCGTTCGCTAAGATCGTCAGTTCTCGCCGGTAGGTTAAGCGCAGCGGTCATCTTTACCGTGCCTGTCATGATGGGAGGATCGGTTTTAACGCCGAGCCAGAGCAGGTCCTGGATGCGGGCCCGGTTCAACACGACGTTCATTTGGATGTCGTGGCCATGGCCTGTCGTCACGCGGACTACTTTGCCGCGGGCAGTAAGAGCAGATTCCTTAATCCTGGCTCTTACCGGATCCAGGTAAGTGTCGCCATCGGTGCCGTCTACAATGGCGTGAAAGTCGGTGTGCAGAGGAACCCGGTGTCCGCTGACGGTCAATTGAAAATCGGGAGTATCGGTTTGACCGTCCACTTCGATCCGGCCCAGAATGCCTCCGTAGCGTCCGGTGGATGAGAGAATACCGGCGATGCCTTTGAACGTGCCCAGGTCGGCGTGGGTAAACGAGTAAGTACCCGCCACCGCTGAGTCGCGCGGACGAGTTTCGTCGATCGGTCCAAACAGTCCCGTGGAATGAATGATTCCGATCGGCTTGGGATTAACCAGTTTGGCGTCAAAGCGCAGCGGTTGACCGGGCCCAACCTCTTGCAGTCGCAAATCGCTGATGGCGAATTCGAGCGGCGGCTTTGCCGGTTGGGTTGTGTTGATTAACAGTTTGGTATTGGTACAAACGAACTGATCGACGACGATGCTCATTTTGCCACGGCGGCGGAGGCTGCGCATCTCGCTGCGCTGGTGCGCTGCCGGAATATTCAGCGTCAGGCCATCGACGAGGATTGTGTCCACGCGCATCGGTTCACGGAATAGATTGCGCAGGGCCGTCTGAAAACGGAACTCGGGCACATCGAGTAAGGGCTGAACCCCAGCCTCCCACGGATTAGGGTCGGTGGCGCCGTAAATCTTCAAGCCCTTTCCTTCGACGTGGAGTCCGTCCGCGATCCACACATGAATTTCCGCCAGTTCCACACGGCTCTTGAAGCGGGTAGATAAGGTCTCGATCACGCGCCCGCGAAGGATCGGCTCCGCCCGAACAATGAGCAGGCGAATGCCAGCGAACACGCCGGCGGCGAGCACCACGGCAATGGCGGCGATCCAGGCCCAAGTGCGGTAGCGGTGGCGGCGGAGGGACGAGATCGGCGCCGGGGAGGTCGGATACGGCCCTTCAGGATGCGCGGCCAAACTTCACCTGTAGCGTTCGAAAGCGAAAAATGGAATCGGGTCTTTGCCGCAGAAAACTCGGGAACCTTATGGACTCATCAGAATCCGTACCTGGCGAGCAGTTTTTTCTCTTTCTTCCCCAACACCGCGATAGCTGCGTGCTGCGATGGGAGTTTGAAATCCAGTCGCACACCGGTGGCGAGGTCTTGAAGCTGGATCGCAGCATCGGCGGCGGAGTCGGAAACAAATACATAAACAATCGAATCCCGAAACGAAGTCGGAAAGGCCAGGATTCCGGATGGCAAAGGTGAGTATTCATGGAATGCGGGCGCCAGTTTGGCCTCGGCTGCTACGTATGCGTACAAATCAGCCGCGGCCTGCAAGTTCTCCGAGAGTTCGACCGGGTACGCAGCCCAGTAAATATGCCCTTTGCCCCGGGAGAGCTCTTTCATGCTGGAGCCGTCGTCGAAGTTCAATGACTCGAGCCAGTTCTGTTGCGGCTGACCAAAAGCCAGAGGGACCGGGCGCGTGCCAATCCGCAGTACAGCCTCATGATAAACCAGCGGTTCGGCGTGCGCTTTGAGGCCCAGTTGCGACGCGCGGGAAACGGCTTGCCCATGCTCGTCGTGCTCGACCGGACCGGTGATGAGCAGGTTGCCGCCGGACTCAACCTGCTTCAGCAGCGCACGCCAGGCTGCATCACTGAGTGACTGCGGCGACGGCAAAATCACGAGCTTTGGCGACCCCAACTTTTCAATCTGATTCTCAGCCACCATATACGCCGGGAGATGATTCAGGTAGGTCAAAGCGCGTACCGCGCGTTGCTGCGCTTGCAGCTGAAATTCGCCGCCAACGGAAAATTGCGCCGCCTGTGAAGTGACAATCGCCACCGCGGGCAGCTGAGGATCTAACAAATGCTGCTGCAGCGAGGGCGCAAAAGCGGCGAAAGCTCGGAGAACAGTGGCTTCAGGCTTCTCCGTGTAATCGGTGCGCACGGCCCCGATTGGGGTCTCGTTGCTCTCGGTCATGTAGGAATTGGTATTCCATAGCCATTCGATTGCCCCCGATCCCTGTATGAAGGCCGTGGCCATTTTGCGTTCCAGCAGTGCCGCCTCATTCTCGGGGGTTCGTCGCGCAGTCTCGTCAAGGTTCAACCCTCGTTGCAGGCCAGTCTCCTGGATCAGCATCGGCTGGCCGGGCTGTTTCGCCGCCAGCGAATCCCAAAGAACGTTATCGTCCTGCCACCAGGAATGGTTGGTCGTGAAATCCACCGAGCCTCCCCAGAACGCGGGCGACAACCGGTCCTGGATCCCGCCTTCATCCTGACCGACGGTGACCAGCTGGTGCGATCCAGTCGCACGGATCGTGTCGTGCAGGGTCGCCGCCCATTTGGCGAAAGATTCCTGCGCGAACAGGAAATAGTCGTAAATTCGCAGCGAATTGATGCCCACGTACATCCCTCGCGGTGCGAACTCCTCTTCTGCCGGGAGAGAGATGGTTCCGGCCACCGACTCCGGAGTAACATTCCACAACGCGGCCAGCTTGGCGCGATCCGGATAGCGGGTGCTCAACCAGGCATTCCAAGCCGCGAGTTCGAGGGCATCGCCGTTCGGCCGCGTCTGCCACAAATGTTGAGAAAAGCTGGGCTCATTGATCAGGTCCCAGGCAAGAAATGGAAGGTCGCGAAAGCGCGCGACCACCGCAGAAACCAACGTCTGCTGCTTGCGGATCGCTTGCGGATCGAGAAAAGCATTCTTGCCTCCCAGCACTTCGGGCAGGAAAGCGAAGAAATTGAACTGTACTGGCAGACTGTACTTGCGCGCCGTCATCAGATAAGCCTCGAGCGTGCGCAACGTCCGCTCGTAGGGCTGACCGTTCTCGTCGCAGAACTTGTCCCAGCCGGTCCACCATCCGGTGCGGATCATGTTCAAGCCGGCATCGTGAATCTGCGCCAGATCCTGGTTCCACACGAACACATTGGGATGTTCGAAGTAGAGGCGTTGGACCTCGCTCGACATATATGTTGTGCCGACAACCGCGAGACGGTGTCCATCGAGTTCGAAGAAATCGCGATTGACCCTCAGCTGGGGACCGGAGCGCAGGTATGGCTCGTCGCGAATCCAAAAAGCTGAATGATAGACAGCACGCACGCGATCGCCATCCATCAGGTGAGCCTCGATGATGTGGAGGCCCTTGGTCTCCGGCGCGGGAGCAACGATGGTTCCATTGGCAGAGGCCTCCGGCAGGTCCGTGCGCTTGCTGGGATTGCCTTCCGGATAGATGGCAACGCGTAACCTTGGCGGTGCCGGAGCCCCCGCCGCGTGCCACAAAGACTGCAGTTCGACGGGCTCGCCGGGCAGATACAAGGGCAACGCGGGGCGCACGGTGAACTCCTCTGCGCCCGGGAGAGCTCGTTCCACCAGGGAGTGGATGAGACCTGCCTTGTCGAAAAATTCGCTCGCGATCTCGGCGTTCACAAAAATCCAGCGGCCGCCGTCAAATCCATTGCGATAGTGATCGACCTGAATTACCGGCGCGGAGAGTTTGCGGCCATCCTTAACCCCCCACGCGAGCGTATCGAGCCGCGCATCGATGGAGCCCGCGGCTCCTCCGCGGGCGTACAGATCCACCGCACTGAGCCGGATCACCGGGCTAAAAGCTCGCTTCCACCGGAAGGCAGCAAGCTCGAACGTCGTTTCCGGATTCGTCTGGAATTCGCAGTCATCGGAAGGGGGCGTCTGCTGATACTGATCGATCATCAGCGGGCGGATGAAGCGCACGCTGTAATCCCGCAGATGCCAGCCTTGCGCATCGCGATACGCAGCGCGAGTGAACGGCCTTCCCCCGAACACCAGCAGGTTTCCTCCTCGCTCCAGGAATTGTCGGATGGCCGGCCAGCAATCCTCGGGAAACGCCGACCCGTAGGGAAGCACCAGAAGCCGGGCGGAGGGCGCCGATAGTTCATCGCGGAGATGGTTTCTATCGGAAACGGTCGCGGCAGAGAACAATGCCGCCGTCTGTTGCGGGGAGGGGGTTTCGGAGTCGGCTGCGGGAAATCCTGGTTCGGCGAACACCACGACGCGCCGATTTTCTGATTGGCCGTAAACGTTTCCGCTCGCCAGCATGAGTAACGGGATCGTCGCGAAAACAAAGAGTTTCAGCATATTATCCACCCGAAATGAGTTCGCACAGAACGAAGAAGTCTCCGGCAAGGGAATCCGGATGTCAAGCTAGAGAATCGATTTTGTAGAGCCTGAAACCACTCCAGCAAGAAAAGAAAAGTGCCCCAAATCGACGGCCGCCGATGTATGATGGCGGCGTTCGCGCCTATTACCGTCCCCAAGGTGGACAACGAAACTCATGGCAATCGCTACCTCAAATACCAGCGCTCCACCCATTGCCCCGGTCACGACACAGCCGCCACGCTACGGTGCACCCCTGGCTACGGTCACCACTCTCTTCTTTATGTGGGGATTTCTCACCTGCCTCAACGACATTCTGGTTCCCCATCTTAAATCCATTTTTGATCTGAACTACACCCGGGTGATGCTGATTCAGTTCGCCTTCTTTGGCGCCTATTTCATCTTTTCTATCCCCTCCGCCAAAGTAGTGGACTGGATCGGGTATCAGCGGTCGATGGTGGTCGGCCTGCTCACCATGGGAATCGGGGCATTCCTGTTTGTGCCGGCGGCGAGCGCGCCCTCCTATCCTCTATTCCTGGCCGCACTGATTGTCTTGGCCGCCGGAATTACATGTTTGCAGGTGGCGGCGAATCCCTATGTCACAGTGCTGGGGAAGCCGGAAACCGCGTCCAGCCGCTTGAATTTGACGCAAGCCTTCAATTCTCTGGGAACTTTCCTGGCGCCTTTCTTTGGCGGATTGTTCATCTTGACCGCGGCACCGGATATGAACCAAGTGAGAGCGCTCGCTCCCGACGCGCTGCAAGCCTACCGTCTTCATGAGGCTGCAACGGTCAAGATGCCATACATCGGATTGGGTATCGCACTGGTAATCCTGGCGATAGCAATCGGCAGTTTCAAGCTACCGAAAATCGAGCACGCCCAACACCAGCTGGGCGAGAAGTTGAACGACTCGATCTGGAGGCACCCCAATTTGATCTTCGGGGCCATTGCGATTTTCGTGTACGTCGGCGCCGAGGTATCGATTGGCAGTTTCCTGGTGAACTACTTCGGCCAACCGGAGATCGGGGGACTGACGGAGAAAGTCGCAGCCAGCTTCGTTGCCTTTTATTGGGGCGGAGCGATGGTTGGACGCTTCATCGGCTCAGCCCTGCTGCAGAAAGTGAAGACCGGAGGCTTGCTGGGCATCTGCGCCGTCTGCGCCGCTGCCTTGGTTGCAATTTCCATGCTGACCAGCGGGCACGTCGCGATGTACAGCATTATTCTCGTGGGCTTTTTCAACTCGATCATGTTTCCCAGCATCTTCACCCTGGGGGTGGCGGAGCTCGGGCCTCTGACCGGTGACGGCTCCGGCATCCTGATCATGGCCATTGTCGGCGGCGCCATCGTCCCCGTTGCCCAAGGATGGATTGCCGACCACATCGGCATCCATCATGCCTTCTTTCTGCCGGTGATTTGTTACTTGTACATTTTGTTCTTTGCGCTAAGTGGATCGAAACCAAACAGCGAGCGCTACGCCAACCCATAAACCCTAATTCGGAGTGACGGACAGAACCGTGGAATTCTGCATAGCCCTTCATGCCCGGCTGGGAATTTAGATTAAAACGATTTAGGAAACTATGGTGCAAGTAAAAAAAACAACTCAAAAGCCGCAGGTGATTACGCTGAAGGCGGTTGCGCAGTACTTAGGCCTGACTCCGGGGACGGTTTCGGCTGTTCTCAACGATTCGCCCTCGGCGCGTTCCATTCCGCAGGACACCAAAAATCGGATTCGCGCCGCTGCCCAGGAGCTGAATTATCGGCCCAACTTCTTCGCACGTACGCTGCGCAACAAGCGCACCTACACCATCGGCGTGATCGCTGAGGAAATTGGCGACTCCTACAGTTCGCCGATTATCAGCGGGATTGAACAGTATCTGCGCCACAAGGACTACTTCTTTCTCACCGTGGTGCATCGTCATGATCAAGCCCTGCTTAGCCGGTATTCGCAGCTATTGTCCGAGCGCGGCGTCGAAGGCATCATCACCGTAGACACGACGGTGCAGGAAGCACCCATGCTTCCCACGGTTGCGGTTGCAGGTCACAAAAAGCTCAAAGGCGTTACCAACATCGTTCTCGATCATGAGAAGGCAGCCATCCTGGCGCTGAATCACCTAAAAGAGTTGCAGCATGAACACATCGCCTTCATGAGGGGTAATCCAGTCAGTTCGGACTCGAAGGATCGGTGGGAAGCAATCTGCCGCGTCGCAAGTCAGATTGGATTGCATATTG
>Ga0187784_10003895_pt1 | contig 12088 bp, 8 predicted proteins | sample 1015_SJ02_MP15_2_FD_132964 | JGI IMG/M metagenome (GOLD analysis project Ga0187784, IMG submission 132964) | Tropical peat soil microbial communities from peatlands in Department of Meta, Colombia - 1015_SJ02_MP15_20_MG | ecosystem: Environmental > Terrestrial > Soil > Wetlands > Peat | place... | reverse complement strand
AATGTTCCAGGTCTCGAAGGCGAAGTGCCAGTAGTCGTTCAGTTTATGATAGTAGGTGAAGCCGATCCATTGCAGGTTGTTGTAGCCCCAGGTGCCGTTGTTCCAGGCATCGAGGACGAAGTTGAGGTCATCCCTGCCGTCGTCGCTGGTCCAGCGGATGCCCGCAGTGATCGAGGGGATTGCGCCCGGATCACGGAGCATCGTCGAGCTGGGGAACAGCGGATCGACGCCCGGGCCGAGCCCGGCAGCGTTGTTGCCCGACTGCACGTAGTAATTGGGAATGCGAGCATTCCATTGCCAGGGCAATGCCTCGGTGCCGATGGTGGTGCCCAGTTGCAGGATCCAGTTCTTGGTGAGGGCTTGCGTGAACTGGATGCCGCTGTTGGTGTAGTTGTCCCAGGTATAGGTCAGCGAGTGGACGTAGGTGTAATTGTTGGGCGCAAGCTGCGCCTCGATGTCCGGGATCGAGATGAAGCGGCCGATGCGGACGTTCAAGCCCTGAAGCACGGGAAAGTAGAGGTCCACATACATCATCGGCATGTCGTAGCCGTTGGTGAGGTTCTCCTTCAGCAGCTGATTGCTGAACAGGCCGTAGGCGGTCGTATAGCGATAGTCCACGCCATAGAGGGAGGAAATGCGGAAGCCCCAATCGAAGTGATCGTTCTGCACTTCGTCGGGCAGCCGTTCAATGTAGAGAACCGCCTGGTCGAGCTGGATGGTGTTGGGCGTATAGTCATACGAAACCGGCAGGTTGCCGCCCGGCTTGACGCTGTTGGTGCTGATGTTGCCCGCCGGAGCGACCCAACCATACACCTGCACGTGGGCGTCGCTCATCGCCTTGCCCAGCGCCGTGTTGGCGATGGCGACCATCAGCGGCGAGTCGACCGAATTCGGCAAAGTCTTGCCGATGTTCTGCGTGCCGCCGTAAGGCCATTCGGTGTACGGCATCGGCGGCACGTTTTGTGGAGTCGGCGGCACGACGGAATCGGGCCGGCTGCTGGCGGGCGCGTGTGGATCCGGCGGCGCCATGGCCTTACCCCATTCGAGCTGGTAGTAGCGGAAGAACCGGGTCGCCACATCGTCGCCGAGATAGGTGTCGAGGCATTTGTAATCGAGGTAGGGATCGCAGTTGCCGCTCTTTTCCATCGCCTTGAGCACGCGGGGCGCGACTTTCGGCGGCGCACAGTTGTAATCGACCCAGGGATCGCACGCCGGACCCTCGACCCACGCGGTCGGCAATCCGTCCTTCCACGCACCCCAAACATCCGCCGCCATCGCGCGACTTGATGCCGTGACCGCCAGCAGCAAAACGCCGATGACCAGAAGCAGTCTTTTCATGACCCCGTCCCCATTTCTCAACTTTACAAGCACGCGCATGCAACGGGCGTGCCTGTCAGCGCTAAACCCAGCACTGGGATTTTTCGCAGCGGAGACCAAGGAAAGTCGATATTGACGAGCCCGGTTTTAAATATCCAAAAAATATCCGAAAACATCATCTGGAAGAATTTTGCACCGATATTAACCATCCCCGTCCTGAGAAGATTAATATAGCTGCGAATGTCACAATTCGGCGGCAACGGATGCCTTGGCGGCCGGAGGAGCCGCAAATGTCGCAAAATCCCATGAATACAGGGAGTTATTAGGGTATATCAGCGAGCGCCACGCGGCCGAACCGGTCGATTGTTACACTTGGGCCACAGTAGCCAAAATTAAGAACCGACTTGGGGTTACCGGAGCTGCCGCGCCAGCGAGCCGACTGCATATTTTTTCTATACAAAAACGCAGGTGAACCACTCTCGCATGTGTATCAGGAGCGCCCTTAGACTGGCTTCCAGCGACATAGCCGGTAGATGTAACCAGGGCATTCAAGAATGTCGTTGATCGATAACGAGGCTGGCAATCGCCGGGCGCACGTTGGCGGCTTGGTCGATCATCGCGTCGTCGGCGAGCGGGCGTTTCGATTTATCCCGAAAGAACTTTCCGCCAAGTGTCACAAGCTGATCGAGAGCTACCATGCCATGTATGGCTATATCAGCTTGCCCGACATGCTGTGGCTTTCGGATGCTCGCGACGTCATCGCCTGCCATGACGATCTGACGCGGACCTTCAAGAAGGCGGCCAAGTCGCGCGGCGCCCGGCGGGCCAACGAATCGTTTCTCTTGGTTGCAACGATCATCGTGTCGCTCGAGGTGCTGGTGCGCGACTATGCCGGTTGGGGCAAGCGATTTCCCGAGGCGCGGCGCGAGGCGGAGAAGGTGCTCGGCGAAATTCCGCTGCGGCCGCGCACCTGGCTGATGGATCTTTATCTCTACCCGCCGCCCGGCGTTCGTCGCGAATTCGCCAACACCCTCACGCCTCCGGCAACCGCTGCGCCGCAGGACTAGGGTGTGAGATCGTTTCAGATTCAATCGAAGACCGCGACACGGCCGCTCGTTTGCGGCCGCGGCACGGCAGCCGCGACTTAGGGAAGACCAGCGGAAGCGGGCAACGCCGTTACCAGACGGCGAAGATGCACAACAGCGCGACCGGAACCGCGGCGAGGCCGAAATAGAGAAAAGTCCGCTGGCTGTGGGCGTCCTTCGGCGCCCTGAAAAGCTGCACCGCGATCCAGCCGCAAACGGCCAAGCCGAGCGCCAGACGCACGAGGTCGCCGGGCGTGTCATACGCCATCCAAACGGTCTCGTTCTGGGGCATGCTGACGCGGACCGTGATCACCAACAGGCAGGCGATGAACACCGCGCGCAGCGTAGTACCCGCGATGCGCATTCCGAGCGCGATTTCGTTCGATTTTCCTTCGTCGAGAGCACCTCGCCGCGCCCATTCGATCGGCATCCAAGCCATTTGTTTTCCTCCAACTTTATTCACGCGGCACGTTCCTCGCGCTTTTCTTCGCCAATATAGGTCATTTTGGCTCGAAAATATAGAAGTTATATGGGTGCACCGCCGCAAATATAAAGAGAATATAAAGTGCCGGCAGCCGACTACCCGCGTATTCCGCAAAAATGCTGGGGAACCAAGACTTTGACTAGGCATTTGCCTAAAAGCTAGGCTCGCCTAATTGACAAGATTTGCCGTCTTCCGAAGTGGGTATTTGGCGCCGCAATACGGCACGCTCAAAAAATTGATCGAAAATTCGAGCTGGCCTTTCGCGCTGGAGCGGATCGCGGCGCGCTTGCGTCTCGTTGAAGGCCGCGTGCCTATTCGGCCGCTTGCGGCGCCTCGGGCTCACCGGCCGGCGCTTCCTCATCGGCGCGGCCGAGAATCATCGTCTGGATCGCGGGCACAACGACGAGCAGGATAATCGGGCCGATGAACATGCCGCCGACCACGACGGTCGCCAGCGGCCGTTGCACCTGACTGCCGATGCCGGTGGAAACCGCCGCCGGCAGCAAGCCGATGCACGCGGACAGCGCCGTCATCAGCATCGGCCGCATCCGCTGCGAGGCGGCGTGGAACATCGACTCGATCGCGCTCACACCGCTGACGCGGACCTCGTTGTAGTAGGTCATGACCAGAATGCCGTTCATCACCGAAACGCCGAACAGCGAAATGAAACCGACGGCCGCCGAGATGCTGAAATTCAGGCCCGACAGATAGAGCGCAATCACGCCGCCGCCGGCGGCGAAAGGAATGCCCATGAGCACCATCAGGCTGTCGCGCAGCGAATTGAACAAGCCGTAGAGCAGCACCACGATCAGCAAGAGGCTGATCGGAACAATCACGGCAAGGCGGGCTTGCGCCGCCTGCAGGCTTTCGAACTCGCCGGCCCAAACGATGCGATAGCCGCCGGGAAGCTTCACGTGCTCGGCAATGCGCTGTTGCGCCTCGGCGACGGCGCCGGCGAGATCGCGATCGCGCACGCTGAACTTGACCGGAATATAGCGCTCGCCTGACTCGTGATAGATGTAGGAGGCGCCGGTATCGAGCGATATGTCGGCAAGTTCGGTCAACGGAATGTAGGCGTTGGCGCCGCTCGGCGTCTGGTAGGCGACCTTGATGCTGCGCGCGGCCTCGAGGCTCGAGCGATATTCGACCGGCAGCCGAACCACGACGCCGAATTGACGATCGCCTTCGAGCAAGGTGGTCGCCACCGCGCCGCCGAGCGCCGCCTGCACCACCGTGTTGACGTCGCCGGTGTTGAGGCCATAGCGGGAGGCTTTTTCGCGGTTCACCCGGATATTGAGATTGGGCTGTCCCAGCACGTGGAAAATGCCGAGATCGGTGATACCCCGCACCTGCTGCATCTGATGCATCACTTCGGTGGAGAGCCGTTCGATCGTCGGCAGATCGCGGCCGATGATCTTCACCGAATTGGCGCCTTTGACGCCGGAGAGCGCCTCCTCGATGTTGTCCTGGATGTATTGGGAGAAATTGAACTCGACGCCGGGCAGTTCTTCGTTGAACTCCTTCTGCAACTGCGCAATGAGCATGTCCTTGGTGAAGCCGGCCGGCCATTCGTCGAACGGCTTGAGCGGCACGAACAGCTCGACATTCGAGAACGGCGACGCGTCGCTGCCGTCGTCGGGGCGCCCGTGCTGCGACACCGCGGTGATGACTTCGGGATGCCGCAGCAGGATTTCGCGCATCTTCGCGGCCGCCGGCTCGCCGGCTTCGAGCCCGATCGTCGGCGGCATCTGCGCGCGGATCCAAAGGTTGCCTTCTTCCAGCGCCGGCAGGAATTCGCCGCCGAGCTGCGTCACCAGCACGCCGACGGCGGCAAGAAAACCGAGCGCCGACGCCAGCATGGCCTTGCGGTGATCGAGCGACCAGCGCAGGATCGGCACATAGATCGCACGCAGCGCGCGCACGACGATGGTTTCCGTCTCCTCGACATGCTCGGGAAGCAGGAATGAGGCGAGCACCGGCGTGATCGTGAACGTCGACAGCAACGCGCCGACCAGGGCGAGCCCGTAAGTCCGCGCCATAGGGCTGAAGATCTGCCCTTCGACGCCCTGCATGGTGAACAGCGGCACGAAGGCTGCGACCGTAATCAGCGCCGAGAAGAAGATCGCCATATCGACCTGCAGCGCGCTGGCAAGAATGAGCCGCAGCCGGTCGGTCCAAAGCGGGCTGTGGGCGGCGCCAGCAATTCTTGTCGGATCGGGGCCGAAGCGTCCTTCCGCGAGCTGGTGCAACAGGCTTTGCCGCTCGGTCGGGCTCTGGAAATTGCGGAAAATGTTCTCGATCAGGATCACCGCCGAATCGACGATGATGCCGAAATCGACGGCGCCGACGGAAAGCAGGTTGGCGTCCTGCCCCATCATCACCATGATGATGACGGCGAAGAACAGCGCGAAGGGAATGTTGACGCCGACGATGATGGCGCTGCGCAGGTTGCCGAGAAACACCCATTGAATGACGAAGACCAAAAGGCAGCCGAAAATCAGATTATGCAGCACCGTATGCGTGGTGACCGCAACCAGCGTCGTGCGGTCGTAATAAGGAACGAGCTTGACGCCGGGCGGCAGCGTGCCGTCGCTGTTGAGCTGGTCGATTTTGGCCTTGATGCGTGGAACGATGTCGTTCGTATGATAGACGCGGCCCATGACGACGATCGCCAAAGCGACGTCGCTGTCGTGGTCCTTGCCGGCAATGCCGAGCCGCGGCACATGGCCGACCGAAACCACGGCCACGTCCTTGACCAGCACCGGAACGCCGTTGACCTGCGTGAGCACGACGTTCTCGATGTCGTTGACCCGCCAGCCTTGCGTCAGGTCGGCGTCGCCGCCCGAATCCATAAGCCCGATGCCGCGGATGTTCACCGATTGCTGGCCGACGGTGATCTCGCGGCCGCCGACATTGACGTTGGCGTTGCCGAGCGCGGCGATGACCTGCGGGATGGTGACGTTGTAGGCGTCGAGCTTATGCAGATCGACGTCGACGTCGTACTGCTTGGTCGTGCCGCCCCAGGAGTTCACGGCCACGACGCCGGAGACGGTGAACAGCCGCCGGGTGACGATCCAGTCCTGCACGGTGCGCAGATTGGTGAGCCCGAAATGCGGTGGGCCGACAACCTGATAACGAAAGACCTCGCCGACCAGGCTCGATTGCTGAATCACCGGCGACTGGCCGCCCGGCAGGCTGACGTTCTGTTGCAGCATGAGCTGCGTCTGTGTGAAGGCGAAGAAATAATCGACGCCGTATTTGAACGTCACGCGGACGAAGGACAGGCCGTAAAACGACGTCGAACGGATATTGTCGACGCCGGGCGTGATGTAAAGGCCGACTTCCATCGGGACGGTGTAGTAACGCTCCATCTCCTCGGCCGAGAGACCGGGCGCCTGCGCGGTGATTTCGAGAATGACCGGCGCGGGATTGGGATAGGCCTCGATGTTGAGCCTGCTGAAGGCAATGAGGCCCGCGGCGATAAAGACCAAGAGTCCGAGCAGCGTGATCGGACGCCGCGTCAGCCCGAAGGCGACGATCCCTTTCAGCATGGCTTGCCTCGGCCGCAACGCACCGGACCGACCGCCGTCATTGGTTACCCGCGATCGCCAGCATGTTGCTCAGGAAAATCGCGCCGTCGGTGGCGGCGAGCTCGCCGACCTGCATACCCGCGAGGATCTGCCGGTAGCCGTCGCGCGGCTCGCCGATCTTGACGGTGCGCTTGGTAAAGCGGCGGCGGTCGGCGGTCACCCAAACCGATTGCGTGCCGTCGCCTTCCCTGACCACCCCGGCAAGCGGAACGGCCGGCGAGCGCATCGGCGGGCCGGTCTGGATGGCGAAATTCGCGAACATGCCCGAACGCAGTTCGTGCTGCGGATCGTTGACCTCGGAGCGGACCAGCACGCGGCGCGTATTGGGATCGACGCTGGCGCCGATGGTGGTGATTCTGCCGCTGAACACGCGGCCCGGGAAGGCGCTGATCCTCACGCGCACCTCCTGGCCGAGACGGAACGCCGGGCTGTCCGCTTCGGCCACATCCGCCAACATCCACATCAGGTCGATGTCGGCGACGGTATAGGGCGCGGGCACCACCCCCGGCTGCACGAACAATCCCGGCGCCGCGTTGCGCGCGGTGATCCGGCCGGTGATCGGGCTCGGCACGACCAGCGTGGGGTCGGCCGTCCGCTCGGCGACGATGCGATCGATTTCGGCGTCCGACTTGCCGAAGATGCGCACCGAGTCGCGCGCCGCGCGCAGATTGCCTTCGGCGGTCTGCTGGTCGGAAATCGCCTGTTCGAGATCCTTTTGCGAGATCGCGAGCGTCTTATACAGTTCGCGCAGCCGCGCCAGATTGCGGGTCGTCAATTCGAGCACGCCGGCCGCGGCGATCAACGTCGACTCCGCTTGCAGCAGGTCGGGGCTGTCGATGGTGAAGAGCGTCTGCCCCTTCTTCACGTCGTCGCCGACCGACGCGTAGAGAGCAATGATCCGCCCTTGGTATGGCGTGAACACCTGCGTCGCCATGTCCTCGTCGAAGTCGATGCTGCCGACGGCCTCCTTCTCGACGGGAAATTCGCGCTCCTCGACCGGCTCGACTTTCACCGATGCAAGCTGCGTATCCGACAGCTCGATGCTGTCCCGGTCATGCGCGGGGGTGCCCGTAGTTTTGCTCTGCTCGGCGCTGGCGCTTGTCGTTGCGCCGAGTTCCGGCTTCGAACCTTGGTTCAAACGCCATACGCCGAACACCACCAACACGGCGGCGATGAGCGCGCCAACAAGCGCAATGCGAGCGCGACCGGTCGGTAGGCGCGAAACCATGGACAAATCACACCCAGTGGCGTCGGAATCGCTGTGAAATGGCCATTATGCGGCACGGCCGTCTACTGTCATTAATCACAGGACTCGGATTAATCACAATAGTCTCTGCGACTCATCACAGTTTATCGCGGATATCATTTCGTTACTTCTAGGCGGCGATGGCTCACGGAGTCGCCTGGCGGACGCCGTCTGCGCTGAGGTGGTGCCGCATGGCGAAGACTCACAGGAAAATCCTGTGCATTGAAGATAATCGCGAAACCGCAGGTCTGATCGCCGAAGAATTGGCCGATCGCGGTTTCGATGTCAGCGTGGCCTATAGCGGCCAAGAAGGCCTGCTCGCGATCATGCGCGAGACGCCCGACCTCGTCTTGTGCGACGTCAGCATGCCCACCATGACCGGCTTTGACGTGCTGGCGCGGTTGAACGAAATTGCTCCGCGGCTCGGGCGCATCCCGTTTGTATTTCTCAGCGCGCACGCCGATCGCGACAACGAACTGAAAGGCCGCCGGCTTGGCGCTGACGACTATGTCGGCAAACCCATCGATTTCGATCGGCTCGCCTTCATCATCGAAGCGCGCATTGCCGGCGTGGCGCGCACCAGGCTGCTGCCGAATCTCGTGACCCTGAAAGATCGGGAGATCGAAGTGCTGACCTGGGTGGCGCGCGGCAAGACATCCGCCGACATCGCGCGCAAGCTGCGGCTGTCCAAGCGGACGGTCGATTTTCATCTCGACAACGCGCGGGTTAAACTCGGCGCCGGCACGCGGACCGAAGCGGCAATCAAGGCGACCGCGAGCGGCTTGATCAAGCCGTGACGGATTTGACGGAAAGCCGTTGCATCCGCGCCGCGTAAATCTGTTTCAAATGGCGGGCGCGTCCAGCATCATAGAAAAATGCGCGTGCATTTGAGGCTTTGCCTTCACGCAGCCGGACTTGCCGCCGGCACGGCGGCAGCGTTGGCGTTGCCGGGCCGGCCGGCGCTCGCCGCCGACCAGGTGCACGACGAAATCCAGGTCTACAACGCCGAGATCGCCGAAGTCGGACAGTGGACCTACGAGCAGCACCTCAATTACGCCGCCATCGGGCAGACGCAGCCGGAATTCCCGGGTGCGTTCGTCTCCAACAAAAGCCTGCAAGGCACGCCGGAGTTTGCCTACGGCCTGACCAAATGGTGGGAGGCGGGTTTCTATCTGCCGTTCGCCGTCAACGGTGCCGGCGAATTCCTCTCCGACGGCGCCAAGGTCCGCAGCCTGTTCGTCGTCCCCGATGCCGGGAAGCGCGACTTCTTCTACGGCGTCAATTTCGAGCTCGGCTACGAGTTGCCACAGTTCTCGCCGACACGCTGGACGCTGGAAGTGCGGCCGATCGTCGGCGTCCGCAACGCGCCGTGGGAGTTCATCGTCAATCCGATCGTAGATGTCGGCTTCGGCGCAGCCGGCGAAGCGGATTTCGCGCCGGCGGCGCGTCTCGCCCGCAACCTCGGCAACGACCGCTTCGTCGGCCTCGAATATTACGCCGACTTCGGCAAGATCGGCGATTTCCTGCCGTTGCGGCAGCAGAGCCAGCAGCTCTATGCCGTCACCGACTTCAAGATCAGCAGCGTCGATGTCGAGCTCGGCGTCGGCTACGGCTTCACGCCGGGATCGGACGGCCTGGTGATCAAAGCCATCATCGGCTACGCCTTCCCGGTTCCCGGCAAGAGCGATAACAGCGCCAGTGCGCAGAGCGCTTCCTTGAGCATGGGGACGTCGCCGCGAACTGCACAGACCGCCTTGATCACGAAGTAAATATCAATGCGCGTCATTCGAATGCGGCCGCGCCAAAAGTCTCCGGCGCGTCAGGGACGCCGGATTTGAACGTCTGAACCGTTGAGGGCGCCGGCAACGCTGTGTGCCGGGCCCCCGATAGCGCCCGCACGCGCTCCCGGACGGACCATACTGCGGCCGTTGATGGCGGAGCGGTTTGTCGCCGCGCCGGTGGATGCAAGCGCGCCGGTCTTGTGCTCGCCGGGGCTCGTCCCGAGGACGCCCGGCTGCACGCGCACCGTCATGCCGATCGCATTGACGACGGTTGAGTCGGTCGCGTTCGCGTTGATGCCGCTGCCGGCAAGCCCCCTAGCAACGGCGCCGCCGATGGCGTTCTTGGCCTCGGCCCCGTGGCCGACCGCTCTGGCATGTGCGGCCCGCACGCGGTCCTGCACGCGAGCGCCGACGGCGTTGACCACGGTGGCAGGAGCATTCGCCACACCGGGACTGCGCGGATGCGAAAGCGTGCCGGCATGCTTCGACGGGCGCAGCAAGATGAGTTTCTTTTGCTTCTGCGCCAATCCGCCGGCGGCGTTCTTTGGACTGCGGCCGTGCAGCACCGTGATGCTGGTGTCGAGGGGAGCGTCAAACGGGCTCACCCGCGGGGGACTGATCTCCTGTGCCCCGCCGCGCCCGGTATTCGGCGCGGCATGCAACATGCCGCCTCCGCTGCCGAGCGTTGTCGTCTGCGTGCCGCTTCCCTCGGTGGCGTCTTTCGGCGGCGCCGGCGCGCCGGGCACGGTGACATCGCGCGGCGCTGCTAATGCCGGGACACCGCTCTCGCCGTTTGTTTGCGCTCCCCCGATCGGCGCGGGCATCGGCGCATCCGTGATCACGCGCTCGGACGGCCGCTCGGGGCGATCAACGGCGGAGCCAACCTGCCGCCCTTCCGGCGCGAATTCGGCCGCCGGCGGCGCCAGGTCAACGTTAATCACGAACGGTTCGCCGGGTCGGATCGGAAGAAACGGCCTGTAGGAGTTCAGCAACGCCACCGCGATCGCGCCATGCAGCAGAATGGCGAGCGCGACGCTGACCGACCACCGGCGAAAGTTGACGTGGTCTTCGTTGATGAGTGCCAACCCGGACATGGGCGCCAACCCGGATCGAGATCTTCCGGCCAGCACTACCGCAAAAACGTCAGCCAATTCAATATCCGCCGCCGCGACTTAATCTCCGTGTTTTTGCCTCATTCGGCCGGAACCGGATGGCTCGCATCGGGCGAGGCATGCGAGCCATGCTCATGCGTCAGGAACATCATGCGCAGCGCCGGCACTACCACGAGCAGCATGATCGGCCCGACCAGCATGCCGCCGACGACGACGGTAGCGAGCGGCCGCTGCACCTGACTGCCGATTCCGGTCGATATCGCCGCCGGCAACAGGCCGATGCAGGCTGACAGCGCGGTCATCAGCATCGGGCGCATGCGTTGCGTCGCCGCGTGGTACATCGAATCGACAGCGCTCATGCCGGTTCTGTGGACCTGGTTGTAGTAAGTGATCATCAGGATGCCGTCCATGACCGATACGCCGAGCAACGACACGAAACCGATCGCCGAGGAGATGCTCAGATCGAGACCGGAGACATACAGCGCCAATACGCCGCCGCCCACCGCGAACGGAATGCCGGCGAGTGCCAACAGGCTGTCGCGCAACGAATTGAACAACCCGTAGAGCAGCACCATGATCAGCAACAGGCTGATCGGAACGATGACTTCGAGCCGCGCTTTCGCCTTTTGCAGATCCTCGAACTCGCCGGCCCAGATGATGCGGTAGCCCACCGGCAACTTGACGCTCTTGGCAATGCGCTGCTGCGCCTCGTCGACCGTGCCGCCAAGGTCGCGGCCGCGGACGCTGAACTTGATCGGGATAAAGCGTTCCCGTGACTCGTGATAGATGTAGGAGGCGCCGGTATCGAGCGAAATATCGGCAAGCTCGCTCAACGGAACGTAAGCGTTGACGCCGGCCGGCGTCTGATAGCCGACCTTGATGTCGCGGACCGCTTCGAGGCTTTGACGGTACTCGGGCGGCAGCCGGACCTGCACGTTCCAGGCGCGGTCACCCTCGAGCAGCGTGGTCGCGATCGCGCCGCCTAACGCGGCTTGGATGACGGTGTTGACGTCGCCGGTGTTGAGGCCGTAGCGGGCCGCCTTGTCGCGATCCACTTTCACGTTCAGGTTCGGTTGTCCCTGAACGTGGAAGATGCCGACATCGGCCATCCCCCTGACCTGCGCCATCTCATGTTGGACCTTGAGCGCGAGGTCTTCCAGAATGTTCTGATCGTGGCCGATAATCTTGACCGAGTTGGCGCCTTTGACGCCGGAAAGCGCCTCTTCGACATTATCCTGAATGTACTGCGAGAAGTTGAAGGTCGCCCCGGGCACGGCGTCGGCAAACTCCTGCTGGAGCTGATTGACCAACATGTCCTTGGTGAATCCCCTCGGCCATTCGTCATAGGGCTTCAGCGGTACGAACAGCTCGACGTTGGAGAACGGCGAAGCATCACTGCCGTTGTCGGGGCGGCCGTGCTGGGAAACGACATGGAGGACTTCCGGGTGACGAAGCAGGACTTCGCGCAATTTT
>Ga0187784_10003894_pt1 | contig 12088 bp, 13 predicted proteins | sample 1015_SJ02_MP15_2_FD_132964 | JGI IMG/M metagenome (GOLD analysis project Ga0187784, IMG submission 132964) | Tropical peat soil microbial communities from peatlands in Department of Meta, Colombia - 1015_SJ02_MP15_20_MG | ecosystem: Environmental > Terrestrial > Soil > Wetlands > Peat | place... | reverse complement strand
ATGGTCCAGCGTGCCGGGCGCGATTTGCCGGACACGCGTATTCCACTGCTGGGCGTGATGGGCGCATTCGTCTTCGCCGCCCAGATGATCAATTTCCCGGTGGGCGCGGGAACCAGCGGTCACCTGGTGGGCGGCGCGCTGCTGGCCTGCGCGCTGGGACCGGCGCCGGCGGTTCTGGTGATGACCACCATCCTGATAATCCAGGCCTTCGTCTTTCAAGACGGCGGCGTTCTGGCTCTGGGCGCAAATGTGTTCAACATGGCCGTGGCGGGCGTGCTGGCGGGATATTGGCCCTTTCAGCTGTGGGGTGCGGCCAGGCGCAACGCCGCGATCTTCGCCGGCGGATTTCTCTCCGTGCTGGTGAGCGGCTCGCTGGCGCTGGCCGAGTTGCTGATCTCAGGCGTTCGAATGCCGCGCCTGCTGGTGTTCACCTCACTGGGTCTCTTTGCCGTCAATGCCGCGATCGAAGGCGCGATCACGATTTCGGTGGTTCAGGCGCTGGATCGGCTGAATCCGGGATTCGTTCAAAAGCCGGCCAGATCCAATAGCCGCGTTCTGGTCGCGTTGGGCACGTTCGGCGTACTGTTGGGAATCGCCGGATTCCTGCTGGCCTCGAGTGCACCGGACGCCATTCAAAGCCTCGGCCAGACACTGGGGATAACGGCCAAAGCGAATTTTCAAACGCCCCTGGCGAACTACAGTGTGGGAAATTTCGAGTCCGCCTGGCTGCGCAGAGCGGCCGCCGGACTCACGGGACTACTGCTAATCTGCGGCCTTTGCGTGGCGGGCGCGCGCATGATCGGCCGCAGAAGGAGCGCCTGATGCACCACGTACTGGTGGACCAATGGAGCCAACGGTCCAGCCCTTTGCACGCGCGCGATCCTCGGGCCAAGGTTCTGGTGCTTGTCATTTTCCTGGTTGCTTTGGCTACCACGGCTCCGAATGCGTTTCCCACCTTGGTTATCTATGCCGCGCTGCTCGTCTCGGGGATTCTGATTGCCGGCCTTCCACCCGGCGGGCTGCTTCTGCGCTCGTTGGCAATTCTCCCGTTTTCGCTCACGTTCGGGCTGATTACGTGGCTGGCGGGCGATGGGTGGCGGGCGCTGGGGTTGGTGGAAAAAAGCTATCTTTCCACGCTGGCCGTGCTGCTGATAGTGGCCACCACGCCGCTTCCACGGCTGCTGGCTGGATTAGAAGCGCTGGGGACGCCGCGCCTGCTGGTGTTGATGGCCCAGTTCTTGTATCGATACTTGTTCGTGATTGCGGAACAAGCGCAGCACATCCGGCTGGCGGCGGCGTGCCGCGCGGGCATTTCGCGGACCCACCGCCGAGCCAAGTTCCGGGCCGCCGCCGGCGCGCTGGCAGTATTGTTCGCGCGCTCTTATTACCGGGCTGAAGGCATCCATCGCGCCATGATGTCGCGCGCCTTTCGAGGCCGTTTCGCGCTCCTGAATCCGCTGCGATTCGGCTGGCTGGATGGCTGCTTCGCGGCGGGCGTGGCCGCGCTTCTGATTCTGGCTCGAGCGCAATGACACCGGTCATCGAAGTACGCGATCTCCACTTCCGGTACGAAGACGGCACCCAAGCGCTGGACGGAATTAGCTTCACGCTGCACGCCGGCGAGACGGTGGCGCTGCTCGGCGCCAACGGTTCCGGAAAGACCACTTTCGTTCTGCAACTCAACGGAATTCTCGAAGGTCAAGGCAGCGTAGCGGTTTGTGGCCTGGAGGTGAATAAACAAAACCTGGCCGCGGTGCGGTCGAAGATTGGAATGGTGTTTCAGGATTCGGACGAGCAGCTCTTCATGCCCACCGTGCTGGAGGATGTTGCATTTGGGCCGGTCAATCAGGGCTGCACTCCCGAGCAAGCGGTCGAGAAAGCGAAGCTGGCCTTGCGACAGGCCGGCATGGAACACGCGCTCGACAAAGCGCCCTATCACCTCAGTGCGGGCGAGAAAAGAAAGGTCGCGCTGGCGGGCGTGCTGGCCATGCAGCCGGAGATTCTGGTGCTGGATGAACCCACCACCTTTCTGGATCCGCCCGCCCAGATTAATTTGCTCCACTTACTGCGCGCGCTGCCGCAGGCCAAGCTGATCGTGACTCACAACATAGGCTTCGCCAGTGCGCTGGCCGGACGCGCGGTGTTCTTTGAGAAAGGTAAGTTGCTGGCCGATGGACCGATCGAAGAAATCGTGCGGCGTTTCGGTTGGACCTATTCGGATTTGGCAGCCGACTTACGATACTCTGCCCAGCGGCGCTTTTGAGCAGCGGCGATTCGTTTGCGCGCCGCGGCGCTGAGCCGGCTACGCCCATTTTTCACCGAGCCCGGTGGGCGTCCTCGTCGCGCGGCGCCTCTGCCCAAAAGCGATCGCACTTCCATGATCTGCTCATCCAGTTGCTGCCTTCGCAACTGGAGTCCTGCGAGAGCCGCTTCCAGCAGTTCGTCGCTTTGAAGACTTTTCTTGACACGGGGCATTTAGTGAGCTCCTGCTTCAATCATAACTAAGTATCGCGTTGGGCGACAGGTTACAGTTTGTTAGAAACTGCAATTTACTCTACAATTCGGAGTTCCGCGCCGAATCCAAAATAAAAGTAACTGGGCCATCATTGACCAGGTAGACTTCCATTTCAGCTTGGAAGACTCCGGTTTCGACCGTTGTGTTACTCAATTGCAAACACCGCACGAAATATTCATAGAGATCGCGCGCCTGCTCGGGGGGCGCCGCCTGATCGAAACTCGGGCGGCGGCCCTTCTTACAACTTCCGTACAAAGTGAATTGCGACACGACTAAAAGCGCCCCGCCGGCATCCAACACGGACCGATTCATGCGACGCTGGTCATCGGGAAAAATGCGGAGATGCAGAATTTTGTCCGCCAGATAATCGGCGTCTTCGCGCCGGTCCGTGTGGGTCACGCCCAGGAGAATTAACAAACCCGGCCCAATTCGGCCTTTGGATTCACCGGCCACCTCAACGTGAGCCTGCTGGACCCGCTGGAGGACAACTCGCATAAGTTTCAGTGTGCAGCGCTCGAGACGGCGCGAGCGTGCAGCAATTTTCCAATGTTACACGGAACCCAGTAATAAACCGAAGCTACAACGCGATTCAACTCAGTTTCTTGAGCCGCGTTAGGTAACAGCATGCCGAAGCACTAAGGCGATCACCTCATCCCAAAGTTGACTCGCAGGCCAAATAATGGAGTGTGGCCTTAAAAGGCATCTTTCAGCGCCGGCGGATCCACGGCAAAATACCGGGCGGATTCTTCAGCTTCGAGGAAGAAGCAACCTCTACGCGGCTGTACGGATTCGGCCATGGGGATCACCTCCAGTTGCGCGACGAGTACGGAAACATCTGGAAGGGTACCGCCGAAAAAGTGAGCGAAGAGTCGGTTCGCTACACTTTCCGCGATCCCAACGGACACACCATAACCGGGGTGGCCGACGGCTTTGGAATCATCCTGCGCGATCAGCGCGGGAAGACCTGGCGCGGGTTCATCGAATAGCGCCAACGCGAGCTGTATTTTCTCCCGGCCGAAGCCCAAGCCAAACTGAAATAACCACGAGCGCTGCCGTCGCCAACAATGAAAGACCCCACAACCAGATCAGAACGGATGAAGTAAGCCACGGCGGTTTATAAAACGTGAGGCGTTCCGCCAGCGTTGGTCCGCCAGTCACGAGCTGTGCCAGCTTTCCCGCCGGCAACCCGCCGTTGGGCAAATGCGAGGTGAATCCGGCGTAGTAAGGCAGCAGCAGCAGATTGGCGCCGAAGAATTCGAGGGCGGAAAACATGATCACAAGGAGTGGGCCAGTGGCCGCTTCGATCGAGCGGGGAGCGATGGTTCGCAAGCCGGCACACATCAGGATAGAAAAGGGGGCAGCCAAGCAGCATGCGTACCAGGCGGCGGCGCTCGGGAAGCCAGTTAACGCCTGGGCCACCAGGCCGTAGTAGAGGACTCCGCTGGCGAAGCAGATAAGGAACGCGCCGCACAGCAAAATTCCCCGGTCTCGTTTCCAAGCCAGGCAGGCGGCCCCACACAAAGCAAGAAGACACACCAGGGCCAGCACCTGATACATCCAACTGCGAACGACAAGAAAGCTCCAATTCCCGACCCAAACAAACGTCATCCAGGCGAAGTGGCTCGCTTGTCCCCAACGGAAAGCGCCGAGCGTTCGCCACGCTCCGGAGGAGCTGGGTTGCACGAGAAGAATGTTACCGGTTAGCGAGCCGCTAGAGGTCCAAGCATGCCAATACCACCATCCAGCGATAACGATTGCGGCACTCAGCGCGATGGCCGCGCTTCGGCGCGTTTTGCGGCTGAGAAGCAGCAGGGCGACGGGCGGCAGGAACAGCAAGAAGTACGCTTTTGTCAGTAAGGCGGCGCCCAGCGTGGCGGACAGGGAGATAGGCCTGAGCCGCAGGGTCAGCAGGACAATTAACGTCCCTAGGGGTATTGCTAAAGCTTCATTGGCGATGTGCGTCGACGTGAAGGTTAGCAGCGGCAAGGCCGCCATCAGCGCGGTTGCTCCGAGCGCCTCTCGATCGCGGCCGCAAACCGAACGCGCGATCAGGAATCCCAGCGGGATGAAAATCGAGGCCAGCAATACGCATGCCGCGCGAATCCACAAGACTCTCGTTTCGAGCGATGATCCGCCTAGCGAGCGGTAAATCGGCACCAGCATCCAGTAGAACAAAGGGGGCTGCTGCGCCTCATAAATCGTGCCCTGGGGCGCCGGAAAACCTCGCCGGCGCTCTTCCGGCGTGAGCTTCCAGTAAGCGTCGATGGTCATGCCTCCGTTGCGCACAGGCGCGTGTGAGAAGGTTTCCTGAACGTCCGCGGGCAACAAGGTGGTGCGCGATGGTTCGCGGCCTTCGAGAGCGAGATACTCGATCCGAGCGTAATGGGCATACTCGTCAAATCCCTCCCAAAGAGGGATTGCGCTTGCATAGAAGAGCCCGCGGACCACGAAACAGGCCCAGATCAGAAAGACCCACCGGCGCGCGCGGCCGGAAATCCGGACCGCCGGCGTATCGCTCGCATCTCGCGCCTGGAGCTGTCGCAAAATCAATGCTTTCCTTTTGGTCAGGATCTGCTGCAAGTTAGTCTTGAGAGAGCTTCCACTCGCGTTTTTCATACCAGACTTTCACTGACGATCGCTTATGATAGAAGTTCTTCTCGCAATTGTAAATGGAAGGTGTGCCGAGAAAACCCATTAGCTACCAAGACGCGGGTGTGAACATCGACGAAGCGGACCGCGCCGTCGCGTTCATTCGCCGGCATGCGCGGGCCACATTCTCGCGTGGCGTCCTCACCGATATTGGCAGCTTTGGAGGCGGGTATCTGCTCTCGGGGTGGAAGCGTCCGGTGCTGGTCAGCTCGGCCGACGGCGTGGGTACCAAGCTCAGGATTGCTTTTCTCACCGGCCGCCACAACACCATCGGGGAAGATCTGGTGAACCACTGCGTGAACGACATCGCGGTGCAAGGGGCTGTTCCGCTTTTCTTCCTGGACTACTTCGCGGTGGGGAAACTGGACGCCGGCGTAGCCTCGCAAGTCATCGAAGGCGTGGCGCGGGGCTGTAGGAACAACGGCTGCGCGTTGATCGGAGGCGAGACCGCCGAGATGCCGGGTTTCTACCAGGCCGGCGAGTACGATCTGGCGGGCTTCATCGTGGGCGCGGTGGAACGCAGTCAGATGCTGACCGGAAAAGCCATCCGCGCCGGCGACATTCTGCTGGGCCTTCCGTCCAACGGTATGCACACCAATGGCTATTCGCTGGCGCGCAAGCTGCTGTTCGACGTAGCGCGCTTGCCGCTGGACGACGCGCTGGCCAATGAACTGCTGCGGGTACATCGCAGCTACCTCAAGCCAATTCGCGCGCTGGTCAAAGCCGGCGTCTTGAAGGGAGCAGCGCATATCACCGGCGGAGGAATTACGGAAAATACTCCGCGCATTGTTCCTCGCGGGCTGGCCGCGCGCGTGGACGTTTCAAGCTGGACCATCCCTCCGTTTTTTGAGAAGCTGCGCGCCATCGGGAATCTCGATCTGGCGGATTACCGCCGCACGTTCAATCTCGGCATTGGCATGATCCTGGTGGTCGGCAAGCGAAACCTCGAGAAGGCGCAGGCGGCTCTGCGCACGCTCGGCGAGGCGTCTTACCAGATCGGCGATGTGGTGCGTTCCACGCGGCCTGGGGTTGTGTATGTTGGCGAGACCGGAGTGCGGATTTGAAGCGCCTGGGCATCCTGCTGTCGGGACGCGGCTCGAATTTCGAGGCCATTGCGAATAACGTCGCCCGCGGACGCCTGAATGCTGAAATTGCCGCCGTAATTTCGAACCGGGCCCAGGCTCGCGGCCTCGAGATCGCGCGGGAGCGTGGATTGCCCGCCTTTGTGATGCCGTCACAAGGAGTGCCGCGAGAAGAATACGATCGCAGCGTGGTGGCCGAGCTTTGCAACCGCGGTGTGGAACTGGTTTGTCTGGCCGGATTTATGCGATTGTTGAGCGCCGAATTCTGCCGCGCCTTTCCGCTGCGTGTCCTCAACATTCATCCGTCGCTGTTGCCGGCGTTCCCCGGACTGGAGGCGCAAAAGCAGGCGCTCGAACATGGCGTCAAGATCAGCGGCTGCACGGTGCACTTCGTGGACGAATTGCTGGACGCAGGGCCCATCATTTGCCAGGCCGCCGTTCCGGTGCTGGACAGCGACACAGTGGAAACGCTCTCCGAGCGCATTCTGGCCGAAGAACACCGCATCTACAGCGAAGCGATCCAAACGGTGTTGTCGGAGCGCTGGCGAATCGAAGGCCGGCGCGTGGTGACGCACTAGTAGCACCAAACAGTATGATGCTGTAATGGTTACCTAGACTTGTCTCGCCCGATTCACCTTCTTGTTCGCGCCGGACGCGCTTCACCGCCGACCTTGCGGTATTTGATGCAGACCGAAGTCCACGTCTTCGCCTTCTCCATTTCGGCCGGGATGCTGTTGTCGTTTTTCCCTTTCATGACGCTGATCCTGTCGCTGTGCCGCTACGTTTTTAAGTGGAAAGCTTCGGTGAACGCCATCTATTTCGCGCTGGGCGATTACTTTCCGGACGTATTCGGGCAATTCCTGCGGCGGAATCTGGAGGCCACGGTCGAGTCGCGCGGGCCGGTGCAGGTGATCGCGCTGGTTCTGTTGTTCTTCACCGCCAGCGGAATTTTCGAGCCGCTGGAAGTGGCGCTCAACCGGGCCTGGAGTTGCGAGCGCAATCGGAGCTATTTGAAGAACCAGTTGCTCAGCCTGTTCCTGATGTTCGCGTGCGGCGCGCTGACGCTGCTCTCGGTAACCCTGACCGCTGTCAATAGCGAATTCTTGAAAGGGGCGCCGCACCTGCCGATTGCATCCGCCGCCAACCTGCTTGGACTGCTCTTTTTCGAGCTGGCGGCAATCCCCACTTCAATGCTGATGTTGTTCCTCATTTACTGGCTGGTGCCTAACTGCAAGGTGCCGGCGGCGAAAATCATCCCGCCCGCTATCCTGGTTGGATTCCTGCTCGAAATCCTGAAATATATCAACCTGCTCACTTGGCCTTATCTGAGGGCCAAGCTGGCGCTCGAGTACGGTCCGTTCGTGTATTCGATCACCATCATCTTATGGGGATTTCTGACGGCGCTGGTGGTGCTGGCGGGCGCGGAATTCGCCGCCCGCCGGTCGCGCCTAGCGGTCGCTTCCGGAGGCTGATTCGAATGGCCTGGGCCACGTTCCGCGATCGGCGAGTTGTTCAGATCGAAAACGAGGCAGTCCGTCTCACCATGACGGCCGAAGGCGGGCACATCGCCGAGATCCTGCATAAACGAAGCGGCGTGAATCCGCTCTGGATTCCACCCTGGCCGTCCATCGAGCCGTCCACATACAGCCGCGAAAAGCATCCCGAATATGGCGCGGACGCCGAAAGCAAGCTATTGGCAGGCTTGATGGGCCACAATCTCTGCCTGGATCTGTGGGGCTCGCCGTCGCCTGAGGAGGCCGCGGCCGGAATGACCGTGCACGGAGAAGCCTCTATTCTTCCGTACGAGATTTCGGTCAACGGTCTTGAGCTGACAGCACAGTGTTTCTTGCCTGCGGCCCAATTGCGATTCGAGCGCCGCGTGCGTCTGGAGGGCGAGCGTGTGTACTTCGCCGAAGCAGTGGAGAATGTCTCGATGCTCGACCGGCCCATTGCTTGGACTGAGCACGTGACGCTCGGCCCGCCATTTCTTGAAAAAGGCGTTACACAGTTCCGGGCGTCCGGCACCAAAGCCCGGTCGCTCTCGGGCCACGATTTCGATTGGCCGTTGAAACCTCTCGCCGATGGCGGCGTTGAAGACCTGCGCGTGTTCACCAACGCGGCCGCGTCCAGCGGGTTTGACACGGTCCTCATGGATCCGCGGCAGGATGGCTCCTTCTTCCTCGCCTTTTCACCTACTTCGCAACTGCTTTTCGGGTATGTTTGGAAGCGCGCGGATTTCCCGTGGCTCGGCATCTGGGAAGAAAATTACAACCGCGAGCATCCGCCCTGGAATCGCCGCACTCTAACACGTGGCATGGAGTTCAGCGCATCGCCATTTCCCGAGAGCCGGCGCCAGATGATTGACCGCAGGCCGCTGTTTGGCGAGCAGGGTTATCGCTGGATTCCAGCCAAGACGAAAGTGCAGGCCGAATACCACGCCTTCATCACCACGGCCGCGTCAATCCCCGAGAGTCTGTAGGAGCTCCAGATCGACGTTCCCGCCTGAGAGAATCGCGCCTACCCGGTTCAAACCCTTGGGCAGCTTGCGGTGATAAAGCGCGGCGGCGGTGGCCGCTCCGCTCGGTTCCACCACAATTTTCATGCGCGTCAGCAGGAATGTCATAGTGTCGCGAATCTCGCGATCACTCACCAGCACGACGTTCTCGACGAATTTCTGGATGATCGGAAAGGTGATGGCGCCGGGTTTCGTGGCGCGCAGGCCGTCGGCGATGGTCTGCGGGATGGGAATCTCGATGCGGGAGCCGGCGCGAAGAGAAAGATAAGTGTCGTTGCCGTCCTCCGGCTCGACACCGAAGACGCGCAGGGACGGGCGCAGGGTTTTAGCGGCGATGGCGCAGCCCGAGATCAGTCCGCCGCCGCCGATGGGAACAACCAGGGCGTCCAGGTCGGTAATCTCTTCTAGAAATTCGAGCCCGGCGGTGCCCTGGCCGGAAATCGTCCAGGGATGATCATAAGGCGGAATCAGGGTCGCCCCGGTTTCTTCAGATATCTGGCGACCGATGGCCTCGCGGCTTTCCGTCATGCGATCGTAGATGACGATCCGCGCGCCATATCCTTGCGTCGCGGCGATTTTCGACTTGGGCGAGTCGGCCGGCATCACGATCGTTGCCGTCGTCCCGACCGAAGCCGCCGCGATCGCCACGGCCTGCGCGTGATTGCCGGAGGAATAGGCGACCACACCGCATCCCAGGCGGTCTTTTGGAATCGAATACACGAAGTTCGCCGCCCCGCGGATCTTGAAAGCGCCGCTACGCTGAAAGTTCTCGCATTTGAAGAAGACGCGCGCGCCGGCGATGGCGTCGAAAGACCGGGATGTGAAGACCGGCGTGCGATGCGCGATGGCGCGTATTCGCTCGGCGGCCTGCCGGATATCGGAAAGTTGAATCTCGTCAGGCATCGTTGTCCTTAATCGGCGGAAGGAGGCTCGCTTCGCGGCATCTTGCCGGTCAAAGTGGCGGGGATCGACTCCACAAACTCGATAACACGCGGCAGCTTGTACTCGCCCAGCATCCGCCGGCACTGTTCTATCACCTCTACGCGCGTCAGGCGGAGGCCTGGGCGAACCACCACTCGCGCCCGAATCACTTCTCCGGCGCGGCCACCCGGAACAGCATCTACGTGCACCGCCGCTACGCCGGGCAGCGCTTCCACGGCTCGCTCCACCTCTACCGGATCGATCTTCACGCCGCCCATGTTGATGACCCGTCCGATCCTGCCCTTCAGAAACAGTCCCCCATCGGCTTCCACGTACCCTAGATCACCGGTGCGAAAAAAACCATCCTGGAAAACGCGCCGGTTGAGCTCCGGCTCTCCCAGGTACCCGGACGTCACCGCGGCGGAGCGAACGGCAATCTCGCCTAGCCGGCCAACACCGGCATCGTTGCCTTCCTCATCCAGACACTTGACCTCCACCTCCGGAAAATGGATGCCTACAAATTCGCCGCCGAGGTCGCTGGATGGCTGGCGAGGAGAGTAAGCAATCGAGATCCCAGCCGTTTCCGATGTGCCATACCACGGAAGCACGGCCACGCCGAAACGTTCCCTCCAACTTTGTGCAACGGCCGGCGGCAGACGCGCACCGCTGGAGATGCAGAGCCGCACCGTTTCAAACAGGCCGGGATCGGCGACGCGATCCGTCAGGTGGCTGAATATGAATGGAGAGCCAATGAGAACGTTAACGCGCTGGCGTGCCACCAGCTCCGCACATTCTTCCGGAACGAAATGCCGCATCATGACCAGCGAGGCGCCCTTTAGCAACGGCATCAACATGCAATTGTTGAATCCATGCAAATGATGAAACGGAACGACGCTTAAAATGCGATCACCGGGGTCGATGCCCATGGCGCGAGCTCCATTCGCGGTGCTGGCCAGCAGATTACGATGGCTCAGCGGTACGATTCTCGGTATTCCGGTCGACCCCGAAGTCGCCAGGTAGAGCACCGGATCTTCCACGGAATCCTCCATCGCCGAATGCCAGCTCGCGGCCGGACCCGCGCCGCAGTTCAGCGCATCCTCAATGGCCAGAACGCGCTCGCCAGGAATTGCGCCCGCCTGTTCCCATTCGCGCGAGAATTGGCGTTCGGCAATCACTCCGCGAAAGCCGATTCGCGCGGCTAGCTGCCGGAGTTCCTGAGCGCGGCACTGTGGATTGCAAGGCATGAACACGGCCCGCAAATCGGAGAGCGCCAGGAAGCAAGCGGTAAGCTGCCAGCAATTCCGCAGGCTGGCCGCGATCACTTCACCAGGCTGAGGATTTAGCGCCGTTTTCAGCCAAGCCCGGTGCCTGGCTACCTCTTCGAGCAGACGGCCATAGGTGAAAAGTTCCTCGTTATCGATGATGGCGGCCTGGTCCCAGCGCTGATTTGCGACTTGGCGGAATCGTTCGAAGATCATTGCTTCAACGCGCCGGAGCTCTGCGAGCGCTCGTCGATATAGGCTGCCAGCCGCGGCAGGTCGCTCAAAAACTCGAGATCCAGAAAGCCAGGCTCGATCAGCAGGCCGAACTCTTTCTCCACCGCGGCCACAAATTCGAGCACTGCAATCGAATCCAATCCAGCCGCTTCGTCCAGCCGGCGGCCCTGAGCTAGATCCTCTTCGCTCATATTCAAGCCGAGCGATTGGATAAAGACTTTACGGATTCGATTCAAGGTAGCGGGCGATGGATGCATTGCATGCTCGCGGACTCAACCGCAATCAGAGAAGTGCCCATAATACCCACTCCGCGGGATGGTCAGCAATCTGTCTCTCGATACACCGTACGAGCGTGGGCAGATTAGCGCCAACGAACTCATCGCGCGCAGGAGCCTCAACTATATCCAGGGCCGGGCTGAAGACGATCCGGAGATCTGAACTTCTGCCGAGACACAGCATCGGGACAACCGCGCAACCGGATAGCCGAATGATGTCCAAGATCCCGGCTGAGAAACGCCACCGAACACCGAGCATGCTCGCGTCGATTTTCCTGGCGCCGGCGGCGGTATCCAGCATGATATTGACTAAACCTCCGGACCGGAGCCTTTGCAAAATTCTGAGCGTGCAATCGGGCGCTTTATGATCTACTTCGTCCTGCACTACTGCATGCAGGAATTTTGCCAGCCGCCGCTTCACTAATCGGCCGCTGAGCCGGCCCGCGGGTCCGGCTGAAGGATGGTAGGCGCGCACCACCAGCATCGGATAGCCAATCGTCGCGAGGTACCGTCGCGAGAGCCGAACCGCGGAAAAATGCCCGGCCACGACGAGCACGCCTCTTCCCTGTGACTTGGCCCAATCGAGATGTTCCAGTCCGGCAACCTCCGCGATACGTAGCTCTCTGAGGAACGCT
>Ga0187784_10003892_pt1 | contig 12089 bp, 12 predicted proteins | sample 1015_SJ02_MP15_2_FD_132964 | JGI IMG/M metagenome (GOLD analysis project Ga0187784, IMG submission 132964) | Tropical peat soil microbial communities from peatlands in Department of Meta, Colombia - 1015_SJ02_MP15_20_MG | ecosystem: Environmental > Terrestrial > Soil > Wetlands > Peat | place... | reverse complement strand
CTGCAGTGGTGGCGCTTGATATTCTGATACCCCGTGGGCGAGCGGGATTGCCGCCGAATCGGACCACGGGAGCGTCGTTGGCGATATCAGCACATGGGTCACGGCCAGCTACGACGAAGCACCTCTTCGTTACCGGAGGCGTCGCTTCTAGCCTGGGCAAGGGACTCACCGCGTCCAGCATCGGCAGGCTGCTGAAGCTGCGCGGGCTCCGGGTGAGCATGCAGAAGCTCGACCCGTACCTGAACGTCGATCCGGGCACCATGAACCCCTTCCAGCACGGCGAGGTGTTCGTTACCGACGACGGGACCGAAACCGACCTCGATGTCGGGCACTACGAGCGCTTCCTGGACATCCGGCTGCCCGGCTCGGCCAACGTCACGACCGGCCAGATCTACTCGTCTGTCATCGCCAAGGAGCGCCGCGGCGACTACCTTGGCGACACGGTCCAGGTCATCCCGCACATCACCAACGAGATCAAGGCCCGCATCAGGGCGATGGCGAACGCCGAGACCGACGTGGTCATCACCGAGGTCGGCGGCACCGTGGGCGACATCGAGTCGCAGCCGTTCCTGGAGGCCATCCGCCAGATCCGGCACGAGATCGGGCGGGACCGGTGCTTCTTCCTGCACGTCTCGCTGCTGCCGTACATCGGGCCGTCTGGTGAGCTGAAGACCAAGCCAACCCAGCACTCGGTCGCCGCGCTGCGCAGCATCGGCATCCAGCCCGACGCGATCGTCTGCCGCTCAGACCGGCCGATCAGCGACGGGCTCAAGCGGAAGATCAGCCTGATGTGCGACGTCGACGAGGAGGCCGTGGTGTCCGCGCCCGACGCCCCCTCGATCTACGACATTCCGAAGGTCCTGCACTCGGAGGGGCTGGACGCGTACGTGGTCCGGCGGCTGGGCCTGCCGTTCCGGGACGTGGACTGGAGCGACTGGGACGACCTGCTGCGCCGCGTGCACCGGCCGTCGCGGAACATCACGATCGCGCTCGTCGGAAAGTACGTTGACCTGCCGGACGCCTACCTGTCGCCGGCCGAGGCGCTGCGAGCCGGGGGCTTCGCGCACGACACGGCCGTCACCATCCGGTGGGTCACCAGCGACGACTGCCAGACCCCCGAGGGCGCAGCCCGCCACCTCGCGGACGTCGACGGCGTCCTGGTGCCGGGCGGCTTCGGCGTGCGCGGCATCGAGGGCAAGATCGGCGCGGTCCGGCACGCGCGGGAGAACGGCATCCCGGTCCTCGGCCTATGCCTCGGCCTGCAGTGCATGACGATCGAGGTCGCGCGGAACGTCGCGGGCCTGGCTGGCGCCAACAGCACCGAGTTCGACCCGCAGACGCCGTTCCCGGTGATCGCGACGATGGCCGACCAGGAGGACGTCGTCTCGGGCCAGCGCGACATGGGCGGCACCATGCGGCTGGGCCTGTACCCGGCGGTGCTGGCCGAGGACAGCCTGGTCAGGGAGCTGTACGGGGAGCGCATCGTGGAGGAGCGGCACCGGCACCGGTACGAGGTGAACAACGCCTACCGCGACCAGCTCGAGCGGGCCGGGCTGCGCTGCTCAGGCCTGTCCCCGGACGGGCGCCTGGTCGAGTTCATCGAGCTGCCCACGAGCGTGCACCCGTACTTCGTGGCCACCCAGGCGCATCCCGAGCTGCTGTCCAGGCCCACCCGGCCGCACCCGTTGTTCAGCGGCCTGATCGCCGCCGCCCTCGAGCGGAGCCGGGCCGGGCGGGCGCCGGAGGCCGTGGCCGCCGGGGGGCCGCGGCCGGTCGCGACCGCCTGAGCGCGCGGCGAGAGCGCGACGGCGTGGCCGACATCAGGGACGAGGCCGGCGGCTGGCCGGTCACCGGGTCGTCCATCGAGGCCACCGGGCGGATCGTGACCTTGCGCACCGACACCGTCGCCCTGCCGGACGGCGAGCTGGTCCACCGGGAAGTGGTGGAGCATCCCGGCGCTGTCGCGGTGGTGGCGCTGGACGAGCACGACCAAGTGCTGCTGATCCGCCAGTACCGGCACCCGGCGGCCGCGACGCTCTGGGAGCTCCCGGCCGGTCTGCGGGACGTGACCGGCGAGCCGCTGGTCGAGACCGCCCGCCGGGAACTACTGGAGGAGGCCGGCTACGAGGCTGCCGACTGGCGAGTGCTGACCGACTTCCTGTCGTCGCCGGGTATCAGCACCGAGCGGCTGCGGGTGTTCCTGGCCACGCGACTGAGCGTGGTCCCGGCCGAGCAACGCGAGTATGTTCGGCACCATGAGGAGGCCTACCTGACGGTGGCCTGGGTCCCCCTGGACGAGGCAGTCCAGGGGATCCTGTCAGGCGACTTGCACAACGGCGTGGCAATGGTGGGTATCTTGTCTGCGTTTGCGGCCCGGAGCATGGGGTTCCGGGCGCTGCGCCAGCCTGGCGAGCCTGAGGACCTCTGACGTGTTGCGGTGTCGCCGGCGAGGAAGGACCTGAGGGCTCATGAGGGTGGCCGTCCCCAAGGAAGTCAAGAACCACGAATACCGGGTCGCGATCACACCGGCTGGCGTGCACGAGTTCGCTCGCGCCGGTCACGACGTCTACCTCGAGCAGGATGCGGGGGTCGGCTCCGCAATCCCGGACGCCGACTACGTGGCGGCCGGTGCGAAGATCCTGCCCTCGGCCGACGATGTGTGGCAGGCGGGTGACCTGGTCCTCAAGGTCAAGGAGCCGGTAGCCGAGGAGTACCACCGGATGCGCGCCGGCCAGGTGCTGTTCACCTACCTGCACCTCGCGGCGAGCCGCGAGTGCACCGACGCGCTGCTGGCTGCCAAGGTCACCGCGATCGCCTACGAGACCGTGCAGCTGCCAGATGGCTCACTGCCGCTGCTCGCGCCCATGTCCGAGGTTGCGGGCCGGATGGCGCCGCAGGTCGGCGCCCATCATCTGCAGCGTGACGGTGGCGGCCGCGGGGTGCTCATGGGCGGCGTGTCGGGCGTCTACGCCGCCAAGGTCGTCGTGCTCGGCGCCGGGGTGTCCGGCATGAGCGCGGCCGCCATCGCCCTCGGCATGCAGGCCGAGGTGCTCCTGGTCGACAAGAACGTGGCCAGGCTGCGCCAGGCCGACGCGATCTACCAGGGCCACTGCCAGACCGTCGCGTCCAACGCCTACGAGATCGAGCGCGCCTGCGTCGACGCCGACCTGGTCATCGGCGCGGTGCTGGTGCCGGGCGCGCGAGCACCGAAGCTGATCAGCAACGATCTCGTCGCGCGCATGAAGCCTGGCTCGGTACTGGTCGACATCTCCATCGACCAGGGTGGCTGCTTCGAGGACAGCAGGCCGACGACGCACGCCAACCCGACCTACCGGGTGCACGACTCGGTCTTCTACTGCGTGGCGAACATGCCGGGCGCGGTGCCGCACACCTCGACGTACGCGCTGACGAATGTCACCGTGCCGTACGCGCTCGACATCGCGAACCGGGGCTGGCGGCAGGCGCTGAGCGCCGACCCGTCGTTCGCGCCGGGCCTCAACACGCACGCGGGCGAGGTCACGTGCGCCCCGGTCGCCGAGGCCCACGGCCTGCCCGCCGTCCCGCTGGCGGAGGTGCTCAGCTGACCACCCTGGCACAGGCGATCGACCGCTATCTCGACCACCTGACCGTGGAGCGGGGCCTGGCCACCCACACTCTTCAGGCCTACCGGCGTGACCTGCAGCGGTACGTGGCAACGCTGCACGCCACCGGGTGCACCCAGATCGACCGGGTGACCACGACCGACGTGGCCGACTTCCTGGCCAGGCTGCGGGAAGGCGACGAGGACCACCCGCCCCTGCAGGCCAGCTCGGCGGGCCGTGCCGTCGTGGCGGTGCGTGGGTTGCACGCGTTCGCGCTCGCCGAGGGCCTCACCGCCGACGACCCTGCCCGGACCGTCCGGCCGCCCGCGTCACCGCGGCGGCTGCCGAAGGCGATCTCGGTGCCCGAGGTGACACGGCTGCTGGACGCCGCCGGGCTTGGCCAGGCCGCGCTTCGCGACCGCGCCCTGCTGGAGCTGCTGTACGCGACCGGGGCGCGCATCTCCGAGGTCGTCGCGCTCGACGTCGACGACCTGGACCTGACCAAGGCTCGGGCAGCCCGCGCTCTGGGGTCGTCCCCCCTGGTGGACACCGTACGGCTGCGCGGCAAGGGCGGGAAGGAGCGGCTCGTGCCGGTCGGCAGCTATGCCGCTGATGCCGTCGGCGCCTACCTGGTACGCGCCCGCCCGGCGCTCGCGGCCGGGTCTGGCCGGGGTCAGCCGAGCCCGGCGCTGTTCCTGAACGCCCGCGGTGGCCGGCTCACCCGGCAGGGCGCCTGGGGTGCGCTGCGGGCCGCGGCCACGAGGGCCGGCCTCGCGCAGGTGTCGCCGCATGTGCTGCGGCACTCGTTCGCGACGCACCTGCTCGACGGCGGCGCCGACGTCCGGGTGGTGCAGGAGCTACTCGGTCACGCGTCCGTGACGACCACACAGGTCTACACCCTCGTGACGGTCGACAAGCTGCGGGAGGTGTACGCCGCGGCGCACCCGCGCGCCGTCGGCTAGCGGACCTGAAGTCGCTCCCATCCCGACCGTCGGCAGGCAGCTTACGGTCAGAATTCGCATCCGGTTCATTTGGTCGCTCGTCGGTGCGTCGGCTTGCCGGTGCCCATGCCAGGGCCTAGAGTCGCGTGCCAGTGGGCGCACTACGCGCTAGCCGCCAGGAGGTGCGGTAGCTGTGGCAGCATCCCAGATCCTCGAGGTCAGACCCGGTCAGCTGGGACCCACGGGGCGGCCGCTGCCGATATTCCCTGACCCTCAGCCGCTGCTCGTGCACGGCCCGGCGCGGATCGCGGCGGTCTGTAACCAGAAGGGCGGCGTCGGCAAGACCACCACGACCATCAACCTGGGCGCCGCGCTGGCCGAGCGAGGCCGTCGGGTGCTGCTCGTTGACTTCGACCCACAGGGGGCGCTGTCGGTCGGCCTCGGCGTCCAGCCGCACGAGCTGGACGCCACCGTCTACAACCTGCTGATGGAGCGCGGCCTGACCGCGCATGACGTCGTCATCAAGACCCGTGTGGACGGCATGGACCTGCTGCCGAGCAACATCGACCTGTCCGGCGCCGAGGTGCAACTCGTGCACGAGGTCGGCCGCGAGTTCGTGCTGAGCCGGGCGCTGCAGCCGGTGATACCTGACTACGACGTGATCCTCATCGACTGCCAGCCATCGCTCGGCCTGCTCACGGTCAACGCGCTGGCCTGCGCCGACGGTGTGATCGTCCCGTTGGAGTGCGAGTACTTCGCGCTGCGCGGGGTGGCCCTGCTGATGGAGACCATCGACAAGGTGTCGAGCCGGATCAGCCCGAAGCTGGCCATCGACGGGTTGCTCGCAACCATGTACGACTCCCGTACCCTGCATACCAGGGAAGTCCTCGCCGGGGTCGTCGAGGGGTTTGGCGACCGCGTCTTCCACACCGTCATCAGCCGGACGGTGCGTTTCCCCGACGCGACCGTGGCGGGCGAGCCGATCACCAGGTTCGATCCTGCGTGCGGCGGCGCCCATGCTTATCGTGAGCTGGCCAAGGAGGTACTGGAGAGGTGGCGCCAGCGCGTTCCGATGGGTCCCGTTCGCGCCGGGTAAGGCTGCCGGGTGTCGCCGAGCTGCTGCGGCCGCCGACGCATCGGCCGGTCGTCGAGACGGAGCGGCAGGCCAGCGGGCGAGAAAGCCACTCCCAGAAGATCACCGTGTACCTGTCCGGAGCCGAGCTGCTTGAGCTGGAACGCGCCCGGCTGGCGCTGCGGTCCTACGGGATCTCGGTCGATCGCGGCCGGATAGTGCGCGAGGCCCTGGCGGTGCTGCTCGCCGACCTCGACACGGCGGGTGATGGCAGCCTCGTGGCACAGCGGTTGCGCGCGAGCAAGTGAGCGATAGCGGTATCCGGGCGCGGTCTCGGTGACCATGATGACCGGCGAGACCGACGAGCGCGGTGCGAGCGGCTTCGAGGTGCACCTCGACGTCTTCGAGGGCCCGTTCGATCTGCTGCTGGCGCTCATCGCCAAGCACAAGCTGGACATCACGGAGATCGCGCTGTCTCGGGTGACCGACGAGTTCATCGGCTACATCCGCGACCTGGCGGGCGAGTGGGAGCTCGACCAGGCCAGCTATTTCCTAGTGGTGGCGGCCACGCTGGTCGACCTCAAGGCGGCGCGGCTGCTACCGGCCGGAGAGGTGGACGACGAGGAGGACCTGGCCTTGCTGGAGGCCAGGGATCTGCTGTTCGCGCGGCTGCTGCAGTACCGCGCCTACAAGGAAGTGGCGGCGGTATTCGCCGGCCGGATCGGCACGCAAGGTCGCCGGTACCCCCGCCGGGTCCCGATGGAGCCGCGGTTCGCCAGCCTGCTGCCCGATGTGCTGCTCGGCATCGGCCCCCGCGAGTTCGCGGCGATCGCCGCCAGGGCGCTTGCCCCGCGCCAGGCGCCGACGGTGTCCACCGCGCACCTGCACGTCCCGCGCACGTCCGTGCGGGAGCAGGCTGAGATACTGCTTGCACGGCTGCGCTCGCTGCAGCGGGCCACCTTCCGGCAGCTCATCGCCGACTGCGCGGGAACGTACGAGGTAGTGGCGAGATTCCTGGCGGTCCTGGAGCTGTACCGGGACGGGCAGGTCAGCCTCGATCAGGCCGCTCCGCTCGGCGATCTCGTCGTCACCTGGACCGGCCGGGCCGGCGACGGTCCTGCCGGTGATCTTGAGGAATACGATGGCTAACGGGGAATCTGCCGGGTGGGAAGACTGGGCGCTCATGGGTGACGGCCTGCGGATGAGCCTCGAGGCGGTGCTGCTCGTCGCCGACGAGCCGGTACCCGAGCAGGTGCTCGCCGACGTGACCCGGCAGCCGGCCGCGGCGGTCGGGGCCGCGCTGCGGGATCTCGCCACGTCGTACACCGTTGACCGGCGCGGTTTCGACCTGCGCGAGGTGGCAGGCGGCTGGCGGCTGTACACCAGAGACGAGTGCGCCGAGGTGGTCGAGCGGTTCGTCGGCGAAGGACAGGAGATCAGGCTGACCCAGGCGGCACTGGAGACGCTGGCGGTCGTCGCGTACCGGCAGCCGGTCAGTCGTGGCCGGGTGTCGGCCGTGCGGGGCGTCAACTGCGACGGCGTGATGCGCACTCTGGTGCTGCGCGGGCTCGTCGAGGAGGCGGGCACCGAAGCCGAGACCGGCGCGACCCTGTTCCGGACTACGGGCTACTTCCTGGAACGGCTGGGCCTGGCCCGGCTGTCGGACCTGCCGGAGCTCGCACAGTTCCTGCCGGACGACCTCGACGAGGAACTGGATCCTGATCATGACGCGACCGGGTAGCGGCCCGCCGGCCCAGCCGGCCCGGTCAGCACAGCCGGGCCGACCGGCGCGGCTGAGCCCGGCGGAGCTGGCCAGGGCCAAGGCAGCTGCTGCCCGGTTGCACGCCGAATTCGCAGCGGAGGACTCGGACGAGTGGCCGGCCGGCGCCGAGCCGGGACAGCGGGACTCGCTGACCGACGAGCCGGGCGGCGTCCGGCTGCAGAAGGTGCTGGCGGCGGCGGGCGTCGGCAGCCGGCGGCACTGCGAGGAGCTGATCGGCGCGGGCCGGGTCGAAGTCGACGGCGAGGTTGTCCGCAGGTTCGGCGCCAGGGTGGACCCGCAGCGCCAGGTTATCCGCGTCGACGGCCGCCGCATCCCGGCCAGCGGCGACCTCGTCTACCTTGCGCTCAACAAGCCGGCCCAGGTGCTGACCGCCATGTCGGACAGCCGCGGGCGCACGACGATGACGGACCTGCTCGGCAGCACCGCCGGTCGGCTATTCCACGTAGGCAGGCTCGACTACGACACCGAGGGGCTACTGCTGCTCACCAATGACGGCGAGCTTGCGCACCGACTCACTCACCCGCGATTCGGCGTCCCCAAGACCTATCTGGCCGAGGTGGCTGGTCCGGTGCCGCGCGGCCTCAGCCGGCAGCTCCTCACCGGCGTCGAGCTCGACGACGGGGTGGCCAGTGCCGACAGGTTCCGGGTGGTCGAGCAGGTCGGCGCGCGCGCGCTGGTGGAGATAACCCTGCACGAGGGGCGGAAGCACATCGTCAGGCGCATGCTGGCGGCGGCCGGGCATCCGGTGACCAGGCTGGTGCGGACCCAGTTCGGGCCCGTCACCCTCGGCTCGCTGCGACCGGGTGCCACCAGGCCGCTGTCTACCAGGGAAGTCGGCGACCTCTACGCGGTCGTGGGCCTGTAGCCTGCCCTCGCGCACCACAGCAGTCCCGTAGCACGAGCCCACCGGGAGGAAACCGTGGCAGTCCGGGCAGTCCGCGGCGCCGTGCAGCTCAGCGGCAACAACCGGGACGAGATCCTGGCGGGCACGACCGAGCTGGTCACGGAGGTGATGAGCCGCAATGAGCTCAGCACCAACGACGTGATCAGCGTGCTCTTCACCGCGACGCCGGACCTGACCGCCGAGTTTCCCGCGCTGGCGGCGCGCAAGCTGGGCTTCCAGGAAGTGCCGCTGCTGTGCGCCACCGAGATCAACGTGCCGAGGGCCATGCCGCGCGTGGTGCGGTTGATGATGCACATCGAGACGACCAAGCCGCGGTCCGCGCTGCAGCACGTGTACCTGCGCGGGGCCGCGGCGCTGCGGCTGGATATCGCGCAATGACCGCGTCGGCGGGCGCCAGCCCGGCCGAGCCGGTCCCGGCCAGCGCGGTGGTGATCGGGACCGGGCTGATCGGTACCTCGGTGGCGCTGGCGCTCCGAGCCGGCGGCACGGACGTGTGGCTGGCCGACCGGGACGAGGACGCGCTCGGGCTGGCCGTCAGCCTCGGGGCTGGCCGTCAGCTGCCGCCGGCCGGGCTGACGGGCGGCCCGGCGGAGGTAGCGGTGCTCGCCGTCCCGCCCGCCGCCGTCGCCGGGCAGCTGCGGGCGGCGCAGTCGCGAGGCCTCGCCCGCTGCTATACCGACGTCGCCAGCGTGAAGGAGCTACCGCTGGCGCGAGCTCGCGAGCTGGGCTGCGACCTTGCCAGCTACGTGCCGGGACACCCGTTGTCAGGGCGGGAGCAGTCCGGACCCGCCGCGGCCCGCGCTGACCTGTTCATCGGCCGGCCATGGGTGATCTGCCCGCAGCCGGCCAACGCCCCGGCCGACATCGCGCTGGTGACCCGGCTCGCGGAGGCGTGCGGCGCGCAGCCGGTCAGCGTGCCGGCGGCCGACCATGACCGGTGGGTGGCGCTGGTCTCGCACGCACCGCACGCGGTGGCCGCGGCGATGGGCGCGCGGCTGGAGCACGCGCCCGCGAGCGCGCTGGCCCTGGCGGGACAGGGCCTGCGCGATGTGACGAGGGTCGCGGCGGGCAGCCCGGGCATGTGGGTGCAGATCCTGGCGGCCAACGCCGGGCCCGTCGGCGCCGTGCTGCGGGACGTGGCGGCGGACCTGGCCAGCGCCGCTGACGCCCTGGACAGCCTCGCCGCGGGGGCTGAGCAGGGCATCAAGCAGGTGGCGGACCTGCTGGAGCGGGCCAGCGCCGGAGTCGGCCGGATCCCCGGTAAGCACGGCGGTCCGACGACGGGCTTCGCACCCGTGCAGGTCGTCATACCGGATCGGCCAGGGGAGCTGGCGCGGCTCTTCCAGGCGGCCGGTGCGGCAGGCGTCAACATCGAGGACATCACCATCGAGCACTCGCCGGGTCTGCCGGTCGGGGTCGCCGAGCTGTGGGTGCGTCCGGAGGCCGGACCGGCCCTGGCCGAGGCGCTGGCCGCCGGCGGCTGGCCGGTATCCGTGCGCGCCGCCGGTAGCATCGCCTCGTGATCGAATCAGCCGCCGGTGCAGTTTCGGCCAGTATGAGGGAAGTGACCCGGCCCGGCGCCGTTATCGCCATCGACGGCCCGGCCGGCTCGGGCAAGTCGACCGCCGCGCGGCGCGTCGCCATCGCGCTCGGACTCCGCTACCTCGACACCGGCGCGATGTACCGGGCACTCACCTGGTGGCTGCTGGAGCAGGGGATCGATCTCGCCGACACCGCGGCGGTGGTGGCGCGGATCGCCGAGCCGCGGATAGAGATTGGCACCGATCCGCGGCAGCCACGGATCGCCGTCAACGGCACGGACGTCGCCGGTCCGATCCGAGACCGGCGCGTGTCGAACTCGGTCAGCGCGGTTGCCGCCGTGCCGCAGGTCCGGGCGCTGCTCATCGCCAGGCAGCGGGAGATCATCGCGGCGACGACGGCGACCGGGACCGGGATCGTCGCCGAGGGCCGCGACATCGGCACCGTGGTAGCACCCGACGCGGCGGTCAAGGTGTATCTGACGGCCAGCGAGCAGGTGCGCGCGCGGCGCCGCAGCGCCGAGCTGGAGGCCGATCCGGCTGCCACGATGGCTGCGGTGCGACACGAGCAGGCGCGGCGCGACCGGCGCGACGCGCCGCAATCCGCCATGGCCGCGGATGCGGTCGACATCGACACCAGCGCGCTGACGCTCGACGAGGTCGTCGACCAGGTCGTGGCGCTGGCCTGGTCGCGGCGGACGGTATCACGTGGCTGAGCCAGCGCAGCCGGGCGAGTTCGCGGCCGTCGTGCCCGTGCTCGCCGTCGTCGGCAGGCCGAACGTCGGGAAGTCGACGCTGGTGAACCGGATACTCGGCAGCCGGCAGGCGGTCGTCGAGGATACGCCGGGCGTCACGAGAGACCGGGTCAGCTACGACGCAACGTGGCGTGGCCGCGCGTTCACGATCGTGGATACCGGCGGCTGGGAGCCGGCCGTCGAAGGCACGCCGTCGCTTGCGGCCAGGGTCGCCGCGCAGGCCCGGATCGCGGTCGATGCAGCCGATGCGGTGCTGTTCGTCGTGGATGCTGTGGTCGGTGCCACCGACGCGGACGCCGCCGTGGCTGCGGTGCTGCGCAGATCAGGCAAGCCCGTCGTGCTGGCGGCGAACAAGGTCGACGACGCGCCAGGCGAGCCCGAGGTGCACGCGCTCTGGTCGCTGGGGCTCGGCGAGCCGGTCCCGGTCAGCGCTCTGCACGGCCGCGGCAGCGGCGACCTGCTGGACGCCGTGCTGAGCGCGCTGCCCGCGGCACCACCCGAGCCGGACGAGGGTGCGGCCGGGCCGCGCCGGATCGCGCTGGTAGGCCGGCCCAACGTCGGCAAGTCGAGCCTGCTGAACAAGCTGGCCGGCGCCGAGCGCGCGCTTGTCGACCCGGTCGCCGGGACCACTCGCGATCCCGTCGACGAGGTGATCGAGCTCGGCGGCAGGACCTGGCGGTTCGTCGACACCGCGGGCATCAGGAGGAGGGTGCACCAGGCGCAGGGCGCCGACTTCTTTGCGGCGCTGCGCACCGAGCGGGCGCTGGAGCGGGCCGAGGTGGCCGTGGTGATCGTCGACGCGAGCGAGCCGCTCGCCGAGCAGGACCTCCGAATCATCTCCATGGTGATTGAGGCGGGCCGGGCGCTGGTCATTGCCTACAACAAGTGGGACCTGGTCGACGAGTACCGCCGCGAGTCGCTGGACCGGGAGATCGACCGTCAGCTCCACAACGCGCGGTGGGCACCCAGGATCAACATCTCGGCGAAGACGGGGTGGCACACCGACCGGCTGGTACCGGCACTGGAGCGCGCCCTCGTCAGCTGGGAGACGAGGATCCCCACTGGTCGGCTGAATGCGTGGCTGACGGCGCTGGTGGCCGCGACGCCGCCCCCAGTACGCGGCGGCAGGCAGCCAAGAATCATGTTCGCGACGCAGGCCGGCACGCGGCCACCTCACTTCGTGCTGTTCACGAGCGGCTTCCTGCAGGCCGGCTACCGCCGTTTCGTCGAGCGCAAGCTCCGCGAGGAGTTCGGCTTCGAGGGGACTCCGGTGCACGTCTCGATGCGCATGCGCGACAAGCACGCCAGCCGGGGAGACCGACGGCCTCCCGGCCGCGGCTCGCGCTGATGGGTGCGGGCAACCGGAGTCGGGCCGGATGGGCACGTGCGTGACAGGCCCGCTGTCCCGCACGTGCGTGGCACACATCGGTGAAACGAAATCCCATCGGACCGGCGGTTGGTCGTGTATTGTGATCGCCTGGGCACGCACAGCAATGGGCCATTCTGGGGACATTT
>Ga0187784_10003890_pt1 | contig 12093 bp, 7 predicted proteins | sample 1015_SJ02_MP15_2_FD_132964 | JGI IMG/M metagenome (GOLD analysis project Ga0187784, IMG submission 132964) | Tropical peat soil microbial communities from peatlands in Department of Meta, Colombia - 1015_SJ02_MP15_20_MG | ecosystem: Environmental > Terrestrial > Soil > Wetlands > Peat | place... | reverse complement strand
GTGCATCGGCACATGGCCCGGCCCCTCGATCATGACCTGGCAGCCCTTGTCCCAGGCGATCTTCGTCAGCTCGCCCAGAGTCTCCAGCTCGGCGAATTGCGCCGCGTCGTTGGCGTCGGCGTTGCTGCCGGGACGCAGCCCGTCGCCGAGCGAGAACGACACGTCATAGCGGCGCATGATGTCGCAGATCTCGTCGAAGCGCTCGTACAGGAAACTCTCGCGGTGCTTGGAGAGGCACCAGCGCGCCATGATCGAGCCGCCGCGCGAGACGATTCCCGTGACGCGGTTCGCCGTCAACGGCACATAGGCCAGCCGCACGCCGGCGTGGATGGTGAAATAGTCGACGCCCTGCTCCGCCTGCTCGATCAGCGTGTCCTTGAAGACGTCCCAGTCGAGCTTGAGCGCGTCGCCGCCGACCTTTTCGAGCGCCTGATAGATCGGCACGGTGCCGATCGGCACGGAGGCGTTGCGGATGATCCAATCGCGGATGTTGTGGATGTTGCGGCCCGTCGAGAGGTCCATGACGGTGTCGGCGCCCCAGCGGCAGGCCCACACCATCTTCTCGACCTCCTCGGCGACCGAGGAGGTCACAGCCGAATTGCCGATATTGGCGTTGATCTTGACGAGAAAGTTGCGCCCGATGATCACGGGCTCGAGCTCGGGATGATTGACGTTGGCCGGAATGATCGCGCGCCCGCGCGCGATCTCGCTGCGCACGAATTCCGGCGTGACGAAGGCGGGGATCGCGGCCCCAAAGCTGTCGCCGTCGTCGATGCGCGCCTGCGCTTCGTCGAGCGCTTGGGCGCGGCAGAGGTTCTCGCGATGCGCCACGTAGCGCATCTCTTCCGTGATGACGCCCGCGCGGGCGAATTCGAGTTGCGTAACCGGCTTGCCCGCCCTGCCGCGCAGCAGCGCGCGCGGCGCCGGGCACGGCGGGACGAGCCGCTCGCCTTCTGCAAAGCCGTTGTCCTCGGGCTTGATCTTGCGCCCCTCGTAGGTCTCCAGCCCCTCGCGCGAAGCGAGCCATGGTCGCGCGACGGGGAGCCCAGCGTCGAGATTTGGCGCAAAGGAGTCGCATGAGTAAGGCCCGGAGGAGTCGTACAGCCGAAGCGGAGCCTCGCCGTGTATGGCGATCTCGCGATAGGGCGCTCTGATCTCGGGCGCGTCCGGCGGCGAGGAGTAGAGCTTGCGGGAGCCGCCGACGGGGCCGGTCGTCACCTTCGAAGGCCGCTTGACCTGCACGTTCATCCATGCGCTCCCCTCTTTGCGGGCGGACGTTCGGCGCGAAAGAGGCGGACGCCGCGCGCAGTGCGGCTCACGTCCTGGCGTTCCCTCCGCCGGCATGACCCGGATCAGGTTCGACGGGTGCTTCTCAGCCGCTCGGAAAGCGGCGCCCCTCGCCATTGGTAAGGAAAGTTAGAGACTATCGGGGTCGAGGGCAAGCGCAGCCGCGTCGGGACAGCAGGCCAATTAAATGTGCGCATCGCGCCCTCAGTGGGAATGCGTCGTCGACACGCGCGCGCTCAACCGTGAGAATTTGGCGAGAATTGGCCTTGTCAAGAACGGCAGGTGGAATGACAATTTCCGGGTTAATACGTCAGGTGGCGACTGTCACTGACGAGATCCCTTGGACTGGCGGGTTCGAATAGCGCTCGCATGCGAGCGCCACGTGCAAACCAACGCAAAGGGGGAGCATCATGGCAAGCATGGGAGCCCTTCTTGAAAAAATTCTGCCGCTCGCGGTCCCGCTGGCCGGGCTGATGACGGTTTCGAGCAGCGCCTGGGCGATAACGGAAGGGGTGCTGTATAATTTCTGCGCAAACCGTGGAGCCCCCGTCTGCAGCGACGGCGCCGGTCCGAGCGCGGGGCTGTTCATGGACAGTGGAGGCAATCTCTATGGGACGGCGGCGAATGGCGGCGCGACCGGAAACGGCGTGGCGTTCAGGCTGGGCAAGCCGGCCGATCCTGCCGACGCCTGGAGCTACCTCGTGCTCCACTCGTTCGCTGGGGCTCCGGGCGACGGCGCCACTCCCTTGGCCGCGTTGTTCGGTTATGTCGACAACGGCCTGAAACTTTATGGGACGACCTACGCTGGCGGAGCGAAAAATACAGGCACGGTGTTTGAGATCGACATTTCGGGAGTTGGACTTCCCGAGGGCGGCACGTTGCAATCCGTATTGGGTGGCGATGGCGCAAATCCCGCAGCGTGCCTCAGTGAAGACGCGCGGTTGGATTACCTTTACGGCGCCGCAATTAACGGCGGCTTGTACACAAAAGGCGCGGTGTTTAAAGTGGCGGAGGAAACTGGCAAGTTGACGCCGGTTCACCATTTCGGGGGGGTGGTGAAAGGAAGGCGCGATGGCGCAAATCCTTTCGCCGGACTGGTTCTTGACTACAAGGGCAATTTTTTCGGCACGACGAACTTGGGCGGCGGTCTGGTCAACGGGCCGGGCGTGGGAGACGGCGTAGTTTACGAGATCACGGCTAACGGGGACTATCTGGTTGTGCATGAGTTCGGCGGCGTCGACAGTCGCGGCGTCAGCGACGGGGCCAATCCGCAAGCCGATCTCGCCGTCGACAATCAGCGCAGGCTCTATGGAACGACGCTCAACGGCGGCGCGTACAACCACGGCACGGTCTTCAGACTTTCGCCGCCCAGCTCAGCGAACGGCTCATGGACGCAAACCATACTGCACTCCTTCGAGGCGAGCTGGGACGGAGCCGGTCCTGTCGCCGGGGTGATTCTCGACGGCGCAGGCGATCTCTATGGCGTGGCCAGCGGGGGGAACGGGGGAAGCGGCGTGGTGTTCAAGATTTCACCGCCCGGCCCATCTGGTTGCGACCACCCGACGCCGCCAGACCCCTGGTGCGAGGATATCCTTTGGGCCTTCCCCGGCGCGCGCAACGATGGGATGCTCCCTCGAGCCAGGCTGATCGCCGACGGCAGCGGAAACCTCTATGGCACGACATTCGGCGGCGGCGCATGGGGACAGGGCGTGGTGTACTTGCTGACCGGCACAGGCTTCGTTCCGGCGGCGCAATAGTCGGCCAGTGAACGGGGCGACCCCTGTCGCATTGATCGGCGGCGGGGCCGGTGAAAGCGGGGCGCCTTCGCCGAGGCGCCCGCGCCACACAGAGGCGTAGGGCGGGCCGATGAGGCCTGTGTGAAAGTCGCAGGTCGATCGACCCGCCTTTACTGCGCAATACGAAAGGGCGCGACTTTCACGCAAAATCTTCTGGACGCTGCGATGCTAACCCCACGACAAATTGGCGGCCCGCCTCTTCGCAGAGGTCGCCTGAAATCGCGGAAGCAGGTGCAGCATCTTCGCGAAGCGTCCCTCCGTCACGAAAGCCAGACTAAAGAGCTGAACGAAATTTTCCGCCTCGATCAGCTCCAATCCGATTTTTTTCGGGACTAGCTCTTTGCGAGTGCCAAACAGGATGTCCCAGATGGCCAGAACGATCCCGTAGTTGCTGTCATGCTCTCCACGCAGAGTCGAGTGATGGACCCGGTGAATGGAGGGCGTAATCACAACGTATGACAGCCATTTTTCACATGGAAAGGACAGGTTCGCATGGTGGAAGAACACGAAAAGCATACGAACGAGTTCGCATACGATGACGACATGCGATTCGACGCCGATGATCATAGTACAAACGCATTTGAAAATGACCTCAAGGAATTGATCAAAAACATGGAACCTCAAGCCCGTTGAGACATGAAGGTTCTTATCGCTGTGGTGAATCTTGTGAAATCGCCAGAGCATGCCCGATTTGTGACCAAGAAAGTGCCAGACATAGACGGCAAAATCGAACAACACAAAAGAAAGGATCCATTTGGGCGTGTCGTCCCGGAGGCCGCTCAGGAGGCCGAAATGGGAGTAATTGGTGGCGATGACCAACAAGCTTGTGACAGACAGGATATTCATAGCCACAGTGTTGAAGAAAAAAGCACAAGCATTGGTCGACAGTGACCGTCGCAAGCTTGATGCGGTCACCTTCTTATAGGGCCGTTTTTTCTCCAGCAGCAGCAGCAACGTAAAGGCCCCTAGCGCCATTGCAAATAGAATGTTCTCAATAACTGGGATTGCGCACATCGCCGACCTCCAACTTATGCTTCGCGGTTCAGATCTTGCAGCTGCGCCCTTGCACACGGCCCACCTAGGGAGCCTTCTTTGGACGTCAAGTGCGCCGTCGCGTCATTTCGAAGGGTCGGGCGGGCGCTTTCCTGCAGCCCTTATGTTGAATTCATCGAATGCAGAACCAGTTTCGAGCCCGTGGAGGACTCGACGATGTTCCGTCTAAAAACCGCCAAGCCGATTTCGGCGTCCGCCAGCGCCGTGGTCGAATGCCCGCTCGGAAGCGCATTTAATTTTGTGGGCCATGGCTTCTTTCAAAACTACGCCCGCTGGTCCCCGCAAGTTGTGGAGTTGCAGCCGCTGTCCGAGGGACCGATGCGTCAGGGCGTAAAGGCGCGGCAAGTGACGCTCGATCGCGGCATTCGCACGGAATCGACCTTTGAGATCGTGCAGTTCGGTCCACCCCAGCTCCTTGGCATCAAAGGGGTGTCGGAGCCGTTCAGGTCCTTTTACGAGTTCGAGGAGGCGACGACCGGGTCCACGCAGATCGCCTTCAGCTTCGAGGTGGAGGAACAGGACCTTTTCATGCTTCCGTTCGGGGCGCTCTTTCGCGGCGCGCTGCAGGAGGGGGCGCAGCGGACAGTCGAAAACATCAAGCAGCTCTTGGAAAGCCAGCACGCGAGCGCCGCGAGTCCGGAACGCCTCGCTTCGTTCGTTTACGTGGCTTCACTCGATCTCCAAGAGCCGCTTCGCAAGATCGAGGCGTTTTCGGAGCTGCTGGACAACGCGTTCGCTTCTTCCAATAAGAGGGACATGGCCTACGCGAGAAAGGCCATGCGACACTGTGCGCAAAGCGCGCGCAAGCTCGTAGACGATCTCCTGACCTACTCCTCGACGATTCTCGGCGAGCAACAACTCGAAGCGCTCGATCTTTCACAGGAGATCGAAGCAACGCTGCATGAGCTGTCGGACTCGATCGCTGAGACCAAGGCCCAAGTGAATGTCTCAATTCCTCCCGCAAGGTTCATGGCGGATCGGTCGCAGCTTGCTTGCCTGCTGCAAAACATCATTTCAAACGCCATCAAATACCGCAAGCCAGGCCAGGCGCCGAGGATAGACGTCGTAGCCGCCGTCGTCAGCGAAAGGGCTCTCAGCTTGACGATCACCGATCACGGCGTCGGCTTCAAAGACGAGTTTGCGCGAACAATTTTCGAGCCTTTCAAGAAATTCGACAGTAAGATCGAATATGCGGGGACTGGAATAGAACTCGCTATTTGCAAATCGATCGCCGACCGGCACGGATGGGGGATATCGGTGAAAGCTCAGCCGGACGAGGGCGCGGCGTTTTCCTTTTCGATCCCTCTTCTCGTCGGCGATATCGCGCGCGTTCGCCAGGCGGCGCTCAGCGATGGAAAGTCGTGACCTCGAAAAACAAGAGGCTCTCCGTGCTGATCCAGCATGCTCCTCATCCGAGATCGCGCCGCGCGTGGCCCGCGATTATTGGGGGGCGGGCGGCGCTTGCCCCCTCCCGTCGTCTGTGGAAGTCCCGGCTATTTCGCTTGGCGCGGCGCGCCACGGTCGCCACAGGAGCTCTCAGGTCACGACTGCGTGGTCTCTTCAGCTCTCCGGTTGACGCCTGGACTTTTCGAAGCGGCGACGCGGAGGTCGCCGCGCCGATCCGCACGCGGTTTGTCGTAAACACGGACGAGGCCGCCATCGAGATCGCAGCGGAGCGTCGCGCCGGAAGCCTTTACGTCGCGCTCCAATCCTTCGAGCCCCCGCCATCCCCTGTGCATCCCGTCTATGCGAGCGGCGGGCTGCCGCCGTTGAAGCTTCGAGCGTTTCTGGATTTTGCCGCGCCACGACTGAAGTAGCGCCTTGCACAAGCCGGGTGAGCGCGTGTCGAAAAGGCGGCGAGCACAGTTTGGCAATATTTTCGCTTGACGCGTCTCAATTCTTCAGTGCAGCCGAGTTACACTCCCCAAAGCCCTCGTTGGGCGACCGAAATGGCGATGCTCCACGAGAGCGAGCACAAGCTCAGGATGATAAGTCGAGTTCAAGGTCGCGCCGCATCGCCCGAGAGCAATGTGCAGAAGCGCTATGAATTCAGGTCATAGCGCGCAGGACGTGATCCGTTGCTCCAATGCCGTCGGAAATACTTTTTTCTGTCATACAGGAACCATCGCAATAGTCGAGCGTTTCCTATCGGAAAAGGCTGGAGTTTCCGTCCTCTTCCCCAGTAACGAGGAAGGGGCGAGGGTTTTTTCATGTCGGCGCGGCGCACGCGCCTGCGCCGTCGCCGAGGAAGGGCGTAAAATGAGTCCGTAACCAGGAGTGACGCCATGATCAGTCTCAAGTACATGATCGGTTTGGCTGTGCTCGCAACGCTGCTGTCCGCCAGCGGAGTTCTGGCGGAATCTCAAGTGTACCCGTTCTTTTATCCGCTGGAGCGCGCGAGGGGAGTCTATTACGCGCCGGGGACGCCGGTGCTGAAGGCCGTAGGACCCGCCGAGACAGTCGAGCTCGGGCCGTTCGAAGCGGTTTTCGGCCCCGACACGATAACGCCCCATGGAGGCCGTTCGGAGCGGCTGCTGGAAGGCGCGGCCGTGCCGATCGGCGTCGTCGGCAACCACTGCCAGACGCCGGCGACGACATGCCTCCTTTATCATTCGTCGGTTCAGGGCGGCGGATGCGCGTGCGAGGTCGGAAGAGGATGGCGCAGGGGCGTCGTCGCGCCTTGAGCGAAGGACAGCCCAATATTCGCAGCGCCGTCGACGCGCTCCGGGGGAGCTTTCGGCGGCGTGAGCGAGAAGCCATAGGCGGACCACAGGGATTGACGGTGGCTTCAAAGACCGCCGGCGACTCCCGGCCGCGCGAGCGAAGCTTCATCGAGGGAGCGTGATCCATGAAGTTCAAGAGCATGGGAAAGACCGGCGTCGCGCTGGCTGCCGGGACCGCAGCGCTGCTCGGCGCGGCGACGGCCGCCGCCGCCGACAAGCCCAACATTCTCTTCATCATGGGCGACGACATCGGCTGGATGCAGCCGAGCGTCTACCATCGCGGTCTCATGGTGGGCGAAACGCCCAATATTGATCGCATCGCACATGAAGGCGCGCTGTTCACCGACTATGTCGCCATGCAGAGCTGCACCTCGGGGCGCAACGCCTTCGTCACGGGCATGTATCCGCTGCGCACCGGCATGATCCCGCCGCAGCTGCCCGGCAGCCCGTCCTATCTGCGGCCCGGCACGCCCTCGATCGGCAAATTCCTGTTCGATCTCGGCTACACGACCGGCCAGTTCGGCAAGAATCATCTGGGCGATCATACGGCCTCGCTGCCGACCGCGCATGGCTTCCAGGAATATTGGGGTTATCTCTACCACCTCGACGCGATGCAGCAGGTGAGCTTTCCCGACATCAACAAGGACACGGCGACACAGACGGTCGCCCCGCCCTGCAAGAACACGCCGATTCCCGGCGTGCCGGAGGTTCCGGGCGCCGTCGATCCGAAGACCACAGTGTGTCTGACGCCGCCGCGGCCAGTGTTGTTCTGCAAGTCCTCAGACGGAACCGAGAAGAACCAGAGCTGCAGGGACGAGGGCCCGCTGACGCTCGATCGCTCGCGCACGGTGGACGAGGAAATCTCCGCCAAGGTCATCGACTTCCTCGATCGCAACGACCCGAAAAAAACCGGCAAGCCCTTCTTCGTCTATTACAATCCGGCGCGCATGCATGTGACGACCGTGCTCTCGCCCAAATATGAGGCCATGCTCGGTGAAAAGGGCGGCAAGGACTGGGGCATCGAGGAAGCCGGCATGAAGCAGCTCGATGACAATATCGGCTACGTGCTGCAAAAGCTCGAGGAGATCGGCCAGCTCGACAACACGATCGTGGTCTTCACCACCGACAATGGCGCCGAGGCGATCTCCTTCCCCGACGGCGGCGTCACGCCGTTCAAGGGTCAGAAGGGCGAGGCCTGGGAAGGCGGCTATCGCGCCCCGCTGGTCGTCCGTTGGCCGGGCCACATCAAGCCGGGCACTATACACAGCCAGCTTTTTGCGGCGCTCGACTGGCTGCCGACGCTCGTCGATATCGCCGGTGGGCCAAAAGGCGACGAGCTGAAGAAGGAAATCGAGGGGGGCAAATACAAGGGCATCGTCAAGACGACGCTCGACGGCTTCGATCAACGGGATTACCTTGAGGGAAAATCGCCGAAGTCGGCGCGCGATCACTTCTTCTATTTTTCAGGCGCGACCCCATCCGCCGTGCGTTACAAGAACTGGAAGATGTATTACAACATGTCGCAGCCCGGACCTGCGGGCTGGATCATGCCGCTCGTCCCGTTCCACTTCACTCTGGTGCAGAACATCAAGCGCGACCCTTTCGAGCAGAATGTCGGTCTAGACCAGAAGTCGGCCATGTCAATGGGCGGCGCGCTGGCCAGCCCGAGCACGGCCTATCTGTATGACTGGAACATGCTGCCAATCGGCCAGCAATTATGGCTGGAGCATCTGGTGACCTATGAAAAGTTCCCGCCGCTCCAGGCGCCGGAGACATACAACCTCAAGCAGGTCATCGAACAGGTCAAGAAGGCCCACGAGAGCCACGCGAGCGATTGACGCCTCGGAAGCGGGGCGTCTTTGAGGCTGGAGGCGCCCGTGCTCGCTTTCAGCGGAGCGTGAAAGATGAAGCCTAGGGTTCGCTTCTGGCTGGCCGTGGCGACGGCGGCGGCGCTGCTCTTCGCCGCGGTCGCGCAAGCGCAAACCGATCCGCTCCCGTCGTGGAACGAGGGAGCGGCCAAGCTGGCGATCGTCAGATTCGTGCAATCGACCACCGAAAAAGCGAGCGCGAAGTTCGTGCCGCCCGAGGAGCGTATCGCCACATTCGATCAGGACGGCACGCTCTGGGTTGAGCACCCCATGTACGCCCAGTTGGTCTACTGCCTCGACCGCGTGCCCGAGGTCGTGAAGGCTAAGCCGCAGCTTGCGAAGGTCGAACCTTTCAAGACCGTGCTCTCAGGCGACCGCGAGGCGATCGCCAAGCTGTCGAGGAAAGACCTGTTGAAGATTCTCGCGGCGACGCTCACCGGCATGAGCGTGGACGAATTCAGCGCCGAGGTGAAACAATGGCTTCTTTCCGCTAAGCACCCGCGCTGGGGGCGGCCCTACACCGAGCTTACTTATGCGCCGATGATCGAGCTTTTGAAATATCTGCGCGCCAACGGATACAAGACTTATATCGTCACCGGCGGGGGACAGGATTTCGTGCGCGCATATTCCGAAGCGACCTACGGCGTTCCGCCCGAGCAGGTGGTGGGCAGCGCCGGCGGCACGAGCTACGGCTACGACAAGAATGGGCGTCCGGTTCTCACGAAGGACCCGAAATTGCTCCTCAACGACAATAACGCGGGCAAGCCGGAGGGCATTCATCTGATGATCGGGCGCAGGCCTCATGCCGCCTTCGGCAACTCGACCGGCGACCGGCAGATGCTGGAATACACGAAAGCCGGCGACGGCGAACGGCTCGCGATGCTCGTGCTGCATGATGACGCCAAGCGCGAATATGCCTACGGCCCGGCGGTCGGCTTGCCCGACACGAAGGTCGGCGCATTCACCCAAGCCTTGTACGACGAGGCGACGACGCATGGCTGGGTCGTCATCAGCATGAAAAACGACTGGAATCGCATTTTTACTTTCGAAAAATGAGCTTGCCAGCTCGCAGCCGACCCGCCGCGGCGACGCGAAGCCCGCCGCAACCGCGCAATCCGCCGCGATGTCGCTATAGTTTCGCCGCGTTTTGCCGCGGCGATGTCGTTCGGCGCCCAGCCAGAAGCCTGAACAGCAGCTTGCGGCCATGCTTCGGTCGCAATCTTTCGCTTACCTTGACGCGTCTTAATCGCGGCCCCGCGTAAAACATCGGTTAGCGATCATGCGGGATTATGCGTGAGCGACGCGCTGCTCGGCGCGGCTCAACAGGCGGGGCGACCATGGCGACTATCTCTCCCTCCAGGCTTGCGGCCCTCGGCGCGCTCCTTGCGCTCGCCGGCTGCAACGACGGGACCACGCTCGCCAACCGCTCGCTCGCGCCGATCCCTTCCGAGACGCTGGCGCTCATGAACGAAGCCGGCGTCGACAGGGAGGCGCCGACGCTGATCCGCGCTTTCAAGAAGGAGGCCGAGTTCGAGGTCTGGAAGATGCGGCCCGACGGGACCTATGTGCATCTCAAGACCTATCCGATGTGCCGCTGGTCGGGCCAGCTCGGCCCCAAGGAGCGGGAGGGCGACCGCCAGGTGCCCGAAGGGTTCTATTCCATCGCGCCCGGCCAGCTGAACCCCAACTCCAACTACTATCTCTCCTTCAACGTCGGCTACCCCAACGCCTATGACCGCGCTCACAACCGGACCGGCGGCACGATCATGGTGCACGGCGCCTGCTCGTCGGCGGGCTGCTTCTCGATGACCGACCGCCAGATCGCCGAGATCTACGCCATCGCGCGCACCTCGCTCAACGCCGGGCAGAGCGCCGTGCAGATGCAGTCCTATCCCTTCCGCATGACGCCTGAGAATCTGGCGAAGCACCGGCTCGACCCGAACATCGCCTTCTGGCGCGAGCTCAAGGAAGGCAATGATTATTTCGAGACGACGAAGAAGGAGCCGAAGGTCGCGGTCTGCGGCAAGCGTTACGTGTTCGGGGCGCAGAACCAGCGCCTCGACGCGGAGGCCCCCTGCCCCGCGCTGAAGCGCGACCCCGCCGAGGCGCGCCTCGTCGCCGAGAAGGCCGCGCGCGACGACGCCAAGATCGCCGAGCTTGCGGCGAATGGCGTCAAGCCCGTCCGGCTCGTCTATCGGGACGGCGGCCAGCACCCCTCCTTCATGGGCCAGGTCGCCGAAGTGGGCCGGCCCGATCTCATCGTCCCCCCGACCGAGATCGCGCTCGAAGAGCGCGCCCCGCGCGCGCCCGAGGCCGCCAAGACGAAGACGAGGATCGCCGCCGTCGGCAAGCCTCCGACCGAGCCGACGACGCGCGTCGCCGCCGCGGCCGCGGCCGGGACCGGCGCCGACTGGATGAGCCTGCACCACGACGCCGACGCCGCTTCCCGGCCCGCGGCGGCCAGCGCCAAGGACGCCGGCAAGAAGGCCAGGGAAGCCGCCAAGAAGATCAAGATCGGCTCTTTGAGCCATGTGCTCAAGGAGGCGCCCGCGACGAAAGGGGGCGCCGACACGGTAACCTCACGTAATTAGAGCGCCTTGGAGGCCGGGCGGTAAGCGCGTATAACGTCGCCCCACCGCGAAACCGCGCCTGCATCGTCGAAGAACGGCCCGACCGGCTGCTTCCCGCTCGCCGGCGCCCGCTCTCTTCCGGTTGCAGGGGCGCACCGTCGATGCTCGAGTATCTGGTTGGCTTTTGCGTGCGACGGCCCTGGCTCGTCGTGCTGGCGACATTGCTGCTGACCGGGGCAGGCGTCTATCTGCTCGTCGACCGTTTCGCGATCGACACCGACACCTCGCATCTCTTCGCCTCGACCATCCCCTGGCGCAAGAACGAGGCCAAGCTCTACCAAGCCTTTCCCGATCTCGACGACCTCATCGTCATCGTCATCGACGGTCCAACGCCCGAAAAGACCGAGGATGCCGCGAAGAGGCTCACGGACGCGCTGACCGGCGCGCCGACTTTGCTGCGCGTCTGGCGTCCCGACGACAACGCCTTCTTCCGCGACAAAGGGCTGCTCTACCTCGACTCGAAGGAGGTCCAGCGCGTCACCGCGACGCTGATCGCGCAGCGCGACATCCTTCAACCGCTCGCCGAGGATCCGAGCTTGCGCGGACTCTCCGCCGCGCTCCTCGACAACATGCGCCAGATCGGCGGCAGCGCGCGCGGCATGGAGCAGTTCACTGCGGGACTGAACAGCGTCTCTAAGGTGTTCGAGGCGGCGCTCAGGGACGACCCGGCGCGGCTCGACTGGGAGAAGCTGCTCGCGGTCGGAGACGTCCCGGAAGCCGCCCCGTCCAAGGAGCT
>Ga0187784_10003889_pt1 | contig 12094 bp, 9 predicted proteins | sample 1015_SJ02_MP15_2_FD_132964 | JGI IMG/M metagenome (GOLD analysis project Ga0187784, IMG submission 132964) | Tropical peat soil microbial communities from peatlands in Department of Meta, Colombia - 1015_SJ02_MP15_20_MG | ecosystem: Environmental > Terrestrial > Soil > Wetlands > Peat | place... | reverse complement strand
GCGCGCTCGCTCTCGTCGCGCACTGGGTCGACGCCGCCCGTCTCGGGGTCGGGCTCCTCCCCGTACGCCTCGGGGTCGACGTCACCTCCGCCGGTGAGGATCAGCCCGTCGAGCACGGCGATCACCTCGTCAGCTCCGGACCCGGGGCCACCGGCGGCCGTGGTGGGCGGTGGGAGCAGCAGGGGCCGGCCACCGGCGGCCGCCACCAGCTCGAAGTAGGACGCCGGCAAGACGGCGGCACGCCGCTCCCAAGAGGCCCAGCGGGCATCGACCACGTACGTCGAGAGGCCGACGAGCGGGATCGAGGCCTCGCGGTCGCTCACCTGACCAGCGTACCCAGCACGCTGCAGCCGGGACTCCTGGCGGCTCCCCTGGCTGGACGCCCCGCAGCGGTGCGGCCAACATGGCGCATGCCTGGTCGCGAGCTCATCGATTCCGGAATCGCCGACGGCTCCATCGACACCGTCGTTGTGGCCTTCCCCGACATGCACGGTCGTCCCGTCGGCAAGCGCGTCACGGCGGACTTCTTCGCCTCTCACGTGGCCGAGCACGGGATCGAGGCGTGCGACTACCTGCTGGCCGTCGACGTCGACATGAACCCGCTGCCGGGCTACCGCTTCACCAACTGGGACACCGGCTACGGCGACTTCGTGTGCCGGCCGGACTACGCCACGGCGCGGCGGATCCCCTGGCTCGAGGGGACGGCGCTCGTGGTGTGCGACCTGACCGACGAGGAGGGGAACTCCGTCGAGGTGTCGCCCCGCCAGATCCTGCGCCGGCAGCTCGCGCGGGCCGCCGAGCGGGATCTGCGCGTGTGCAGCGCCACCGAGTTGGAGTTCTTCTTGTTCCTCGACTCCTTCGACGAGGCCTCGGCCAAACGCTGGCAGGGCCTGACGCCGCACACCTCGACCATCGAGGACTACCAGCTCATGCAGACGGCGCGCGAGGAGTACGTGCTGCGGCGCATCCGCCGGGAGATGCTCGGAGCGGGCATCCCCGTGGAGTTCTCCAAGGGCGAGGCCGGTCGTGGCCAGCACGAGGTGAACGTGACCTACGACGAGGCCTTGGTCACGGCCGACCGGCACCTCGTCTTCAAGAACGGGATCAAGGAGATCGCGGCCCAAGAGGGCCGGGCGGCCACGTTCATGGCCAAATGGACCATGGGCGACGTCGGCTCCTCGTGTCACGTCCACACCAGCCTGTGGGACGCCCAGAGCGGGGACCCGGTGATGGCCGACGCCTCGCACCCGAGCGGCTTGTCCCAGGTGGGGAGGCGGTTCCTGGCCGGACAGCTGCATGCGGCGCGCCAACTGGCCTGGCTGTCGGCGCCCACGCTCAACTCGTACCGCCGCTACGTGCCGGGGAGCTGGGCACCGACCGCGGTGGTGTGGGGCGAGGACAACCGGACCTGCGGCTTCCGGGTCGTCGGCCACGGGAGCGGGCGGAGGATCGAGTCGCGCGTGCCGGGAGCGGACGTCAACCCGTACCTGGTCCTCGCCGCCTCGGTCGCTGCCGGCCTCTACGGCATCGACCACGAGCTCGAGCTCGAGGACGCCTACCCGCGCAACGCCTACGAGGCCACGGACGTGACGCGCATCCCCTCGACCCTCGTCGAGGCGATCGACGAGCTGCGCGGCTCGCCCGTGGCCCTCGAAGCCTTCGGCCCCGAGGTGCACCACCACTTGCTCAACACCGCCGAGCAGGAATGGGCCGCGTCCAACCGCCACGTGACGGATTGGGAGCTGGCCCGCTACTTCGAACGGATCTGAGCCGCCACGGCCGGCCAGCGCGGCCAGCGGCGGCCACAGCCGGCCACAGCCGGCCACCGAGACGGAGATCAGCCTGCAGGCGCCCCGGGGTGCAACCGGCGCCCGTTGAGCCGCTTGTGAATCGCCTTGGTCTTCTCGTACAGGCCGATGAACTCCTGCATCAGGTCGGCATAGGCCCGCGCGGCGGCGGGATCGGGCTCGTAGACAGCCTTGATCGAGACGGTCTTGGGGATGTCCTCGAGCGTCAGATGCCCGAGGGCGAGGAGCGTGAGGAGGCCGGCGCCCCGCACGTTGGCCTGCACGGGATCGACCATCTGGCGGATCGTGCGCCCGGTGGCGTCCGCGTGGATCTGCGACCACAGGTCCGAGTTGGCGCCGCCGCCGATGAACGAGAGCGCGTCGAAGCGCCGTCGGCAGAACTTCTCCACCGCGCCGAGCAGCCAGGCCGAGTTGAGGGCCACGCCCTCGAACACGGCGCGCACCATGTCGGTGCGGGTCGACGACAGCGAGAGGTTGTGGAAGCCGCCCCGGATGGTGTGGTCGTCCACCGGCGAGCGCTCGCCGTTGAGCCAGGGCGTGAAGATGACCCCGTGCGCGCCCAGCGGCACCGACGCCGCCATGTCGTTGAGGGTGGCGAAGTAGTCGTCCGGTGCCCACCCCGGCGCAGCCAGCGCGTCGTCGGCGAAGAGCAGGTTGTCGCGCAGCCAGGTCAGGCTGGCACCCCCCACCTCGTGCTCGTCGGCAACCAGAAAACGCCCGGGGACGCCCGAGGGGATCGAGGCGATGTTGGTGAGCGGGTCGGTCTTCTTGAACGGCACGTGGCAGCTGATCCAGCTCGAGGTCCCGATGTAGAGGTGGGCCGCGAAGTGGGCCACCGCCCCCGACCCGACGGCGGCCGAGTGCAGGTCGCCCGTTCCCGTCACTACGGGCGTCCCGGCGAGCAGGCCGAGCTCAGCCGCCGCTCTGCGCGTCAGGCCGCCCAGGACGCTGCCGGTCGGGACCAGTTCGGGCAGGCGGGCGCGATCGAGCCCGGCCAGCTCCACCAGCGAGTCGTCGTAGGCCACCGCGCGCACGTCGCGGTTGTCGGTGACCCAGTGGACGGTGATGGAGTCGTGCGACGCCCGGGCCAGCCCAGTCAGACGCAGGTTGAGGTAGTCGACCGGCTCGAGGAAGACGGCGGTGGCGGCGTACACGTCGGGGCGCTCCCGGCGCAGGAAGTGGATGTGCCCCACCGGGTCCTTGCCCGACAGGCTGGGGATGCCGCCGGTGCGGCGTACCCAGCGCGCCAGCTTGGACGCCGAGTATCCCTGCACGTTGAGGGTCCCGCGCACGATCTCGCGCACCGCGGAAGCCCCGCGTGAGTCCATCCAGATGATGGCGGGGCCGATGGCCTCGCCGTCGGCGTCGACCGCCACCGTCCCCGACCACTGCGAGGTGCACCCCACGCCCACCACGCGCTCGGGCGCCACCGCGCTCTCGGCCAGGGCCCGCCGGGCGGCCTCCACCACCGCGTCCCACCATCGGGTGGGGGACTGCTCCGCGCCGCCGTCCTCGGTCAGGTCGATGCCGACCGGTGCGAAGGAGTGGGCGACGACGGCGCCGGTGGCGGCGAGCACGGCCGCCTTGGGGCCCCCGGTGCCCAGGTCGACCGCGAGGACGTAGGTGTCCTCGGGCGTCGAGGGGACGACGGGGCGGAGGTCGGTGGCCGGCACGGTGCGCAGGCCCCCCGCAGGTGAAGGCACGGCGGGGAAGCGTACCGAGCCAGAGCCGGCGGAGCCTTCCCGGCCGGCCACCGGTCCCTCCGACGGCTCAGGCCTGGCCGGCCTCGACCTCGAGTTCGATGACCACCTTGTTGCCGACGACGACGCTGCCGTCGAGCAGGGAGTGGTTGAAGCTGACGCCGAAGTCCCGACGGTCGATCTCGGCCCGGGCCGAGAAGGCGACCACGGTCTTGCCCTCCTGGAGGGACGGACCCTCGCCGAGGTACTCGAGGTCGAAGTCGACCGACTTGGTGACGCCCCGGACGCTCAGGTCCCCGGTCAGCACCCAGCGGGTGTCGTCGACCCTCTTCAGCCCGGTGCTCTTGAGGGTCAGGGTCGGGTTGTTGGGGACGTCGAGGAAGTCGTTGGTGCGCAGGTGCTCGTCGCGCTGGGCCTGGTTGGTGTGGATGCTCGCGGCCTGGACCTCGGCCTCCAGGGTGGACTCCTCTGGTTTCTCGGCCACGGTGAAGGTGCCCGAGAACTCGGTGAAGCGGCCCCGAACCTTGGTGCCGATGAGGTGGCGGGCGATGAACCCCACCTCGGTGTGGGCCGGATCGATGACGTAGGTCCCCGCCTTGGGCAGGTTGGTCGTCGTGGTGGCGGTGTCGGTCATGGCGGTGCTCCTTTGTCTCTTCGTCTGCTCTTGGGTTCTGCTCTTGGGCTGTCTGTCTCTTCTGCCTGCTCGATGAGCCCCGAATGCTTGATTAAGGATTTACTGAGCAGTATGATATCTGAGGATACAGAGACTTGTCAATCAGAAGCATCTCAATCAGGTGCTTTTGGATCAGACGATCCTGACCGGAGAAGCATGCAGGCGTTCACAGCCGTTTCAGGAAAGACTGGTGTGGGGCGGGGCCAACACGGCACGACGGCTCGCTCCCGGGGGAGGACCCGATGAGCGGACAGCGGACAGCGGACGCAGATCTGAGGGCACGGGAGATGGGAACGGCGACCGTCCCGACAGGGAGCGACGAGGAGCGGCTGGGGGCAGGTTCCGACGAGGGCACGTGTGGCGTGCTGCGCGAGATGGACGACGAGCGCATCGAGCTGATGGGCCTGATCGTCCGCACCCACAGACGCCTGACCGAGGTGCTCGGCCGCGAGCTCGAACAGTCGGTCGGCATCCCGCTCGTCTTCTTCGACGTCCTGATCCACGTGGCCGCTGCTCCCGACGGCCGGCTCACCATGAGCAGGCTCAGCGCGGACGTGTCGCTGACCACCGGAGGGGTCACGCGCCTGGTGGACCGCATGGTCGAGGCCGGGCTGGTCGCCCGGCAGAACTGCCCGAACGACCGGCGCAGCGTGCACGTCGTGCTCACCCCTGCGGGGAGAGCCGTGCTCGGCCGCGCCGTGGAGGCCCACGTCGAGGGGATCGAACGCCACCTGGTGGTGCACCTCGACCAGGCCGACCGCGTCGCGCTCGCCACCGCGCTGACCAAGGTGCTCGACGCCGGCTGCTGATCGGCGCAGATCGCTGCTGATCGGCGCGGATCGGCGCTGATCGGCCCCCGTCGCTAGCGTGGGCCCGATGCGGTCTCTGGGCGACAAGGTGGCCATCGTGACGGGTGGCGGCGACGGCATCGGGCGCGGGATCGTCCGCCGCTTCGCGCGCGAGGGCGCCCGGGTGCTCGTGGCGGAGATCGACGACGGCACGGGCGAGGCGGTGGCGCGCACCTGCCGCGAGGAGTTCGGCGCCGACGTCCGTTTCCTGCGCACCGACGCCAGTGTCGAGGCGGACGCGCGAGCCATGGTGGCCTTCGCCCGGGACGCCTGGGGAACGCTGGACGTGCTGGTGAACAACGCCTGGGGTGGCGGTTCCCTCGGCCGGTTCGAGCACAAGACCGACGACCAGATGCAACATGGCCTGTCCATGGGGCTCCTGGGCCCGTTCTGGGCCATGCAGGCCGCACTCCCGATCATGAAGGCCAAGCGCGACGGCGCCGTCATCAACATGTGCTCGCTCAACGGCGTCAACGCGCACATGGGCACGCTGGAGTACAACGTGGCCAAGGAGGCCCTGCGCTGCGCCAGCCGGACGGCGGCGCGCGAGTGGGCCCCGTGGCAGATCCGCGTGAACGTGATCTGCCCGGGGGCCAAGACGGCGGCGTCGAGAGCTGCCTTCGCCGCGCATCCCGAGCTCGAAGCGGCGGCCGACGCGACCAACCCCATGGGGCGCCTGGGCGACCCCGAGGAGGACATCGCGCCGGTGGCCGTGTTCCTGGCCAGCGATGACGCCCGCTACCTGACCGGCAACACGCTGTTCGTGGACGGGGGTGGCCACATCAACGGCGTGGCGTGGGCACCCGACCTCGGCGACTGAGGTGATGCTCGAGGGCAAGACCGCGGTCGTGGTCGGCACCGGGCCCGGGATCGGCACGGCGTGCGCCCGGGCGCTGGCGACAGCCGGTGCCGACGTCGTCGTCTCGGCCCGCACCCACGACCGCCTGGCCGTGCTGGCGCGCCAGCTGGCGGCCGAGACGGGGCGCCTGGTGCTGCCCCTGGCCGTCGACGTCGGGGACCTCTCGTCGTGCCGTGCGCTCATCGACGCAGTGCTCGAACGCTGCGGCCGTATCGACGTCCTCGTCAACGTGGCCACCGCGGGCGGCGAGCACCAGCGCATCGACGAGGTCGACGGCATCGCCGGGATCGACGAGCTCGAGGAGGCCGGGTGGGCGTCGTGGCGGCGCGCGTTCGAGGTGAACGTCGTCGGGACGCTGGAGTTGAGCCGCTTGGCGGCACAGGCCATGCGCCAGGTCGGCGGCGGCTCCATCGTGCAGATCGGCACGCTCGGCACCCACAGCCTCCCCACCGGGAGGGCCCGCTACACCTCGACCAAACAGGCCATGGTGTCCGCCTCGCTCACCTTGGCCAAGGAGCTGGGGTCGACGAACGTCCGGGTGAACGTGGTCACGCCGGGCTACGTCACCGGGCCTCCGCTCGACGCGTTGGTGCGCTCGGTCGCCGATCGGACCGGTGAGAGCGCCGAGGACACGTCGCGACGCCTGGCCCGTGGCGCCGCGCTCCGGCGCCACGTCGACCCCGAGGACGTGGCAGAGGCCGTGCTGTTCCTGGCCGGCCCTGGGGCCCGCGCCATCACCGGCATCGAGTTGCCCGTCACAGCCGGCCGATGAGCGGGCCGGTGAGCGTCCGGTGAGCGTCCGGCGAGCAGGCCGATGAGCGGGCGCTCGTTCTCGGCCGCCGGGCCGCCGGCCGCGCACGAGGTGCGCTGGATGTTCCACTCGACCGCCATGGTGCCCGACTACGACCACGCCGTCGGGGCGCTGCGCGACCTGTTCGGCCTCGCCGTGCTCGAGTACGGGGAGTCCTCCGAGCCGGGGATCGGCCGGCGCGGCGGGATGGCCTGGCTGGGCGACAACGCCATAGAGATCGGCCAGCCCGTCGTCGAGGGCGGCGCGGCGCAGTTCGTGGCCCGCCACGGGGGCGGGATGCATTCAGTCGCCGTGCAGGTGCGCGACCTGACGGCGACCGTGGCCCACCTCGAGGCCGCCGGCGTGCGCATCGCGGCGCGCCCTCGCCCCGAAATGTGCTTCACCGACCCCCGGGACACGGGCGGTGTGTTCCTGCAGTGGAGCACGTTCGAGCTCGCCGAGGACCCGCGTTTCGGTGCAGCGGTCCCGCCCGTCGGCGCCGACCCGCCGGTCCCCGTCCGCACGCACGCCTTCGTGGGCGCGCTGGTCGAGGACCCGCCGCGGTGCGCACGGCACCTGGCGGAGCTGCTCGCCACGGCGGTCACCTTCGTCGAGCCGGGGGCGCCGGCCGGCGCCCCGGTGGCCGGGGTCTCGCTGGGCGACTGCACCCTCGCCCTGTACGCGCTCTCGGAGCCCGACACGCTCGCGGCGTGGGGGCGCGCCTACGACCGGCCGCGCACGCACCTCCTGGCGCTGGGCGTGGACGACCTCACGGCGGCCCGGCGGGCGCTGACCGGGGCGGGCGTCGCCGTCGTCCGGTCCGACGAGGACGTGGTCGTGCTCGAGCCGGCGACCACCGGTGGCGTCCAGGTGGCGCTCACCGGCCGCCTGCTCCCGGGCGACCCGCGGGCCTGACGCTCAGTCCCCGACGTCCACCCGCTGCAGCCACACGGTGACCGGCCCGTCGAGCAGCGCGTCGTCGAGGTCGAGCACCGTGCCCGCTCCGGCACCTGGTCCTCGGGCGATCTCGACGGCCAGCACCTCGTTGGCGACGACGCCGAAATGGTCCTCGATCACGTCGAGCCCCGTGACGCGCAGCGAGATGCGGTCCGACACCTCAAGACCCGAGGTCTTGCGCAGGTCCTGGATCAGCCGCACGACCTCGCGCACCAGACCGCGCCGGCGCAGCTCGTCGCTGAGGGTCAGGTCGAGCGCCACCACCTCGCCGCCTTCGCGCGACACGGCGTAGCCCTGCTGCCCGCGCACGCGCAGCTGCACGTCGTCGGGGGTGAGCTCGACCGGCTCGCCCCCGAGCGTCACCGTCAACGGGCGGCCCGCTTCGAGGTCTGCCGCCGCGGCTGCACCGTCCAGGGCGGCCAGAGCTCCCTTGAGCTCCTTGACCCGTTCGCCCAGGCGCGGCCCGAGCGTGCGGAAGTTCGGCACCAGCTCGAAGGTCAGCACCTCGCTCAGCTCGTCGCCTGTGTCGATCTCGTCGACGTTGAGCTCGTCGGCCACGATGTCGCGCAGGATCTCGGGGGCCTCCGCGGGCAGGAACACCAGGGCCCGGGCCAAGGGCTGGCGCACCTTGACCGCCGCCTCGCTGCGTGCGGCACGCCCGAGCGAGGTGAGCCGGCGCGCCAGGGCCATCTGCGCCTCGAGGTCAGCGTCGACCAGCGCGCCGTCGGTCACCGGCCAGTCGGCCAGGTGCACCGACTCCGTCTCGCCGGCCCCGGTGAGGTGCCGCCACATGGTGTCGGACACGAAGGGGCACATCGGGGCCAGGAGCAGCGACACGGTGGTGAGCGCCGTGTGCAGCGTGGCCTGGGCGGCCAGCGTGTCGCCGGGGGGCGCGTCGGGGTCGGTCCGCCAGAACCGCCGGCGGCTGCGCCGCACGTACCAGTTGGAGAGATCGTCGACCAGCTCGCCGACCGCCGTGGCCGCCGGCAGGGGCTCATACGCGCGCAGCGCGTCGGTGACGAGCGCGGTGGTGCTCGACAGGCGGGAGAGGATCCAGCGATCGAGCGGCCCCCGCTCGGAGGGCGCCGGGACGTCCGCATCGGCCGGGTCGAAGCCGTTGAGCGACGCGTAGGTGGTGAAGAAGCTGAAGGTGTTCCACAGCGTGAGGAGCATGTCCCGCATGGCGGTGTCGATGGCGCCGAGCGCCGCCCGGGTCGGGGTCCACGGCGAGCCCTGGCTGAACATCCACCAACGCATGGCGTCGGCGCCCCGGGTGTCGAGGATCTGCCACGGGTCGATGATGTTGCCGAGGGACTTGGACATCTTGCGCCCTTCGGCGTCGACGATGTGGCCGAGGCAGACGACGTGGCGGTACGGGCTCTCGCCGAACACGAGCGTGTTGACGGCCAGCAGCGAGTAGAACCAGCCGCGGGTCTGGTCGATGGCCTCGGAGATGAAGTCGGCCGGGAAGACCAGCTCGCCCTCCGAGCCCGCGGCGTGCGGGTAACCGACCTGCGCCGCGGGCATGGAGCCCGAGTCGAACCAGGCGTCGATGACCGGCTCGACCCGGTGCGCGCTGGACAGCTCGTCGTCCCCCTCGCCCTCGGCCGCGCAGGTCGAGCAGGGGAAGGCCACCTCGTCGATGGTCGGCCGGTGGGGGTCAACGGCGCGCACGTCACGGCCACAGAGGTCCGACAGCTCGGCCAGCGACCCCACACAGCGGACGTGGCCGCGCCCGCAGCGCCAGATCGGGAGCGGCGTGCCCCAGTAGCGGTCGCGCGAGAGGGCCCAGTCGACGTTGTTGGCCAACCACTCACCGAACCGGCCGTCCTTGATGTGCGCCGGGTGCCAGTCGACGGTGGCGTTGGCGGCCAGCAGCTCGTCCTTGCGGGTCGAGGTGGCGATGTACCAACTCGGCTTGCCCCAGTAGATGAGCGGCGTGCGGCAGCGCCAGCAGTGCGGATACGAGTGCACGTACGCGCAGCGGCGGATCAGCAGCCCGGCCGACTCGAGCCGGTCGTTGATGTCGTGGTTGGCCTCCCGCACTTCGCGCCCGGCCAGCCAGGCCACCTGGTCGGTGAAGCAGCCGTCGGGCCCCACCGGGTTGAGCGAGGGCAGGCCGTTGGCCCGGCCGATCTGGCGGTCGACCTCGCCGAAGGCGGGGGCCAGGTGGACGAGCCCGGTGCCCTCCTCGGTGGTGACGTAGTCGGCGGGGACCACCCGCCAGCCGTCGGCGCCGTGGGGCGGGTCGAGGTCGCCGAAGGGCCGCTCGTAGCGCAGACCGACCAACGCGGCGCCGGGCACCCGGGCCGTGACTCGGGCTGCCGCCCCCTCCCCCAAGACGTCGTCGACCAGCTCGTCGGCCACCAGCGTCTGGTCGACCACGGCGTAGAGGAGGTCCGGGTTGACGGCCACCCCCGTGTTGGAGAGCAGCGTCCACGGCGTGGTGGTCCACACGGCCAGCCACCGGGCGTCACCGACAACGCCCGGGTCGGGGTCGACCAGGCGGAGGCGCACGTAGGCCGACTCGTCCTCCTCGTCGCGGTACACGTCGGGTTGTCCGAGCTCGTGGCTCGAGAGCGCGGTGCCACAACGCGGGCAGTACGGCACGACCTTGAGGTCCTCGTAGAGCAGCCCCTGGTCGAAGAGCTGCTGGAGGTGCCACCAGACCGACTCGACGTAGTTCGAGCTCAGCGTCCAGTAGGCGGCGTCCATGTCCACCCAGTAGCCGATGCGGGTGGTGAGCCGGGCGAAGTCCCCCACGTAGGAGTACACCGACTCGCGGCATCGCCGCGTGAACTCGGCGATGCCGACCTGCTCTTCGATCTGCGGCTTGCCGGTGATGCCGAGCTGCTTCTCGACCTCGACCTCGACGGGCAGCCCGTGGGTGTCCCACCCGGCCCGGCGGGCCACGTAGTTGCCGTCCATGGTGCGGAACCGGCAGAAGAGGTCCTTGTACACGCGGGCCCACACGTGGTGCAGGCCCGGCTTGCCGTTGGCGGTCGGCGGGCCCTCGTAGAAGACCCACGGCGGCGCCCCCTCGCGCTGGGTCACCGAGCGCTCGAAGACGCCGTGCTCGGCCCAGCGCTCCAGCTCGGCCTGCTCGAGGGCCACGAAGTCGATGTCGGCGGGGACGGGCGTGAACACGGGTGCAAGAAGGGGGTCGATGCGGGAACGGGCGGCCCGGCCCCGTCCGAAAGGATAGAGGCTGCGCCGGGCCCTCTCGCAGTGGGCGGTCAGGCGGGTCGATCCTCCGGGGCGCCCGCGCCGGCGCGCAGCACGGCGTCGAGCGCGTCCTCGTCCACCTCGAGCAGCGAGCCGACGACCAGATCGGCCAGGCCGAAGGCCGGATGGTGGCGCTCCGCCGGCTCGGGCACGGCGATGCAGGCCATAGAGGCTGCCTTGGCCGCCAACACGCCGGCCGGGGCGTCCTCCCACACGACGCAGCGCCGGGGCGCGACCCCGAGCTCGGCCGCTGCGGTGAGGAACACCGCCGGGTGCGGCTTGCCGTACTGCTCGTCCTCGGCCGAGTGGACCACGGCGAAGCGCTCGCGCAGCCCGAAGTGCCCGAGGGCGGCCTCGATGAGGCGGTACGGAGACGAGGAGGCCACCGCCAGCGGCATGCCGCGCCGCGCGCACAGCTCGATGGACTGCTCGGCCCCGGGCTGGAGCCGCCCGACGCTGAGCGTGAGCTCGATGACCCGGTCGACGACCGTCACCGCCACCTCGTCGGGCGTCGGGTCGGGCCCCCAGGGGTAGAGCCCGTACCAGTGGGCCGTGACCTCGTCGACGAACATCCCTTTGGTGGAACGGCAGCCCTCGACGACCAGGGGGACGCCGAGGGCGCCCAGGATCTCGATCTCGGCCTCGTGCCAGAGGATCTCCGAGTCGATGAGCAGCCCGTCCATGTCGAAGATGGCGGCGTCGACCGCCGACGGTGTGGGACCCCCCGGGGCGGGGTGCGGTGGCGTCAAGCGGCGAGCTGCGCCTCGATGTCGGCCACGATTCCCGCGTCCTCGGGCTCCACCTGCGGCCGGTAGCGGGCCACGACCTCGCCCGAGGGCGAGACGAGGAACTTCTCGAAGTTCCACGTGATGTCGCCGGCGTTGCCCTCGGCGTCCTGCTTCTGCGTGAGCTCGGCGTAGATGGGATGCCGGCCCTCCCCGTTCACCTCGATCTTCTCCATGAGCGGGAAGGTGACGCCGTAGGTGGCCGAGCAGAACTGCGCGATCTCCTCGGCAGTGCCCGGCTCCTGGCCCAAGAACTGGTTGCAAGGGAAGCCGATCACCGTGAAGCCGCGGTCGCCGTAGGTCTCCTGCAGGCGCTCGAGCCCCTCGTACTGCGGGGTGAGGCCGCACTTGGAGGCCACGTTCACCAACAGCAGCGTCTTGCCGGCGTAGTCGCCGAGCGTGGCGTCGTCGCCCTGGAGCGTGTGGATGGGGATGTCGTAGAGAGCCAT
>Ga0187784_10003888_pt1 | contig 12094 bp, 11 predicted proteins | sample 1015_SJ02_MP15_2_FD_132964 | JGI IMG/M metagenome (GOLD analysis project Ga0187784, IMG submission 132964) | Tropical peat soil microbial communities from peatlands in Department of Meta, Colombia - 1015_SJ02_MP15_20_MG | ecosystem: Environmental > Terrestrial > Soil > Wetlands > Peat | place... | reverse complement strand
TGCCAGCACATCCACAACAGGACTTTCCCATGTATACCATAAATTCTGTGTAGCTTCGGAAGGCTATCGGGAACTGTTCGTCGGAAAGGGCGTCAGACCCGAAAAAATTGCTGTAACGGGTATTCCCAATTTTGATAATGCGAGGCAATACCTCGATAACGATTTCCCTTATAGAAACTATGTGCTTGTTGCAACTTCGGATGCACGGGAAACTTTCAAGTTCGATAATAGAAAGGCGTTCCTGAAAAAGGCCCTGTCGATGGCAGGAGACAGGCAAATTATCTTCAAGCTTCACCCCAATGAGAATGTCCGCCGCTCCTCTGCAGAGATAAAAAAGTTCGCTCCCCATGCCCTAATTTTCCATGATGGTGATGCCCATCATATGGTGGCCAACTGTAACGTACTGATCACCCAGTATTCTTCCCTTGCCTTTACCGGCATTGCGCTGGATAAAGAGGTACATTCTTATTTTGACGGTGAGCTGCTCAAACGACTGACACCCATACAGAATGAAGGGAGTTCGGCCGGAAATATAGCGCATATCTGCCGAAGTTATTTGCATTAAAATATCACTTTAAGGAGAGACGTATAAAAACAGCTCAGCGCATAGTTACCATAATCCAGACAAGGACCGGTTCGACAAGGCTTCCTTCCAAAGCCCTGCTTCCGTTGGGCGGCAAACCTCTTTTTATCCGTCTGGTGGAACGTGTTAGACAGGCAGCGCTTTCCGGAGAGGTAGTTGTAGCGACTACATATGATGAAGAAGATAACATTATCGAGCAGCTATGTCTGAAAGAGTCCATCCCCTGCTTCAGAGGACATCCTCAAGACCTGCTCGACCGGCACTATCAGGCTGCCGCAAAGTACGGCGGCGATGTTGTCGTTAAAATCCCCTCTGACTGCCCGATAATCGATGTCAGAATTATAGACCGGGTTCTTGGTTTTTTTTTGAATCACACAGGGCAATTCGATTACGTGAGCAACCTGCATCCCGCCACCTACCCGGATGGAAACGATGTCGAGGTCTTTACTATGGAGGCCCTTATGGCGGCGTGGGAAAGCGCCGATAAAGACTTCGAAAGGGAACACACAACTCCTTATATTTGGGAAAACCCCGGGCGCTTCAGAATCGGAAATGTGTTTTGGGAGACGGGCTTCGACTACTCGATGTCTCATCGCTGGGTGCTGGACTACGAGGAAGATTATAAGGTAATACAGACATTATACGATGCCCTTTCAGAGAACGACCCGTGTTTCGGCATAGAGGCTATTCTGAGTTTTCTTGCTCAAAACCCGCTCATCTTTGAGCTCAACGTAAAATATGCAGGTGTGAACTGGTACCGGCATCACATTGAAGCATTACGGACTATCACTCCGGCACAGACAAAACTACAGGGAGCGGCATGAGAAAAGAGCAGCTTTCACGGTTGAAACAGATGGCGCTGAAAGTGAGGGAGCACTGCGTCAGGATGTCATGCTCCGGCGGCGCCTTTACCGGTTCAGCCCTGTCGTGCGCTGATTTGATGGTCTACCTGTACGGTCAATTTCTTTCCTGTGATACCGGCGACCCCGGCCGTGACTATTGTTTCCTGTCCAAGGGGCATGCGGTCCCGGCGCTTTACGGCACACTTGCAGAGATGGGTGTCCTACGGAAAGAAAGGCTCTCGGCACATCTTTCTACCAGCGACGACATTTATTGGCACCCCAATAAAAACATCCCGGGCGTTGAGTTCCACTCAGGCTCGCTTGGTCACCTGCTTCCTGTAGCAGCCGGCGTTGCTCTTGACTGTAAATTAAGAGGACAGGGCAACAGGGTGGTGGTAATCCTCGGCGATGGCGAGCTCAATGAGGGGTCCAACTGGGAGGCCTGTTTGCTTGCAAGTGCCTGTAAGCTCGACAATCTTATCATTATCATAGACAGGAACAGGTTTCAGGCAAATAAAAAAACCGAGGAACTGGTTCCTCTGGAGCCTCTTGAAGCCAAATTCAGGGCCTTCGGCCTCGCTTCTGAAACAATAAGCGGGCATGATTTTGAACAGATGGACGAACTTTTTTTCCGCATCCCGTTGGAACACTGTCGTCCCAGTGTAATAATTGCTGAAACTGTAAGGGGCAAAGGGATTCCCAGCATCGAGTCGCGCGCTGACCGCTGGTTTTGCAATTTCCCCTGTGAAGAGGTGGAATTGCTCGTGAAAGAGCTGCATGATACCGCGGGGGCCGGTCGATGACATCATACCAGGAACTGCTCAAGGATATTGCCTTAACAGACGAACGGTTCATTGTGATGACAGCTGAGAATCTGGCCTCCATCCGGGGCATTGCCGGTGCCCTCGGCAGCCGGTTCGTCGATACCGGCATTGCCGAACAGTCGCTGGTAGGAATGGCTGCCGGGCTTGCCCTCCGTGGGCGCATTCCAGTTGTCCATGCTCTCAGCACGTTTTTGACCATGAGGGCCTTCGAGTTCATCAGGACAGATGTCGGCATAGGTAATCTGACTGTAAAGCTATGTGGCGGGGTCCCCGGTTTTCTTTCTGAAGCCAACGGGCCGACACACCAGGCACTTGAGGATATCGCACTTATGCGCATCATCCCGTCCATGAACATTTTTTGCCCGGCTGATGAACAGGAACTCACCCTTGGACTAAGGCAAGTTCTGGAACATTCCGGACCGTTTTATATCCGTCTGAACCATACAAAAGCCGTCATTGAACATGACCAGGATTTCAAAATCGGCAAGGCAGAGGTTGTTTTTGACGGTGACGATATTACTATCCTCGTTTACGGGATGCTTTTTGCGGAGGCCGTTAAGGCCCGGGAGCTCCTCCAGACAGAAGGGAAGAATGTTCGGCTGCTTAATATGCGCACTGTTAAACCCGTTGATGAGGAGGCCATTATTGCATCCGCTCGACAGACGTCCCTTCTGGTAACACTTGAAGACCACTTCATAACAGGCGGGCTCTATTCAATTGTTTGCGAGGTCCTCATAAGCAGGGGCATCAATTGCAAGGTGCTGCCTATTGCCCTCGAAAACAGATGGTTCAAGCCGGCCCTTCTGCCCTTTGTACTCGAATATGAGGGCTTTAACGGAGAAAAGATCGCTGAAAAGATCTTAAAAATCTGTCAAGGAGGGCATCAATATGCTACAACCAGTCGAATTAACGCGTAAATATCCCGACATCAGCGAATCGGATAAACTCTATGCCCGCGCCCTGGGTCTTATCCCCAACGTCACGCAGACGCTTGCAAAAGGTCCTGCTCAATATGTCAAGGGCGTTGCACCCAAATATCTCAAGAGAGGGATGGGCTCCCATGTCTGGGACATCGACGGCAACGAGTTCATTGATTTAACCATGGGTGTAGGCCCCCTTTCCCTGGGCTACTGTTATCCACGGGTTGATGAGGCAATACGGGAGCAGTTGGCGGACGGCATAACCTTCTCAATGATGCATCCCCTTGAGGTTGAAACGGCCGAACTCATACGTTCCATAATACCCTCAGCCGAAGCGGTCCGTTTTAGCAAGACCGGCGCAGATGTGACATCAGCAGCCGTCCGCCTCGCGAGGGCGTACACAAAACGGGACAAGGTGCTCTGTTGCGGCTACCATGGATGGCATGACTGGTATATCGGAGTGACGGATAAGGACAATGGGGTCCCCGAAACTGTAAAAGATCTTTCCTTTACCTTCAATTATAATGACTTTGAATCTCTTGAGACTTCTGTTGATGACAATACGGCATGTGTTATCCTCGAACCTGTTGTCTTTGAAGAGCCCAGGGACAATTTTCTGGGCAAAATACGTGAGCTGTGCGACCGCCGCGGGACCGTGCTGATCTTTGACGAAATGTGGACAGGCTTCAGGCTTGCCCTTGGCGGAGCGCAGGAATATTTCGGGATCGCTGCCGACCTCGTCTGTTACTCCAAAGCTGTTGCCAACGGGATGCCCCTCTCGGTGCTCGCAGGGAAAAGAGCGATTATGGAACTGCTTGAAAAGGATGTCTTCTTCTTCACCACCTTTGGTGGTGAGGCGTTGTCCCTTGCAGCGGCATGCGCTACAGTGGCCGAAATGAGAGAGCGCAATGTCCCAGGTTATCTGGCAAGTCAGGGGGAGAAAATAAAAAATGCATACAATGCCTGTGTCTCACGTCTCGGAATCGACTATACAAAATGTATCGGCATGCCCTGCCGGACACTCGTCACCTTCGATTCCAGGGCAGGCGATCCGCTTATCATGAAATCTTTTGTGCAACAGGAATTATTCCGGCTTGGTGTTCTCTGGTCCGGCTTCCACAACATAAGCTTCTCTCATAGCGATACCGACATTCAGTATCTATCCGATGCGTATAATGAGGCGCTGACACTCCTCAGATCAGCAGTAGACGAAGGGAATATACGGGAACTCCTGCGGGGCGAGCCGGTGCAGCCTGTATTCAGGAGAACAAGCAATTTCAACACTAAACCAAACCAGAGGATACGGCAGTGAGTCTGTTTTCACTGAAAGATAAGGTAGCCATCGTCACCGGTTCTCTTGGTTTATTAGGAAAAGAACACTGTCGTGCACTTGCAGACGCCGGGGCACACGTTGTGGTCAGTGACCTGGACGAAGACAGATGCCGCGAGTTCGCTCTTACCCTGACACCGGACGCGCTCGGAGCAAGGGCCGACGTGTCCGATGCAGAATCGGTGAGGGACCTGCTTCAAAAAACAGAGGACCGCTTCGGCTGCATTGACATTCTTTTGAACAATGCAGCTGTGAACGAGAAATTCGAGGACCCGCTCCATGCGGTGCAAATGTCGCAATTTGAATATTTTCCGCTCAGCCAATGGAAAAAAATGATGGACGTTAATGTTACCGGTGTATTCCTCTGCTCTCAGATCATCGGCTCCGCCATGGCCCGACTGGGGAAAGGCAGCATCATTAACATAGCATCCACTTACGGAGTCGTTGCCCCGGACCAGTCAATCTATAAAACACCTGAAGGACAGCAGTCTTTTTACAAATCTCCCGCCTACCCTGTGAGTAAGGGGGCAGTGATCGCTTTTACAAAATTCCTGGCTGCCTACTGGGGCCACCGCGGAGTCAGGGTCAATGCGCTCTCGCCCGGAGGCGTCGAAAATTCGCAGGACGACTTTTTCGTTAAAAACTACTCTGCCAAAACACCTCTCGGCCGAATGGCGCAACCTTCGGATTATCGTGGAGCCGTAGTGTTTCTGGCAAGCGACGCATCCAGTTACATGACCGGCGCAAACCTGATCGTCGACGGCGGATGGACGGCTGTATGAACAAAAGGAAGACAATAACTGCAACGGTTAAGGGAAAGGCGCGAAAGATACGTTTGCTCCTCACGGATGTCGATGGCGTGCTCACCGACACAGGAGTGTACTATTCTGATGCAGGGGAAGTGATGAAGCGGATTTCCATTCGTGACGGCATGGGAGTGGAGCGGCTTCGGCAAGAAGTGAATGTAGAAACCGGAATTATATCAGGGGAGAAGTCGGCATCCATCAAAAAACGGGCCGATAAACTTCAAATTGCGGAGTTGCATCTCGGGATAAAAGAGAAGGGGCCTGTGCTCGAAGAAATTATGGTAAGGACTTCCCTTGGCCCCGAGCAGATCGCTTATATAGGCGACGATATGAACGATCTCGAAATCATTAAAACCGTGGGTCTCTCTGCCTGTCCCGGAGACTCATTTCCAGCAATTAAAAAAATAGCCGATTTTATCTGCATCGCACGGGGGGGGCAAGGAGCATTCAGAGAATTTGCAGAATTTATCATTTCAGCCCAACTCAACGGCAGCCGCAATAAACACAAAATAAGGAGGGAATCTCAATGAAGCCAATCAGGAAGGTGCATCTCAAGGAACGAAGCATTGGGGAAGGCGAACCGGTCTATATCACTGCCGAAGTGGGAATCAACCATAACGGATCGCTGGCGCTAGCTAAAAAGATCATTGACGGGGCGGTTTTTTCCGGATGCGATGCCGTAAAGTTTCAAAAGCGGACCCCCGAACTCTGTGTCCCTAAAGACCAGTGGTATATTGAGCGCGAGACTCCCTGGGGCAGAATGACTTACATTGAATATCGCAGGAAAGTTGAATTTGATATCGAGGATTACATTGAAATAGACCGGTACTGCAAGGAGCGGGGCATAGGCTGGTTTGCCTCCTGCTGGGACGAGGCCTCTGTTGACTTTATGGAGCAGTTCAATCCATCTTTATATAAGGTGCCTTCCGCTTCTTTGACCGATCACGATCTCCTCAGAAAGATAAAATCAACCGGTAAAGCACTCATTATTTCGACCGGGATGTCTACCATGGAAGAGATAGAGGAGGCGGTGAGCGTGGCAGGCAACGAAAATTTTATGATCGCACATTCCACATCAGCCTATCCCTGCAACGTACGTGAACTGAACCTGAAAATGATCCAGGTGCTCATGGGGAAATATGCCCATGTGCCCATAGGGTATTCCGGCCACGAAACCGGGCTGGCGCCTACATGGGCTGCAGTGGCCCTCGGAGCCTGTTTCATTGAGCGGCATGTCACCCTTGACCGTGCGATGTGGGGTACTGATCAGGCGGCTTCAGTAGAAATATTTGGGATGCACCAGCTTGTCCGGAACATCCGCGATATTGAGAAATCCCTTGGCGACGGCGTCAAGCGTGTATATGACAGCGAAAGAGATGCTCTCAAAAAGCTGCGGCGCGTACGCAGTGGCGCAGACATATTCATTGCCGCATGAGACTTTCAGTAAACTGGATATATATACTTATAGCTGGTATTTTTGAGATCGGGTGGATCTTCAGTCTTAAATCAACCCACGGTTTTACCCGGTTCTTGCCGATGATCTCTTATGCCCTCTGCGGGTTTGGCGCGGCCTTTTTCCTTTCGCAGGCCATGAAATCCCTGCCTATGGGTACCAGCTATGCAGTCTGGGTAGGCATTGCCACAGTAGGCAGCAACATCCTCGGCATGGCAGTATTGGGTGAGCCCTATACCCTGCCGAGGATCACCTTCATCCTCTTTATCACAATCGGGGTAATAGGGCTGAAGCTATCATCTTCGGGTTAGTGAAAGTGAGGATTTGTTGCTTGCAGTATAAAGAGTTGCTACAGCCATATACCCCATGGTGGGATAACCCTGAAGAGGCTTTTAAGCCTCTTCCAACATTATCGGCCTGCGGGAGCAGCGGGCAGTTTCCATATAAATTCGAAATTGCAGATAAGTACCAATGGCTGACCAGAGGCGTCCAGTATTATTTCGCCGCTGCTGTCCACGGCGAGGAGCAGATCATTCGGTTTCAGCAGTGATCCGTCATAGCCGGCATTCCTGAGATTTTCTTTTACCTTTTCTGTCATGACCTGGCATTGCTTCTTATCAATAAGACCTTTGTAAACAGCTTTGGAAAGGTCCACCGGCACCTGAAGCGGGCCTGTCTGCTCTGCAACCCAATGGTCCGGACCGTTATAATAACCTCGAATGGTAATATAATTACGATTTTCCTGCAAGACAGGATTGCCTTCGGGATCTGAAATATTCCTGTGAGATGCATACCTCCTCAGGTCGGCTGATGCTTCGACTTTGTCGCTTCCGGTCATATATATGGCCCTGACGTAGACACAGGGAATTCCAAGTTGCGGTAATGTATGCGCGATCGCAAATTCCTCGAAGGGACTGTTTATACCGAATTCGAGTATTCTCGAAGAGTCTTGTTCCTCGCTCTCGCAAGGAAGTTCGCCGACCCGGGAGGTCGCCCATACGAGGTGAATGTTGTCTTTTGTTATTGTATAAAATACTTCCCTGGGGTCTGAAAGTCTGATAGAGGGTGTTTTTCGCCACCTTTCAGGGAGAAAATAATCGAATAAACCTGCATTGTTCCCTACCACCCACAGATGTCCGCCGGTACTTTCAGCATGCCCATAAACATACGGAACTCCGAATATTTCCATGTTCGACAAATAAGGCGGCAGAGGGGTAGGGATAAAACGATCGCGTTGATCGTCCAGGTATGAATGCCTCTTGAAATGCATTACTTCTTCTTCGTGTTCAGAAGTGCGCAGCAGAAGTTCATAATCAATGACTGAATATTTGGCTGCATAAATAAGTTGATACAGGTAGTCGATCTGGTCTCGTGTCGGATCGATTTTATCTGTTTGTCCCATTATTTCTATGTTTTTAGTGTCTTCTTCGCTGACAATTATGTGCTCCGGTTTCATGTCGGCCACCAAATAACCCTTTTTGTTAAGATCCAACATGGCGTGATGATTGATTTTGGTCAGATGATTGAATCTTTCCTGGTCGTTGACATCGATACGCCTGAAAATTTCCTTTATATTGTGGCCTTCTATCCATTCGTAAATAAGCTTGTATTGCTTGAGAATATCCACATCTATACCCGGATGCTTAGCATGGATGCGATTAATTTTAGCTCTGGACCTGCCGCTCTGCCAAATTTGCATCCGTTCCGGCGGCACATAGATCGCCAGGGGACGTTGAGTACGTATTTTCAGGTCTCTCGGACCGTACAGGCTCTCCCGCATTTCTGCAACAAGAGAAAACTCCTCCCACGGACTGTTGAATTCGGCGTCACAAAATTCCTCCAGTGTATGCGTATCAATAGGGACGTCCTCGCCGACGCGGCAATTCTTGACAACAAGATCAAGGCTTTTACCGTTAACTATTTTTGTAGGCAACCGGTAGACGGAACCAGTGCCTTCAAGCCGCATTTTATGTTTATTGAACCACTCTGATTCATACCAGTTAGGGGTATCCAAATGCTCCTGGTAACGCTCAGCAAATCGAGTTAAATAAAGGTCTCCGTCATCAGAGGTCTTCACGTGTGCGTATACGACCCCCAAAACATTCAGGAGTGTTTTTTTGGCAGGCGCAGTTTGCATCTCAGTAAAATGGAAAAATCATCCGAGCCGTCGAATGAATTCCTGAAACTGTTTCTTTAATCTTTCCGGCAATCTGTTGCCAAATTCCGAAAAGTGTTTTTCTATATCGGGAATCTCAGCTTTCCACTCTTCTGCATCGATGTCCATAAGCTCTTTAATGTCTTCAGGAGGCAAAGAAAGACCTTTCAGATCTATATCTCCTTCATAGGGCAATAAACCTATTGGAGTTTTTCGGGCCCCTACTTTGCCTTCGACGCGCTCGCACATCCACTTGAGCACACGGCTGTTGTCACTAAAGCCGGGCCATAAAAACTTGCCGCTCTGGCTCTTCCTGAACCAGTTGACATAAAAAACTCTAGGCGCCTTATTGTCAAGCCGGTCGCCCATAGTAAGCCAGTGCCCGAAATAGTCGCCCATGTTGTAGCCGCAGAACGGTTTCATGGCAAAAGGGTCCCGCCTGACATTACCCACGGCTCCGATATTCGCGGCAGTTGTTTCCGAGGCTGCCGTGGCGCCGAGGAAAATGCCATGGTCCCAGTTATAGGCCTCATACACCAGCGGCACTACACTGGCGCGGCGGCCGCCGAAAATAAAGATGTCGATGGGCACGCCTTCAGGTTTCTCCCAGTCTTCGCAAATTGTCGGGCACTGGGAAGCAGGAGCTGTAAAGCGTGCGTTGGCATGTGCGGCCTCATGTGTGCTTCTGGGAGTCCAGTCGTTTCCCTTCCAATCGATTGCATGTTGCGGCTCTTCGCCATCCATACCCTCCCACCAGACATCTGAGTCATCGGTCAGTGCGCAGTTGGTGAAAATAGTATTTTCTTTTAATGTATCCATTGCCACCGGGTTAGTACTGTAGGAGGTGCCTGGAGCAACGCCAAAAAAACCGTTTTCAGGGTTAATGGCGAATAGACGACCATCAGGTCCTATCTTCATCCAGGCAATATCGTCACCAATGCACTCGCATTTCCAGTCTGCAATTGAGGGCCGCATCATGGCTAAATTAGTTTTACCGCAGGCGGAGGGAAATGCAGCCGCAATATGGAACTGTTTTCCTTCAGGATTGGTCAGCCGGAGAATCAGCATATGCTCCGCCAACCAGCCTTCTCGTCTGGCCAGGGCAGAGGCTATTCGAATCGCAAGACACTTCTTTCCCAGCAGGGCATTGCCGCCGTAGCCGGAACCATATGACCATATAAGGTTCTCTTCAGGGAAATGGCTGATATATTTTTTCTCAATGGGAGCGCACGGCCATGCGGTATCTTTCTGACCGTCGGCAAGGGGAGCTCCGACCGAATGAAGACAGGGTATGAATTCCCCGTCAGTACCAAGCATATCCAAAACCCTCGAACTGACCCGGGTCATTATGTGCATATTGATGACCACATAGGGACTGTCTGTCAGTTCAATACCGACCTTTGAAAAAGGAGAACCGATAGGTCCCATAGAGAAAGGGATTACATACATAGTGCGGCCCTTCATGCATCCTCTATAGAGGTCCCGCATGGTCTTTTTCAATTCCCCGGGGGCGATCCAGTTGTTGGTAGGTCCTGCTTCTTCCCTGGAAGAGGTGCTTATATAGGTACGGTCTTCGATGCGGGCCACATCGCTCGGGTCTGTCCTGAAAAGAAAGCTGCCGGCACGTTTCTTAAGCGGAATTGCAGTGCCGCTCTTAAGCAGCATGTCAATCATCCGTTTATATTCCTCGTTGGATCCATTGCACGCATACATATCGTCGGGTTGACAGAGATCCGCCACTTCCTTGATCCATGAGTTGAGTTTTTGATTCTTCGTCAAATCATTCATACCCGTTTCTCCTTGATATAATCAGAAAACAACCACATTTTCATTTTTTTCCTGGTTTCAACTTGCTGCAAGCAGGGCATTCGGGATCCCTATATGTTTTGTATTGTTTGAACTCCATTTTTTTACCCTCCCAGACAAGAATCCTCCCTTTCAGGTTTTCACCGATACCAGTCAGGTATTTTATTGTCTCAAGAGCCTGAAAGGAACCGATAATACCTGGCGTCGCCCCTACAACCGGAAACACCTCAGACGGGGGGGCTGCGGGAAACATACACTTAAAGCATGGAGTTTCAGGAGGACTGAGAAAGCTGATCCGACCCTCCATGCCCCAGATGCTTCCATAAACAAGCGGGATGCTCTTTCTGATTGCAGATTCATTAAGTAAATACCGTGTCGGGAAGTTGTCCATGCAATCTACGATCAATGCCGCATCTCCCACAAGGTCATCAACATTCTCAGCAACAATTTTATCCGAAAAGGCCGTAATGTTAACGTGCGGATTCAGCTCGTTCAGCGTTCGTTTGGCTGAAAGCGCCTTATTAATGCCGATCCTGCCGTGATTGTGCAAAATCTGTCTATTGAGATTTGACAAGTCAGGAGAATCAAAATCGCATATCCTGATATTTCCAATGCCTGCTGCTGCAAGGTAAATGGAAACAGGTGAGCCGAGGCCACCTGCGCCGGCAATAAAAACCGTTGAGTTTTTGAGCTTTTGCTGGGTTTCCTCTCCCCAGTTATCCATGATCATTTGACGGTGATAACGTTTTAATTCTTCTTCAGTCACTATCAACCTCCAGGAAATTATCCAATAAATATTCAGCCGCTAAAAAGTTGATTATATCACTTATCTCAATCCCATTAGCTCCCTGACTATTTTCATTGTCTCTTCAGCCGCCAGGCGGGCTTTTTCAGAACCCTTTTGGGCAATATCGAAAAGCATATCAGGATTATTGATAAGTTCATTGCGCTTTTTCCAGATAGGCTCCAGATAGACAAAAATATTTTTTATGAGTATGTTTTTACACTCTATGCAGCCGATATCTGCTGTCCTGCATCCGTGAGCGACAAATTCAAGTTCCTCTTTTGAGGAGAAAATCTTGTGCAACTGGAATACAGGAGAAAGCTCAGGGTCACCTTTATCAGTCCTTCTCTTTCTTGCAGGGTCGGTAATCATAGTTCTGATTTTTTGGTCCACTACTTCCGGAGGGTCGCTTAAATAAATGGCATTATCATAACTTTTCGACATCTTTCTCCCGTCAAGCCCCACTACTTTTGGGAACTCCGTCAATAGACCTTCGGGTTCAGGAAATATTTCCGAAGCATATAAATAATTGAATCTTCTGGTAATCTCTCTTGAAATTTCGAGATGCGGAATTTGGTCAATGCCGACAGG
>Ga0187784_10003887_pt1 | contig 12095 bp, 7 predicted proteins | sample 1015_SJ02_MP15_2_FD_132964 | JGI IMG/M metagenome (GOLD analysis project Ga0187784, IMG submission 132964) | Tropical peat soil microbial communities from peatlands in Department of Meta, Colombia - 1015_SJ02_MP15_20_MG | ecosystem: Environmental > Terrestrial > Soil > Wetlands > Peat | place... | reverse complement strand
CACTCCCTCAAAGAGTCGTCACTGCGTAACTTGTTGATGATGTTCTCTATGGCGATCCCACCCCATTTGCTGCCCTGCCACGGAAAGAAAAGTCCGGTAGAGTGCATCTCTTTGTCCTTGGGGATACTGTAAGTGACATGACACTGTGCGCAGACGGCAGACCGCATCTCCTGGCGGGAAAGCTTGCTCGGATCGACACCCATCGCGTTCATGGCTTCACCCAGGGTGAAACCTCGCGATATCTTCAGGGACATGTCTTTGTTATCATGACAATCGATACAAGCCACGCCCAGGTTCCTGTCCTTCTCGGGGATCTTTGCCATAACGTCGTTGTAAGGGAGACTGTAATAATCGGTTCCCATGTCTTTCCGGAGTCTCGGTGCATAGGGTGTCTTGCAAGACAGGCACACGCCGCCAGCTTTGAGCCTTGACGCATCCACCGCGAGTTGGTCACGGATCATGTTGGCGTGCCCCCGTGGTTCGTTGTATTCCACCCCGAAGCCCCAGCCGCTGAACAACAGGGCCATGTAAGGATACTCTGCTAACTTGTCGTAAGTTGGTCTGTCCGCATCGAAACCTCTTTTGTATTTGCTCTTGCCGGACGGCTCGGGTTCTTCGGTCTTTTTCCACAGGTTGTACTCGTCAGGGTATGCTTTGCCCCAGACCTCGGGGTCGATCTCACCGTCGGGGATGACTACGGTTTTCACCGGTTCCGGCTTTGACGGTTGACATCCGAACAGTACCAGCGCCAAACATGTAAGCGCCGATAGCCCGAAAACTATGAAGGTAATCCTCCCCATTGCATCCATTTTGACTGTGCTCTTCATAATGTCTCTCCGTGTTCAGCGTGCACACCCTTATCGGAAAAACTCTATTGTGTCTGCATCGCACCGCTTCTGACGTGCACCAACCGGCGGTGACAGCCCCAACATTGGCGCTCGTTATCGATCATTTCAACGGAGGTTTCATGGCATCTTATGCAGTTGCTTTGCAGTACTTTCTGAGCGTGATCCGATGCCTTGATGAATTCAGGGACTGTCCCCGAATAAAAAACGACCATATCCTTCAACCCGTCGATTGATTTCCAGATATAATGAACGGCGAGGTTGCCGTGGGGCAGGTGGCAGTCGACGCAGTTTATCCTGCGGTGCGCTCCTTCGTGAAACCAGGCCTCATACTCTGCCTCCATCACATGGCACGAGGCGCAGAAGTCCGCCTTTTCAGACTTGGCCAGCAATTTCGGCGGCCCCAACATCACGAAGACAACCAGTGCCAAACCGATGAATGCTATGACCAGTATATATTTATAATTTTTCAGGCCGCCCGGTGTCATTAACTCACCTCGTTTCGTGAGTCTCCTTTAAAGCAATCCCGTCCATATCTGCTCTTGCTCCAGGGGAGTGTGAAGGAAGAGCCGAGAGTGAAAAGCGCAACTATGGACAGTATCACCGCCATACGCATCCATGGTTCCCCGAGAGATTCACGCTGTAGGATAAGAACGATCATTGTCCGCATCCACTCAATACTTCCCATGAAAAGAAATATTCGGACGGCCGGGGCCACCCGAGAACTTGCCAACATCAGGACAAACACTCCTATGCATGCTGCAGTAAGGATGACATTCTGTGCGCGGAAAAAATGGGCAGCGAGAATGAGGGCGCTCATGAGAGCGGGCAGGGACCGGAAGATAATCATAGGTTTTGTCTCCTTCACGGCAGAATACGCATGGCTGGACAGGAATTCCTTGACTTAAGTCAAGTACCGGTATTTTCCACCCCGATGCCGCCGTCTTCCCTCTCGTTAATCTTAAAACCCTATTGCCGGTCATCCGCCGCCGGATCACACACCCGGCCGATACTGCATCCAATATCAGCACCTGAATGTGAACTCAAGTGCACTCCCCGTGTTTCTGTATTCGAGGATACAGTCGCCGCAGTTGGTGCATTCTGTTTCAGGAAAGCGGTCCAAGGTCTTGGGATGCGGAGAAAGTGAGCAGCTTTTTCGGCACGGGATTTCGCTCTCGGCGCAAAGGCATTTTTTCTGCCGGTATCCGATTTTCATCCGGAATACATTGGGCAGCTTGACCGTAACCAGGAAATAGGCCTGGCGGCAGACGCAGCGGCACTACAGGCGATGGCGGGCCGGGAATTCAGCGGCAGGGACCAGCGCCGGACCCAATGCGGCAAGGGACGGGAATCTTAGAGAACACGGGAGTTGGAATATCCTCGGGCATGGAGATCAGGTTTAAGACCGGAGTACTGGAGAACAAAGCGAACCCCGGAAACCCCGCGCAGAAAAGAGAACTCTTTGCCGCAAAGCCCGGCACGCGGGGAAAAGATGTGCCCGTCGCGCCCGGCATAAACCTCCTGGAAGCCGAGTGTGCGAGTTCCGGCAGCAACCCGAACGGGCAGACGCAGGAACAAAATACGGTCCCCCTCTAGGCAGCGGCTCCCAGGGCTGTTGCCGGCCCGTCGAAACTCAGCGGGGAAAGGATTCCGGTACTACTCGGTAACGATCCGCTTAACGGCATCGGCGACGGCTTCTTCGCCACCGGTGCTGTAAATATAGTACAGCTTCATGATCGATGCCCGTGAGAACACGAAGTTACGGAATGCATTAAATTTTTTGCCTTTCAGATCGGCTTCGTTCATCCCGTAAGACTTTACGGCAATGTTTCCCATCACCGGGATCAGCCATTTCGCAGCCGGTACGGTCAAGACAAAGTCGTGATCCCCCAGATGACAGACAAAATTCTCCTGGGCACGGGGAACAGGCAGCGTGGCGCCAGAGCGAGAGAGGTAGCCTTCCTTTACGGGGTCCTTTCCGGCAAATACGGCTGCCGCTTTGATCCATGCTACCGGTTCGGCTTCCTCCTTGTCAGTGCCCGGGTGCTGATGTGCACAGGCCTGTGCAACAACTATTTCCGGAGGCAGCCCTCGATACATGCTTTCCGCAATGCTGTAAGTGTGGTGCTCCCCGGTGCCCGCCAAGGTCAGTTCGGTGCGCGAACTGCAGTCATCCTGCCATTGGAAAACCCATGGTTTGTGGAGATCGTGCAAGGCCTGGGAGGCGATTACAACGTCCTTGTTCAGGCCGTAGCCGTATACTTCGATATAGCCTTGGTACAAGCCCAAGGAGGCTTTAAGGTTCAAAGCGGTATGCGTCGCGACGCCGCCGGGATATGCGTGATGGCTCTGATAGCCGCTCCCGGGGGTAGACACGAAGGGCTGCGGCGTTTTTTTCGGGTCGGCAAGTTTAGGCGGGAAATCTGCGCCCGGGGGAATCGCTTTTTCATCCAACAGTCCTGCCTTAAGGAGTGCCCGGCGCAACTCTTCCTTGGCCCCGTGTTCAAGATACCTCTCCATAAAGGTCGGAGCCGGATTCTGAAGAATGCTTTCCGTAAGCTGTCTGATCTTCCAATCGCCGATCTGCGCCAGGAATGTCTGAATAGTTTTCCACGATTCCTGGACCAGCAAAGATTTTTCAGCCATTGCAAGCGGAGACATGCCCAGGCATTCGTCCAGTTTGACAGGGACCGGCTCGAATGCGAAGGCCTGTTTCGGCAGTACGGACAGGGCTGCGGCTGCCCCTCCCACTATCATTCCCCATCGCATAAAATCTCTCCTGTCCAGTCCTGCTCCCATGCCCCTGCTCCTTTCAGCGGAATTTTTGACAAACATTCTTTACCAGTTTCAAGAATGCCCAGCCTGGTTAGATTCTGCATGATGGCACGCAAATATTACTGACATATGTAAATTTAGTTACATTTTATGCAGTTCCGGACGTTTTCTTCACAATAACGACGTCGTACTGAAACAGCGTTGTAACGCGATTCTGCAGCAGTGGCTTATCCGGACAGGAAATACAAAGCGGCCATAGTAGCGGCACAACTGGAACCACAAGATTTCCAGGGCGAACGATAATGAAAGCCTCTGCCGGGCTCCCGGCAGGATGACAAAATCCAAATGCCCCCGGCTCGTTCGCATCGAATCGGCTACAAGGATGACTTAAGTGACTTGGCGGAAACCGTAGAAAAAGTTCACATCGGGCTCTTTTGCAAACGCAAGCGGCCGATACTAGAGGCTATCTATCAAGAATGGCAATATTTGGGCCTTTTTCAACAGTCTCGAAGGATATCGGACTCAGACGCAGTATTGACGAACCTTTGCCCTAACGCTGAACAAACCGTGCAGGACAAAGGCGGAGCACCGGAAGTGACTTTGGCGGACATTGCGCTCGGACTGGAATCTGCTGCCGCCTGGAAATTGAACCTCAGGCGTTGATCATTGGACCCAAGTCAACCGTATTGGGCTCACCCCGTCGGCGCTATTGGCCATTGCCGAAAAACCGGTTTCTTGGATCGAGTTTCCTATCGGTCCTGCCTTTAAAGATTGAAACTCCAGGCGCCCCAATCCTGCAACATTTTTGAGAAGTCATCGGCTGGAACCGGCCGGCTGAAAAAATAGCCCTGCATCAAGTCACATCCTTTTTCTTTAAGGAGCAGCATATGCTCTCGAGTTTCCACGCCCTCGGCAATGACTTCGAGGCCGAGACTTTGCGCCAGTGCTATTATCGCCGTGGTTATGGAAGCGTCTTGGCTGTTTACCGTGATGTCTTTTATGAATGATTGGTCTATCTTCAGCACGTTTAGAGGGAATCTTTTCAAGTAGCTCAAAGACGAATAGCCCGTGCCGAAGTCGTCTATGGCGATCCGGATCTGCATTTCACGAAGCTCTTCCAGCATGAGAATGGCCCGGTCGGTATTCTGCATTATGGCGCTTTCGGTTATTTCCAATTCCAGACGCGAGGGTTCGAGCCTGGAAGTTTCCAGCGCCTCGGCAATTACTTCTATCAGGTCTTTCTGCTTGAACTGGTAGCTGGAGAAGTTGACGCTGACCCGGAGAGTGGAAGGCGCATTTGAATTCCACTCTTTAGCTTGTCTGCAAGCCTCAAACAAAACCCATTTCCCGAGCGGTACGATGAGACCGGTTTCTTCGGCCAGTGGGATGAACTGTTGAGGAGAAATCAGTCCCATTTCCGGGTGCAGCCACCGTACGAGCGCTTCACAACCGGCAATTTCGCCTGTCCGCAAATCGACCTGAGGCTGATAATATACGACGAAATCCCCGCGCTCCATGCCCTTGCGCAGGTCATTCTCAAGAGCTAGCCGTTCGGAGGCGGCGAGATTGATGGACCTGTTATAGTACTGGATATTGTTCTTACCCTGATCTTTCGCATAATACATGGCGGCATCGGCGTTTTTCAGCAGGGTGTCCGTGTCGGCCCCGTCATGCGGATACACACTGATACCGATGCTTGGGGTTATGAAAATCTCCCGGCCGGCAACGAGGAAAGGTTGGGAAATTGCTTCCAGGATTCTTCGCGCTACTTTTCCAGCGTCCTGCACACTTGCGATCTCGGGCAAAAGGGTCAGGAACTCGTCGCCGCCAAGCCGACCAACCAGTGTTTTTGAGCCATCCGCTTGAGAACGGGCGCTGACGTCGGTTTTCCGGGTGCAGGTGAGCAGCCGGTCTGCGACCCCCTGCAGGAGCTGATCCCCTGTGCTGTGCCCGAAGGTGTCGTTGATCCTTTTGAAACGGTCAAGGTCAAACAGAATTACGGCCACGTACCGGCCGTGGCGCTTTGCCAAGGCCAGAGCCTGGTTTAGATGTTCCTTGAACGAATTGCGGTTTAGAAGGCCCGTCAGGGTGTCGTGATATGCAAGATGAAGTATTTGTTCCTCTGCGTTCTTTTTTTCCGTGATATCACGCACTATAACTATCGCATCCTCATCCTCTCCGGCCACGATACGGGATTCGTAGTACCTGGCGGCGCGCCCCGATTTAACCTGATGTTCACAGACCTGCATTTCGCCTGATTCGATTGCCTTGGCCACGTGTTGAGAAATCGGGCGGCCCTGGGGCTTCACGGCGAATGCTTCGTCAATATTCTTTCCACAAAGGTCCAGGGGAGACCAGGAGGATTGCGAGCCCTTCGGCAGTTTATAGTCCTGGACGGTGCCGTCTCTTTGTATCTGGAACATCAGGTCAGGCATTACATTGATCAGCGCCCTGTTTTTGCTCTCACTTCGCCTGAGTTCCTCGCCGACCATGCTGGCACGCCACATATAGCGGACACGGTGGCCGAAGACCACCCAGTTGATGGGTTTGGTGATAAAATCGGTGGCGCCTGCTTCATACGCCCTGTTGATCGACTCAACATCTTCGAGCCCGGTGACCACGAGGACAGGTGTATGTGCAAAGCCGGGGATTGCCCTTAGCGCCCGGCATGCCGCAAATCCGTCCATCTCAGGCATCATTACGTCGAGCACGAACACTTTGGGCCTGACGTATTCGATGGACGCCATGGCCTCCACCCCGTTCTCCGCTTCGACCAGAGAAAAGCCCAGGGCTTCCAGCCGTGCCCGCGCCATGACCCTGATCATCATGTCGTCATCGGCGATCAAGACCAGGGGGCGTTCTTCCGACCGGTCAATGCCGCTTGATATGTGATCCATTCAGCTCCGCTTTCAAGGCATCCAGAACGGAAGGGTAAGCCTCCTCAACCCGGGCGAGTATTTCCGGGGCATCATCCGTGCATTTGGAGCGCCCAAGCTGTTCCAATTCGCTGCACAGCGCAGCCATCTCAAGAGCACCCACGTTGGCGTTGCCCGACTTGAGGCTGTGCGCGGCCAATTCTATTGCCGCCGGGTCCTGCCTGGATATGGCGTCGCGTAATCTCTCCATGAGCAAAGGCGACTGCTGCATATAGATACCTATCACCCTGTCGAACAAATCGGGGGCATCCTCGGTCTGCAGAGACCGTATACTGTCCAGGATATTACGATCCAGGCATGCTGAACGCAGTGGAACGGCCGCTCCTGCCTGAACATCGGAGTCCGGGGAGATGTAAGCCTCGGCCGGTGTTTCAGAAGCAGTTCCAGAGTGCTCGGGTTTTTCCCTCTGCTTTTCAGAGCTGAGCCAGCGTGTAAGGGTCTGGTGCAACTGGTCGAGGGTAAACGGCTTGCGCAGATGGTCGTCCATGCCGACAGCCAGACACTGCTCGCGATCTCCTGTCATTGCGTGCGCCGTCAGGGCGACGATTCGAACACGCTTAACGCCGAACTCTCCTCGCCTTTCTTTTTCGCGAATGATTCTGGTTGCCGCATAGCCGTCCATTTCGGGCATTTGGCAGTCCATCAGTACCAGGTCGTATTTCTTTTCGGACAAGGCTTTCAAGGCTTCCTTGCCGTTTTCAACGATATCCAGGCTGCAACCCAGCTTCTGGATCATACCCCGGGATACCTCCTGGTTAATGGGATTGTCTTCAGCCAGGAGCAGATGTCCCTTCAACTTCGCTGAGTCATCAAATTTCCCGATGCGTGCGGCGCTGCTCGGTCGGTTAATCCCGGTCAGGGCAAGCAGGCAGTTATAGAGCTGGGAACGGCGCACGGGTTTGTTCAATGAGGCGCTGATGCCGACTTCCAATATTTTGTCGGGAGTTGCATAATCGCCTACCGAAGTGAGAACGAGGAGCTTGGTGTCACGCAATCCCGAATCGGCCTTAATGGCCTGAGCAAGTTCCATTCCGTCCATGTCGGGCATCATCATGTCCAAGATGGCTATATCGTATGGTTTTCCTTCGTTTTTCGCTTCTTGCAACATTTCCAGGGCCAGCGGCCCGCTCTCCGCACTATCGTTGGCGATTCCCCACGAGTCCATCTGATATCGCAGGACGGCGCGATTGTTTTCATTATCATCCACTATCAGTACGCGAAGGCTCTGCGGGTGTTCGAACCGGCAGAGCTCACGGGCGGCCTTCCCTGGCCGCTGCTTCTTCATGCTGACCGTGAACCTGAAAGTGCTCCCCGCACCTGGACTGCTCTCAACCCCGATTTCCCCGCCCATCATCTCGCAGATCTGCTTGGAAATGGACAGGCCCAACCCCGTACCGCCATATTTTCGGCTCATGGACCAATCCGACTGAGAAAAGGGCTCGAAAATCCTAGCTTGTTCCTTGAGAGGAATTCCAACGCCGGTGTCCCTGACCTCAAATCCAAGAATAACCGAGTCGTCGTATTCCTCGACCAGGAACGCGTAGACCATCACTTCACCTTTTTGGGTAAACTTGATGGCATTGCCGACCAGGTTGGTGAGAATCTGCCGCAGCCGTCCCGGATCTCCCGCCAGGCCTTTCGGGACCTCCTTTTCAATCTGGCAGATAAACTCCAGCCCTTTTTTGTGGGCATTTTCCGCCATGACCTCCATCATTTCTTCTATTTCGTCGTGCAGGTCGAATTCGATAAATTCCAGTTCGAGCTTTCCAGCTTCGATTTTCGAGAAATCCAGGATGTCGTTCAAAACACGGAGGAGCGACTCTCCGGAGCGGAAGACCGTTTCCGCAAGATGACGCTGATGAGCGTCCAGAGCAGTCCCCAGGAGCAATTCTGCCATTCCGAGCACCCCGTTCATGGGGGTCCTGATCTCGTGGCTCATATTCGCCAAGAATTGAGACTTTGCACGATTGGCTGCTATCGCTCTGGCCGCCAGCTCTTTTTCGGTCACATCTTCATAAATACTTAAAATAGCTAAAAAATTATCCTTGGAATCGAACATCGGGATTTTTCGGATTTCAACGAAGACTTTGCCCGACTCACGCTCCACCATCTGGTGGACGGGAAGATGCGACTCCATTACCTGTTTGTCCCACTGGCTCAAGAGATCAGCTTCATCTTCCGGCCATGAGATTTGCAGGTCGGTTTTGCCGATCACTTCCCCGGGGCGGGCAAAACCGGCTTCTTTGGCGAAATTGTTGTTGCAGCCCATGTAGTTTAGGCCGGCATCTTTCCAGGAGATTGAATGCGGGAGACTTTCGATGACCGTGTTCAGCATTTCGCGGGAATTGCGAAGCTCTTCGGCCACACTTTGCCTCTCTATGATTTCCTCTTTGAGCCTCTCGGTCAGCCGGGTAAGTTCGGTCCTGCGTTCAGCTTCGAGGCGGGCCAGGGTTTCGAGCATTTTCGGAACTGGTACCACGCCTTCCAGTTGCCGGTTGCGCATAACGATAATGTGATCGAAAATTTTCGCTTTTTCGCGCTCCATGACATGGTCGGCCGCCACCTCGAGGGGCATGTCGTATTGGACGATCAACGGGTCCGGGTCCATCACTTTCGAAACCGGTTTGGCGTGAAAAAGAGCGTGCCCGAACCGACTGCCCAATATTCTGTCCAGGTGAAGGCTCATTACCAGCCCCACAGGTTGCTGCAAGCTGGTTACAACCAAGCCGGTGATAGGTTCATCCCGGCAGAGCATATCGCGTACATCCTGCACGGTCATATCGGGCGGCACGCAGGTTGCCGATTCCGACAGGACGCCTATAGGAATGGACCCTCCACTGGATGCCAGCCGGGACGACAATCTCAAGGTCCCGGCCTGTTGCGATTCAGCCGATGAATACTCAGGTTGCCTGGTGGTGAGAGATCGGGGCGTCATGTTTGCTCTCCGACAATATGGTCCAAACGCGTCAGGGGTCACATCATTTTGTCCACCTCCTTTTATCGGATCGGGAACCCGGAACCTTTATAGTTAGATTGTTAAGATTATGTGAATATTTCGGCTCCGTTTAGGCATACTGTGGCATGCCTTACCGGGACGGAGAGTGAATGCCGCCCAACCGGCTTCCATAAGGAGAGTTTTGGTTGTCCATTGCATACAAGCAATTTATGTGCGGGCAGCGTCTTTAGGTTGCTTTATGCTTGGGTGGCAGTTTAGGTGAATCTGCTTCCAGGTCTGCTCGGCAAACCACCTTTCGACCAGGTTCAACCATGAAGAACAGTTCGCGGTAGAATCCAGGTGGAAGGGGCGCCTTTTGACCGGCCGGTTTTGGATCTTGGCTTTCCCAAGAGTTCCGTAGTCCGGGCAGGGAGGCAAAAGAAGACAAAGGTCTCAATTCTGCAGGACTCTAATGAGGATGTTACTTGAGTGCGAGGGGAGTTTAACGGTTTCAAACCATGCTTCTTCCCCTTGCATCTCCTCCAACCATTTTGGTGGACGGGCAAGGCACAAAAACCTTCGCATGGAGGAATTGCTTTCGTGAAGAAAAATTATGGTATCTTTCCGTGAACTAGCGAGGATGAAGGTAAAGTCCAGCCGCACCGTCTTATAGGGCCTGTCGGCATCAACTATTGCCATGTCGATCCGGGGCAGTTTACCGACCCTTAGTTCCGCAATGAAACTTTCCATTGGGCAATCATACCGGGTGATGATTTCTTCCACCTGCTGCAACCCGAAATTCTTCCGGATAGTCTTATCGGGTGCTTGACAGTGGCGGATGCTTCTAATCAACAGATTCTTGATGAGTGTAATACGAGAGCCTGAGGAAGGGACCAGGCTGAGGCGACCTTTGCCGTTTTCCTTCATGCTCGCGGCTACACGTGCCGCCAGGGAAATGAGTCGGTGACCGACAACTACGACGTGATCGGGCTTAAGGGCCCGGGCGAACCTGGGATAAAGCGGGCATTGACCGGCATCCAGGTCCCGGATTGAAGTACCCGGCCCGTCAATGGGCGCCGGCTCTTTAAGACCGGCGATTGAAACCAAATTATCGGATGAAGGAAGTTGCGCGATGATGAATCTCCCTGCCACTACTTTTAGCCCGCTGTTAAGAGCAAGCTAGGCAAGCGATGTTACGGTTGCGTGACAGATTTGTAGAGATTCGATTGCATTTGCAGCACGACGTGGGTCAAGCGAGCTTAGATCCTCCTGAAGCAGACGCCCCCGACCGTAAACTGGAGAAGAGGCCCGGTAGGATGGGAGCGCAGGGATTGCAAACAAACCGATACCATGCGAATTGCCTGCGGCAATTTGATTGCGAGCTTCCTTATGCCTTGAACCGGATAAGAATATCTCCGGTTTCGACAGCCTTACCTGCAGCCACCCGAACCTCTTCGACAATCCCGTCCGTGGGCGATGCCACCCCGCTTTCCATTTTCATGGATTCGAGGACCACCAGGTTTTGACCGCGAAAGACGCGATCACCCTTGCCTGCCAATACCTCTACCACCAGTCCGGGCATGGGACAGACCAGTACGTTGTCGGGCGGCTCTACGACCTTCACGGGCATGTATTTCAACAGGTCCCATTCCTTGGGCATGTAGACCTCGAACAATCGCGTAATGCCGCTGAATGCAACAAAAACGAAGGATTGATCGGACCTCAGCCGGAACTGATGAACCTGCCCGTCGATAATGAGCTTGAGCCTGCGGCGGTAAAATTCGAATTCGGGAGTTATTACGTCGTAGCTGCGGCCGTTGACGTGAATCGTCCACCGGCGGACCTCAGGAGCTCTTTCCAGCAGCACCTCGAACAGGTAGTCTCCGGACCGGACAACGTAAGGACGCGCGCCACCTTCGTCTCTTTTGCCGCCTATCAGGGAGACCATGGGGCGCAGCGACTCTCGTATGGCGACTGTATGGACATGGTAGATCAGAGCGGCGGCAAGGGCGGCCATTTCAACGTGGCGCACGTCCGGTGCGATCCTGGGCTCGCTGCCCTCAAAATGCCGATCGATAAATCCGGTGGTCAGATTTCCAGCTGCGAATTCCGGATGGCACAAAACGCTGTTCACAAAGTCAATATTGGTGACCACCCCTTCAATATGATATCCGTTCAAGGCTTCTATCAGGCTGATACGGGCTTCTTCCCGGTCTTTGCCGTGACAGATGACTTTGGCCAGCATGGAATCGTAGTAGACACCGATCCAACTGCCTGTTGTGACGCCGCTGTCTACCCGGACGTTTCTTCCCAGCGGCTCGGCATAGCGGGTGATCATGCCGGTGGAGGGCATGAATCCCCTGGCCGGATCTTCCGCGCAAATGCGTGCTTCTATGGCCCAGCCGTTGAAAACCACACCATGCTGGTCGAACGGAATGGGCTCACCAGCGGCAATCCTTAGCTGAAGCTCTACCAGGTCCAGGCCGGTAACTCTTTCGGTTACCGGATGTTCGACTTGCAGCCGGGTGTTCATCTCCAGAAAATAAAAGTTGCCCCCGGCGTCCAGCACGAACTCCACCGTCCCCGCATTCACGTAGCCGGCGT
>Ga0187784_10003885_pt1 | contig 12097 bp, 10 predicted proteins | sample 1015_SJ02_MP15_2_FD_132964 | JGI IMG/M metagenome (GOLD analysis project Ga0187784, IMG submission 132964) | Tropical peat soil microbial communities from peatlands in Department of Meta, Colombia - 1015_SJ02_MP15_20_MG | ecosystem: Environmental > Terrestrial > Soil > Wetlands > Peat | place... | reverse complement strand
GAAGGCTCGCGTCGGCGAGAAGCTCGGCGCCGGCGCGGGCCATCCATGCGGCGTAAGCCTTCGTTCCCTGCAGCCGGTCGCCGTGCTTGAAGCCGAGGATGAGCCGGCGGCTCGCCTCGCTGTAGCGGAAGACGGCGCGCGCCCGCGCGAAGTGCCGCTTATGGGCGAGGCACGCCCCGCACAGCGCCGCCTCGCCCGGATCGACCTCGAAGGGCATGCCGCAGCAAGCGCAAAGGGGCGGTGCCAGGAAGTCGATGGTGCGCCAGCAGGCCGGGCAAAGCGTCCCCGGCCGCTCGACCACGACGCCGCAGCCGAGGCAGCGCGCCGGCAGCACCGCGCCGAGGGCGACATTCGCCCAGTGGCGCAGGCTTGACACCGCGATGTTCGCGCGCATAAGGGACCATGAAAGTCCCGCCGCGGCGGGCTGTCAATGCGCGCACGCTCCAGGTGCCGTCCGGTCTTGGTCGAAAGTCGATGGCCATGCCATATATAGAGGCATGACCCAAGCGGGGATGGAGGTCTTCGACCGCCGGCTTGTGCGGCGCCACCGCGAGCGCGCCGCCGCGCGGCTCGAGCATCACGACTTCCTCTTCCGCGAGGTGGCGGAGCGCCTTGTCGACCGCCTCGCGGACACCAAGCGCCACTTCCCCCTCACCCTCGATCTCGGCTGCCGCGGCGGCGCGCTGGCCCGGCTCGCGCTTGGCCGGAGCGGCATCGAGCGCCTCGTCGGCATCGATTTGACCCTCGGCCTCCTGCGCCGCGCCGAGGGCTTGGCCTTGGTCGCCGACGAGGAGGCGCTGCCCTTCGCCGATGCGAGCTTCGATCTCATCCTCAGCAATTTGGCGCTCCATTGGGTCAACGACCTGCCGGGCGCCCTTATCCAGGCCCGCCGCGCGCTCAAGCCCGACGGGCTCTTCCTCGCGGCCCTCCTCGGCGGCGAGACGCTCCGCGAGCTGCGCGCGGCGCTGCTCGAGGCGGAGGTCGAGGTCGAGGGGGGTGCGGGCCCGCGCGTCTCGCCCTTCGCCGACTTGCGCGACGGGGGGGCGCTTCTGCAGCGCGCCGGCTTCGCGCTTCCCGTGGTCGACCGCGACACCATCGCCGTGACCTATCCGTCGGCATTGGCACTCATGCGCGACTTGCGCGGCATGGGCGAGACGAACGCGGTCGCGGCGTTGCGACGCGGCTTCAGCCGGCGCACGACGCTCCTGCGCGCGGCGGCGCTCTATGAGGAGCGCTTTGCCGGCCCCGATGGGCGCATTCCCGCGACCTTCGAGGTCATTTACCTGACTGCCTGGGCGCCGCACGCCTCGCAGCAGAAGGCGCTCAAGCCTGGCAGCGCCACCGCCCGGCTCGCGGCGGCGCTCGACAGCGAGGAGCGGCCCGCGGGTGATAAAGTCCCGCGCGGCGCGCGCTGAAGCCGGCTTGTTGACTTACGTCAATGCGAAAGGCAGGCGGCAAGCCTATGTCTGCATCTCGTCGAATAGGCGCCTTAGGCGGGCGCACAGCTTGCGAGGCGCATATGGAAAAGGCTGCGCTCTTCTTTCTGCTCGCGATCTCGCTCGTACCCCCCGCTCTCGCACAAGAGAGCAACGTCACGGGCGATGCGACCAGGGGCTACGCTCTTGCGCAGCGCTGGTGCTCGGATTGTCATCTCCTCAAGGGCGAGAGCCGCGCCGTTCAAGGCATTCCGCCCTTCCAGGCGATCGCGCGAGAGCCGAGCAAGACGCCGGAATACCTACGCGCCTTCCTAGTCAAGCCGCACGGGTCGATGCCGCCGCTCGAGCTCGACCGGCGCCAGATCGAGGACATTATCGCCTATATCGCATCGTTGCGGACGCGCTGACAGGGCCCGGCTGCCTCGCCCTCGACAAGGCGGCGGCTCCCTGCGGAGCGCCGATGCCTACCTTATCACTTCAATGGCAATCCCGAGGGATCTCGGGAGCTTATGCCACGCGCGATCGGCCGTGAGCGCCTTGACGCCCATGCGTCGCTTCGTCGGCTAGAGCAGCTCCTCGAGCAGCGGGACGAGGGGGGCGTCCGCGGGCGGCATGGCGTAGTTGCGCAAGTCCGCGCACCGTACCCATTTGAGGCGCTGGCCCTCCTTCGCGCGCGCCGTCCCCTTCCACACCCGGCACACGAAAAGCGGCATCAGGAGGTGGAAGCGCTCGTAGCGGTGGGAGGCGAAGGCGAGCGGGGCCAGACAGCTCTCCGCCGTGTCGATGCCGAGCTCCTCGCGGAGCTCGCGCACGAGGGCCGCCTCGGGCGACTCGCCGTCCTTGACCTTGCCGCCGGGGAACTCCCAGAGGCCCGCCATGCACTTCCCCGCCGGGCGCTCGGCGAGCAGCACGCGGCCATCGCGATCGACGAGGGCGGCGGCCGCCACCAGCACGAGCGGCAGCGCTGCGGCGGGCGGCTCGCCAGGGCCGGCGCAGCCGCCCATGGCACCTTCTTCTTCAGCTCCGGTAGCTGCCATTGATGTCGATGTAGCCGTGGGTGAGATCGCAGCTCCACACGGTGGCACGGGCGCGCCCGACGCCGAGATCGACCGCGATGTGGATGTTGCGCCCCGCCATGTGGCGCGCGACCGGCGCCTCGTCATAGCCCTCGACCGCGCCGCCCTTCTCGGCGATGCGCACGCCGCCGACGGCGATCGCGAGGCGGTCGCGCTCTGCCCGCTCGCCCGCCTTGCCGACCGCCATGACGATGCGGCCCCAGTTGGCGTCGCCGGCCGCGAGGGCCGTCTTGACGAGCGGCGAGTTGCCGATGGCGAGCCCGACGCGCCGCGCGGCGCGGACCGAGAGCGCACCCGTCACCTCGATGGTGACGAACTTCTGGGCGCCCTCGCCGTCGCGCACGACCTGCTGGGCGAGATCGATCGCGACCTCCTCGAGCGCGCGGCGGAAGTCCTTGAGCCGCGGGTCGCCCGCGCGCGTGACGCGCTTGTGCTTGGCCTTGCCGGTCGCGGCGAGAAGCAAGGTATCGCTCGTCGAGGTGTCGCCGTCCACCGTGATCGAATTGAAGGAGCGCTCGTTGCTCGCCCTGAGAAGCGCCTGCAGCACCGCTGCCGGGATGGCGGCATCGGTGAAGATGAAGGCGAGCATCGTCGCCATATCGGGCGCTATCATGCCCGAGCCCTTGGCGATGCCGTTGATCGCGACAGCCGTGCCGTCGATCGAGGCCCTGCGCGCCGCGCCCTTGGCGAAGGTGTCGGTGGTCATGATCGCCTGGGCGGCTTCCGGCCAGGCGCGCTCCGACAAACTCCGCACTGCCGCGGGCAGCGCCGCCACGATCTTCTCGCCCGGCAGCGGCTGGCCGATCACGCCGGTCGAGGCGACGTAGACCTCGCGCGGATGGCAACCGACGAGCCGCGCCATGGCCTTGGCGCTCTCCTCGACCACCTTGCGGCCGCCGCGGCCGGTGAAGGTGTTGGCGTTGCCCGAATTGACCACGAGCGCCCGCGCCTTCCCGCGCGGAAGGCAGGCGCGGCACCATTCGACCGGCGCTCCGGCCGTGAGCGAGCGCGTCAAGACCCCCGCCACCGTGGTGCCGGGATCGAGCACCGCGACCAAGAGGTCGTTGCGGTCCCTGTAGCGGATGCCGCAGGCGGCGGCGGCGAGCCGCACGCCAGCAATCGGCGGCAGATCCGGGAAGCGCGTTGGAGCGAGCGGAGAGCGCTCGGGCATACTGTCCTCGTCTCGTGCCTCAGGGCGGCACCGCTCCGTCGGGCGGCGGAGCGCAGGGCCGACTATTCCTTCTTTGGCTCGGCACCGCCCTTCTTCTCGTCGCTTTCGGTCTTGGGCGAGCCGTCCGCATTGAAGCGCGTGATGGCGGCCTTCCCGCGCAGCCCGTTGACGATTTCCGTGATCATGTCGCGGCTCGCCTCGCGCTCGAGCTCGTCCTTTTCCTCCTCGAAGGTGGGCGGGGTGGATTGCCGCACCTCCTCGACCTTGATTACGTGCCAGCCGAACTGGGTCTTGACCGGCGCCTCAGTGTATTGACCCGGCTTGAGCGCGAAGGCGGCATCCGCGAACTCGGGCACCACGTCGCCGCGCTTGATGAAGCCGAGATCGCCGCCTTTGGCCGCGGACGGACCGCTCGAGCTCTTCTTCGCGAGCTCGGCGAAATCGGCCCCGCCCTTGAGCTCCTTGATCGCCGCCTTGGCCTCGTCCTCGCTTTTCACGAGAATGTGGCGGGCATGCACTTCGGGCTCCGGCGGGTTCGCCTTGAGGTACTCCTCGTAGCGCTTCTTGAGCACGTCGTCCGTGAACTTCGCCTTGACCGCGCGCGTGAGATAGACGCTTTGAATGACCTGGTCCTCGAGCCGCGCTACGCGCGCCTTGACCTCTTGGTCCGTGGCCAGGCCTTGCGCTCGGGCCGCCGCCACGAGCAGCTTGCCGTCGATGAGCCGCTCGAGCAGGGCCGGGTAGACGATCTCGAAAGGGAAGGACTGGTATTGCTGGGGCAAATCCTGCCGCGCCGCCTCGACGTCCGAGCGGTGGATCTCGCTGCCGTTGACGGTCGCCACCACCGGGTCGCCGGCCGCCGCCCCGGCGGCGGCCGGAGGGGCGCCTGAAGTTTGCGCCTCGGCCGCGGAGGCAAAGGCTGCGAGTGCCAGCGTGCCAAGGACGGCCGCCGCGCGTGCCGCCCGGGCGGATGGGGAAAACATGGACGCACCTCCAAAGGGACGGCGGGAGTCTTGCTCTCGGGCACCCCGCCGTCCGACGTGGTGCCCCTGATGCCGCGAAATGCGGCTCGATAATGCACAAAGCGCCCCGCGGCACAAGAAAAGCTTGGCGACGCGCCCGACGGGCGCCTTCGCGGCACCCTCGCGCAAGAGATACGCGCAGGCGCACCGCCGCATGCGCGGCGCCCCCGCCGCCGGCGCCCAAATCATTGACAGCTACGGCCGAGCCTCTTATCTGTGCTGCGGGCCCGCGCCGTGCGGAGTGGGCCCGCGTCTGTCCGCCTTCGAGGACCGCCCCATGTTCGGCGCCATCGCCCGGAAGCTGTTCGGCTCCGCCAACGAGCGTTTTCTAAAGAGCCTGCAGCCGCATGTCGACGAGATCAACGTGCTCGAGCCCGAGCTCGAGAAGCTCGCGGACGCCGAGCTGCGCGCGCGCACGGACATGCTCAAGGGGCGCCTTGCGGCCGGCGAGAGCCTCGATGATATCCTGCACGAGGCTTTCGCCACGGTGCGCGAGGCGGCCAAGCGCACGCTCGGCCAGCGCCACTTCGACGTGCAGCTCGTGGGCGGGATCGTGCTCCACCGCGGCATGATCTCCGAGATGAAGACGGGCGAAGGCAAGACGCTGGTCTCGACCCTTGCCGCCTATCTCAATTCGCTGGCCGGCAAGGGCGTGCACATCGTCACGGTCAACGACTACCTGGCGCGCCGCGACTCCGAATGGATGGGCCAAATCTACCACTTCCTCGGCCTCTCCGTCGGCTGCATCGTGCACGGGCTCACCGACGAGGAGCGGCGCGCGCAGTACGCCTGCGACATCACCTACGGTACCAACAACGAGTTCGGCTTCGACTACCTGCGCGACAACATGAAGTTCCGGCTGGCCGACATGGTCCACCGCGCCTTCAACTACGCCATCGTCGACGAGGTCGACAGCATCCTCATCGACGAGGCGCGCACGCCGCTCATCATCTCGGGTCCCGCCGAGGACAGCTCGGAGCTCTACGTCAAAGTCAACGCGCTCATGCCCCACCTCGCCCCCGAGGATTACGAGAAGGACGAGAAGGCGCGGGCGGTGACGCTCACCGAGGCGGGCGTCAACCATGTGGAGGAGATGGCGCGCGAGGCGGAGCTCTTGAAGAGCGGCGGACTCTACGACATTGCCAACATCTCGGTGCTCCATCACGTCAACCAGGCGCTCCGCGCCCACAAGCTCTTCCAGCGCGACACCGACTACATCGTCAAGGGCGGCAAGGTCGTCATCATCGACGAGTTCACCGGCCGCATGATGGAGGGCCGGCGCTATTCCGACGGGCTGCACCAGGCGCTCGAGGCGAAGGAAGGTGTCGAGGTGCAGACCGAGAACCAGACGCTCGCTTCCATCACCTTCCAGAACTACTTCCGCATGTATCCCAAGCTCGCGGGCATGACGGGCACCGCGATGACCGAGGCCGAGGAGTTCGCCGACATCTACAAGCTGGAAGTCGTCGAGATTCCGACCAACCTGCCGTGCGTGCGCAAGGACATGGACGACGAGGTCTATCGCACCGCGCGCGAGAAAAACGAGGCGATCATCGACACCATCATGGAGGCGCAGGCCCGCAAGCAGCCCGTGCTCGTCGGCACGGTCTCCATCGAGAAGTCGGAGCTCCTCTCCGACATGCTCAAGAAGCGCAAGGTGCCGCACCAGGTGCTCAACGCCCGCTACCACGAGCAGGAGGCCTACATCATCGCGCAGGCCGGCCGGCCGGGTGCCGTCACCATCGCCACCAACATGGCGGGCCGCGGCACCGACATCCAGCTCGGCGGCAACGTCGAGATGCGGGTCAAGCAGGAGCTCGGCTCGATCGCGGACGAAAGCCTGCACAAGGCCAAGGAGGAGGAGGTGCGCGCCGAGGTGGCGCGCGCCAAGGAGATCGTGATCCAGGCGGGCGGCTGCCTCGTCGTCGGCACGGAGCGGCACGAGAGCCGGCGCATCGACAACCAGCTGCGCGGCCGCTCCGGCCGCCAGGGCGATCCGGGAGCCTCCAAATTCTTCCTCTCGCTCGAGGACGACCTCATGCGCATTTTCGGCTCCGAGCGCATGGATGGGATGCTGCAGAAGCTCGGCCTCAAGGAAGGCGAGGCCATCACCCACCCTTGGATCAACAAGGCGCTCGAGAAGGCGCAGCAGAAGGTGGAGGCGCGCAACTTCGACATCCGCAAGAACCTGCTGCGCTTCGACGACGTGATGAACGACCAGCGCAAGGTCATCTACGAGCAGCGCCGCGAGCTCATGCAGATCGACGACGTGGCGCAGATGGTCGAGGACATGCGCAGAGACGTGATCCGGGCGACCGTCTCGCGCTTCATCCCCGAGCATTCCTACCCCGAGCAATGGGACACCAAGGGCCTGCACGAGGAGACCTTGCGCCTGCTCGGCCTCGACCTTCCCTTCGAGGCCTGGGCGAAGGAGGAGGGAACTTCCGACAACGAAGTCCTCGAGCGCATCGAGAAGGCCTCGGCCGACAAGATGGCCGAGAAGGTCGGGCAGTACGGCCCCGAGATCATGCGCATGGCGGAGAAGAGCATCCTCCTGCAGCTCCTCGACCAGGTGTGGAAGGACCACCTCCTCTCCCTCGACCACCTGCGCCAGGCGATCGGGCTCAGGGCCTACGGCCAGCGCGATCCGCTCATCGAGTACAAGCGCGAGGCCTTCGCGCTCTTCGAGGACATGCTCGGGCGCCTGCGGGAGACGGTGACGAGCGTGCTCTGCCACCTCGAGCTGCGCATCCAGCAGCCCGAGCAGCTGATGCCGCAGCAGCAGCCGCGCCAGCTCCAGGAACAGCACGAAGAGGTCGGCATGTTCGGCGAGGCGCGCGCGACCGGCACCGATGGCGCGCGCCCGCCGCCGGCGGGCCCCATCCTGCGCGGCAGGCAGCCGGGCCCCGAGGCCGGGCCGCCCGTGCCGGGCCTTGTTTGGTTCGAGCCGACCGCGCGCTGGATCAATCGCAACGACAGCACGAGCTGGGGCAAGGTGCCGCGCAACGCGCCGTGCCCCTGCGGCTCGGGCAAGAAGCACAAGCACTGCCACGGGCGCGTCTGACGGCGCGGACGACGGAAGACAGACGACGGACGACGGACGACGGATTGGCGATCTGTCGTCCGTCGTCCATCTTCTGTCATCTGACGTCCGATATCTGACCCCCCATCTCGAGGAACTTCGCCCTGCGGCGCTGCCTGAGCTGGTTGCCGTCGAGCTTCTCGAGCGCGCGTAGCGCCTCCTCGACCGCGCTGCCGACGGCGGCGATCGCCTTCTCCTTCTCGCGGTGCGCCGCTCCGAGCGGCTCCGGGACGATCTGATCGACGATGCCGAGGCGCAACAGATCCTGGGCGGTCAGCTTGAGCGCCTCGGCCGCCTCCTGCACGTGCGCGCCGTCGCGCCAGAGGATCGAGCCGCAGCCTTCGGGCGAGATCACGGAATAGACCGCGTGCTCGAGCATGAGCACCGCGTTCGCGACCGCGAGCGCGATGGCGCCGCCCGATCCGCCCTCGCCGATGATGACGCTCACGAGCGGGACGCGAATCTCGAGGCAGGTGACGATGCTCGTGGCGATCGCTTCCGCCTGGCCGCGCTCCTCGGCATCCACCCCCGGATAGGCGCCCGCCGTGTCGACGAGCGTCAAGACGGGCAGCTGGAAGCGGTCGGCGAGCTGCATGAGGCGCTGCGCCTTGCGATAGCCCTCGGGCTTGGCCATGCCGAAGTTGTGGCGCAGCCGGCTTTGCGTATCGGCGCCCTTCTCGTGGCCGATGACGACGAGCGAGCGGCCGCGGAAGCGCCCGAGCCCACCCACGATCGCGCGGTCCTCGCCGAACGTGCGGTCGCCGGCGAGCGGGGTGAAATCCGCGATCAGGCCCTTGACGAAGTCCGAGAAGCGCGGCCGCTCCGGATGGCGCGCCACCTGCACCTTCTGCCATGCCGTTAGCCGGCTATAGGTCTGGCGCAGGAGCCGCTCGAGCCTGAGCTGAAGGCGCGCGACCTCCTCGGCGATGTTCAGCTCGGCGCCGTCGGTCAGGTGCCTGAGCTCCTCGATCTTGCCCTCGAGCTCCGCGATCGGCTTTTCGAAGTCGAGATAGTGATGCATGGCCGAGGCCTTACCTATCACAGCTCCGGCGGAGTCGCGACGGCAAAGCGGCGTTTGCGCCTATTTCGCGGCGCCGATCTGCTTTGCCTTCTCGACCAGCACCTGGGCCTGGCGGATGGAGGCGATGTCGATCAGCCGGCCGTCGAGCGAGACCGCACCCTTGCCCTCCTTCTGCGCTTCGGCCATGGCGACGATGATGCGCCGGGCCTTGCGCAGCTCGGCCTCGCTGGGGCTGAACTCCTCGTTGGCAAGCGCCACCTGGCTCGGGTGGATCGCCCACTTGCCCTCGCAGCCGAGGGCCGCGGCGCGGCGCGCCTGGGCGCGGAAGCCGTCGGCGTCGGAGAAATCGCCGAACGGGCCGTCGATCGGCCGCAAGCCGTTCGCGCGTGCCGCCACCACGAGGCGCGCGATCGCGTAGTGCCACATGTCGCCCCAGTGGCGCTCGCGCCCGCCTGCCGCATCCTTGTCGGTGAGCACGGCATAGTCGGGGTTCGGTCCGCCGATATTGGTCGTCCGCGCGCGCGTGGATGCCGCGTAATCGGCCACGCCGAAGTGCAGCGACTCGAGCCGCGGGCTCGCCGCCGCGATCGTCTCGACGTTCTGCATGCCGAGCGCGGTCTCGATGATGAGCTCGAAGCCGATGCGCTTTTTTCTCCGCTTCGCCGTCTCGATCTGGCTCACCAGCATGTCGAGCGCATAGACGTCCGACGGCGTGCCGACCTTGGGGATCATGATGAGGTCGAGCCGCTCCCCCGTCTGCTCGAGCACGTCGACCACATCACGGTACATGTAATGGGTGTCGAGGCCGTTGATGCGTACCGAGAGGCTCTTGGCTCCCCAGTCGATGCCGTTGATCGCCTGGATGACGTTCTTCCGCGCCGCCTCCTTTTCGTCGGGTGCCACGGCGTCCTCGAGGTCGAGAAAGACGACGTCGGCCGCCGCCGCGGCCGCCTTCTCAAACAGTTTCGGATTGCTGCCGGGGACGGCGAGCTCGCTGCGGTTGAGCCGCGGCCTCGCCTGCTCGACGATCTTGAAGCTCATCCTCGACCTCTCATCGTGGACATCGGCGGAAAAAGTTGGGGAGATTCGCGCGTGCGGGAGATAAATCCGCACCGCGCACGCGGGTATGGGCCAACGAAGCCCAAAAGTCAATCGCGCGCGGCGGCTCGTCGTGGGTCACGTTGCCCAACTCCTCATCCTTCGAGACGCGTCGCAAGCGCGACGCTCCTCAGGATGAGGACTTGGAGTTTGAATTTCGCCTCATCCTGAGGAGGCCGCGAAGCGGCCGTCTCGAAGGATGAGGTAAGACTGACAAGCCAATACCCGGCGGCTTATGCCTGCGGCTCTGCAAAGAGCGCAGCCGAGGTTCCTTGCCCGCTCCCGCGCTTTGAAATCCAGCGGACAATCGCGGCTCCGATGCGCCCTCTGAGGCACTGCCGCAACATGTGCAAGAAACGAGAAAAAGTGAGCATATAGACACGCGACGCGGGAGGCCGTATCATGTTTCTCGCATGTGGGGTTGGCCGCGTTACGGGTAAAGCCGCGCGGGCGAAGACATGGATGCGAACGAATACCTGGAAATGATCCTGGCCGACAGCTACAGGCGGGAGGTGGCTCAAGAGGAGAACCTGACGAGGAGCCTTCCGTCTTTTGCAACGGCTTTGGCTGTATTGGCGATCGTCGTCGGCGTATTGCGGCCGGCCATCCCCGTGTTGTCTTGGTCACTCTTTTCTTTAGCGATCTATTTCATTTTGTCGTTCCTGGGCATCTTCGCCTTTCTTGCGCTCTTCTTTCTGCTGCGCTCGCTCTGGCCGCGAAGCTTCGCCTACCTCATGCGCGAGAACGAGCTCAACACCTACATCAGGAATCTGCGGCGCTACTATCGCCACACGGAACTCGCGCCCGCCGAGATCGAGGAGGCGATCGCCGCCGACGTGCGCGAGGCCATGATCGAGCAATACGCGGAAGGCGCCATTCACAATCGCGCGAACAACGCCGAGCGAGCCGGCGCGCGCAGCTGCGCGCTCTCCGCTCTCCTCGCAGCGCTCGCCTTCGCTTTCCTGATGATCGCCGCTTTATTGATCCACGACGGCATGAAAGGAGGCCGCGATGTCGGATCGGCCTAACGGGAGTATCGGGGCACTCCGCCACAAGAGCTCCGTGCACGACAAGAGGACGGGGCAGATCTATTACAAGCCGGAGCCGCCGCCGATGCAAAGAGTGCTCAAAGGCGGCTGGATACATAAGGAGCTGCCGCCGCAGAGCGACGCGAGCAAGGAAAAGGCGATTTGAGCCCGGCGCCTCGTGGAAGGCATCTGCCGTCGACAGCCGTCGTTCATCCCTCCTGCTCCGCGCCAGGGCGCGCCGGGCGCCCATCCTCGAGCCATCGTCGTCAATTTCAGCGCTAGCGTCTTGCCGGCTTGGCAAGCGGGTGGTGCTCGGTGACGAGGCTCTTGAGGCGCGCCTCGAGCACGTGGGTGTAGATCTGGGTCGTGCTGATGTCCGCGTGGCCCAAGAGGCGCTGCACGCTGCGCAGGTCCGCTCCGCGGCCGAGGAGGTGCGTGGCAAAGGCGTGGCGCAGCACATGGGGCGACACCTTGGCGGGTGCCAATCCCGCCGAGCCGGCGAGCGCCTTGAGGAGCTGGCCCAGACGGTGGCGCGTCAAATGGCCTTGCTTGCCGAAGGAGGGGAAGAGCCAGCGCGACTCCTTGCCGCGCGGGTGCCGTGCCGCCCGCGCCTCGAGCCAGGCTGCGAGCGCCGCGCGCGAGGGTGCGGAAAGCGGTACGATACGCTCCTTGCCGCCTTTCCCGCGCACGGCGAGGAGGCGGCGGTCGCGCGCGAGCGCCGCGAGGGGGAGGGCCACCAGCTCCGAGGCGCGCAAGCCCGTCGCATAGAGGAGCTCGATGAGGGCGGCAAGCCGCAAGCCCTCGGCACCCTCGCGGCGATGCGCGGCGGCGAGCAGGGCGTCCACCTCCGCCTCGCTCAAATATCTGGGAAGTGCGCGTCCCTGGCGCGGGCTGTCGAGGGCCGCGGTGGGGTCGTCCGGACGCGCGCCCTCCTCGCAGAGGAAGCGGTGGAACTGCCGCAGTGCGGAGAGGCGCCGGGCCGCGGTGCGCGGCTTGACACCGGCGTGCGCGAGGCTCGCCAGATAGGCGCGGATCGCGGGGCCGTCCGCGCGATCGAGGGCACCGCCGCGCTCGCCGAGGAAGGCTGCGCAATCCTCGAGATCGCGGCGATAGGCCTCGACCGTGTTGCGCGCCGCACCGCGCTCGGCGATGAGCATCTCGAG
>Ga0187784_10003884_pt1 | contig 12097 bp, 10 predicted proteins | sample 1015_SJ02_MP15_2_FD_132964 | JGI IMG/M metagenome (GOLD analysis project Ga0187784, IMG submission 132964) | Tropical peat soil microbial communities from peatlands in Department of Meta, Colombia - 1015_SJ02_MP15_20_MG | ecosystem: Environmental > Terrestrial > Soil > Wetlands > Peat | place... | reverse complement strand
CGCCGTCGGGGAGATCCAGCGGGTCTTGTGGCTGCAGGACGCCATCCTTGAACCGGGCGAAGCAACGGATAGTGGCAGGCTTGGGCGGCGAATTTTCAGTAGTATTTATCGCACCGGCAACGGGATTTGACGCTTCGTCCAAAGCCTGATTCGCCAGGGCGTCGGCTTCACGATTTTTCTCGCGGTAAACGTGATCAATGCGGAGGAATTCCAGGTCTTGTGCCATCTTTCGCGCGCGTTCAAACAGAGGCCGCAGGTCAGCACTCTTCACTTTGTACTGCCCGCGCATCTGCTTCACCAGGAGTTCGGAGTCGCTTTCAATGCGGAGGGCGCGAATCCCGTGTGTTTGCGCGTAGTCCAGCGCTGCAATCAAGCCGTGATATTCCGCGACATTGTTGGTGTTCTGCCCGATGCACTTCTTAAACCGTGCCACGACTTCGCCCCGGGCGTCGCGCACAACAACGCCATAGGCTGCCGGGCCGGGGTTTCCTCGGGAGCCGCCGTCAATGTTCGCTTGATGGGCAGAGGGGGGTTTGCGCTTGGGCGCATGATCGCCGAACAAGCCGGCGCCTCTTGGTAGTGTGGGACGCTTGTTCATTCGGAGTGAGTCGTCCCGTCGGCGGGCGCAGCGGCCGCATCCGCAGCCGGCGCCGCATGGGGGATAGGTTCCAGCGTGTAGAGAATGCAGCCACAGGTTTCACAGCGGAAAACCTCTTCGTTGGTTTCCGCTCGGAGGACCTGAACGGTATGCGGAAGCACACGCATGCCGCAGACGCGGCACTGGCCGTCACGAACCTCCGCCATCACCGCTCCCGGGTGTTTGCGAGAAATCCGGCTGTACAATTCCAACAAATCTTCCGGCACCTTTGCGGCGATTTGCGCGCGCTCCGCGGTGTCCGTCTCTAACTTCTTCTTCTTTTCGTTGTATTGCACTTCGATCTGCTTTTTCTCCGCCCCGACGGCGCTTTCCGCTTCCTTCAAATCCGCCTCCGCATGCTTTACCCGGCGTTCGACGTCTTCGGTAGCTATCATCTGTTCCAGAACCAGGTCTTCCAGCTTGGCCGCCTCGCGCTCCGCATTGGCGATTTCGTGTTGCAGCGCCTTGTAGGCCTCATTTGTTTTGACGGAACTGCTCTGGCCGCGATATTTCTTAGCGCGCTCTTTCCATTGCTCCACATCCAGTTCGAGTTTTTTTCGTTGCGTGAGGGCCTGTGTGTGGGCTTCCTTGGCCGAGGCCACGGCAGACTTCGCGCCATGCAGCTTGGCATCCGCTTCGCGAAAGCGCTTGGGCAGATTGTCGAATTCGGCACGAAGCGCGGCGATCTGCTGATCAAGCTGCTGGAGGTCCACCAGATGAGGGATTGCGGGATGCATGCCGAGAGATTCTAACACAGGGACGGGGCGCTCCTTGCAGGCGGTTTGCAGGCCGAAGACGGGTGCTTCACGGGCACAGTGTGCACCGGGGATCGAAAAAGCGCCCGCCTCAGAAGGCGGCCGCTACAGGAGCTTATGTGCACTGAAACGCGCGAGGATCCCTTCGTGGAGAGAAAAAGCGCGGCTTGCTGCTCGGGCACGGGGACGTGGGAATCTCGCCGCGCGGAAGGTTCCCGGCAAAATCTTCAGGAGGCTTTCAGGTCGCGGCGAATCATCGCCGCATCCAGGAAGTAGCCGATTCCCACGGCCAATGGCAGGATGCCGACAGCCGCCGCAGCTAGAGTTTCCGGCTCGCCAACAACACGGGCAATCACCGCAAACATGGTCATGAATCCCAGGCCGCCGGTGACTAGCAAAATCCCGGCACGCCGCGACTTGGCATACTGTGACAGCTCTGGCTCCATGGGGATCGCCGCGCCGCGAGCCAGCGCCGCCAAGCGCTCTTCGGTCCGCAACTTGCGAACCCGGTAAAATGTATAGAACAATGCAATGGGAATACCGCACGTCAGTACAACCGCAACGAGGCCAATCACACTCCCGTCCATAGTCCGCTCCTTCTCGCAACCGCTGCATCTCCGCGTGCTGCGCTCTCACCTGAAGTTACGCACGCGGAGGGGGAATTGTTCCCGCGAAAAGGGGCAGGATTGGGAGGATAAAACCCCAGCTTACTGAATTTCCCGGATTTCCATGGTGGAGTCGATGGCCAGAGTAGGGTAGCGTATCGCCGCGCCCGCGGGAGGGAGAGACGCGTGGCGAGCGACAACACGGAAATCCGATCCCGAGCACTCGACTTCATAGGTGTAGCCGTCGCGCTCCCGGCGGGCCATGTTCATAGTACCTGAGGTGGCCATTTCGTCTAGCGAAGCACAGCGGTTGTTCAGGGCGATGTTTCCGCGCTCTGCCTGCGCGATGGACAGCAAGTCGCTGCGCACACCGGTGAGGCTGATGGCCTGGGTGGGCGCGGTTCCCGCATCGCTGCTAGGCATTTGCTTCAAATAAAGATAGTAGATGCCGATGGCCAAGGCGGCGGTTACAAGGAGTCCAGCTAGGGCTTTCATAATTCTATTGTTTCCCCGCGCTCTACGCGGTTCAAGCATTTCCGTGACCCCGCGTGCAATTGGTAACACCCCCTGGAGATTTCGGCTGGGCCATGCCCACCCTGTGCTACGCTCAAAATGACGCCGTCCCTCTCTCGGTGAATTCCCCCCTCCGGATAAAACCATGCCAGTTCTCACCCAGCCAGCCGAACCTCCTTCGATCGAGAAGTTGCGCGAACAGGAGCTCGAGGAAGCGCGTGCCATTCAGGGCGTCATGCTGCCTGGGCAGCCTTTGCGCACCGATTGCGTAACGATTTCCCATGAGTTCCAGCCTGCAGCGGAGGTAGGGGGCGATTTCCTGGACTACTTCCTCCTTCCCGACGGCATGATCGGCCTGTATCTGGGCGACGTTTCCGGGAAAGGACTTCCGGCGGCGCTCTATGCCGCACTGGCGGTTGGGACGCTGCGCGGCGTGCATAAGACCGGCCAGCCCCCTGCCCGGGTCCTTTCCGTCCTGAACGAGAGGCTGCTCCTCCGGGGCATACCGGGACGCCACAGCGCGATTCAGTACGCCATTTTTGACACGTTTCGTGCGCAGATGCGCATCGTGAGCGCCGGCATGCCCGGCCCGCTCCTTATCCGGGGTGAAGATTGCCGCGCCCTGGAACTTGCGGGGATCCCACCAGGCCTCTTCAGCGGGGTAATCTACGACGAATTCACGCAGGACCTTGAGCCCGGCGATACCATATTGTTTTGTACCGATGGACTGACCGATGCGCGGAATGTCCAAGGACAGGAATTTGAGCTGGAGGGACTCAGGGATGTCTGCCGGAGACATGCGGGCGAAGCCCCAATTGAATTGTTGAACCACGTCTTCTCGGCAATCCAGGAATTCTCCAGGCACTGCCGCCAGTGGGATGATATGACCGCTGCGGTGCTCCATTACGCTCCCTCCCCGGCAGGCGGAGGCGCGCGCCCTATTGCTCAATGAGCAAGCGCAGGGCTCTTATCAGTTGATCCTTGTAGGCTTGTCCGGCAAGAACGGTTTTCCTGTTCTTGCTCAGCTTAGCGACCACCCAAACAGTGTGAGCGTGAGAAACAAGGTGAGCGCACCGAGGCTTACCAGGGCGAGGGTTTTCCCCTTGCCAAGCAGGCAGTCGCGGGTCTCGGCCTTGACACAAAGAACCACGGCCACGATGAGCACACCGCCCCAGGAAATGGCGCACGGCAAGCCGGGGTACTGCGAGAGCGCGGCAAGAGTCTTGTCCGATGGCTGATTGGCGGGGATCCACCAGGGAAGGATCGGCGCAAAACCTGCCGCGAGCACAAATGCGAGAATCTTGCGGCTGACCCACCCCTTAATCTTGGTCACGGGTTTCGCCCTGCGAACCTTGCGCCAGACGAAGAATTCCCAAAGCAGAAGGGCGGCGGCCAGCGGCATCCATCCGAACTGCGAACCTTCCCGGTCGGCCCACAGCCAGGCGCGGAAAAAAAGAACCGAGGGGTGCATGGCAGACAATTTCGGCAGCAGAAACATGCCGGCAGCCGAATTGCCAATCGTCACGAGGAGAAGTACGGCCAGACTGATGAGTTGAATCCACTCGTGCAGCGGCGCCCGGCCACAGCGAGTGCATACTGGCCGCTCGGGGAAGATCTTCAATCCGCAATGCTCGCAGTACACGGCTACCTCGCTTCGCTCCCTGGTGACGACACCCCGCAAGTCTACAAAGCCTAATCCAAAGCAACAGCGCAGACTACTGGTCCGAAGTGCAGGACATGGCAAACGAAAGGACAATGGACAATAGGAGGGGTACGACAACGCGCTCCATAGTGTTTGCCAAAATGAATGGACATGGAAAATGCGGGTGGGCGTACGAACGCGGCGCGCAAATGTAATACGATACGGGCATGAAAGAAACCTGGCGATGGTTCGGCCCGCAGGACTTGATCTCACTCGATCAAATCAAGCAAGCGGGCGCGACGGGCATCGTCTCCGCCCTGCATCACATCTATCGCGGTGAGGTTTGGCCTCTCGACGAAGTCCTGAAGCGCAAAGCGGAAATCGAGTCCGCGGGCCTTGTGTGGTCCGTCGTCGAGAGCATCCCGGTTCACAATTCCATCAAGCTCCGCTCGGGGCCGTATCGCCGGTACATTGCTGCGTGGAAGGATTCTCTCGCCGCCATCGCCAAGGCAGGCGTGTCGGTCGTTTGCTATAACTTCATGCCGCTCGTCGAGTGGAGCCGGACGAACTTGAAGTGGCGCTTGCCCAGCACGGGCTACGCGCTGCGCTTTGATGCGGTGGATTTCGCGGCGTACGACCTGTTCCTCCTCGAGCGCGCGGGTGCCGAACTTGATTACTCACCCGAGCGGGCGGCTGCCGCCCGCGCCCGCGTCGACGCGATGTCCGAGGCGCAACAAAACGAGCTCGAACATGCCATCATCACGGGACTCCCCGGCGCGGAATCGTCGTACAACCGGCAGAGGTTTCGCAAATCGCGCGCGGAGTGGGATGGAGCCACACCCGGCGATCTGCGTTCGGCCCTCCTGGCCTTCCTGCAGGAAGTCGTGCCCGTGGCGGAAGAACTCGGCCTGCGGCTCGCGATTCACCCGGATGACCCGCCGTGGCCGCTCTTCGGCCTGCCTCGCGTCGTTTCGACGGCCGGCGATGCGCGAGCAATCCTTGCCGGCGTTGACAGTCCTGCTAACGGCCTTACATTTTGCGTAGGCTCTTATGGCGCCCGCGCGGACAATGATTTGCTCGCGATGATCGGCGAATTCGCTCCGCGAATTCATTTTGCGCATCTTCGCCAGGTCGTTCGCGAAACAGATGGCTCATTCTATGAGGCCGCGCATCTTCACGGCAGTTCGGATATTGTAGGCGTGATCCGCGCATTGCTTGCTGAGGAATCGTGCCGGCGACGCGCCAAGCGAGGGGATCATGAAATTCCCATGCGGCCCGATCATGGACACCTGCTCGCCGACGACATCAACAAGGAAACCAACCCAGGCTACTCCTATGTCGGCCGCTTGAAAGGGCTCGCCGAATTGCGCGGCGTGGTGGAAGGTTTGAAGTACACTACCCCAGAACTTGCTGACTGAGCTTTCGCGAGTGCCTCTTGCCATTCAAATGCCGCATAAATCCGGGGAAACTGGCCGTTTCCCTATTGCGACGGCAGGAGTAGACTCGTCACGGCCTTTCGCTGCCCGCCCGAGGTTGATGATGGGAAGGGAATTCTTTCGCAGCCGGTTGAAATCGCAGCCATGAAGAAATGAAGAGAGTATTCACCCATGAAGGAATTCGAACGTAAGGTTGCCATCGTCACCGGTACCACCGGGATTGGGCGGGCCATCGCAATGAGGCTTGCATCGGGCGGCGCGAGCGTGCTGGCGTGTGGCATAGACGCAATCGCGAACCGCGAACTGCAACAGGAATCCGCTGCGAAGGGTTATGCGCTTCGCGTGGAACAGTGCGATGTGAGCCTGCCGCAGCAGGTGCAAGCGGTCGTCGGGAAGACTGTTGGCCAGTTTGGTGGGCTCGATTTCATCGCAAATTCCGCTGCCATTCATCCATTCGGGAATACCGTGGAAACGGAACCGGAAACCTGGAACCGTTGCATGGCCGTGAATCTTGGCGGCGTGTATCTCCTCGCACACTTCGGCATACCGGAAATGATAAAACGCGGTGGCGGATCGATCGTGGTTGTCGCGTCCGTGCAAGGGCACGCGTGCCAGCACGGGGTTGCCGCCTATGCCGCTTCCAAGGGCGCTCTTCTTAGCCTGACGCGCTCTCTCGCGCTCGACCACGCGGCTGACCGCATTCGAGTCAATTCCATCAGCCCGGGATCCATTCGCACCCCTATGCTCGAACGCGCGGCCGTGCATTTTTCGCCGGACCTGCCCGTCGATGTGGTGGTCGAGAGGTTTGGGGCGGCACATCCGCTCGGCCGCGTTGGCACCGTCGAGGAAGTCGCCGAACTGGCGGCGTTTCTCCTGTCCGATCGATCCACATTCTGCACGGGCGGAGACTATTTGGTCGATGGTGGATTGCTCGCAGGTATCGGAGTGCAATGATCGGGGATCCGGTTTGTGTCGCGCCTACAGGCGACGTCTGCGGCGAAGGCGTTGTTTGGCACGCCGCGCACAATGCGGTCTATTGGACGGACATCAATCGCTTCCTGATTCATCGCCTGAATCTGGCGGACTCCTCGGTCCGCACTTGGGTGTTCGATGAACCGGTCACCGCTCTCGCGTTGACCGATCGCGAGGATGTGCTGGTAGTCGTGCTGGGCTCGCGCGTGATTCCCTGGGAGCCGGCCACGGATGCGCGCCACGATCCGCTTTTTCTGCTCGATGGATGGCCGGCGGTTCGCTTGAACGACGCACGATGCGATCCGCGCGGATCGCTGTGGATCGGGTCGATGCGCAACAACGTGAATGCGGATGGTTCCTCTGGCGAGGCCGGCGGACAAGACGGCATTCTTGTTCGTCTTGATCCGGATGGCAAGGCGACCGCCTGGCGAAAGGGAGTTGGAATCGCCAACACGCTTGCGTGGAGTCCCGATCGCCGCCGGTTTTATTTCGGAGACACGCTCGCGAACGTGATTTGGGTTTATGACTACGATTCTTCGAGCGGTGCGATCTCGAATGAACAGCCTTTTCTTCAAGGTTTCACACGCGGATTTCCCGACGGCTCGACAGTGGATTCGGATGGCTGTCTCTGGAACTGCCGGTTCTATGGCAATTGCATCGTGCGAGTTGCGCCAGATGGGAAAATCGATCGGGTGGTTGAAATGCCAGTGAAAAATATTACGACCTGCACATTTGGAGGCGCCGATCTCAAGACTCTTTTTGTCACCACTGCTTCCGCCGAAGCTCCGCGCGGAGACCGCTTGGCCGGAAGCCTTTTCTCGATGCAAAGCGAAGTACGAGGCCAGCCCGAAAATTGTTTTCGCTTTTACCGCCGCGCGAGGTAGTAACTTGGCGCTAGCCCCTGCCGTTGTTTTGTCAGGCAATTTCATTGTGTACTGGGCAAAAGCAAAGATACGATGTGCGCGTTAAAGGTCCAAATCGCAAATTACGGTCAGGGAGTGTGAGTAATGGGGAAAGGGAGCAATGATCAACCAGAATCACGGTCTTCAGAGCCAGGCCTGATTCGTTTCACGCGTCGCACTCTGCTAAGCTCCGCTGCCGCAGTTGCATCTGCTGCTATTTTGCCTTCTGGATTTGCGGGCGTCGCATTCCCTGGGCTGGGGATGTCTGCAACTAAATCCAGTTTGCTGCCGTCTGAAGTTCCTGCGCACAATCCGTCCTGGTACGGCTTCAATCTGTTGGAATACTTCTCCACGGATCCGGACTGGATGGAGTATTTCCCCTACAAGAACGATGGGATGTTCCTGGAAGATGATTTTCGCTGGATGCGCGATTGGGGATTCAACTTTGTCCGGCTTCCGATGGACTACAGGTTCTGGACCGATGCCCAAGATCTGATGAAGATAAACGAGAAAAAGGTCGAGCCCATCGACCGGGCCATCCGCTTGGGTGAGAAGTATGGAGTTCACATCAACATCAGCCTGCACCGCGCTCCCGGTTTCTGTGTGCTCGCTGACCTGGATCCCGTCCTGACCGGCATTCACGTCACTCCCGAAAAACTGAGTTTCTATAGGGATCGCGCTGCGCTTGAAGCCTTCGTTCATCAATGGACGTTTTTTGCGCATCGTTACAAGGGTATTTCCAGTGAGCGCGTAAGCTTCAACCTAGTGAATGAGCCCTATCTGACTTTTGCGGCAGAGGAGAAGGCGCAACTGGAGGAAAGGCGGAAGCGCGAGCCCAAAGAGGCCATTGACCATGAGATTGAAGTCCGGGGGGCGAGGGAATACGCTCGCGTGGCTCGCGCCGCGATCGATGGGATTCGCGCTGTTGACCCGCAACGCTTGATCACCAGCGACGGCTCTTCCGGTGGCGTCACCACTGTCGCGGACCTCTTCAGCACCGGGGTAGTGCAAAGCCCGCACGACTACTACCCTGGCGAGTTGACTCACTTCCAGTGTGAGTGGGCCCGCGCATGGGCAAAGCGCACTGAGCCTCCTACGTGGCCGCTCAAGGACAGCCAAGGCAAAGTGATCTATGATCGGAACTCAATTGAGAACTTTGTGCGGCCTTGGCGCGGACTCGACCAGCAGGGTGTTCCCATCCACTTCGGCGAGATGGGTTGTTACAAGCACACACCGCCGGAGGTGGTGCTGGCGTGGTTTAGCGACACACTCGATGCCATGGGCGAGTTGAAGGCCGGCTGGGCCTTGTGGAATTTCCGCGGGCCCTTTGGTGTACTCGACACGGAACGCCCGGGAACAAAATTCGAGGATTGGCAGGGACATCAGCTCGATCGAGCGCTGCTCACGCTTTTGCAGAAAAAGATGAAGGGCTGATGGGTTGCGGGCAAAGAAGATTAAGGCATCTCCACATCGAGAGCGTAGATCTCCTGGATGCTGGCGTCGCGGACAAGCAGCGGAGTTCCGTCCGGGGCAAGGCCGCTCCAGTTTCCAAAGGCTCCCCCGGCTGCCTGAAACCCCTTTAGGCTGAATAGTCGCTCCAATTTCCCGTCCTTGATTTGCACCCGGAAGTAGCTTTCTTGGTTGTCCAGAATCCCGTCAAAATAGATATAGCGCCCATCCCGGGACCACGTCGGATAGGCTACGAAGAGATTGGCGAGCTCCGTCCATTTTTGAGTGGTGAAATCAAAAAGCATGAGCTTGAGAGAATCCAGCGTGATGGCTGCAATGTAGCGTCCATCAGGGGACCAGCGGGGAGAAAACAGGCCATCGGACCCTGGCAGCTTGGAGGCGTTTCGCGTCTTCAGATCGAGGACGTAGACCGCTGACCCCTGATTGTTCAGTGAATTCTCTCCGAGGACCAGCGATTTGCCGTCTGGCGACCAGTTGGGGTCCGCCGAGTTGGTTGCACTTCGATAGATCAGTTCGGGAGTGCCCCCGTCGGAGGGAACTACAAAGATTTGCCAGGGTTCGCCGGGCGGATGACCAAAGAAGGCGATCTGCTTGCCATCCGGAGACCACCGAGGCAGGTAAGCCAGCATGGGCGGGAAAACAAGTTGCAGCTTCTGGGTTCCGTCTATCTTACTTCGCCACATGGTGCCATCGGAGGCATCATTGTAGGCGACCCACTCTCCATCACGAGAGAAGTCGAGTCCCATGGCCGAGATTCCCGAAAGGTAAGGCGCGAATTGTCCTGATTTGGCGTCGTAGCGCACCAATTCCCCTCGGGGCTGCCAGCCTTGGGTAAAGAGTTTCTTGCCATCGTGGCTGGGGACAGGATTGCCCACATTCATTGGCCCAGTGGTCAACTGAACCGGCTCCCGGGGGGTTGCGCGGAAAAGGCCACCATGTTCGCTCAGGGCCCAGAGGTTTGCCGTCCCGTCGCGTACGACTTGGAAGACGAAATACCTTCCGTCCGGCGTCCACTTGCCACAGCATTCATTGGGTGTGCTGCTCCAACCCGGAAGCAGGGGGCGAAGATTGCCGCCATCCGCGGAAACCTGCATGATGGAGCGGTTGTTGGTCTTGGGATCGTTCAGCGTAAAACGCAAAAGCGACCCGTCGGGCGACCAGCGGAGATCGCTAGAAGTTCCAGCCGCCAGCAAGAGCCGGCGTGGCTCGCTGCCATCGCTGTTCGCCAGGAATATCTCGTTGCCTTTACCGTAGGCAATTCTCCTTCCGTCCGGCGACCACGCACCAGTGTGGCCCTCTAGGTTGCCCAATCGACGAGGCGAACCGCCCAGCACAGGGACGCTCCAAAGAGGGCCGTCGAGAGACGTTCCTCGGGCTGTATTCATCAAAAGCGAAGAACCGTCTGGCGAGACATCGAAAACGCTGGAAAAGCCCGTGTCCTCCAGGGAGGTTGGTATGGGAAATGTCTCGCTGCCATTCACGGAGGTTTGGGAGAGGGCCGATTGGCCCTCGATGAAATAAAGCCGCGAACCGTCCGTGACTACACCTGATTTCGGCCGATTCGTGTTGGTGAGCTGGACAGTTCGCAACACCCGGGGCGGCGCCAGCGGGCGCGTTAAAAAATATCCAAGAATCGCCATGATGGCGATGAGAGCGCCGCCGGTAACGAGGGCCAATGTGTACCATCGACGATGTGTGTGGGTTCCGCGAACTTCTTCGAGCGTACCCAGCAGAGCAGAGGTTGCCACCGAGCGACCGGAATCCAGCTCACGCCGCAAGCGTTTCAGGTCGTCGCGAAGTTCTGCGGCGGTCTGGTAGCGGAGATCGCGGTCTTTCTCCAGCGCTCGGCAGATAATCCGTTCCAGCTCGGCCGGCATGGCAGGATTCAATTGTCCCGCGGGCAGTGGAGCGCGGTTCAGGATCGCGTCGAAGATTAGTCCGGTGCTCTCAGCGCGAAATGGCGTCACGCCTGTCGCCATTTCGTATAAGACAACTCCGAACGAGAACAAATCGGTTCGTGCGTCCAGTTCCTTGGCCTTCACCTGCTCCGGCGACATGTAAGCGATCGTGCCCAGTGTGGATCCCGCACCGGTCAGATGCTCCGATGTCGTGCCCCCCGTCACTTCGTCCGAACCGGTCGTGGTGTCGGCCGCGCGATCTCCCGTGAGCGACAGCTTGGCCAGCCCGAAGTCGAGGATTTTGGCGTGTCCCCGCTTGGTCGCGAAAATATTGGCGGGCTTGATGTCACGGTGAATGATGCCTTCGGCGTGAGCGGCGTCCAAGGCGTCGGCAATCTCAATCGCCAATGTGAGAAGAACGTCCATCTCGAGGGGTTTCCCGGCGATGAGATGCTTTAGGGTTGACCCATCCAGAGACTCCATGGCGATGAACGCCTGCCCATCCTGCTCGCCAATGTCGTAAATGGTGCAGATATTGGGGTGATTCAATGCGGATGCGGCTTGCGCTTCGCGCTGAAAACGGGCCAGCGCCTGCGGGTCGCTGGCAACTTCCGGTGGCAAGAACTTCAACGCGACGAAGCGACGCAGGCGAGTGTCCTCAGCCTTGTAGACCACGCCCATGCCACCACCGCCGAGTTTTTCGAGGACGGTGTAGTGGGAAATGGTGCGACCCACAATTGAGGGAGTATCCGCCACTGGCCCTGGAGTTTACCCCAGCCAATCCATGCAGGCAATCGCGCGACTTCCTGCTCGGCCACGCGGTCAATTCCGGGTCATCGGAGACTGACCCACAACACGCCCCGGCTGCTGTGCTTTGTCCAGAGGGTGCTCTGACGTACACTGGAGATTCACTGTTTTCGTCTAATCCAGAGTGAGGCATCCTTTGAACCTTCCAATTGGCGCAGTATGGCAAGGGCGTATTTACCGGGGCATCTTTGCGGCTACCATTCTTCTTCTCGGCGCAACTCTCCTCGCGCTTCCCCTGCGCTCGGCTGGGCCACCCGAAGCGGCACCCAAAGCATCGCCCCTTTTCGACGCCATGAAAACGGAACTCGACCGTTCGCTGAAAACACTTGGTGAACAAGATCCCGCGGCCTATTTCATCGGTTACACCGTCACAGACTCGCAGCGCGCCACGGTGACTGGTTCGAATGGCGCTCTTTTGAGCAGCGATGAGGCACGCAATCGGTGGTTGGAAGTCACGGTG
>Ga0187784_10003882_pt1 | contig 12102 bp, 11 predicted proteins | sample 1015_SJ02_MP15_2_FD_132964 | JGI IMG/M metagenome (GOLD analysis project Ga0187784, IMG submission 132964) | Tropical peat soil microbial communities from peatlands in Department of Meta, Colombia - 1015_SJ02_MP15_20_MG | ecosystem: Environmental > Terrestrial > Soil > Wetlands > Peat | place... | reverse complement strand
GCGGAACACGATCAGCGCGCTCAAATTCGGCGCCAGCCCGCAAAACAGCGAGCTGATCGTGAACACCGCCACGCAGATCATGTAGAAGCGCTTGCGGCCGATGACGTTCGACAACCAGCCGCTGGCCGGCAGCACCACGGCGTTGGCGATGAGATAGGTAGTGACGATCCAGGTGCTCTCGTCGATGCTGGCGGCGAGACTGCCGGCGATGTAGCGCAGCGACACGTTGGCGATGGCGGTGTCGAGCACGACCATGAAAGTGGCGATCGACACGACGACGGCCACGAACCAAGGATTGCGGTCGCCGGCTGCCGAACGGCTGGCGTCCCAGCCTCGCGCCCAATCGCTCATCGCACTTTGACCGTCGGCACAACCGACATGCCGGGGCCCAACAGCACCTCGGGCGGTTTATCGAATACGATCTTCACCGGAACGCGCTGGACGATCTTGACGTAATTGCCGGTGGCGTTTTCTGCGGGCAGTAGGCTAAAGGCGGTGCCGCTGCCGGATTGAATGCTGTCGACGTGGCCTTGGAACGTCCTGTCGGGATAGGCGTCGATGTCGATCGTGACCGGCTGGCCGGGCCGCATCAGATCGAGCTGCGTCTCCTTGAAGTTCGCCGTCACCCACATGTCGCGCGGCACGAACATCATCAGCGCCTGGCCGACGGCGGCATACCCGCCCTTGGCGGCGGTGAGATGCGTGACGCGTCCGGCGACCGGGGCGGTGATGATGGTGCGCGACAGGTTGGCTTCGGCCTGCTCGAGCTGCGCTTGCGCGTTCTGCAACTGCGCCTGCAGCACCGGATCCTGCTTGTCGGTGGCGATGGCGTTGGCCTGCGCGGCGGCGAATGTCGCTTCGACCTGCAGGAGGTTCGAGTGGTATTGCTGCGCCTGCTCGACGGTCGCGGTGCCTTGCTTGGCGAGCAGCTGATAACGGTCGTTTTCTTGCTCGGCGAAAGTCAACGCCGCTTGCGCCTGCGCGGCTTGCTTCTCGGCTTGGTCGATCTTGGCTTTCTGCGCGGCGAGCTGCGCCTTCAGATTGGCGACGCTCGCCTGCGCCGCGTCGCGCGTTGCGATGTAGTCGCGGTCGTCGAGCCGCACCAGCTCGACGCCGGCCTCGACCACCTGATTGTCGGTGACCGGCACCTCGACGATGGCGGCGGCGACCTGAGCGCTGATCTGCACGGTGCGGGTGTCGATAAAGGCGTCGTCGGTGGATTCGTAATTGCGCGCGTGCAACCACCACAGGAAAATCGCAAGCACCATCACCGCGCCGCCGACGATAAGAAGGGTGGCCAGCGTGCGATGCTGGCGCAGCGTGTCGCGCCAGGCGCCCCGTTTTCTCGCGACCCCGGCGGCCGGCGTCGCGTCGCGGGCGGGCGCGGAATCGATGCGACGCTCGTTGTCGACGCGTTGATCCATGATCGACGTTTAAACGTTCGATGTGCCAATAGGTTGCCCCGGCGTCCGGGACGCAGCCAGTATTTGCTCTTGTGTTTAGCCGGTAATGGCCGCCTAGACCAGTCACGAAGAACCGGCCGGATGCGACGCAGCCGCGATTTTCCCGACAAACTCGTCAAGTTCGAGCGCATCGAGGTCGCTGACCGCCCAAAAATCCAGCCCGCCGCTCGACCAATGACGCATGTTGTAACCTTGCGCCGTCCGCGCGGTCACATTGGCGTGCGCGGCGCCCAGATGCCGGGCGACGAACAGATTGATGACGTGTTTGCGGCGCTGATAGACCACCGCCGCCACCGGCTCGCCGTCGATGTAATCGAGACGGCCGCCGATCAGCGTAAAGCCCTCGGCGGTCAAGTCCACGACCGGCGGCGCCACGTCGACCTTGCCGTCGAACCACGGCTTGACCGCGTGCTGATCGCTGGTTTGCACGTCCAGCAAATGTCCGGCCTGCAACGAGCGGATATGCGCCGAAGCCACCTCGTCGGCGATGGTCTGCTCCTGGTCGTTACGGAACACCGTGAGCACGACGCTGGCGGCAAGCGCCGCCGCAACGGCGGTGCCGGCGGCAAAGCCGCCAAAGAAAGCGCGCCGGGACGGCTGGAAGAATTGGCGCGGCGCGATCATGCGGACCGGCGGCGCCGGCAATGCCGCTTCGACGCGGCGGCGCAGTTGCGGCGGCGCCGTTTCCTTTAAATGAACCGCGGCCATCGCCTCGCGCAAGCTGCGCAACGCGTTGAGCTTGGCAGCGCAATCGCGACACGCCGCGAGATGCGTTTCGACCTCGCGGACATGCCCGGCATCGAGCTCGCCGTCGATCAGCGCATGCAGCAGAATTTCGCATTCGGCGCAGTTCATGGCGTCGTTCCTTCCGCGGCCTGCCATGCCGAGCGCAGCATGGCGCGCGCCCGTGCCAGCCGCGACATCACCGTTCCGACCGGAACGCCGGCGACTTCGGCGATCTGCTGATACGACAGATCGTTGACTTCGCGCAGCACGATGACCTCGCGGAACGGCCGCGGCAGCGCCGCAATGAGCCGGCGGACAGTGGCGTCGTCGTGGCGCCGGATTAGCGCGACTTCGGCCGAGGCTTGCGGCTCTTGCCACAGCGGCACCCGTTCCCCGGCCGGCGCGTCCTCGGCATATTCATTCTCTGGCTTGCCACGCCGGGCGAATTCGACGTTGCAGACGTTGCGCAATATCGCCAAGAGCCATGGTTTCATCCCCGGCCCGCGATAACTGTCGAAATGGCGCAGCGCCCGCAGATAGCATTCCTGCACGGCGTCCTCGGCGTCGGCGGCATTGCGCATGAGATAGCGCGCCAGCGTATAGACGTCGTCGAGATGCGGCAGCGCGGCGTCGCGAAAACGCCGCGCCTTGTCACGGTCGGCATTGCCGTCGTCCGTCATCGTCTCGCGCCCGGCCGTCCAAAATACCGTCGGCGCATGGCGCTGCGGCCGATCGAGCATCACGGCGCAGCGTTATTGCCGACGGCTGCTTCTACCACGATGGTCCCGGTCATGTGCGGGTGGACGTAACAGAAGTACCTAAAAGTGCCGGGCGTGGTGAACGTGAACGAAAAGCTGTCGTCGGTATCCAGCGCCTTCGAGCGCGGGAAGGCGTTGTTATCCGAGGCGATGCCGTGCGGGATATCGTCCCGGTTGGTCCAGGTGACCGTGGTGCCGGCCTTCACGGTGAGCGTCTGCGGCGTGAAAGTGAAATTGTCGATCGATACTACGCCCGCCTGGCCGTCTGCGTCGGCGAACAGGACGCCCGCGGCGAGCAACGAGCCGACGACGGCGCCGAGCGCGCTGGCGGTAAAAATCGAGCGCAGCATCGCCGGTCTCCTTAAGCCTTGAGCGGCGAGTCGATGATGGCGAGGCGCTGCTCGTTTTGCTTGAAGGTGACGCTGGCGATGCCGAGCATCGTGCGCAGCTGATCGTCCGGCACCTTCATCGGGCCGGGGGAGGGCGCCGCTCCCGGCGCCGGCTGCGGAAACGCGGTCGAGCGGGCGGTGTGGAAAGTGACGTTGCCCTCGACCTTCTGCATGATCTGATGGATGTGGCCGTTGAGCACCGTCACCGAGCCGAAGCGTTTGAGATAGGACAGCGCCTGGGCGGCATCGTCGGTGCCCCAGCCCCAGTCGGGATAAACGGTCCACAACGGAATATGGGCGAACACCACGATCGGCGTCGACGCCGAACGGCCTTTCAGATCCGCTTCGAGCCATTCGAGCTGATCGCTGCCGAGATCGCCGAGCCCGCCGGCCTTGAGATTGAAGACATTGACGAGGCCGACGAAGTGAACGCCGTCGGCGTCGAACGAATACCAGCCGGCACCCTTGGTCCCGCGCCCGTAGCGCTGCTGATAGATTTTGCGGTCCTGGTCGAGCAGATCGTGTTCGCCGGGAACGTAATGCACGTCGAGCCGCGATTGCGCGATGATGCGGTCGGCGTCGTCGAATTGCGCTTCCAGCGACAGATGGCTGATGTCGCCGGTATGGATCATGAAGGCCGGCTTTTTCGGCAGCGCATTGACCTTGGCGATGGCTTCTTCCAGCGTGCCGAGCGCGTTCGGATTGGCCGGCTTGTCGAAGCCGACGTGGCTGTCGCTGATCTGCAGAAATGTGAGCCCACGCGCCTCCGCCGCGGCCGCTTCGCCCATGATGCCGAGCGAATGCGGCACGCCCGCGGAAACCGTCCACAGCACCCCGGTGCCGACCCAGGTCATGCATTCCAGCACTTTGCGCCGGCTGACGCCGTCGTCGCGATCGCTGTCGCTCATTAGCCTGTCTCCTTTGCTCCGCAAGCCCGCGCCGCCACGATGGCTGAGGCGGCCGGCTTCGACTTGCACCGAGAAGATCGAGCGATGAGGCGGTTTATTCCCGGACCCGCGGAAAATTCATGGGCAGGATGGCGGCTGCGCTGCTATAGGAGGCGACGAACTGCGCCGGGCGCGCCAGCAACGCGGATTTCATGCTGAAATCGACAGTCTCATCGGTCGAGACGCCGACCTCATGGCTTGTGGCCTCCGTCATTCTCTTTGTCATGGCGATCGCATTCGGCGCGCCGTGGATCACTGTGGTCGCGCTCAAGGAGATCGCCGCCGAGGTCGACGGCGAGCGCGCCATCCCGGCCTTTGCCAGCGCGCTGATGTGGATCGGATCGGGCTTCGGCGGCATCCTGATGGGCCGCGTCGCCGAAATAGTCGGCGTGCGGTGGACCGTGATCTGCGGTGCGTTCATGATCGCAATCGGTCTGGCGCTGTCGACGCTCGGCCCACCGTGGCCGCTGTATATCGGGCACGGCCTGTTCATCGGCTTGATCGGCATCGGCGGCATCAACGCGCCAAGCTACGTCTATATCAGCCGCTGGTTCGACCGCCGCCGCGGCTCGGCGCTGGCGCTGATTTCGAGCGGCGCCTATCTCGCCGGCGCGATCTGGCCGCCGGTGTTCGCGCGGCTGATCGCCTATGCCGGCTGGCGGCATACCATGCTGTATTACGGCGCGTTCGAGCTAGTGCTGATCGCGCCCGCCGCGGCGTGGGCGTTCGGCGAGCCGCCGGATACGGCGCATCACGCCATGCCGGGGTCCGCGCGCAGCCGGAAGTCGGTCATGGGCTGGCCGCCGCAACTGGTGTTCGCGCTGCAAATGTGCGCGATCTTCACCTGCTGCGTGCCGATGGCGATGCCGCAGGGCCATCTCGTGGCCTTCTGCACCGATCACGGCATCAGCGCCGCCCACGGCGCGGCGATGGTGTCGGTGCTGCTCGGCGCTGCGTTTTTCAGCCGGCAGATATGGGGCGCGATCTCCGATCGCATCGGCGGCCTCTACACCATGCTCGCCGGATCGGCCAGCCAGGCGGTCGGCATGCTGGCCTTTCTGTTTACCCAGAACGAAGTCGGCCTGTTTACCGTCGCGGCGCTGTTCGGCATGGGATTTAGCGGGCTGGTGCCGGCCAACGTGCTCGCCTCGCGTGAACTGTTCCCGGTCGGCGAGGCCTATTGGCGCATGCCGACGCTGCTGTTGTGCAGCGGCTGCGGCATGGCGACCGGCGGCTGGCTCGCCGGCGTGATCTACGATTATTTCGGCTTTTACGCGCCGGCCTTCGCCACCGGCTTGGGCGTCAATATCATCAATCTCCTGATCATCAGCGCGCTGGCGCTGCGCCGGAGCCAGACCGCGCCGGTCTGACCGAGGGCGCGCGCGCCAGCGTCGGCCGCGCGCGGCCGGCGCAGAATTTATCGACCGCGGCAACGATGGCCGCGCTGGTAAGCGCGCGGCGCTCGGGCGTCGCCAATTGCAATTCCTCCTGCCGGTTGACGATCGATCCGGCCTCGAGCAGCACCGCGGGCATGCGGGTATCGCGCAGCACAATCAGCTGGTCGTAGCGGTAGACGCCCGCCTCGGCATCGACGAGTTCGCGGCGGCGGTGCCCCATCAGCGATAAAATGTAATGCGGCGTGTATAGCAGGCCGCGCGCCTCCAGCTCCTCGCCCAACAGATGTCCGAACGCCAAGCTCGCGGCGCGCGCGGCGTTGTCGTTTGAAATGAAAATGGCGTAGCCCGGATAATCGTCGTCGAAATGCTGATCCTGGCCCTCGTATTGCCAGGTCTGCAGCAATTTATCCGGGACGGAATCGTGATGAATGGAGATGAAGAGATCGGCATGCATCGCGTTGGCGCGCGCGGCGCGCTCGAACAGCCCTCGCCAGGGCGCCGTGGCGGTGACCAGCAGCACGGCTCGGTCGAAGCCGGCATCGGCGAGCGCCTGCTTGATGTCCCGACCAAGCTGAAGATTGAAGGCGTATTCGGGTATGCCGCGCGCGCTCATCGCGCCGGGCACCTCGAGCGTATGGCCGACGTCGATAACGACGCGAAATTGCACCCGCGCACAGGCCTCGTCCGTCGCCGCCATGGCCGGTTCGCCGCGCGCCGTGGGCCGGCTTGCGGCAAGCACGAGAAGCGAAACAACGGCGCAGGCCGCCACTGCTACAGGCCGCAGACCGGTCATATCCGCCCCTCGCCGCTGTCGCGTTGCTCGCCCGCCGGCATATCGTGGCAGCCGGTTTGCAGGCAAGCTTGTGCTTGTGCCCGGCGCGCGGCTATCGTACCAAAAGAGCGGCAGTTTCCGGGCCGGGCTGAGTTTGTATGGCCAAATTCGTCGCTGGTTGCGTTGTCCTGTTTGTTTTGGCGGCCGGGTTCATTGTCCTGAGCCAGGCGCAGGACCTTGCTGCATTGCTGGAGGCGTTCCGCGCCGAGCCGCTGCTGCAAAAACTCGCCTGGGTCGTCATCGCCCTCACCGTGCTGGCGCTGATTCCCTCGGCGCTGTGGCTGTGCGACGCCCTGCTGGGTCAGCGCCGCGCGGTCGCGGCACTGGAATTGCGGCTCGGCGGCGTACAGCAAACCACGCGGGACCTGGTAAAGTCGCAGGTCGACGTCGACGCGGCGGTGCATCATCTTGCCCGCACCGATCCCGAGGCGGCCATCGGCGCGATCGGCGAGCGGCTCGTTGAGGCCGAGCGCAACACGCAGATCCAGGAGCGGCGCAACGCGATCGGCGATTTGCAATCGCGCGTCGACGAGCTGCACGCGGCGCAGCAGGGCTTGACGAAACGGCTGGGCCCGGTGCTCGAGACCAGGCGATCGATCGAGCGGCTGTTCGCCGATCTCGACAGCCGGGAGGCCGACATCGATCGCCTGCTTACCGAAATCGCCGGCGGCGATGACGCCACGGCGATCGAGCTGCATTTTAAAAACCTGATGGACTTCGTGCGTCGCGGCCACGAACGCTGCGATGAGATGGAACAGGCGGCTAAAACCATCGCCAGCCTGAAGGAAGATTATATCGAGCTGCGTGCGCGGCTTGTGCCGCATGGCCGGGCGAAGGACGGAATCAGACGCCAGCTCAAGGATCTCGGCGAGGGCCGCGACCGGCTCGCGGCCGAGATCGACGCCGTACGGCAGACGCCGGAGGGCAATCTTGCGACTCGCGTGCAGGCCTTCGCCGACGACAGGAAGCGGCTCGACGACGGCGTGGCCGACATCGAACTGCAGTTTTCCAGATTGACGGCGCTGCGTCGGGACGTCGAAGGCATCTCTGCCAATTTCGACCGCGCGCTGGGATTGCTGGCGGCGTCGGCTGACGGCGGCAACGGCGCCGGCGACGCCGAGGCCCGCATCGCGGAGCTGTCGCAATTCGTCAAGGTTACGCAAGCCCGGATCGACGAGATCGAAGACAAAATGGCGGCCTTCGGCCAGTTCAAGGTGCGGTTCGGCGACTTGCAAGCAAGACTCGCCCCGCTCGAAGCCGAGGACGGCGGCGTTGCCGGTCTGATTGCCCAGGTCGGCGACATCCGCGACCGCCTCGTCGCCAGGATCAAGCGCATCGAAGCCGACGAGCACGGTGACCTCGCCGAGCGGGTGAATACCTTCATCGAAGCCAAGCAAGAGCTGGAGAAGCGCGTGTCGACCGTCACCGAGCAATTTTCCAAGCTGGCGACGATCCGCAGCGATATTGCCGGGCTGTTCGACAAATTGTCGAGCGCGGCGGAAACCTCGTCGAACTGAATCAGGCGTCGTGCCGCGCCGGCGCGGAACGAAACCGGGTCCCGCTGGTATTGTGCCGGCTTGCGGTCCACGAAAGCTCGGCGCACACTTCCGTGAAATAACGGACATGACGGCCCGGCGACGTCCGGGCCGCGCAGCAGCGGGAGGATCGGCATGACGCGCGCAGGCAGCATCGCCGTAATCGTGGTCGCCGCGGCTTTGACGGCCATGCCGGCGCGCCTGTTTGCCCAAGCGGCGGTCAGCATCGACGACAATTCCATCGGCGGCGTGGTCAGCGGGCCGCACGGTGCGGAAGCCGGCGTCTGGGTGATCGCGGAAACCCACGATTTCCCCACCCGTTACGCCAAAATCGTCGTCACCGACGATCACGGCCGCTATGTCCTGCCCGACCTGCCCAAAGCCAGATATCAAGTCTGGGTTCGCGGCTACGGGCTCATCGATTCCGCCAAGGTCGAGACCGCGCCGGGCCGTCACCTCAACCTGACCGCAGTCGCGGCGCCGAACGCGGCCGCTGCCGCCAAGTATTACCCGGCGATCTATTGGTTCGCGATGCTGAAGATTCCGGATAAGGATCAGTTCGGCGGTAAAAGCGACATTCCCGCCAACGTCACGCAGGCCGATTGGCTGACCACGATCAAGAATCAGGCCTGCGTCGGCTGCCATCAGCTTGGCCAATTGTCGACGCGAACCATCCCCGCGGCGTTCGGCGATGCCAAAAGCGGCGAGGAGGCCTGGATTCGGCGCGTGCAGGCGGGACAGGCGTCGCCGCTCATGGTCAATCCGCTCGCCGGCAAACTCGGCGGCGTGCCGTTCAAATATTTCGGCGACTGGACCGACCGCGTCGCCAAAGGCGAATTGCCCTTTGCCAAGCCGCCGCGCCCGCAGGGCGTCGAGCGCAATATCGTGATCACCGAATGGGACTGGGGCAGCCCGGAAAAATACCTGCACGATCTGATTTCGAGCGACAAACGCAATCCGACCGTCGACGCTTACGGGCCGCTGTACGGCTCGACCGAATATGCCACCGACCGCCTGCCGGTGCTCGACCCGAAGACCAACAAAGTGAGCTATCTCACCCCGCCGGAAGGCGCCGACGTTCCCGAGGCGCTCGGTCCGGGACACGCGGCCATCGCCAAACCGCTGGCGGCTTCGGCGTATTGGGGCATGGAGCAGATTTGGGACAGCAAATTCAACAATCACAACGACATGTTCGACGCCAACGGCCGGCTGTGGCTGACCGGCACCAATCACGCGCCGGGCACGCCGGCGTTCTGCCGCAAGGCCTCGGACAATCCTTACGCCAAGGCGTTCCCGATCGATTCCAACGAGCGCCAATTGGCGATGTACGATCCGCAGACCGGCAAGTTCACTTTCATCGACACCTGCTACGGCACCCACCACCTGCAATTCGGTTTTGACAAGGACGACACTTTGTGGACCAGCGGCGGCGGCCCGGTCGCCGGCTGGCTCGACACCAAAGTGTTCGACCAGACCGGCGACGCGGAAAAGGCGCAAGGCTGGGCGCCGTGGGTGCTCGACACCAACGGCAACGGCAAGCTCGACGATTACACCGAGCCGGGCCAGCCGATGGATCCCGCCAAAGACATGCGCATCGCCGGCTCGGGCACTTACGCCGTGATGCCGAGCCCGGTCGACGGCTCGATCTGGTACACCTGGAACGTATTCGCCGGCAGAAGCGGCATCATCCGCTTCGATCCCAAGACCAAGCTGTCGGAAGTCTATTACGTTGCGGCGCCGGGCTTCGGTCCGCGCGGCGGCGACATCGATGCCAAAGGCGTCGTCTGGGTCTCGCTGGCGAGCGGCCATCTCGGCAGTTTCGATCGCGCCAAATGCAAGGGCCCGCTCAACGGTCCGACCGCGACCGGCGATCACTGCCCGGAAGGCTGGACGTTCTACAAATATCCGGGACCGGGTTTCCAAGGCATCGGCGACAACAGCGCCGAGGCGAGCTACTACACCTGGGTCGATCAGCATAACGCCGTCGGACTGGGCAATGACGTGCCGATCTCGACGGCGGACGAGAACGACGGCTACGCGGCGCTGGTCGACGGCAAGATGGTGATGCTGCGCGTGCCCTATCCGCTCAGCTATTACGCCAAGGGGCTCGACGCGCGGATCGACGACCCGAACGCCGGCTGGAAGGGCCGCGGCTTGTGGGGCTCGGAAGGCGACCGCACGCCCTGGCTCAAGGAAGGCGGCAAAGGCATGACGCCGATGGCCGTGCACATCCAGATCCGGCCCGATCCGCTCGCCTATTAGGCCGCGCCGCTTACGCTGTGCCATAGCCGTCCGGCGCGCTGGCGCGCCGGGCGGCTTTACTTTTGCCGACCCCGATGCCGGTATTGGCGGACATTGCGACAGGAGCCGAACATGGTTCGCGAGCCCATTCTCAACACCGTCGAAATTGCCGAGCTTCGCCCGACCCAGATCACCGTCGGCATGCGCGAAGTGACGGAGAAGCGTAAACGCTGGCGCGAGACCGGCTTCAAGAAGGGCGAAAAATTCCTCGGCCGGCACATGATTCCGGTGGTGCTCGGACCGAAACAGCGCAACTACGTGATCGACCACCATCATCTCGCCCGCGCCTTGCATGACGAGGGCGTCAAGGACGTCGTGGTCACGGTGATTGCGAACTTGAGCAAGCTTGTGCCGGACGCGTTCTGGACCGTCATGGACAATCGGTCCTGGATGCACCCCTACGACGCCGACGGCGAGCGGCGCCGTTACCAGGACATTCCCAAGTCGGTGACCGATCTCGTCGACGATCCGTTCCGCTCGCTCGCCGGCGAATTGCGCCGCGCCGGCGGTTTCGCCAAGGACACCACCCCGTTCGCTGAATTTCTCTGGGCCGATTTTCTGCGCCGCCAAATCAAGCGCAAGCTGGTGCAGCGCGACTTCGACCGCGCCATGGAAAAGGCGATCGGCTTGGCCAAGAGCCGGGACGCCGATTATCTGCCCGGCTGGTGCGGTCCGGCGCCGGAAGAGTGAGCGAAGCGATCCGTCCGGCAGGGTCCCTGCGATCAACGGCGCATGGTGCGGCCGCGGCGATCTGCTATATATCGCGCAATAATAAGGCAGGGACCGGTTGGCGTGCGCGCAAGCGGAAGAGGCGGGATCAATGTCGTTGCCGGCGCGGCGGCAGCGCTCACCGTGGCGCTCGGCGGTTGCAGCGGGCTTGGCGCCAAGAAGGACGTTGCGGTCGATGCCAACGCCTATCCGGCGAACTATCGCGCCGACATGGTCGCGTTTCTGCGGCAGTCGCTGACCGATCGCGCCGAATTTCGCGGCGCCATGGTCAGTCAGCCCGTGCTCAAGTCGGTCGGCGGCAGCGAACCGCGTTATGTCGCCTGCGTGCAGTTCAACCCGCGCAGCAAGATCGACGCCAAGGCCGCAATTTTTTTTCAAACGCGGATGTCGGAATTCATCGACGCCACCCCCGAGCTGTGCGGCGGTGCGACCTACCAGCCGTTCAACGAGCTGGCCGCGGCGATGCCGTGACGGGCGGGATGAAGCAGCATGGATAGCGACGTTGTGATCGTCGGCGCCGGCCCGACCGGGCTGACGCTTGCCGTCGATCTCGGCCGGCGCGGCGTGCGCTGCACCCTGATCGAACAGAAAGAGCGCCCGGCGTTTCTGCCGAAGATGGAGCGCATCAACGCGCGCTCGATGGAAATCTACCGCCGCATGGGGCTGGCGCAGAAGATCCGCGCCGCGGGCCTGCGGCCGGACTGTCCGATGGACGTCTATATCGTGCTCGCGCTCGATAGGCCGCCGCTGCTGCATCTGCGCTATCCCTCGGTCAACGAGGCGCAGGCGCAAACGCGCGCCAGCAACGACGGCACGCTGCCGCTCGAGCCGTATCAGCTCATTTCGCAATACACGCTGGAGCCGTTGTTGAAAGCGGTGGCCGAAACGATCCCCGCGGTCACGGTGCGCTACGGCTGCGAATTCCTCTCGCTGCGCCAGGACGACGGCGGCGTCACCGCGCGCGTGCAAACGGCCGACGGCGTGCGCGAGCTGCGTGCCGCGTATCTGGTCGGCTGCGACGGCGG
>Ga0187784_10003880_pt1 | contig 12103 bp, 10 predicted proteins | sample 1015_SJ02_MP15_2_FD_132964 | JGI IMG/M metagenome (GOLD analysis project Ga0187784, IMG submission 132964) | Tropical peat soil microbial communities from peatlands in Department of Meta, Colombia - 1015_SJ02_MP15_20_MG | ecosystem: Environmental > Terrestrial > Soil > Wetlands > Peat | place... | reverse complement strand
CGCGTGATCGCCATCATGGGCGGCGAACCGCTGCTACGCCGAGACTTCATCCTGAAAGTAGTCGATTACGGCACCAAGAACGGCTTTTTCGTCTACCTGCCGACCAACGGCATCCTGATGAACGAGGACTTCATCGATCGCGTCGGCGACTTGGGCGTGGCCGCCATCAACCTGGCCGTCGATTCGCTCGACGAAAAGCCCGGCTTGGCGAAGAACTTCAAGCGCATCGAGAAGCAGTTCAAATACCTGGTGAAGGCGCAGCGGCAGTACGGCTACATGATCGTGTTCAACACCAACATCTGTCGCAACAACATCGACGACGTCTACGCGCTCACCGAGATCGCCCACGACAACGGCATCTCCACCGATGTGCACATCAACGAGCCGCCCTACCTCGAGCAGCCGCACTTCCAGCATCTGGACAACAACGTAACGTACATCCTGCAGGAAGACTGGCCGAAGGTGGATGCCATCCTCGACTGGCTCATCGAGAAGAATGGGCAGGGCTACATCATGGTCAACTCCAAGGACCACCTTCGCAAGATGAAGGACTTCATGCGCGGCAAGACGTATCCGTGGAACTGCCGCGCCGGGCACAACTCGTGCGTGATCCGCACTGACGGCACGCTCGCCCCATGCTTCCCCATGTATTCGGCGCACACCGACTGGGGCAAGATTTGGGAGCCGAACTTCGACGAGCACCAACTGGACGAAATGAAGAAGGTGTGCAACTCGCACTGTCTCTCCACCTGCCAGTACGTGCTGGGCTATTACTACAACAACTCGAACGTCATGCGTTGGATCATGAAGCAGGGGCTGCACGGCTGGACCGGCCGCGCCACCACCGACGCCTAATTGCAGTTTAGGCCATCCTCTCTGGGAGGAGATTCTTGTTTGGGCAGGGGCGCCCGAGGGTCGATTTTTCTCCCCGGTAGGTTAAAACTTTCCCTATAATCGGGCTCGAGCACAGGCGGGGGTGGCGAATTATGGCCCAGGCTGCAACAAATCCCGCGGCAGAAGGGCCGCGCATCGCAATCTGCACCGATGACCCCCAGGTCCTGCCGGAGGCACGGCAGTATCTGGCCGCGGACTTCGAGACCTATTTCTTGGAGTCCTGGGACCAGTTGGCTTCTCTGCTGGAGCAACAGCCGCTGCATGCTGTCCTGCTGGATATCGATATGATGGGCGAATCCAGCCGGAATGGCGTTCGTGCGCTGCTGGAATTACGTGCCAGCTACCAGGACCTGGTGCTCGTGGCGTTAACGCGCTCGCAGGCGCGCAGTCTCCGGCTCAAGGCTGGCCAGGCCGGCGCGGATGCGTACTTCGTCGCGCCGGTGGATTTTCAGAAGCTGCACAATGCCTTGCAGCAAGCGCTCGAGCAGCGCGCCCAGGAGATCGCCAGTCGGCAGCTGCGCCAAGAGCTGGCTGCCAAGTACTCCTTCGGCGAGCTGGTGGGCGGCAGTGAGCCGATGCAACTCGTGTATCAGGCCATCGCGCGCGTGGCCGACAGCAGCACAACGGTGGTCATCCGGGGCGAAAGCGGCACCGGCAAAGAACTCGTGGCCCGCGCTATCGTGGCCAACGGCCCCCGCGCCGACAAACCATTTATCGGGGTTAATTGTGCAGCCCTGCCTCCCAATCTAATCGAGAGCGAGCTGTTCGGACACGAGAGGGGAGCTTTCACCGACGCCCGCGAGGCCCGGGCTGGGCACATCGAAATGGCGCACACCGGCACGCTCTTCCTGGATGAGATCGCCACTCTGGATCTCTCCCTGCAAAGTAAGTTCTTGCGTGTGCTGGAAGACCGCGCCGTTCAGCGCCTTGGCGGCAGGACCGCCAAGAAGATTGATTTTCGCCTCATCAGCGCCACCAACCAGGACTTGGAAGAAATGGTGCGGACTGGACGTTTTCGCGAAGACCTTTATTACCGCATACAGGTCGTTCCCATTCTTCTCCCGCCACTGCGGGAACGGGATGGGGATATCCCGCTGCTGGTGGACCACTTCTTGCACATTTACTGCACGGCCAACAATCTGCCGCTGAAGCGCGTGGAGCCAGAGGTGCTGGAAGTACTCGAAGAGGATGCCTGGCCGGGCAACGTGCGGGAACTGGAAAACGTGATTCAGCGCCTGGTGCTCATGGTGGACGGGCCCACCATCAAGCTCCGCCACCTGCCCCAGCGCATGCTCTACAGCAGTACCGCGACCCAGGAATCGCTGCTCGTCCCCGAAGAAGGCATTGATTTCGACCGCGAAATGACGCGCATCGAGGCCGCCTACGTCCAGGCGGCGCTGCGCCGCACCGGCGGCCGCAAGACTGCCGCAGCGGCCCTGCTGCAGATTAATGCGCAAAAAATGAAGTACCTGTGCAGGAAACACAACATCAAGAGCGTTTAAAATTTAACCTTTTTGAGGTTAATTTTTTACCATGACGTTTGGTTCACCCGTCCTTTAACTCTAATGCTGCGCACAGGGGAGCCGTAACTCTTTGAATCTGCTGGTCAAGAGGAGGTACATCTCGAAGTCTAGTTTGGCATGCGTCATGCAATAGGGTAATGCGTAAGCGCCGAGGGAAAGCGAAACGCACCCGGCGGCTGAAATCAAAGAATTTTGAGAAAGGAATACGACAATGGTTCAGAAGAAATCACTAATCAGCAACCGGGCGACGGTGAAGAAGGCGATCGTGGCGAGCAAGTCCGGCGCGACTACGGGCGCCTTGAAGCCGAACCCAATGAATGCAGTCGCTGGCCGCCCGACGCCGCTGACACCCAAGCCAACGCCGCTGACACCCAAGCCGACGCCCCTGACACCCAAGCCGACGCCCCTGACACCCAAGCCGACGCCGCTGACACCCAAGCCGACGCCGCTGACACCCAAGCCAGTGTCGCTTGTGCCGCGCCCGAGCTAGCCGAGGAGTTGGGCTTGACGTCGCGAATATCTTGCAAAGAGGCTGGGCGAGTTCCCAGCCTCTTTCGCTTTTTACCAGAGCTTCCGCCGCATGAAGTCATAGATAGCTTGTGCCGCGAAGGTGCCTAGCGCACGCCGCCGCACGAGGATTTTGGCCGTGCCGACCATCCCATCCTGGAGCCTATACTCGCTAGTGGGGATAAGAATTGTCGCGACGTAGTACTGTGGCGCCACCATGCCGGTGTAGGAACCCTTGGCGATAAGACCGGGTGCGATATCGGAGCTCGCCGGAGCGAGAGAAATAACGTTCCCGTGCAGCGGGCTCGCCAAGCCGTCCAATCGCAGGGCCGCAGGCGCGCCCTCTCGCACATCGCGGATGTCCAGACCAGGCACATAAGCTCTCGCGCGCAGGCTCGAGAGATCGGCAATCTCGGCAACCTCTGCACCTGCCGGAAGATAAGACCCCACGCAGTCGCTTACTCGCGGGGTGAGGACCCTACCGCTGATGGGACTGGAGACGGTCAGGTGACTCAGTTCATCCTGGAGAACACGATTGCGTTCGGCAAATTTCTCCCGCTCGCGTGCAGCGGCGCCGTAGCCTACATAACGGAGTTGCGCCTCAGTGGCGCGCGCTGACGCCAGCCGCCAGTCGGAGTTTACCCGGGCGGCTTCGGAAGACAGCGCCAGATTGTTCAAGCGCAACAGTGAGGCACCGGCGTTTACGTACTGGCCTTCTTCGGCAGAGGTGCTGGCCACCGTCCCTGAGACCTGGGTGCGCACCACGGCGCGTTGGACCGGCTCCAGCAAGAAACGAGCCTCCACGCTTTGGCGCCAGATGGGCGCAAACAGCACAACCAGACCTGCCGCCGCGAGGCTGATCCGCCACGGCAAAGTCAAGCGTGCCAACAAGCGATCTTTCTTGTCGAGATAAACCATCTTCATAAATCTCCCCCCCGCGAGGATCCGCGTCTTGAAGACCATCCAAGCCATCAGTGCAGCGGGAATAAAGGCCCACTCCGGACTGTAATGATGGGCGATGTTGTAGACGAGACAGACCGCGAAATAGAGCAGAGTGTACGAATAGAGCCCGGACAAGAGGGTGTAGGGAACATACAGAAACCGGCGACGGTGGGGGACGTAGGGTACTTCGACCGGCAGCCCGAAGAGGTGCCTTCTGACCCAGGTGCTCACGTATGCCGTCGACTTCTCCTTCAGTTCCGATATGCCGGTGACTTCGGTAAACAGGTAGTAGCCGTCCAGCTTGATCAGGGGGTTTAGATTGATGAGCACCGGGAGCACTCCCGAGACCAGCATGATCATGTAGGCAAAGTTGTGCGTGGGACTGCCAGTCGCCGTGGCCCACCAGACGAAGCTGGCGAGGGAACAGATGATCATGGTAGACCAGATTCCGGCTACGGTCGTGGTAGCGCGCTGCCACTTGCCGCCGTAAACCATGGCCTCGGTGGTGTCGCAGAAAAAACACGGCGTGAGGTAGATGAGCAGGAACCCCATCCGGTGCACTTCCCCGCCGGTGTGTTTGCAGCCCAGCCCGTGGGCGCTCTCGTGAATGAAGGCAATAAGCGAAACCAACACCCAGAACTCAACAATCTCCGTGAAGGATTTGGTGGAAAAGTTATAAAGCTCCAGGTTGTCGCGCCCAATCTCACTCCAGTTCGTAATAAAGATATAGGCGGTGAATGCAAACATGAGCAGGTTCAACAGCACGAACCAGCGACTGAAAACAAAATTAAGCCTGGCGTAAAGTTTGGTCAGGTATTGGTCGGGGTCCCAGGCAGGAAACATAACTTCGGAAAGGTCGCCCCATTTCGATTTCCGCTTCACGCGCCCGCGACGTTCCTCTTTCAGTTTTTCGAACAGCGTGATGTTCTTTTCCTGGGGCGAGCGGTGCCAGAAATCGGCTTCCAGGCAGTCCTGCATGGATTCTCGTACAAATTCCTCCGAGATTTGACTCCCGGTTTGCGCAGAATAGAGCTCGGCCACGTCTCCATAGCTTCTCTCCCCATCAAAGAGCTGCAGGAGCTGCCATTGCGGTGGTGTGAAGGTGAAGTAGCGATGGATCTCTGGCACCAGGGCCAGCACCACGGGTTTGCCATCCTCGATTTGCTCCCGCACGATGAGGTCGGACCGCACCCTAGGCGGGTGCTTCGGTTCTTTGGACAGCGCCGGAACCTCGGGCAAGGCGACATTAAGTGCCTCCACGATATTCATTGTGGAGTCTCGATGGGAATGGCCACGCTCATGCCTGGGCGCAGTTGGCCAGGAGCACCCTGCAGCTCGGCCAGCACTTCGATGGTGCCGCTGGAGGGATCAACGACCGGGCTTACTTGGATGACTTTGGCTGTATGTGCGGCTTCCTGTATGTCGGGGGAACTTACGGTCAGCTTCTGGCCAACTTTGATCTGGCCGAGGAATCTTTCCGGAAGCGTGAACTTCACGCGCAGAGGAGCGACAGCGGTCACCCAGAATATACGATCACCGGCCGCCACCCTCTGCCCGGGGCTCACGTAACGGCGCGCTACCAATCCCGGGAAGGGGGCGCGGATGCGCGTCTTCTCATACTCCAAATCAAGCGACCGCTGCGTCTCGCGCGCGTTGGTCAGTAGTTCGCGGACGCGCTGCACATCCCAATGGTCGGACTCAGCCTTGTAACGGGCGTGGTCGAGCTGCTCTTTGGTGATGAGCTGTGCCTCCCACATCTTCTGCGCCCGCTGGTAGTCAACATCCAGGACCTTGGCCTCGGCCTCCCAGTTCTTGAGGTCGGCTTCGATACTGCGCGTCTTGGCGGCGGCTGCCTCACGATCAGCTTGCACCTGGCGATCATCGAGGGCCGCCAACACCTGGCCCTTACTCACTCGCGTGCCTGGTTCGGCCATGATCTTGGACAACACCCCAGCGCGCTCGGCGGCGACGTCGACCTGGTTCTCCACCACCAGCGGACCCGAGGCGATGAACGGAGCCGCACTCGCAGCCGGCTGGGCCGGCGCCGGAGCCGCCGTTGCCGGGGGTGCGCTGGCTTGGGCCGGCTTGGTTTCCTCACAGCCGCCGAGCAACAAAAAGACCGGGAACGCTGTCGTCCAGACGAGGAGCGCTATTTTTTTCATCGCGTTCTCTCTCCCTACCATCCGAACCACGACCACAGTTTGGAATAAAACCACATCGCGAGACCCCGGAAGAAGACGAACCCGGCGGGATGCCATCCCACCGAAACCTTTCCACGGCCCTGCATCCCAGCGCGGATCCAACCGCCGGGATTGGGGACTTCGACCCGCGCGAAAAACACGCGCTCGTCACCCTGCATTTCACTCTTAGGACTCACCACCGCTACCCGACCACGGAACGTGCGAGTGGGAAAACTTTCCAGCTTGACGACCGCAGCGTCGCCTGCGCGCAAGAGCGGGGCCTCATGATGGTCAATGGCAACGTCCACGCTGGCGGTTGAGGAGTCGATGACTTGGGCGAACGTATCGCCTACAGCCAGGTGCCGGCCCACCAAGTTTTCGACGTGAGGAGTGGCAACTACGCCATCAATAGCGGAGCGCAAGTGGGTCTTCGCCAGCCGCTCTTGGGCACGCCGGACCTCAGAGCTCCAGTAATCGGCCTGCACCCGCTGGATCCCGGCTTCAGCGCCATCATTGTGGGCCAGGGCGCGGTCCATTTCGGCCAGCGCAGTCTGGTACTTGGCTTGTGTTCCAGCCAGTGCCCCGCGGTAGTCCCAGTCTTCCAGGTCAGCCAAGACCTCACCCCTCTTCACAGGCTGGCCCTCGCGGACATAGACAGTCTTGACCACACCTTCGATCTCCGGCTGCACCTGAGCAGTGTGGGAAGCGGCGACACTGGCACTACCGCTTACGCGCATGGGCAAGGGGAAAAAGATGAGGAATAGGACTACTGCCATGGCGACGGCAACAATGGCGGTACGACGTCGTTTCTCCATGGCCATGAACTGGCGCTTCTTCTGGAGCACAGGCTCAAGGAAGTCGATGAAAGGAACTTCCTTGTACATTTGCGCGTTGCGCAGCGCGACGGTGGCCTGTCCGGTCAGGACCTTGATCATCTCCAGATGGGCCTCGGAAAGGAAATCCGGCTGGCTGCTTTCGAAGGCCAGAATCCCGACCCGGCCGGTATCGTCCGCCAAGGGCACAGCGTAGAAACCGCGCACGCCGCTTTCCCTGAAGTAGCGCTCGAACTTGGCGCGTGACTCGGGGCGGGTTTCGTCGATCTCCTCCTCGTGCTGCCGAACGTAGATCTCGTCGGGCGAAATAGAGGCCCACTCCAGCAGTTCGCGAAGAGGTTGGATGAGCGGATCCTTCGTGTTGAGCTCTTCCACGCCGGAAACCGCACCCAGACGGATCTTGCCATGCTGTTCTAGAGCAATAGCGGCGCGCTCATAAGGGATCACGGCCTGCGGTCCGTTGACCACAGCCTGCATGACGCGATCCAAGTCAAGGGTGGAAGTGATCTCTTGGCTTACATTCACCAGCGCTTCCAGAATCTGTACCTTACGTTCAGCCAGCAGAAGGCTGGCGTTATGCAGCGCGCTGGAGGCGGTCACGTTGATGGTAGTGAGGAAGAACAAGTCATCTTCGTCGAAGGGTGTGCCGTCGAGCTTGTTGACGCACTCCACCAGGCCGACTTCCGCCTCCTCGTGCATCAGCGGTGCCACCATAAGCGAGAAGATGGAGCCTTCCTCGACGCCCTGGTTCCGTTTTTGCAGGCGCTCGTCGGCGTCGGCGTTGATGATCGTGGCCTCGCCGTTATCGGCGAGATCCGCGGTCAGGCTTTCGCCGGTGTGCTGCACACTTTCCAGCTCAATGGTCGGATCGATTCCGGCACGGCTCACCAGCCGTACCCCATCCCCCTCCACCATCCATAGATTCACCGCCTGCACGTTGAGCAGTTCCTGGTACTTGCTGGTAACCAGAGGTAGCAGATACTCCATCTCCAGGGTGGAATTGAAGGTACGCTCCAGGTCGTAAAGCTGGGTGAGGCGAGTGATGGATTCCAGGCTGGTGTTGCGTTCCGATTCGTACGAGACACCGGCGGTGAGGCCGAGCGCACCCAGCTTGGCCAGTTCCACCAAGGGCGGCAGATCGGACTCATGAATGGCCTTGTCAAAGCTGAGCACTTCGATGGCGCCAACCACACTCTCCCCGGCGATCATGGGCAGTCCTACCAGGGAAACGATCGTCCGCCGCACATTCAAGTGACTATATTGTTCACGCTGCAGGCGCGACCCAGAGAACAACACCGGCTCTTGTTTCTCGCTTAACGTGCCCAGAGTACCGGAACCCAAGGGTATAGCAGGCTCTTCGAAAGCGACGTCACCCGCCGTGGCCCTGGGCGCCCAGAAAGTTTCTTCACCGCCCTCCACGGTGTAGACCACTACCCCGCTGCCGGGGAGCAGCTCCGCCACCTGCTGCGCGATCAGCCGTGCCCGCGGGACCACCTCGCTGGCCGACAGCAGGGCCATGGCCAGCTCAGTGAAGGAGGTCGCAAAGCCCGGCACCTGACTTGCCATTTATCAGAGACTCCTTTAGGCAGAGATTCATTCGCCGTGCGCGAGGGGAAGGCACAGCACTTGCAAAAAACTTCAGCTTCTCTTAATTTGTCCGCGAACTGTAACAAAGCCCCCAGGCCGTGTCAACGCGGCCAAAGGGGGTGGTACGATGGAGTGGCGCCGGTGGGCGGAGGAAGGCTTGGACATCAACGTTCGTAAGCAGTCGCAGGCACAGGTCATCCGGCTGCGGGGGGACCTCAAGATCGGAGAGGCGGTGGACAGCTTTCGGCAGACAATCGAGGAGCTGTTCCAGGCCGGCGATTGCCGCTTGGTGGTCAGCATCGCCGAAGTACCTATGATTGACTCGAGCGGGATTGGCCTGCTGGTCCGCTCCCTCACCACCGCCAAGCAGCGGGGCGGGAGTCTCAAGCTGGTAAATCCTTCCAAGCTCGCCCTGCAGACGCTGAAGATCGTCGGCCTGGTGAACCTGTTCGAGATCTTCAATGACGAAGGAGAAGCGGTCCAGTCGTTCGGCTAGCCGACGGTCGCGCAAGTCCATCCGCTCTGCCCCACGCAACCCCGTCGTGGGTCATCCAGTTATTACCGCCGTCATCTTCGACCTTGATGACACTCTGTATGACTGTTTCGGGCAACGGGTGCAGGCCGCCCATCTCCATGCCGCGGTTGCCCTGGCCGCTGCGGGGTTGCCTGCCTCGGCGGAGGAGATCTTTCGCGTCCGCATGCAGGCCTTCGGTGAGGACCCGCAACTCACGCACATAGACGAACGGGTATGCCAGCATTTCGGAGTGCCGCTGGCGGAGCGCGACAAGCTGGTGCGCGCCGCCCGCCACGCCTTCTTCACCCTGCCGGTAGACAAGCTGACCCTCTTTCCCGGCACCCTGCCCGTGCTGAGCGCCCTGAAGGAACGCGGCGTACGGATCTTCGTGGTTAGTTTTGGCGATCCAGACACGCAGCGCGCCAAAGTGGCCGCGCTTGGTCTCGACCGGGAACCGTCAATCGATCGCGTGTTCTACGCCGATACGGCCCACCTGGTGACTAAAGAAGCGATCTTCCGCTCTATCCTGCGCAACGCTGAAAGCGACGCGAGGCGCGTGCTTGTCGTTGGCGACCGTGCCTCCAGCGAAATCAAAGCCGGAAAGGCGCTGGGCATGCACACTGTCCGTTTGCACGGGGGTGAATTCGCCCGCCTAAAGGCTCAAGGCCCGGAAGAACAGGCGGATTTTGAGATCAGCAAGATCGAAGCGGTGCTGAAACTACCGTTCGAATTTGGCCGCGCCTAAACGCCCGCCAGGCAGGCGTTGTCGGCATAGCCTCAGAACGTCCTTACCTCGCTACCGCCGCGCCCACCAGCGACTGAAAGACCTTGAAGCCGTCGCTTGATCCCAGCAGCGCCTCACTGGCCCTCTCCGGATGCGGCATCAGGCCCAATACATTGCGTCCCGGGTTGCAGATGCCGGCGATGTCATCCAGCGATCCGTTAGGGTTCTCCACATAGCGGAAGACGATGCGGTCTTCGCGCCGCAGCCCCGCCAGGGTCGCCTCGTCACAGAAGTAGTTGCCGTCCATGTGCGCGATTGGGAGAGTGAGCACTTCGCCCTTCTGACATGCGTTGGTGAAGGGCGTGTCCGCGGTCTCGACCCGCACCCGTACCGGTTTCGAGATGAACTTCAGGCCAGCGTTGCGCATCAACGCGCCGGGCAGCAGGCCAGCCTCGCACAGAATCTGGAAACCATTGCAGATGCCCAGCACCAGGCCGCCCCCGGCGGCGAAGCGCGCCACCGACTCCATAACCGGGGAAAACCTGGCGATCGCCCCGGTGCGCAGGTAGTCGCCGTAGGCAAAGCCACCGGGCACGATGACCACGTCGCAGTTTTCGAGATCATGCGACTCATGCCAAAGGAAGGTAGCCGGCTGTCCAAGGACGGATTGGACCGCGTAGTACGCGTCGTGGTCGCAATTGGATCCCGGAAAGACGATCACGCCAAATTTCATGGTTTGCGCCTCAATCCGAGTCTAGCAAAGGATTGAGCCATTGAGTCATTGATTCATTGAGCCATTGAATCATTAAGGCCAAATCAATGGCTCAATGACCCAATGGCTCAATCAGTCTTACTTGTCTCCCGGCGTTCCTGGCGTTTCTGGCGTTTCAGGAGTCTGTGACGGCTCCGGTGCATCACTGCGGCGCTGCTCACGGAAGATCCACTGTTCGTGGTCGCCGGGACCGGTTCGGCGATAGAAGACATTTCTCTCGCCGTGCCGTTGCTGGATGGCCTGCAGTTTCTTCCACTGGTCCACCGAGAGCACACGCCGGATGGCCAGCATCATCATGGTGTTGGTCTTCTCCAGTTTTCCGCGCGCAGCCACGACTGCGTCCACCTGGGAGCTTACCTGTTGCTCGTTGGGCTGGTCAGCCTCCAGCAGCGGTTGCAGCTTGGTTTCCTGCCGCTCCAGATCGGCCCGCAGGTCGATCAGCTTCAGCCGGTAGTCAAGGAAGGTTTGCCCGATCTGTTTGACCTGGTCGTCGGTGAGCTGCAGCTCTTTCACGACCTCCGAATTCTTCCACCACGCCCCGAAAGGCCCGTGGTGAGGACCCATGCCCATGCCGTGGGGGCCTGGATCCATCGGACCCATGCCCATCGGCCCAGGACCTTGCATCAGGACCAGGGGCCCAGACTCTTGCGCCACCGCGGCAACAGTTGCGAGGATTATGAAAACCAAGAGAGTAATGCCAGTACGTTTCATCTAATTCTCCTTTGGGTGCTGAGCTTGATTGGAAGCCATTTCCTCGACCAGGACGGCGGCGGGCGCAAGCGGCATCGGCAGCTCACGCTCAAGCGAAGCGTGAATATCCTGGAGGAGGGCATCATCAGGATCGACCTGGGCAACTGGGCTTGCTGAGATCGCGGGCTTGGCATGCGCCACCTCAGACTTGGGCGCCACGTCCTGCCGGATCAGCCCGAACGCCAGAAGGACCAGAGCGCAGATCGCCGCCGCCACCCAGCCCAACGATGCCGTGCGCGGTGCAAGCCGTTCGCAGATGCGTGCTCGCTGTCGTGCCCAGAAATAAACGGGCAGATCGGACCGTGATGCCACGTCCTGTCGCAGCTTGCCGCCCAACTCCGTCCAGTCGGCGAATTCCGCGGCACAGCTAGGACAGTCCGCGATTCGCTCCTCCGCCGACTTCCCTGACAGAGCATCAGCGATCTCATCCACGTTCAGTCGATGTAGCTGGTCCATATGGATTCCTCATTCGTTTGCGCACGGCGCTCACGGCGCGGAACAGGTGCGCCTTCACCGTGCCCAGTTCCCTGTCCAGCGCTAGGGCTATCTCCTCCAGCGGCATTTCCTCTGCGAAGCGCAGCAGGAAGACTTCGCGCTGACGCTTAGGCAACTCATCCACGATCTCCCACACCCGATCCAACTCTTGGCGCGCCATCAGCAAACGCTCGGGCGAGGCGCCCAGGTCGGCGGCGCTTGCCAGCGCGATCTCGGTCTCTTCCGCTGGGACGGAGAACAGACGCCGCCAGAATCGGGCGCGCCGGCTGCGGCCATGGTCGCGCGCCAGGTTGATGGCGATGCTGATCAGCCAGGTGCTGACGCTCGACTCGCCGCGGAAGCTGGTCCGCTTCTGGTAGGCGCGCACGAAGCAATCCTGGGT
>Ga0187784_10003879_pt1 | contig 12105 bp, 13 predicted proteins | sample 1015_SJ02_MP15_2_FD_132964 | JGI IMG/M metagenome (GOLD analysis project Ga0187784, IMG submission 132964) | Tropical peat soil microbial communities from peatlands in Department of Meta, Colombia - 1015_SJ02_MP15_20_MG | ecosystem: Environmental > Terrestrial > Soil > Wetlands > Peat | place... | reverse complement strand
CATGCTCGTCGTTAAGTGACGGAAAGGCGATGCCATCCCAGCCTTCGCCGGCGGGAAATCCGCCGTCGTCGAAATACCCGCCGGCGCCGGCTTCAGCAAAGCCGATGAGCGGAACGGCGCGCGCGGCAGCACCGCCGCCCGACTGTTCAACCAAACCGACGAAAATATCGAACGGCGTGCCGGTCGCGGTCAGTGCCTTGGCGATTGATTCCGTCGACGGCCAACGGGCGCGGCCGGCCGGCGTGATGCGCTTCGATTTATTGAAGGTTGTCGGATCAAGCCCAGCCCGCCGCGCGAGTCCGGAAGCTGAAAGGCCAGATCGTTCCGCCAGCCGGTCGATCGCCGACCAAACCTGCGCGTGTGTAAGCATGACTATCTACCCCCGCGGCCCGCTACACCGGCCGCCCCGCTCGATGGCGCCTATGATAGGAATAAATTACCTGTATACTCAAGCCCGTATTTGACCCGCGGGCACTTGGCCATGATCGGGAAAGGCGGCCCGAATTTGACCTCTGTGGTGTCTGTCTTCGGTGCGGAGATTCTTGCACGGAAAACAGTGTGCGGCTTGTGCAGGCGCTGCCGCGCCGATATAGGCTCAAAGCGGAATCTCAGGTGGCGCTTGCGTGACCACTATCTACAAAATCTGTGAGCAGGCATCGTGGCGCGCCACCATGGCTTCCGGCGAGTATCGCGGATCGGCGGACGATAAGCGCGACGGTTTCATCCATTTCTCCACGGCCGCGCAGCTGCCGGAGACGGCAGCAACGCATTTCGCCAAGCAAACGAATTTGATGCTGGTCGCGGTCGACGGCGACGCGCTTGGCGTCCAGTTGAAGTGGGAACCCTCTCGCGGCGGCGATCTTTTCCCGCATCTCTATGCGGCGCTACCGCTCTCCGCCGTGCGCTGGTCGCGCCCGTTGCCTGACGAGATTGGCGGCCGCCGCCCATTCCCGGAGCTTGAACCGTGATCGGGCTGCTCGATCGCCTGGCGCGGCGCCTGTTGCATGCGCTCGATCCCGAAGACGCTCATCGGCTTGCGATCAACATGTTGAAATTTGCGCCGTTGCTGCGCGCTGGCACCGACGACAAACGGCTCGCGACGCGGGCATTCGGCCTTAATTTCCCAAATCCGGTCGGCGTCGCCGCCGGCTTCGACAAGCATGGCGAAGTGCCCGATGCGCTGCTGCGCGTCGGCTTTGGCTTCGTTGAAATCGGCACGGTCACGCCGCTGCCGCAACCAGGCAATCCGCGCCCGCGGCTGTTCCGGCTCGATGCCGATTGCGGCGTCATCAATCGGCTCGGTTTTAATTCTGAGGGCGCCGCGGCGGTTCTTGCGCGGCTCGCCGGGCGGACCAACAGCGGCATTGTCGGTCTCAATATTGGGGCCAACAAAGATGCGCCCGATCGTATTCTCGATTACGTCGCACTGATCGAACGCTTTGCACCGGTCGCAAGTTACGTCACAATCAATATTTCCTCGCCCAACACGCCTGGTCTGCGCAACATGCAGCAGGCCGCCGTGCTCGACGACCTCTTGGCGCGCGTGATCGATGCCCGCGAGCGCGTCGTGCAGCGGTCCGGCCCGACGCCGGTGCTGTTAAAGATCGCGCCGGACCTGTCGCTGCCCGATCTCGATGATGCGGTTGGCATCGCGCGTTCGCGGCGGGTCGATGGCATGATCGTCGGCAACACCACAGTCACGCGGCCCGCGACCCTGCAAGATGCCGCAACCGCTAAAGAAGCCGGCGGGCTGTCAGGCCGGCCGCTACTGGCGCTCGCCAACCGGATGCTGGCGGAAACCTATGTGCGGGTGGAGGGCGTTTTTCCCCTAGTCGGCGTCGGCGGGATCGATTCCGGCGAAGCGGCGCTCGCCAAAATTCGCGCCGGGGCAACGCTCATTCAGGTGTATTCCGGTTTGGTCTTCCGCGGTCTTGGGCTGTTGGACGAAATCAAGAATGCGCTCATTGCCGCGGTTGAGCACGATCAGATGGATGACCTTCGGGACTATGTCGGCGCCGACGCTGCCTCCGTCACCGCTGAGCCATGGCCGCGGTAAACGCGCCGCCGAGACGGCTCGCTTCGCAAAGCGCCAATTCGCCGGTTACTTGGGCGCGCGTTTCGCCAGGATGCGCTGCAGCGTGCGGCGGTGCATGTTGAGCCGGCGCGCAGTCTCCGAAACATTGCGGCCGCACAGCTCGTAAATGCGCTGGATGTGCTCCCAGCGCACGCGGTCGGCGGACATCGGATTTTCCGGCGGATCAATTTTTTTGGTATCGACCGCGAGCAACGCGGCGGCTACATCATCGGCGTCGACAGGTTTGGCCAGATAGTCGACGGCGCCGAGTTTGACCGCGGTAACTGCCGTAGCAATGTTGCCGTAGCCGGTCAGGATGATCGCGCGCGCTTCCGGCCGGCGCTTTTTCATCGCCGAAATGACGTCGAGGCCGTTGCCGTCGGCCAGCCGCATGTCGACTACTGCGAAAGCGGGCGCCGCCCTCTCGACCTGCAGAAGGCCGTCGGCGACCGATTCGGCGGTCGATACCGTGAACCCCCGGCCCTCCATGGCGCGCGCGAGCCGCTGCAAAAATGATTTGTCGTCCTCGACGATCAGAAGCGAGCGCTCATTGGGGATGGGAGCGGCCGAAACGTTAGGCATGGCAAATCTCCGTCAAAGGGTACGAGGCCTTTTCGCGTTGCGCGGCGCCGCCCATGACCTTCGCAAGAATCGGGCCTTCGTTAGAATCTGCTTTTCGTACTATTCCAGTATTGCTGCGATCACGCCCGGCCGCAATGGCAAGGCCGGCATTGCCCTGAAGACAATCGGGCTGATCTGAAAGTTAAATTAATCGGCTACGACCTCAGCCTCAAGAGGAGCAGAGGTCGGCGCCGCCAATTGCCGTTCGAAATCGGCGCGGTTCCATATCATCTGGATTGTTGCACCATGCATCGGCGGCGCTTGGTTAATGAGCGAGAGCTTGGCCCCTGATCGCTCCAGCAAGGTCTTGGCGATGAAAAAGCCGAGCCCAAGGCCGAAGACGGCCTCTTCTTCGCCGTCTGGGCCGCGCGCGGGACGCCGCTGGCTCACGTAGGGCTGTCCCAGGCGATCGAGGACCTCGGGGGCGAAGCCGGGGCCATCGTCGCTGATGGCAATTCTGATCTCGTTCTCGTCCCAATGGACGAGGATCTCAACCCGGTTGCGGGCAAAGTCGACAGCGTTTTCAATGAGATTGCCGAGACCATAACGAATCGCCGGGTTCCGCGCGCCGAGCGGTTCGCCGGCACGATCCGGCGGATAGGTGACGCCGATCGAGACGCCAAAGTTGCGATGTGGCGCCACCGCCTCTTCGATCAGTGCCGACAAAGGTAAACGGTCAAATGGCTCGCCGGTCGGCAGTTCCGTGATTTTTGCCAGAATCTCGCGGCAGCGCTGCGCCGCCTCGCGCAAGAGCTTCACGTCGTCGGTGTGCGGCGATTTCGGATCGAGCGTCCGTTCAATCTCGCGGACCACAAGGGTGATGGTCGCAAGCGGCGTGCCGAGTTCGTGGGCCGCTGCCGCCGCCAAGCCGTCAAGCTGGGAAAGATGCTGTTCCCGCGCCAGAACAAGCTCGGTCGCGGCAAGCGCGTCGGACAATTGCCGCGCCTCCTCGGCAACCTGCCACGTATAAACGCCGATATAACCGATCGCGAGCAAGATCGATAACCAGACTCCCACCATGTAAATTTCAGGAAGTTCGAGCCCGTGCGGCGTTTCCCATGGCAGGTCGTAGTGGAAGAATACCAGCACGGTCGCGCACAACATGGCGAAGGTGCCGATGAGCAAGGTCATGCGCGGCGGCAATGCGGTGGCCGAAATCAGCACTGGACCGAGCAGGAGGAATGAGAATGGATTTTCCAAACCGCCGGTGAGATAGAGCAGCGCCGCCAGTTCGGCGATGTCGAAGCCCAGAAGCCACGCTGCGCGGTCAGGATCGAGCCACTGCGTTTTGGGAAAGCCGAGCCGCAGCGCAACGTTCAGCAGGACGGCAACAGCGATCACCGCGAGGCAAGACCAGATCGGAACCACGACATAGTCGAGGCCGAAATGCACCACCAGCAGCGCAGCCAACTGACCGAACACGGCGAGCCAGCGCAGGCGGACCAAGGTATCCAGCCTGACGTTGCGGGACCGATCATAGCTGCGGGGCAGGCCGAACATGCCCTTAATCTATCGTCTGTGGCAGCTTAATCGAGAGGGCCGGATGCCGCTGGCGTCACCCGCGCGAATGAGCGACAGTAAGAGTCTGATGACCACCCGTTCGGGAGCGACTGCAATGGCCTACCAGCTCGATCAGTTCATCGCCGACTGCCGCACGATCCTCAGGCGCAATCCCGGCCCCAACGGCCGCGAGGAAATTCGCCTCAAATTAGAGTCGCTGCTCTCCAACCCCGACTTTATTCGCGAACATTGCAGCGAAGATATGCCACGAGGTCTGCACGTGCTGTATGAGGATGCCGATCTCGGCTTCCAGGTTCTTGCTCATATCAACGACAAGGCGCGGGTGTCGCCGCCGCACGATCATGGCGCCTCGTGGGCGATCTATGGCCAGGCCACGCACTACACCGACATGATCGAATGGGAGCGCGAGGACGATGGCGCCGATTCCAGGCATGCCCAGCTTAAGCCGGTGAAGAAGTACCGGCTGACGCCCGGCCATGCCGGCATCTATCAGGACGGCAAAATTCACTCGATCGATTATCCCGATCACGCTCGCTTCATTCGCGTGACCGGGACAAATCTCGATCGTATCGATCGCGTGCGCTTCGACTTGAAGACCGGCGAAGTGCACCAAATGACGCCCCAGCAAGCGACGTGAGGTCGGTAACCGACAATCCCACAGCGATGAATGCAAATGCATTGGCTGTGCCGTTGTCGCGGCCGGTGAGCGCGCCTGCGCTTCGCGAGATGCTGGTGGACAACAAGGAACTCGCACTCGTTGACGTGCGCGAGGAGCTGATCTTCTCCAAAAATCATCTGTTGCTGGCGCGCTCGATACCGCTGAGCCGATTCGAGCTGAAATTTGCGCGACTCGTGCCGCGGCGCGCGACGCGCATCGTGCTTTGCGATGACAATGACGGCCTCGCGGCGCGTGCAGCCGCGCTCCTTTTGCGCAGCGGTTACAGCGATGTGGCGGTTCTGGCCGGCGGCGTAGCAGCGTGGGCAGCGGCCGGCTTCGAATTGTTCTCCGGGGTCAATGTGCCGAGCAAGGCCTTCGGCGAATTTATCGAGCATACCAGCAATACGCCAGGCATCTCCGCGGGCGAACTGGAGCAGCTCATTCGCGAGGGTGCAGATATTGCGATTCTCGACAGCCGGCCGTTTGACGAATACGTGCGGGTGTCGATCCCGACCGCCGTCAATGTGCCCGGCGCGGAGCTGGTTTTGCGCGCTCGCGAGATTGCGCCGTCGCCGAAGACGACGGTCGTGGTTAATTGCGCCGGGCGCACCCGCAGCATTATCGGCGCGCAGTCGTTGATCAACGCCGGCCTGCCCAACAAGGTCATGGCGCTGCGCAATGGCACGATGGGCTGGAATCTTGCCGGCTTTGCCTGCGAGAGCGGCAAGAACCGGCGCGCGCCCGGAGTTTCCGAAGAGACCCTGGAATGGGCGCGGCAAGCGGCGCAGCGCGTGGCGGACAGTTGCGGCGTTACCGTCATCGATCGCGCCAAGCTTGATGCGCTTCGGGCGGAGACGGAGCGCACCGTCTATCTGTTCGACGTGCGCGATCCCGCCGAATACCTGGCGGGTCATATGCCGGGCGCGATATCGGCGCCTGGCGGTCAACTGGTGCAGGCGACAGATCAGTACGTCGGCACGCTTGGCGCACGCATCGTGTTGGTCGACGACGCCGAAGTGCGCGCGCTGATGACAGGGTCCTGGCTGCGCCAGATGGGCTGGCGCGAAGTCTTCGTGCTGCCCGCGGCTGGAACCGAGATTGGCTGGCCGGCGGTGCCGGTGCTCGACACCGAGACGCCCACCAATGCCGCGCTTGATCTGGCTGAGTTTGGCGAACTGTTCGCTCGCAACGACGCTACGGTCGTCGATCTGTCGCTCAGCCGTGAGTACCTGAGAGAACACATTCCCGGCGCCTGGTTTGCGATCCGCAGCCGGCTTGATCGCGTGTTGCGGAAAATTCCAGTGCGTGGAACGCTCGTGCTCACGTCCGAAGATGGCGTTGTGGCGAGTCTGGCGGTGGCCGAAGCTGAGGCGCTGTCCGGAACGACGGTGCGGTTTCTTACCGGTGGCAATGCCGCCTGGAAGGCCGCAGGTTACGAGCTTTCGGCCGAGCCACTGATGGCCGACGAGGCGGCCGACCAGTGGCGCAAGCCTTACGAGCGTTCCGGCGACGTTACCGCGGCCATGAAAGAATACTTGGCGTGGGAAATCGATCTTCTGCCGCGCATTGAGCGCGACGGCCTGCTGAGCTTTTCCCGCTATCGCGGTTGACGGCGTGAGCCGGTCGCCGTTCAGTCAGGCCTGCCAGGCTGCACTCTCGACGCGGCGTTTGCTCCCACCGGCGCGGGCCTCATCGACAACCTTAAGCAAGGCACGCAGTGCATCCTGCACGCCGTCGCGAGACACGGCGGAGATGACGAGCGGCGTTTTCTTGGCCGCACGTTTAAGCCGCGCCAGCTGCTGTTTGATTTCACCCGCCGTCATGGCGTCGGCTTTGTTCAGCGCCACGATTTCAGGTTTTTCCGCCAGCTCATGGCCATAGGCGACAAGTTCACCGCGCACGGTTTTGTAGGCTTCGCCGGCGTCTCCCGCGGTGCCATCGACGAGATGCAGCAAGACCCGGCAACGTTCGATATGGCCGAGGAAGCGGTCGCCGAGGCCAGTGCCTTCGTGCGCACCTTCGATCAAGCCGGGAATGTCCGCGAGGACGAATTCACGGCCGTCGACGCTGACGACGCCAAGTTGCGGATTGAGCGTGGTGAATGGATAGTCGGCGATTTTCGGCTTGGCGGCGCTGACCGAAGCCAGAAAGGTCGATTTGCCGGCATTCGGGAAGCCGACAATGCCGGCGTCGGCGATCAGCTTGAGCCGCAGCCGGATGGTCTGCTCCTCGCCGGGCTGGCCCGGATTGGCACGCCGCGGCGCGCGATTGGTCGAGGATTTGAAATGCGCATTGCCGAAGCCGCCATTGCCGCCGCGCAGCAGAACTGTCTCTTGGCCGGCTTCGGTAAGATCGGCGATTAGCGTCGCGCCGTCTTCCTCGTAGATCTGCGTCCCGGCCGGCACCTTCAGCACGATATCGGCACCGTCAGCGCCATGACGGTCCTTGCCCATGCCGGCTTGGCCATTCTTGGCGAAGAAATGCTGCTGGTAACGGTAATCGATCAGCGTGTTGAGCCCCGCGACCGCGATCGCGATCACGTCGCCGCCCTTACCGCCGTCGCCGCCGTTGGGGCCGCCAAACTCGATGAATTTCTCGCGGCGGAACGACACACAGCCGTTCCCGCCGCCCCCGGAGCGGATATAGACCTTAGCTTCGTCGAGAAATTTCATCGCCTTTCCGTAGGGCCGAACAGGGTGACAGACAACCGCAAAATGCTGCAACGAGTGCCAGCCATCGCCTGATATAGTGATAAAAATGGTTCGCTGAAGCGAGAAATCTCGAGCAGGTAAGTTCAAGGTGCGGTTGTTTAGCATTGTATCGCTGGTCGGCAGTGCCACCGCGCTCGGTGGGGCCCTTTGTCTTGCCGCGGCGCTGAACGCTCTGGCTCAGGACCATCCGGTCGGCCCACGCGCCCCGATGTCGCGCAATAGCGAGCTTGCCCGGCTGGAGCAGCGGCAGCCCGCGCTACTGCAATCCGAGGCTACGGTGCTGGCACCGCACCGCAAAGGCGAAACCGACATCTACGCCATCGGCATGGCCGGCTGGGCTACGCTTGATGTTTTTGCCAAGGAGGTCGATGGCGGCCTGACGGCCATCGGCCGGGTCTTGCCGATCAAGAATCGTGTCATCCGCCTCATCAATCATCCAGCCACGGCCGTCTACGTGCCGCTGGCGACGCTGCGCAATTTTCAGGCCGCCGTACATGACGTCGGCAAGGTGATGGACAAGGAGAACGACGTGCTGGTTCTCTTCATGACGTCACATGGCGACCGCAAGGGCGTCGCGCTGCAGCTGCCCAATCAGATCGTCAATCTGACTCCGCAAGACGTCGCCGCGGCATTCAAGCGAGAAGGTATCAAGAACCGGGTGGTGATCGTGTCGGCATGCTTTTCCGGGATCTTCGTGCCGCCGCTGCGGAATGACAATACCATCGTGCTGACCGCCGCGGACGCTGTGCACACCTCGTTCGGCTGCGCGCCGGAACGGGACTGGACATATTTCGGCGATGCGTTCTTCCGGCAGGCCTTGCAGCCCGGAACGGATTTCCAAAGCGCCTTTCAGCATGCGCGCATTTTGATTCAAGGCTGGGAGCTGATGGATCGCGCCACGCCGTCAAATCCGAAGGGCTTTTTCGGCCCGGGTTTGGTCGCCAAGCTGGTGCCGTTCTTTCGGTCGGCGCAGGCGGCCGGCCAATAGAGGGGCTCGCCTATTGTGTGCTTGCGAGAAACTTGTCGCGGGTCAAGAGCGTATCGATATGGGGAAATTCCGCGCCCCGCGGATTGCTGAACTGCAAGGATTCGCCAACGCGAACGAAGCCGAGCTTTTCCTGGACGCGTAATGAGACCGCATTGTCGGCGAACGCTCCCGAGCGGATCTGGTCGCCGACGCCCGACGCGAACAATGCCTCGACAAAGGCGCGTGCGGCTTCGGTCATGTAGCCGCGCCCCCAAAACGGCTCTGCGAGCCAATAACCCAATATCGGAATCGCGCCGGGCCGCTGCCGCGAGCGCGGCGTGCACTCGATGCCGCCGATCAGGGCGTTCGCAAATTGGATGATGTGTAGCGCCTCGGTGGGCTCCGAACGAAACGTAATTCGCCTTGCAACAGACGTACGGGTGTCTTCAATCGTATAGGGCCAGGGAGGGGCTGCCAGCCGCTTCACAACCTCCCAATTGTTGAAGGCCACGAAAATGCCCTCAGCGTCGCCGGCCCGCAACGGACGTAACAGCAGCCGCTGGGTGCGAATCTCGGCCACTTACGCCACGCGCTTCACCACGCCCCAGGATTTCAGCGAGGCCCAGAGACCGCGATCGAGGCGGAACCGGTCGGCCGGGGCTGCCGAATTGATGGCGCGCACGCGTGTGAGCCGCACACCGGTCCATTGGAAACCGCACTTTTCGAGCACCCTGCGCGATGCGGGATTACTGACGCGTGCTCCGGCGGCCAGTGCCTTGCACTGCAAATCGTCGAACGCATGGTCGATCAGCGCCCGCACTGCCTCGGTGGCATAGCCGCAGCCCCAATAGGGCACGCCGAGCCAATAGCCGATCTCTGGTCCGTCATCGCGCTGATCGACGCCGCAAGCGCCGATGAGCGATCCTTCGAGCACGATGACGAATGCCGCTCCGCCGTCGCGCCGGTTTGCCGAGCCAATGAATTGCTCGGCATCGTCTAGGCCGTAAGGGTGCGGAATGCGGGAGGTGTTGGCCGCGATGCGCTTGTCATTGGCGAGGCCAGCGATGGCGGAGGCGTCGTCGTGATGCGGTGCGCGCAAAACAAGCCGCTCGGTGGCGAGCACGGGACCGCCGAAATCCCGCCGAACGTCGTTAAGGGCTTGCTCCGAGAGAGTCATCGGAAGGGCTCCTGCCAAAAAAACCGAAAGGGGAGCCGGCATCCCGGTCTCCCCTTAATCGGAGCCCATTCGGGCCCGCCGGTTCGACTGGATGCCGGCGGACCTCATATGATCCACCGCGTTACTGGGCCGCAGCCTCCGTCATCGGAAGTACCGAGACGAATACGCGGCCCTTGGTCTTGGTGCGGAACTCGATTTTGCCGTCGATAAGGGCGAACAGCGTATGGTCGCGGCCAATGCCGACGTTGCGGCCGGGATGCCACTTGGTGCCGCGCTGGCGCGCGATAATGTTGCCGGCGGTCACGGCCTCGCCGCCGAAAATCTTGATCCCAAGGCGCTGGCCAGCCGAATCGCGGCCATTTCGCGAGGATCCGCCTGCTTTCTTGTGAGCCATTTGCTCTGCTCCAAAACTTGACTGCTACTTATACCGGATTCGTGACGAAAGCATCACCGGAACCAGTCATTTCTTTGCTGCGGCGTATCAGTCGGCCGCCGGCGCCTCTTCCTTCGATTTTGCGGTTTTGCTCGGCTTTTTGCCGTCGGTCAAAATCTCTGTGATGCGCAGCGTCGTGAATTCCTGCCGAAAACCGCGCTTGCGGCGCGAATTTTTCCGCCGGCGCTTTTTGAACGCAATGATCTTGGGACCGCGCCCCTGCCCGATCACTTCGGCTGCCACGGTTGCGCCTGCTACGGTGGGGGTGCCCAACGTTACGGCGTCGCCGCCGACCACCAGAACTTCGCCGAACTCGACGATTTCGCCTGGTTCGCCCTTGATCTTATCGACCTTGAGCACTTCTTCGGCGGCAACGCGATATTGTTTACCGCCTGTTTTGAAGACCGCGAACATCTTTTTCTCCGTGTTCGAACCCGGTGCGCGGATATTGTCCGGACCGGCTTTTTCCAGTCGATGGGATGGATGGCTATCGGCGTCTAGGGTCGGCGTTTCGGCCGCGCCCACGCTGGGCCGGAGCGGCGTCGTTATGACCGTCCGGTAAGTCACTGTCAAGAAACGCAAAGCGGGCCGGCGACGTGTGGCGCAATAAAACCGTGCCGGTTAGTGTTACCAGCATTGCGGCGACGTGCCGCCGCAGGCTTGCCGCTATTGTCTTGGCAGTTCTCGCAGATTCCGCGAATTTGTGCGGCGAGAGAACGGCCAAGGTCGGTGCCGGCATGCCAGGGGCGGGTGGGACGGAGAAAACCGCAATGAGAACAATGTCCCGCCGCGCGATTCTCAGAGGCACGCTGCCAGCGCTATCGTCCTTGACGGTCCGCGCCGCGCGCGCCGAGGAACCCGGCGAATACCCCACCCATCAGGTGACGTTTGTCGTCCCCTATGCATCGGGCGGAGGCACCGATACGCTGGCACACCTGCTAGCCGGGATGCTGCAGCAGCAATTCGGCAAACCGTTCAATGTCCTGAACCGGCCCGGCGAAGGCACGGTGATCGCAACCAACTTCGTCGCCAAATCGCCGCCCGACGGTTACACGATCATGATGGCGGTCTCGACGCTGGCGATCGACGCCACCCTGTACCGAAAGCTGCCTTACGATCCGGCCAAGGACCTCGTTTTGCTCGCGCTGATCGCCTCGGTGCCATTTGTGCTCGTCGTCAGCGCGTCGCTGCCGGTTTACACCGTCGACGATCTCATCAAGCTCTCGAAGCAGCGGCCGTTGAGCTATGGCTCCGGCGGGATCGGCGCGTTTCATCATTTGGCCGGCGCCCTCTTTGCCAAGATGACCGGCATCAACATGACCCACGTGCCCTATCGCGGCACCGTTCCGGCGCTGAACGATCTGGTCGGCGGGTACATCCAGCTCATGTTTACCGATTACGGTCCGGCAGAGGAGCTGCTCAATGCTGGTAAGCTTCGCCCCTTGGCGGTGACGACAACCAAGCGCCTGGCGACGCTGCCTGACGTCCCGCCGCTCGCCGACGTCGGAGTGCCTGGTTACGACATCGCTGCATGGCAAGGGGTAGTCGCGCCGGCCAAGACGCCCGACGTCATCGTCGCGAAGCTTAACACGCAGCTCAACGCCGCCGTGACGTTGCCGGACGTGAGCGTGCGCATGAGCGACCTCGGCATGATCCCCGTCGGCAAAGGTAGTCCGGACGAGCTTGCGTCATTCCTCAAGGCTGATTTCGTTCGCTGGGCAAAGATCGTCGACACTGCCGGCCTTGCCAAATCGCAATGACAACGGGGTCTTTCGTGTCATCAGCGACGCCGAACGAGGCCGACCGCCAGCTGCCCGTACGCGACGAGGTTTTTCTCGATCATGTGGCCCATTTCGTGATGGACGCCGACGCGGCGCAGCACGCGCTGGTTCGCTGCGGCTTTGCGCCAACGCCGATCTCTATTCAGGTCAATCCCGATCCTG
>Ga0187784_10003878_pt1 | contig 12107 bp, 8 predicted proteins | sample 1015_SJ02_MP15_2_FD_132964 | JGI IMG/M metagenome (GOLD analysis project Ga0187784, IMG submission 132964) | Tropical peat soil microbial communities from peatlands in Department of Meta, Colombia - 1015_SJ02_MP15_20_MG | ecosystem: Environmental > Terrestrial > Soil > Wetlands > Peat | place... | reverse complement strand
TGATCAAACGATCAGGGCAGGAAGTCACGATGGGCGCGGAAGCGAACCATCCAGGCGCTTCCATTCGACTCGGTCGTGTTGGACGAACCGAGAGAATACTGACCGATACCGGTCAGACCGCCCGGCAACGTCGCGCTCTTGATGTCCTGATAGAGCACGTCGACGCCGATGTAGAAGGTCTTGGTCACGTCCCACTGGGTACGGGTACCGACGAACCAGGTGGACCAGTTGTTGTTGCAGCCCGCTGCGGCGATTGCCAGCGCACCGACACCCGAGCTTCCGGTCGTACCAGAACCAGCGCACAGCATCGCGTTAGCCTGCGAATTATACTGCACTTGGTCCCAGCCGCCGTAGACGGAGGTGTGGAAGCCCGGAACCCAGAAGTGCTCGTAGGCTGCGTTGAAGCCGTAGGCGGTGGTCAGCTGGATGCCCGTGATCGAGCCGGCCGAATTGCCGCCATACACTCCATCACTCACCACGCCAAAAGCTGTGGCGGCACCATCGGTCTGGCCGTAGTTGCCGTTAGGCGTGAAGAAGATGTAGCGCAGCGCGCCTTGCGTATAGTTGAACTGGGTCTGGAAGTAGTCGCCCTGGCCGAAGAACGGCGTGTTGAGCTTCAGACCGGCACCGATTGCCCAGCCCCAAGCATCGCTTGGATGTCCGAGCCCGCTGGTGACCGTCGGGCCGCCAGTCGTGGTGCCCACCGCGCTATAATACGATGCGTTGACTTCGTGCAACGCACCCATCACCTGGGCGCCGCCCCACGCCTGATCGGCGCGGATATTGCCGACAATGTCGCCGACCTGCTGGCCGCCGTAGGCGCCGGCCCCCGGGAACAGCGATGCGCCGCCCGTGACATACGGGCTGGCAAGCCCGCTCGACGTTGCGCTCAACGTGTCGAGGAAGGAGCCCGGGGTAAGGACACCATTCGCTCCAACCGCTGTGGTAGAGCCGCTGATGGTCCCGACCTGGTTGATGATCTGCGTTGTGCGGCGCTCTTCTAAAGCCAACGTCGCCGACAGGCCATTGCCGAGCTGCGCGGTGTAGCCGATCGTCAACCAGCCTGGATCGCCGGTATCCGACGCCGGGAAGTTGCCGTAATACGAGGTCGCCGGCACGCTATAGAAGTCGTAGAACGACTGCGCGATACCAGCCGTCAGACCGCCCCACTGAATGAAGGCGCGGTTGGCGCTGAACTGGTTGCCAGCGGTGTCGAAGCCGACCGTGTTCGTGTTGATGCCGACCGCCAAATAGGCGCGCGCCGTGCCGTATTCAGTCTGGTTGCGCACGTCAGCAGTGATATAGCCGCGGGCCCGGAACGCCAGGTTGGACGTCGAACGCTGCTGCACGTCGCCGTTTTCCGTGGTCGTAAAGGTGCCGTTCGAATGGTAGCTCGCCTCGAAACGCACCCAGCCGCCGACCTTCAGACAAAGGTCAGTGCCCGGCATGTAGTAGAACCCTGCCCCATAGAGACTGCAGACCTTCACGTATTCGACCGGCTTGGCCTTGACGGGAAGATCAGCTGCCTGCCCCGATGTGACCGCAACCAATCCGGCTGCGGACCCGAGGAGGAGGCTTTTGACCATCTTCATTTTGAACCTCCGTTAGTTTGCCTTGGGAGGGTTCCGTCTCCGCCGGGTGCTCTCACCCTGGAAGGTCCCCTTTCAGTCCCCCGCCACCCGTGCTTCCCTTGCCAAGAACACCAGATGGGTCGACGTGGGGTCTCCCCCCTGTCGCATCGTCACATTAGCCATTGAGTTCCAACACGCAATTAAGAACCGACCGAGTCACAGCGCCTCCGGTCGGTTTTCGGAAAGGTGTTGCGTAAAAAACACGCAAACTCTGCCACATTGGCGGGCGTCCCTTCGGCGACGGGCTGGCTCGGAGAGCGGCAGCATTTCTCCGCAATCACAGCGGCTTGCAGGCGCTGCACCGGCGTCGCCGCCAACTGCGGTCGAATTTTTCGGCGATGCCCGCTGCCCGCGCAAACGCATTCGACATTGGCTCGCAGCGCATCGAAGTGACGTCGCGGAATTGGCGACTAGCGGGAGATCACAGCGGAAAATCCGCACGCAGCCGTCGCGATCAGTGCGTCACCGCGCGCTCTCGGGTAGCCACGAGATCAAGCGCGCTAGATTCCCTGGGCACCGCCAGGGGCGGTGGTGACGCTGACCTGAAAATGCTCGATCTGTTTGCGTCCGCCGGCGCTGCTTATTTCAAGCTGAAACTCGTCGGCGCCGGTGAAGTCAGTCGCGGCGCGGTAGAAGGCCACGAAAGCGGGCACGTCCGTTGCGAGACACTGTTTGATGTTGGTCGCCTTCAGCATCCCGCGCTTGACCGTCACGGTGCCGTGCTGAGGTGCGGTCGCGAGCCGAATCGCCGGCAGCGGTCCCGATGTGCAGTCGGGCCTGATATTGGTGTAGATGCCGACGCGCACGTCGCGGCCCGGTTGAGCCTTCACATCGCGCTGCACCAGCTCCTGCGCATGCGCCGTCAACGCGCACCAGCACAGCAAGGACGCTGCGAAGAGGGCAGTTCGGATCATGGGAATCATCATCGGTCCGCTGCTGCAGATAGTGTGTGCGAATATCGGCCCTGGACAATATCTTCACCGCGGTCGACGTGAAGCCGACGCAAGCGTTGTGCCGTCATGTCATCCACCAGCCGTGTTTGATGTGATCGGGGCCGACGGTTGAGAGCCAGATAATCCTGCCCGCCACGACAAAAGCCCGGCCGAGAGCGGATGGCGGAGAGGAAGGGATTCGAACCCTTGATACGGCTTTAGACCGTATAACGGTTTAGCAAACCGCCGCCTTCAGCCACTCGGCCACCTCTCCTCGTAACGACGCACCCTTTTATTACCGCGATCGACTCCGCGCCAGCGCATATAGGAAGACATCCTGGCCGCGGCAGCACGGGCCCTGGAAGTCAGAATTCTCTTCCATCGATAATGGCTTAGTGACGACCGACCGGCGCGCCATTCGGGGCGACGCGAAGGCTCACTATAGCCAACAGCACCCGGCATGCGACAGCGCAATTTCGCAAGGCTCCCCGGATTCGCGCTTTTTATTCATGGCCGCACGAGCGAGGTTGCGGATTAAACAGCAAAACCTTGATTTAAGTATCGAAATAGGTGAAATCGTCGCGTAAATAACGCATAAATCCAAGCGACTGGCATTAGGCGACGGGTCTTCAGGCAGCGGATCAGGCGGCAGGTCATGAACCCGAGAATCGACCAGCCAAAAGCGATGACGCTGACCTTCCGCTGTCCGCCCGAACTCGAAGGCGTCCTGCAGCCGCCCTTTCCGGCGCTGCTTGGCCTGCCGGAGTGGTTCAAGACAATGCCGTCGAAGACCTACAATCCAAGCGTCGGCGAGGACACCCTGACCGTCAAGAAATGTCCATCCTTCATCGATGCAATGACCTATGGGTTTCTGATTCCCTCGGCGGTCGATCTCGAAATACGCGACGGCGAATTCAGTTGGGACTTTGATACGCCGGCGGGATTGATCAGCGAGTTCACGCCGTCGCCGATCGATTTTCACGACCCGAGCCAGATACCCAACACGCCGCTGTTCGATTCGGACAGCTTCATCATCAAGTTCAACTGTTTCTGGACGATCGAAGCGCCGCCCGGCTATTCGCTTCTGTTCACCCATCCGGCCAATCGCACCGACCTGCCGTTCACGACACTCACCGGCCTGATCGACTGCGACAGGTTTCACGACAGCCCGTTGAACTTTCCCGCGCGCTGGCATGACGCGAACTTCAATGGCGTGCTGCCCAAGGGCACGCCGATCGCGCAATGCATACCGGTCAAGCGCGAGGTCTGGTCCGGGCGCGTCGAAACGCTGTCCGCGGCGGCGAAGACGCGGCTGATTGCGACAGTCAAGGCGCTCCGCCGCGAGCCCGGGGTCTATCGGCGGCAATTTCGCGCGCCGAAGCGCTAGGCGGCGCGGGACGGCAATGGGCAACACAGGCGCGATGGCAAACACGGCGGCACCCTCGATCTCTTCCGCCCGCGGCGGCGCAACCGCCGACGGCGCCCTGCAACGCGCGCTTCTCGCCTTAAACGGCAGACGCGCGCACGAAGCCGAGGCAATCGCCAGAGAAATTCTCGGAGCCGTGCCGGATCACGGCCCGGCCTTGCGCATCTATGGCTACGCCTTGCTGATGCAGGGGCGCCCGCAGGAGGTGGTCGCACGGCTCGAGGGCGCCGTGCGCGGCCGTCACGATCCGGAGCTTGAGACGCAGCTTGCGATCGCGCTCCGCCAGCTTGGACAGCAGCACGATGCGCTGTCTCATCTCAAACGCGCGACCAAGCGACGGCCGCCATTCGCCGCGGCATTTCACGAGCTTGGCGTTTTGCTGGTGGCGATGGAGCGATATGATGAAGCGATCGAAGTGCTGCGCCGGGGCCTCGACGCAGCGCCGATGATGCCCGAACTGTCGATCACGCTCGGCACGGTATTCTTGCAGCGCAGGGATTTTGCCGAAGCCCAGCGGGCATTTGCGCGGGCGCTTTCGATTGCGCCGGAGTTTCCCGATGCGTTGTATGGCATCGCCATGGCGTATCTGCAGGGCGCAGACCATCGCGCGGCGGCCGAGTATTTTCGGCGATGTCTGAGAATGATGCCGGAAGACACGAGCGTGCGGCTCAAGCTCGGACAGTGCCTCCTCGAATTGCGCGAGCGCGACGCCGCTTACGAATGCTTTCGCGCTGCCGCGCGCGGCGATCAGAAGCGCTATGGCATTGCACTCGCCGCGCTGGTCAAGTCGGGACGCGGCCGGTTCTGGCTCAAGCCAAGCGCGGCTGCACAATTTCTGCGCGGCACCGGCCAATGAGGCGATCGGCCTTCCGGCGGAATTGGGCCGTTGACCGGCCCGAACCGCTTCGCTAGCCAAATCGCCGATATGAAGCGGAAACGAGAACGCAGCGCCGGACCGGCGCCGGCGCTGGCTCAGATGTTGAGTACGGCAGTCGCTCGCCATAGCGCTGGAGCTTTCGGCGACGCCGAGCGTCACTACCGCGAAATCCTCGCCCGCTTCCCGAACCACGCCGAGACGCATGGACGCCTCGGCGCCGCTCTGATGGCGCAGGGAAAGGTCAGGGAGGCCATTAGCAGTTTCGAGCGGGCGCTGCTGCTCGAGCCTTCATTGTTCGAGGCATGCGCGAATCTGGCGCAGGCCTATTCGCTGGAGGGCGAGGCTGAACGCGCCGCCAATGCGGCGCTGCGTGCCGTCGAACTCCGCGACAATCCGCAGAGCCGGACCTTGTTTGTTCAGTGCGTGAGGGGCGCGCCGGTAACGGCGGACCCTGGCGGTCTGCGCAAAATGATGCTGCGCGCGCTGTCGGAAGGTTGGGCGCCGCCGCGCGAACTTACCCGCGTCTGCATCGCGCTGGTCAAGAGCAATGGCGCGATCCGTGACGCGCTCGCGCACACCGGCGCAACATGGCCGGCACGTCCGGCTCCAGATGATTTTTGGCGTTCGCCGGAGCTGCGGACATTGGCGGAGGACGATCTCCTGTGCCGTCTTCTTCAATCCGATCCGATCCCCGATATCGGCCTCGAAGGCGCGCTCGCCAATGCCCGCGCCGCGATGCTGACAGCCGCGACCGCGAATGCACACGAGATCGACGACGGGCTGCTACGGTTCTTCAGCGCCGTCGCGCAGCAATGCTTCGTCAACGAATATGTCTATGCCGTGCCGGACGCCGAAGCCGCACAAGCCGATAAGCTGAAAACGGCGCTGCGTGCCGCGATCGGCGCCGGCGCCGAAATACCTGTGCTGTGGCCGATTGCGGTCGCCGCCTATGTCCCGCTGAATGCCGTTCCCGGCGCGGAATTGCTGTGCGACCGGCGCTGGCCGGCCTGTGTCGATACGCTGCTCGCCCAGCAGATCCGCGAGCCGGCCGAGGAGCGGCGGATCGCGGCCGGCATACCGGCGCTGACGGCGATCGACGATCCGGTGTCGCTTGCGGTGCGCGAGCAGTACGAGGAAAGTCCGTATCCGCGATGGGTCAAGGCCGATGCGGCCACCCCGCCGGCTGACGCCCGCAGCCCGGGCCAGCCGATGCCCGATGTGCTGATCGCGGGCTGCGGCACCGGCCTCTCGACCGTCGAGTTTGCGCGACGGATGCCGAACGCGCGTGTGCTCGCCATCGATCTCAGTCTTGCGAGTCTCGGCTACGCCAAGCGGATGGCGCAACACTTCGGCGTCGCCAATGTCACGTTCGGCCAGGCCGACATCCTCAATCTGGGGGCGCTCGGACGAAATTTCGACTTCATCGATGCGTCCGGCGTGCTGCACCATCTGGCCGACCCGTGGCGGGGATGGCGCGTCCTCGTAGCGCTGTTGCGCCCAGGCGCAATGATGCAGGTCGGCCTTTACAGCGCGACCGCACGGCAGAATGTCGTCGCCGCCCGCGCCTTTGTCGCCGCGCGCGGCTACCGCCCCGTCGCCGAAGACATCCGGCGCTGCCGCGAGGACATCGCGGCCTCCAGCGAGCCTCTCCTACATTCGGTAATGCAGTGGGACGATTTCTACACCACCAGCGAATGCCGCGACCTGCTCTTCCATGCCAACGAGCATCGGGTCAGCATTGGCGAGATCAAGACTTTCATCGCAGCAAACCGCCTGCAATTCGCGGGCTTCAGCATCGACGGCCCGACGGCGCGCCGTTTTGCCGCCCGATTTCCGGCACGCACCGCCGGTATCGATCTCGATTGCTGGCTGGCGTTCGAAGCCGACGCGCCCGACACCTTCGCCGGCATGTATCGGTTCATGGTGCGGCGGATTTGAAGTTCCGCCGCCGTGTTTAGGCCGCGATCGCGGGCGCCGGTGTCGTTGCGCCATTGCCGCGCAGCCAGTCGCGGGCCGCGCGCTGCGCTGTCGCGATCTCGGCATCCGAGAGCTGGCTTGCGATTTCGAGCCGCAGCCTGATCGCTTCCGCATTGCCCTTCGCCGCCGCGAGGTTGAACCATTTATGCGCGGCGACGAGATCGACCGGCACCTCGGCGCCGACCGCATACATCATTCCAAGTTCAAACAGGATATCGCCGGCGGCCGGCCCTTCGCCGAGCGTTGCCGCACTGCTGTCGAGAATCTCATAACGCGCCATAACCCACTCCCCTGTCCGCGTCCGTTGCTATTGTTCGCATCCCCGTTTCACCGAGCCTCTCCAGTCGAGCTGCCTCGGCATTTTCGTCAGGCGCAAATCCGGTCTGGAAGTTTGGTTTCCCAATTCGGAAAAATGCACCGGCCGTAACGCCGATAATCCTCGGAAGATTTGAATGGTGGTTTAAGCAATGCGATGAATCGAATCTGAACCGGGCTGTGCCGTCTTGCGCCAATTCGACAAGACGTCGTTAAGCCTGAACGGGCTTGCCACCTTGCGGTTGGCTCAACTAGGCAATCGCGGCGAGCCTGATTATGCTCGCGCGGCAACAGGCTGGGAGGGCATCGAATGGGAACCATTGCGCGTCGCGCTGCAATCATGCTGGCAGGTTCGGTCGCCGCCCTGACATTGATCGGATCGATGCCGGTTCCACCGGCATTTGCCGCCGATCCGTTAGGCGCCTGGCTCACCGAGGACAGCGAAAGCCAGGTGCGCATCAGCAACTGCGGCGGCGCGCTGTGCGGAGCGCTGATCTGGCTCAAGGAACCGAACGACCCGGCGACCGGCCGGCCGAAGACCGACAAACACAATGTCGATGACAGCAAACAGGCCCGGCCGCTCCTCGGCATCCCGATCGTGCTTGGCATGAAGCCGAATGGCTCGCCCGACCAATGGTCCGGAAGCGTTTACAATGCCGAAGACGGCAAGACCTATAACGGCTCGTTCACCCTGACCGGAGCCAACACCGCCGAACTCAAGGGCTGCGTGCTCGGCGGACTGATCTGCAAGGGGCAGACCTGGACGCGGGTAAAATAGCCGGGACAGCGCTATTCCATTCGTCTGGTACGATCTCCTTCCACCCCCGGAGCCGAGTTCGAGGGCGGCGTTCCGGGATCATGCTCGAGGGTTCGCTCCGACCGCAAAATGTTCCGGCGCTTCACCGCGCTGATAGTGCTGCCACATTTGCGTGTAAGCCGCCTCGATATGTCGCGCAAAGCGCTTGGTGTCGAATAACGGGAAGCTCTCGCGATTGCGCGCGAGAGCATCGTTGAGAACCGCGCGGAACCGCGGCTCCAACGCGATTTTTGCCGCCAATGCCTCGTACTCGGTCAATGACGCGGTGACCAGTTCCGGAAGTCCGACGGCATGGAGCATGCTTGCCGCCATCCTGCCGACGAAAGTCTCGCCCAGCACGGTCAGGACCGGAACGCCGGACCACAGTGCCGCCGCGGCCGTCGCACCGGCATTGTACGGCAGCGTGTCGAGAAACAGCCCCGCGAGCCGCTGCCGCGCCAAATGGCCGGCAAAATCGATACGCGGGGCAAAAATCAACCGCTCGGGGTCGATTCCGCAGCGCTGCGCCTGTTGCTTGAGATTGCCGACCATCTCCGTGTTCGATTGCAGAAGCCACAGCACGCTGCCGTCGACGGCGCGAAGAAGGCGCATCCACGCCTCGAACACCGGCAGTCTGAGCTTGTAACTGTTGTTGAACGAACAGAACACGAAGCCGTCCTCAGGCAATCCCGCCTCCGCGCGCGTCGGCGCGCGCTCCGCGATCGCCAAACGGTCGTCGTTGACGAGAAAGCAATCGGGAAGGCAGACGATTTTTTCGCTGTAATGGATTTCCTGATCGTGCGGCACGACGATCTCGTCCGCGATCAGGTAATCCATGAAGCCGGCTCCGGTGGTGCCGAGAAAACCGAGATAGCTGACCTGAACCGGCGCCGGGCGCCGCGCGAAAATCCCGACCCTGGCGTCGAGCGTGTGGCCCATGAGATCGACGGCGAGATCGATTTCGAGCCTTCGGACAAGTTCCGCCACTGTCTGATCGCTGTCGTGCCGGACGTCGATGAAGCGCTCGAAAGCGGCCGCGATCCGTTCGCGCATCGGCGAATTCGCGCTCGGCCCGAAGGATATGCCCGTCACTTCAAAGCGCGATCTGTCGTGATGCTCAAAGAGACCGGCCAGCAGATATCCGGTCGCATGCTCGCGAAAATCCGCCGACACATAGGCAACCCGAATCCGGTCGTGAGAGTAAATCTCGCCACGCCATAGTGGCGCTCGCGCGACCGGCTCACGACGCTCCATCCAGACCTCGGCGCATGCCCTCTGGTCAGCAGGCGAGTCGGACAAAGCGAGCATTTGAAACGGATCGAGCGCGGGCGAACGCTGTCTCACCGCGGCGAGCACACGCTCGGAATCGGCCTCAAGCCCGTCCCAGTCGCAGACATCGAGTTTGCCCCCAAGGCGCGCTCCCTCGGCGTAGGCGAGGCCGGACTCGATGCCGCAGGCCCTGGCAAAATCCGCATTGGCAAGCGTGTGGTTTCCGAGCCGCTTGTGGATGGTGCCGCGGGCAAGGTAGCTCTCGGCATAATCGGGTCTTGCCGACAGTGCCGCGTCATACGCGGCCAGCGCGTCATCGAGGCGGAACAGGCCGCTCAACACGTTGCCGCGACCGAAATGCGCCTCCGCGGGATTGGCTCCGGCGGCGAGCGCCCGGTCGTAGGCAACCAGAGCAGCGTCGTAATTCTGCTCCTGCGCGAGCGCATTGCCGCGACCGAGATGTGCCGCCCCCAGCGCCGGCACCAGCGAGAGAGCGCGATCGTAACATTGCAGCGCTTCGCCATAGCGCTTCAGATCAAAGAGGCTGTTGCCACGGTTGCACCAGCCCTCGGCGAAGTTCGGCGCACTGGCGAGCGCCGCATCGCAATGGGCGAGCGCGGCATCAGCGTGCCCCTGCTTGCGCAACACAATGCTGAAATTGCTGTGGGCCAAAGCGGAGCCCGGATCGACTCTGAGCGCCCTTTCATAGGTCTCGCCAGCCTCGGCGTAACGGCCGAGTTCGCTTTGCATCCGCCCGAGATTGATCATCACCTCGAGCGAGCCTGGCCGGATCCGAAGAGCCTGTCTGAGACGATCGAGGCCTGCAGCAAGATTTCCCCGCTGCGCCTCGATGATGCCCAGCATGTGGAGGGCATCGAATTGCCGCCGGTCGGCGTCGAGAACGAGCCGGTAGAGAAACTCTGCCTGCCCGAGATTTCCCGACTGATGCGCGGCAAAGGCGCGTTCGAGAATCTGCTGCGACTGCGAGGGTGTGCGCTGCATGGGGGTGCGGCGTCAGGTTAGCGCACCACCACGACAAGGCAAACGCCTGGTTTGCCACGGCCCCGTCAAAATCGCCGCCGGTCAAGCACGCCACCGCCCGGAACCCGCAATTCGGCATCGCCGAGCGCAAAAAAGACGGCGCCGTGAGCTTGCTCGCGGCGCCGTTCAAGGTTTCGAGAGATAAGTTCAAGACATCGGGGGCGTCGGCGAGATGCCTGAAGGATTGGCTGCACCGGCTTTTTCGCTGGCGCAGTTGCGGAGTTTTCCCGCTTGCCTTCGCCATCACGCCGAGTGCACAGGATTGAGACGCTCACCGCGTCGTCCCGCCGACGCCCTCTGTCGTTCACCTGAGCCGGCCCGTCTGGGAGAGATCGTCGCCCTGCCCTCGACGTTGGCCGGCCCGTGTGACGCGATCTTCAGCACGTGATACGCCGAAGACCGACTGCGGCGTCGCTTACTTCTTCTTCCGACGCTTGGTTGCCGTCGTCTTCTTCGCCGCCGGCTTCTTTGCTACTTTTCGCTTCTTCGCCATTGCTGCCCTCCTAGTCTGAGTGGATGGCGATCGGTGTAGTGCAGTCGCGAATCGATCCGCACTGATCTCCGATTACTACAGAAGGAAAAAAATAACAGTCACTCCACTTAATTTTGTGTGTAAGTGGCGCCGTCGTCCGTCACCTCCGGCATCGGCGACTAAACAAGACGAGACCGCCAGCATCATCGCATCGTCTCGCGATCACGCGCGCAACAATATTCCGCGGCTGCAAAGAAACATCGATGAAATAAGGACTTTCGCCGCATTCGTGTTTTGCATTCTGCGTCGCGGAAGTTTTGCATCGGCGACGCTTCCGGCAAATTTCGGCAGCGCAAGGAAACGCCTTTGCGTGTCATCGCGCGGTGAAAAAAATTTTGCGCCGAGAAGGCTTTGCGGACCCGCCGACAGCGTTCACGGAGCGCAAATCGCGCGAATCAGCGTCACCGATTCGCGCCAGTGGCGGCGTCGGACGACCCGCGGAGCGCTCCTGGGGCACGTCGCGCACGCCGCCCGCCGCTCCGGTTTCGCACTTTGCAACGAAGAAGGTCGCGTCCGCAGCCGGCGCGCAGCGACATCCGGCGCTCAAGCGCCGATGCGTTTGGTCAACAGTTGATTGACGGCCTGCGGATTGGCCTTGCCGCCGGATGCTTTCATCACCTGGCCGACGAACCAGCCGATCGCTTTCGGATTGGTTCTGGCATCGGCAAGTTTGTCCGGATTTTTGGCAATGATGTCGTCGACGAGCTTTTCGATGGCGGAAAGATCGGTCACCTGGCGCAAACCGCGTTGCTCGACGATCGCGTGTGGGTCGCCGCCCTCATTCCAGGCGATCTCGAATACGTCCTTGGCGATCTTGCCGGAGATGATGCCGTCGGCGATGAGATCGACAATGGCGGCAAGCTGGGCCGCGGACACCGGCGCCGCAGCGATATCGCGACCCTCGCGATTAAGCCGCCCGCCGAGTTCGTTGATCACCCAATTGGCGGCGAGCTTCGGATCGCGCGCCTTGCGGCCTTTATCGCCGGTCCCGATCACAGCCTCGAAATAGTCGGCCAGTTTGCGCTCGGCGACCAGCACCTCCGCATCGTAACCGGGCAGCGCATAATCGCGCATGAAGCGCGACCTCTTCTCGTCGGGCAGTTCCGGCAGCGAGCTGCGCAAATCCTCGACCAGCGCCGGCGAGAGTTCGAGCGGCAACAGGTCCGGATCGGGGAAATAGCGGTAATCGTGCGCCTCCTCCTTGGTGCGCATAGGGCGCGTCTCGCCCGCCGCGGGATCGAACAACCGGGTTTCCTGTTCGACCTCGCCGCCGTCTTCGATGAGGCCGACCTGGCGCCATGCTTCGTAGTC
>Ga0187784_10003877_pt1 | contig 12107 bp, 11 predicted proteins | sample 1015_SJ02_MP15_2_FD_132964 | JGI IMG/M metagenome (GOLD analysis project Ga0187784, IMG submission 132964) | Tropical peat soil microbial communities from peatlands in Department of Meta, Colombia - 1015_SJ02_MP15_20_MG | ecosystem: Environmental > Terrestrial > Soil > Wetlands > Peat | place... | reverse complement strand
CCACCAGGATGGCACCGATGGCTCCCATCGAAGCAAAATGCTTTGGAACGATGAGTTCTCCGTCGGAAAGCTCCAAGACATCCAAAAAGGCTCTCCGCATCCCTACATTGGCCGCCACTCCGCCTTGGAAGGAGATGGGCTTGAGGAACATTTTTCCCTTCCCAATGTTACTTTTGAAATTTCTGGCCAAGGCGTAACAGAGGCCAGCCACAATATCGTAATCAGGTGTGGCGATCTGTTGAAGATGGATCATATCCGATTTAGCGAAGACACTGCATCGGCCCGCGATGCGCGGCGGGTTGCTCGATTTGAGGCCGAGCTGCCCAAATTCCTCAATGGTCAGGCCTAATCGGCTGGCCTGCTGATCGAGAAAGGACCCGGTGCCCGCGGCACAGAGGGTATTCATCGAAAAGTCGCTGATCTTAAAGCGACCCTCCTCCTCTTGGACGAGAATCAGTTTGGAATCTTCTCCCCCGATATCAATAATCGTCCTGGCCCCGGGATAGAAATACTCAACGGCCTTGGCCTGGGCAATAATCTCATTGACGAAATTTCCCCCCAGAAGTTCGGAGAGGAGCTTCCCTCCGGTGCCGGTAAACGAAATGGAATGAAATTGTTCGAGGGGAATCCTCTGAAGAATCTCCTCCAGTACCCTCTGAACAGTCAGGAGAGGCTGTCCCTTGGTGCGTGTGTAATGTTCCTCCAACACCTCCCGATGATCGTCCATGATAACGGTATTGGCGCTGACGGATCCGACATCAATGCCGAGATAAAGCAAGTTCATCTCCTCTGACCAATCCCCCCGTTAACGAATTCCAGTCTTGCCAAAGGGAAAGAGCTAAACCAAAATTCTAATCCATTTAAATTCGACTTTTCAAGTTTAATTTCTATGGCATTAGATTGATTCTTAACGTTGATTTCAAGTGAAGTCTGTGGTAATTCTAAGCTGGATGGACCCCAGCCTCTTTCTCCGTCCCGGAGGGAAGAGTGTGGGCGTGAGTGCGTTTTTGTTCTATAGGTTTTACCAAATAATTTTGCGCGCATAGGTGTTAGACTCCTATGGGAAAAAAGGCAAGGGCACGGGTTATCGTCGAAGGAAGGGTTCAAGGAGTCTTCTTTCGCCATCATACCCAGGCGACGGCTCTTAGGCTGGGGGTAAAGGGCTGGGTTAGAAACCGAAGGGACGGCTCCGTCGAGGCGGTCTTTGAGGGCGATAGGGAAAAGGTGGATCAGATTATTCAGTGGTGTCATCGAGGTCCCTCCGAGGCAAGAGTGAAAAACGTCAGTGTGATCTGGGAGGAGTATACCGAAGAGCTTGAAGATTTCTCTGTAACTTATTGACCGGCTACATGCCCGGGAAGCTCCCTGTTCTGTCACCGTGGAGCTTCCGTCCCTTTGGTAGCATCCTTATCCTCTTTGAAAACTCTTTTCTTGAAATCCTTCTCCGCGTCCCTCTCCACATCCCCTTTTTTCTTTTTGACCATGTCTTCCATGACTTCCATTTTCTTACCGGTATCGGTTAAACCATATCCGACCTTCTTCAGAGTCTTACCGCCGCCGAAGTACATAAAGAAAAAGAAGATAAGGATCCCGACGATCACCCCCATGATGAACTTACCCATTGTTCTCTCCCCTCTCTTTCCCAACTTGTTCTTTCGATTTATACTACCAGGATTTCTTAGATTTTTCAATCGATTTCTCGATGAGCCTCATATCCATGACAGAATTGTTTTGAACTGAAAGGATGTGATAACATGGTGTTTGAAGCGAGTCGCAAGAATCATCTAGGTAGAGCCATGGCGGGGGAAGATATGATGCGGGAGAGATTCCTTGTTGTTTCAATTTGTACTTTGATGATCCAATTATATCTTCCTTCTTTTATCGTTTATGCTCAATCACAAGACATCATCGAGGTAGGAAGGTTTTCTGCTGCAACCGCGGGAGACACACCACCCCCTGGCTGGAAGCCTCTCACTTTCAAGAAGATCGAGAAGCATACGACTTATACATTGGTGAAGGATGGCAATGTCGTAGTCGTCAAGGCAGTAGCAGAGGCGTCGGCATCCGGCTTGACTCGGGAGATAAAGATTAATCCCAAAGAATATCCAATCGTGCAGTGGCACTGGAAGATCGCAAATATCCTGAAAAAGGGGGACGTACATAAGAAGGAGGGTGATGATTATCCAGCAAGAATCTATATCGCCTTCGAATATGAACCTGGCAAATTAGGCCTCTTAAGAAAGGCAGAATACCAGATAGCCAAGTTGCTGTACGGGGAGAATCTACCCCTTGCAGCAATCAACTACATCTGGGAGAGCAAAGCTCCCGTTGGGACAATGGTTCCCAACCCCTATACAGACCGGGTCATGATGTTTATCGTTGAAAGCGGCTCAGCCAAGCTCAGCCAGTGGGTGAACGAAGAACGGAATGTTTATGAGGACTACAAGAAGGCTTTTAAAGAAGAACCGCCGATGATCTCAGGCGTAGCCATCATGACCGACACCGACAACACCAGCGAATCCGCCACCGCCTATTATGGTGACATTATTTTCAAAAAATAGATCTGTAATTCATCAGCCTCATCCTACCAAGTACTTCCTGTAATCCACGAGGGACCAATTTAGCAAAGTATGCTTGATTGCAATCAGTAATCGATAGGTGGTTGTCATCTTGTGACTTAGTTTTGATATGTTTTTGAAATAGAAACCCTTCGGCAGGTGCAGGAAGTGGCAAGATATGCGCACTTTCGTGCAGGTTATGAAAATTGCTGGTCAACTTACGTGTAGATGGCCTGCCTTACCTCCCCAAATGGGCCCGAAAACCTTTACCTTCCTTATTGGTCTTGTTTTTTCTTGAGCATTTTATAATATACGATAACTCATTTTTCTCTACATATTTTCATATCAATTAAATTCTTTTTATAAATTTCCCTGTCGTCCCTGACATGATGATCGCCAATAACAAGATCACGCCTTTGATCATGTCCGTCAAATATCCGGGCACCATGAGGATAATTAGCCCATTAACCGCCACAACAACAATAAGCACCCCTATAAAAGTTCCCCCAATATGGAATTGTCCTATTCGTACCGTTGCCGCACCAATAAAACAGGCCCCGAAAGCCTGCAGCATATAATCGGTCCCCTGCATGGGGTTTGCATTCATGAGTGCCGAAGTGAGTATAATCCCTCCGATTGCTGAACAAAAACCGGAAAGTACAAAACCGAGAAATCGATTCCGGTCTACATTGATCCCTGACATTTTAGCTGCGGCTGGATTCCCTCCAATGGCCTCCATCCGTCTACCTGTGGGAGTGAAGCGATGGAAATACCAGATACCAACTAATAGGACAATCATGACCAGGAAACGATTGGGAATGTTCCAGATGTTGCCACGGCCAAAAAAGGCAAAACCATAAGGTAGATTCCAAATTGACATCCCACCAGTAATGGACATACCAATGCCTAGGATAATACTCAATGTGGCCAGTGTGCATACAAAGGCCTGTAGCCCGAGATAGCCCACTAAGAATCCATTCATCATCCCTACCAAAACCCCTGTAGCCAAACTGCAGAAGATCGCCAGGAACATGTTATACCCGCTGACTAGCATATGGGCTACAACAATTCCGGTAATAGCGGCGATAGCGCCGACGGAGAGATCAAAGTCCCCCATTTTCAAACAACAGGTCATGCCTATTGAAAAAATGGTTAGAATCGCCATCTGTCCCAATACATTGGAAAAATTTCCCATGGTCCGAAAAGAAGGCAGCAGTACTGAAAAACAGAGGACCATGATGGCGAGAATAATGATTGTTCCAAACCGTCCAAGGAAAAATAATAGATCGCGGCTATTGATTAGTTTTCTTTGCTTTTTTTCCAATGGATTCCCCTCTCATCTTATATCCAATTAGGCACCAGCCTTGGGGCTATTGTAAATAAAATTAAAATTTATTCCTTTCCCCCAAACAGATCTGGAGAAGATCCGAAAGACTTGTCGTTTGCCCATCAAGAATCGTTTTGATATCGCCCTGGTCCATAACCAAAATTCGGTGGGCCAATCCAACTATCTCGGTCAGGTCCGAAGAGATCAGAAGTATTCCGGCCCCTTTACGGGCCAGCTCTACGATGAGTTCATAGATAGCAAACTTTGCTCCCACATCGATTCCTCTGGTAGGTTCATCAAAAATAAAGATCCTGGATTGGCTGAATAACCATTTAGCCAGTACCACTTTCTGCTGATTCCCGCCGCTGAGATCCTCGGCCCTCTGACCCAGGTTTTGGGTTTTTATAGACATGGATTGGACCAAGGGTTCGCAAAGCTCCTTTTCTTTCCGCCGACTGATGTGCGGCACACCCAACCACCGCAAAATCTTGGAAAGACGGGCTATGGTGATATTCTGTTTCACATCCATCGTTAAAACAAGGCCTTCACTGCGCCTCTCCTCTGGAACGAGGGCGATCCCTTGGGCGATGGCTTCTTTGGGAGACCGGATTTCGACCGTTTTGCCTTCAACCTGAATTTCCCCTTTTCTCTTACAGTCTGCACCAAATATCATTCGTGCCAATTCCGTACGGCCCGAACCAACCAAACCGGCGATTCCCAGAATCTCCCCCTGGTAAAGATCAAAGCTGATTTCCTTAACAAATTCTTTCTGGGAAAGATTCTTAACTGAAAGGCTTATTTCCGGGCGGGGCGCAGGTGCCTTTTCAGGAAAGGCCTCGGCCAGTTCCCGACCCAACATCATCCGGTAGATTTCGGCCATGTCAGTTTCACGGACCTTAGTTGTACCTACCTTTTTTGCGTCTTTGATCACCGTAACCCGGTCGGCAATCTGGAAGACTTCTTCCAGGCGGTGGGATATATAAACAATGGACTTGCCCATTAATTTCAGATTCTGGATAGCCGAGAAGAGTTCCTGGACTTCGTCATGGGTCAAAGACGAAGTGGGCTCGTCCATGAAGATGATGCGGGGGTCTTGGCCTAAGGCTCGATTGATAACCATTTTCCATTGTTGAATGATACTGAGTCTGTTGGCCATGAGACCCATATCGACTCCCATGGGAAGGACGTTGGGAATGTTTTGAACCATGTCCTCCATCTTTTTTTGTCGCACCATTCCGAAACGGTTTCGCGGATAGCGGCCCAGGAAAATATTTTCGGCCACGGATAAATGGGGAATGACATGAAGTTCTTGGTGTATGAAAGCCAGGCCATGGGACTGGCTTTCCTCAGGGCTTGAAAAGTGGACGCGCTTACCTTCCATTAAAATTTCACCCCCATTGGGAGTGTAGATACCGGCGATGATCTTGACCAGCGTAGACTTTCCGGCCCCGTTCTCGCCAATGAGGGCATGGACCTCTCCCCGGCGAATATCAAAATCGACCCCCTCCAAGGCCCTTTGGCCAGGAAAATCCATGATGATTTTTCTGGTTTCTAAAATGACCTCTTGCTCGTTTTCTACCTGCATAAAGGAATAATTCCTCAAATCTCCGATTTTTGAATTATTTGAAAGCCCCCTTCTCCCTCGTCTTGAAAGGAGAAGGGAGTTGGTACCTTATTTCACCTCGAAGTCAGGCTTGCCCCGATAACCGCAATAGCTGAAGAAATACCCTTTTGGAGGAAGATTTTCCCTGGTCACCAGATAAGGTAACATGAACCATACTTCTCCATCCGCAAATGGTTTCCCGGCAAAGATCTTGTCCAGGTTTTTAAATAATTGGGCTGTCCAGATGGGTGCGAATCCTAGCGTTCCTACCGTGGCCTGGAGCGTAGGAAGATTTCGGAACTCCGAATAGGTGCTGGGACTGTCATCACCGGTGACGACAATAACATCTGTACGCCCCATGTCATTGGCCGCCCTGGCTGCGGAAATACCGAAGCTTTCATAAGGAGTCCAAATCCCTTTTATTTCTTTACGGTCGTCGGCCAGGAGAGCATTCTTGACATTTTCATAACAGACCTGATAAGGATCTCCCGAGCCGGGAAACTGTAGTTCCTGAACCTTGATCAGGTACGTATCAAAAGCCAGTTTCGCCGCATGGAACCGATCCAGGGAGGAGGCTAGTCTCGGATCATGGTATGCAAGGATTTTCTGACCTTCTTTCAAACGGGAGCAAAGATATTGGGCACTGGCTCCTCCAGTGGGAATATCGGTTCCTGCTCCATGAGAAACTACGCCAGGTTTCATGTTTCCGCAGGCTACTCCCTGAACCGGTATGCCCATCTTGTAGGCCTTCATAATCAAATCGTCATAGTATTTGAAATCCGTCCAATTAACGAGAATCGCGTCATAGCCAGCCGTGATGATGTTTTCCATGGTCGGTCTGGCATTGGCGAAATCACCGTGAAGATCGAAAATTTTTAACTCCCACTTTCTTTCGGCAGCATGTTTCTTGTACCAATTGTTGACATAAGGAGCTACAGCTACAGAAGAAATAAGATCCATCACGGCGACTTTGATTTTTTTGTTGCCTTTTGGAGCAATTTGGAATGTCCCGGCATAGGCGCTGTTCAACGACCACAAGGCCGAGAATAGTCCGAGGGTAAGCAAAAATAAAATTCGAATTGGATGCCTTTTCATAAATGATCCTCCTTTTTTTAATTAAGTTAATGTCGTGGCTTCAACACATTTGGTACTTCAAAACGGTCCGTAACTTATTGCACCTCCTTTCTTTTATGCCGATCCGATAAAAGGTCGATCGCAGATGGCGGGCGCATATCCAGGGGGGATAACATTTTTCCTCAACTCCGATATAGATTCATTCTTCCCTATGTTACCCATTTGATCCTCTTAAAATCGTAAATAGATTCTTATTAATGATGTTTCCCGAGTGGCGTCCGCTTCTTCAATTCTCAATCCTGCAGGAAATATCAAAAGAAAGAACAATCCCCTTTAGCCCGCTCATCTTTTCGTCTGAGGGAGGGTTAAGGTCCGGGAACTGATACTTTCTACCGATCTGGTCGTACTTCGATTGGCCCAGACGATGATAGGGAAGTAGGTGTACCTCCATGCTGACCGATATTTTCTTTACAAATCGGGCAATCTCTTCGATATCCTTTTCAGAATCATTGATTCCGGGGACAACCGGTACCCGGACCACAATCTGGTCGGTTAACAGGCTCAACCTCAACAGGTTGCCAAGAATACGCCTATTGGAAACTCCGGTATACTTTCGATGTTTTTCATCGTCCATGGTCTTGAGATCGTAAAGGAATAATTCGGTCACGGGAACCAGCATCTCCAGCTTTTCCCAAGGAGCATAGCCACAAGTTTCTATGGCGGTAGCGATTTGATCATCCCGGCATTTCTGCAAAAGGTCCCGGGCAAATTCAGCCCTGGCGGTAACTTCTCCGCCGCCGAGAGTCACTCCTCCGGTTGACCGCCAATAAAAGCATTTGTCCTGTTTGACCTGTTCAAATACTTCCGAGACGCTCATTTCTCGACCGATAATTTTGCGAGCCCCAGAGTAACATACCTCCGCACACGCTCCGCAGACCCCGCACTTTGATCGATCCGTGAAAAGAACCTCGTTGTTTACGGAAATAGCTCCTTGAGGACATTTTTCAAAGCAATATTGGCAACCGATACATAGGTGTTCAAACAACGCCAGCTCCACTGACTTGTTCTGTGATTCGGGGTTCGAGCACCAATCACATTTCAGGGGACACCCCTTGAAAAAAACCAGAGTGCGTATCCCCGGTCCATCATGAATGGCGTAGCGTTGAATATCAAATATGATCGCTTTACGGGTGACCAATCCGAATCTCTCTTATCGTTTTCTTACAATTGTCGATGTTCCGTTCGGGAAATAATCTCCTCCTGAATTTCACGACAAAGCTCGACAAAATAAGCGCTATATCCTGCCACCCGCACCAATAAGAATCTATATTCTATGGGATTTTCCTGGGCCGCCCGCAAAGTCTTCGTGTCGATCACATTAAATTGGATATGAAACCCTCCTAGATCGAAAAAACCCCTTATTAAATTCCCTAAATTCTTGGTTCCTCTTTCACCTTTAACCGCATCCGGAGTGAACTTCATATTATAAAGTGTCCCTGCGGTATGTTTGGAATGGTCAAATTTGGCTACGGATTTTGCTGCGGCTGTCGGCCCTTTTACATCCGTTCCCTGGTTGGGGGAAACCCCGTCGGCCATTGGTTGTCCCGCTTTCCTTCCCGATGGAAGCGCCCAGACCACTTTTCCCATTGGCACATGGGAGGATACGGGATAAAGAGCGGATATTAGCGGACACCCTTTGCGGCCTCGGTATTTTTTGATTTCTTGGGCTACAAAATCGGCCATCTCCGAGGCAAAGGTATCAACATAATCTTCGTCGTTGCCGTACTTCGGCGCCCGGTTTAGTAACATCTGGCGAAGGGGTTCATAACCCTCAAAGTCGGCCTCGATGGCCTTAACCAATTCTTCCATGCGGATGGCCCTCTTTTCGTAAACTAGCTTTTTAACAGCAGCCAAAGAATTGGAGACATCGGCAATTCCTATGCCCAGAAGAGCTGGCCCGGCGTTGTATCTGGCCCCCCCGATGGTCATATCCATTCCCCTGTCCACGCAGTCTTCTACGGTAGTTGAAGCAAATGGAAGGGGCAGGGTCTTCTCATGGGCTTCCTCCATTGCGGCGACACCGGACGCCGTCTCTTTGATTAAATAAGCAGCCTGCCTTTTGACGGCGTCTCGAAACTGATCAAAAATGTCAAAGGTTAAAGGATTTCCTGTACGCAATCCCAGATATTGCTTACTCATATGGTGATACCCGTCGCTCAACGCAAATTCCACGGCGCAACCGAAACTATAATGACCGCCGTCACTCCATTGGGCCATTTTCCCTCCAGCGGCATTGGGTTCTACACAACCGACCATGGCATAATTACGCGCATCTTCTAGGCTCACTCCTTTGTTAAGGAGCATCTGGATAGTGACGTGGTCATTGTGACAGGCGGGAAATCCAGTGCCTGACTTTATAAGTTCGCAGACTTTATCAAGAAATTTATCTGGAGAGTTTTTATGAATCCTCGCAGCCAGAGAGGGCTGGAAAAGCCGGGTATTCAAAGAGGCATCGATACTCATATAAGACAATTCATTGGTGGCATCTTTCCCATGAATATCCATGCCACCAACTGACAAATTCTGAAACGGCATATAACCAGCAAAAAACTTGGCTGAGTCTTTGCTTTGGAGCCAAATATTCTCCGACATTTTGATCCACAGACATTCGATTAACTCCTGGGCTTGGATTTTGGTTAAAATTCCCTTATCGATATCCCTTTGGAAATAAGGAAACATATATTGATCAAACCGGGCCGGAGAATAAGAAGGAGAAGAGGACTCAATGGAAAGTCCCACCTGGGTAAACCATAGAATCTGAAGTGCTTCATGGAAGTTCCGAGGTGGGTTTCCGGGGACCCATTCACAGACCTCTGCTATTTTTAAAAGTTCAGCCTTTCTTCGTGTAGATTTCTCGATTTCTTTTAACCTCAGCGCCTCTTGAGCATATCGCCTGCCCAGGGTGATTAGACTATCACAGCAAATAGAAACTGCCTTTAAAAAATCTATTTTTCTTGAATCTTTCTCCTTGGCCGGATCCAAGCGCTTGATATGTTCTTCGGCTTCCTTTTTAACCCCGTTAAGTCCCTTGGGGAGGATTATATTTTCATAACCGGGAGCAAATTCGCCGGGACCGCTAATGCTCTTATTAGAGAGATCGATAATCGGTATATCAACCATAATCCGATGCTGTTCAGGAGACAGTTGAGCCAGAAAAATCTCATTGAGAGATTTGCCGCGCCAATAGGGAAAAACCTCGTTTCTCAAAATAATTTTGGTTTCCTCCGTAACCAAAAAAGGATCCTGCGGCCTTTCACTCAAGGTGTCGAGTTCTTCATCAATCCATTGCCAGGCAATTTCCGGACAAACAATGCCGGCCCTTGGTCGACACCCGGCATTACCAACAATGAGTTCATCATCCTGAATCAATATAGTCTTGGTTTCGCAGGTCTTCTTAAAGGCCATTGCCCGGCGAATTAAAAGCGGTTCCCCTTCAGTTTCTTGATAGGCCAGGGTGGTGGCCAAGGCCTTCTCGTGGCATAAGATAGGTTTAAGATTGGCAAAGTAAGTTTGTCGCAATTTTTGAATCCGTACTGTACTTCCCAGAACGGTTTCGGGCCTCGAATTCATTTTTCTCCTCCCTTCACAAAGCGATCATCACATGTTTAGTAATTTGATAATCGGCCACGGCCTCGGCCGAGAGGTCTTTGCCAAATCCGGATTGTTTGAATCCCCCGTGCGGCGTCTCCGAGGTCAAAGGCATATGGTCGTTGATCCAGACCGTCCCGAATTCTAATTGGGCGGAAATTTTCATAGCCAAGGAAATATCTTTGGTAAAAACGGAAGCGGCCAGTCCATAGACCACATCGTTTCCGTACTCCACCGCTTCTCCCTCGGTACGAAAAGTTTGTAGGGTGATTATCGGGCCGAACACCTCGCTTTGTACGATTTCTGATTTTTGATGGACATCGGTCATCACCGTCGGTTCAAAGTAATATCCCCGGGGAAATTCTTTCGGCACATCGCCTCCGGAAAGTAGGCGCGCCCCGGTCTTTTTGGCCCTTTTAACAAAACCCGAAACCACTTCTTGCTGATTCTTGGAGATAAGGGGCCCCATCTGGACACCCTCATCAAAGGGCAACCCTACTTTTACCCGGCGCATGGATTCGACCAGGGCCTCGGTCATTTTTTTCGACTGCTTTTCTTCCACATAGACCCGGGTAGCCGCTGTGCAGTCCTGTCCAGTATTCATAATCGCCCCCAAGGTTGCTTTGGTGGCCGCTAATTCGATATCGGCGTCACTGAAAACAAGGAGTGGTGCTTTGCCTCCCAATTCCAAATGGACCCGTTTAAGGGTACCAGCCGCTTTGCGCATGACTTCCTTCCCGGAGTCCGAAGAGCCGGTAATTCCGATCATACGGATGTCAGGATGTTCAACCAGGGCCGGACCTGCTTGCCGACCGGTAATGATATTGACCACACCTGCTGGGATGCCGGCTTCGGCGGTAATCTCCGCCAGCATCAAGGTGGTAAGGGGGGTCAAAGAGGACGGCTTGAGGACTATAGTACATCCCGCGGCCAGCGCAGGACCCATCTTCCAAATGGCCATCATCAAAGGATAATTCCAAGGGGTGATCTGTCCCACTACCCCCACCGGCTCTCGCCGGTAAAGGGAGGTATAACCGTTCATAAACTCACCGGCGTGAGAACCATGCATATCGCGGGCTGCACCGGCGAAAAATCGCAAGTTATCGATCGAAAAGGGAATGTCTCCACCGAGAGAAAGAAATTTATAGGGTTTCCCCGTATTTTCTGTTTCCGCTCTGGCGAATTCCTCAGCCCGGGCTTCAAGTAAATCGGCCAGCTTCCACATAATTGATGATCGCTCGCCAGGGGTCTTTTGCGACCAACGGCCGCCATAGAACGCCCTTTTTGCTGCCTGGACGGCATGGTCCACGTCAACTGCGCTGGCATCAATCACTTCGGCCATTTTCTCCCCTGTGGCGGGATTTTCAACGGCTAAACGTCCACCACCCTCCGAGTTCACCCATCGACCATCGATCCATAGTTTAAATTCCAAGTCTTCTTCTCCTTTCGAAAAAATTTATCTGATCAAGACACCGGCTTTTAGGTCGGAATAATTTGAATTACAAGCATGGGTAGATACTTCATTAAGTTGAATCTTAGGTATATACGGACTGAACTTGAACACATATTCCGACCTGTTTGACTTGTCATAATTTACCCCCATTATGCTCTCACTTAATCTCTGTCATAAGTCATTGTTCCAAAATTCCTCAATTTTTATTATTAGTGTCTTTTATCGAGCTCTTTCTGGCATGGAGATTAATTCTTCTTTACCTATTTATTTGGAGTTGCCGGCATTGATAGGCGGATGACGATCATGCCAAGGCGCAGCCTGCTCGATCTGGGAGGCCAGACGAATCAGTAGATCTTCGCGACCATAGGCTGCGATAAACTGGACGCCAAGCGGAAGCCCCGCTTCGCTTATGTACAAGGGAAGCGAGATCGCCGGCTGTCCGGT
>Ga0187784_10003875_pt1 | contig 12111 bp, 13 predicted proteins | sample 1015_SJ02_MP15_2_FD_132964 | JGI IMG/M metagenome (GOLD analysis project Ga0187784, IMG submission 132964) | Tropical peat soil microbial communities from peatlands in Department of Meta, Colombia - 1015_SJ02_MP15_20_MG | ecosystem: Environmental > Terrestrial > Soil > Wetlands > Peat | place... | reverse complement strand
CGGCCGGACCGGTCAAGTTCGCTCCGCATGTCGCGGTCTATGACCTGAAGCTGACCTCCTCGCGCGGCAAACGCCTGCTCGAATCCGCGCGCGGGCGCATCGTGTATGATTTCTCCGGCTCGGCCTGCGAAGGCTATTCGCTCCAGTTCCGCCAGGTCACCGAGCTCGACAGCGGCGAGGGCAAGTCCTCGCTCAGCGACCTGCGCATGTCCTCGTGGGAGGAAGGCGACGGCAAGAGCTTCCGCTTCAAGTCGCAGAACTTCATGGACGAGGAGCGCGTTTCCGAGGTGGACGGGCAGGCCGATCGCGCCAAGGACAAGGTCGCCGTCAAGCTGACCAAGCCCGGCGGCAAGAAGTTCGACGTCGGCAAGGTGGTGTTCCCGACCGAGCACATGCGCCTCTTGATCGAGGCGGCGCGCGCCGGCAAGACGTTGCTCGAGGTGCAGGTCTATGACGGCTCCGAGACCGGCGAGAAGATCTATCAGTCGCTCTCGGTGATCGGAAAGAGGATCGAGCCGGACAAGCAGCTCGACGACGCGACGGCCGGCAACGACGTGCTCGCCGGGCTCGCGCGCTGGCCGGTGACGATCAGCTATTTCGACAAGGGTGAGAAGAAGGGCGATGGCGAGCTCACCGAGCAGACGCCAGTCTATGCGATCTCGTTCGAGATGTACGAGAACGGCGTCTCGCGCGAGCTGAAGCTCGACTATGGCGACTTCGTCATCGACGGCAAGATGAGCTCGCTCGAGCTCAAGTCGGTGAAGGCCTGCAAGTAGTTACATCCGGTTGCTGATGAGCTGATTGAAGCGCCCTTGCGCTGCCTCGGCGCGTGCTAAGCTCGTCCCGCGCAATATCCGGGGACGCTCATGAACGACGCGGCGAATTTCGTCGGAACGCTGCCGCAGGCCGAGCGCCGCGACTTTTCCAACGTCGGCTACGACGAGGCGCTGCGGCGCGCGCGCGAAATCGTGCCGACGCTGCGCGAGCGCGCGCAGCAATGCGAGGACGCCCGCATGCTCATTCGCGAGAATGAGCAGCTGCTCCACGAGATCGGGCTGTTTCGCTTCCATCAGCCGAAGCGCTTCGGCGGCATGGAGCTCGATTTCGTGGCGATCTTCGACATCCCGGCCGAGATCGCGCGCGGCTGCCCCTCGACTGCCTGGAACGTCGGCAACCTCGCGACGCATCACTGGATGCTTGGCTATTGGGAGCCCGAAACCCAGCACGAGGTGTGGGACGCCAATCCCGACGCGCTGATCGCCTCCTCGATCGCGCTCGCGGCCGGCCGCGCCCGCAAGGTCGATGGCGGCTTCGTGGTGAACGGGCGCTGGCCGTTTTCCTCGGGCGTCGACAATGCCGAGTGGAACATGCTCGCCGTCACGGTCTATGACGGCGACAAGGCGGTCGACTGGCGGCTCTGCCTAGTGCCGAAAACGGACTACGAGATCATCGACACCTGGCACGCCATGGGGATGTCCGGCACTGGCAGCAAGGACATCGCCGTGAAGGAGCTGTTCGTCCCCGACCGCCGCGCCCTCGCGCTGCAGCTGACGCGCGGCGGCTACGACCATCCGGGTGCCGCGCTCAACCGCGGCGCGCTGTTCGGCATTCCGATCATCGGTGCGGCCGGCATCCCGCTCTCGCCCGCCTCGATCGGGGCCGCCGAAGGCGCCTATGAGCACTTCGTCGCCGCGATGCAGAGGCGGATGGGCACCTATACGGGCGCGAAGGTCGCGGACTTCCAGGCCGTGCAGGTCAAGGTGGCGCGGGCGCGCGCGCTGATCGATTCTGCCCGCGCGCTCTCGCGCAACGCCTCGATCGCGCTGCAGGAGATGTCGGCGCGCGGCGAGGTGCCGGATCTTGCGACCAAGCTGCGCTTTCGCGCACAGTCGGCCTTCGCCGTCAACCAGGCGCGCGAGGCGGTCGAGACGCTGTGGTCCTGCTACGGCGCGCAGGGCATCTACACGCGCGATCCGCTGCAGCGCTATCTGCGCGACGTGATCGCGATGAACCAGCATTTCTCGTTCAACTTCGATATTGCCGGCGCGGCGTTCGGGCTGCATGCGCTCGGCGGGGTGTACAGCAATCCGGCGATGTGATGAGCGAGGCGGTCATCGATCCGGCGCGGCACGTTCCGCTGGCGGCGGCACCCTGGGACGCCGCCGAGGTGAGTCGCGCGATCGACGAGATCGTCGCCGACACGCTCGCGCATGCCAACGCCGCGGCGGGCTGGCCGGCCCATCCGATGGACGAGCACGTCGCGGATGGCCACGCAAGTTTCTATGTCGGCGCCACGGGCGTGCTCTGGGCGCTGCATTACCTGCAGCGCGTCGGCGCGACACATCTCCCGATCGACCTGCGCCCGGCGCTGCCGCCGCTGCTCGCGCGCATCAAGGCCGAGTTCACGCGTGAGAACCTTGGCGAATATGCCGAGCACGGCTCGCTCTTGTTCGGCGACATGGGGACGGCGCTCCTCGCGATGCGGATCGACCCGCGCCCGGAGCACGCCGCGCTGATCGCGCGCCGGGTGGCGGCGAACGATGAGCTGCCGCTGCGCGAGCTGATGTGGGGAACGCCGGGCTCGATGCTCGCCTGCGTGCACATGGGCGCGATGACGGGCGAGGCGCGCTGGGAGAGGCTGTTCCGCGCGCAGGCGGCGCGCTTGCTCGGCGAGCTCGAGGAGACCGAGCTCGGCCCGTTGTGGACGCAGGACCTCTATGGCGGACATTCGCGCTGGCTCGGACCGGTGCACGGCTATGCGGGCAACATGATCCCGTTGCTGCGCGGCTGGGCCTGGCTCACCGCGGCGCAGCGCGACTGCGTCAGCGACGCGGTGCCGCGAACGCTCGCCGGGACCGCGATCCGCTGCGAGCATGGCGCGACCTGGCAGTCCCGCGTCGACCCTTCGCGTCCCGCCAACCTGTGCCAGCACTGCCACGGCGCGCCCGGCATGGTGACGACCTTCGCGGACGCGCCGTTCGCGGCGCCGCAGCTCGACGCGCTGCTGATCGAGGGGGGCAACTTTGCCTGGGCGGCGGGGCCGCTCGCCAAGGGCTCGAACCTCTGCCACGGCACCGGCGGGAACGGCTATGCGTTCCTGAAGCTTTATCGGCGGACCGGCGATGTCGTCTGGCGCGAGCGCGCCCGCGCCTTCGCGATGACGGCGATCGCGCAGTGTCGTGCCGCGCGCGCCGCGCTCGGTCGCGGGCGCTTCACGCTGTGGACCGGAGACCCCGGCCTTGCGGTCTATCTCTGGGATTGCCTCACCGAGGAGCCGCGCTTCCCGACGATCGACGTGTTCTGACCGGGCGAGCCTGCCCGCATCAGGTTCCCGCGGCACAACACTGCCACATTGAAATCACGTTTCGTGCCGCGTTTTCGGCCGACTTCGCCGGCTCTACTCGTGCCTCTGTCAGTATCGGTGGAGTGGGGGTGAGTGCGATGAGTGATGATCTGATCTATCTTGAGCCGCGTCAGCAAGCCGTCCTGCGTTACGACGATGTCGAGGTGCACTGCCGCAATGTGCCCGAGGCGTGGCTTGCCTGGGCGCAGCTCGATTTTGACCAGAAGGTCGGCGCCACGATCGAGGTTGCGGATGCGATCTACAACGCGCGCGCGATCCGGCGGTTGCGCTACCCTGAGGACGCGGCGGCGGCGTAGCCTCGTGTCCCGCACGCGGTGCAGCGCGTAAGCGGTGCACCGCAGATGCGGGACCGTTCCAAGCTCCGTAGTCTTAGCGGTCCGAGATCCTTGACGGTCCCGGGTCTGCAGCGCACCACGAAGACGTGTTGCGCTGCGCCCGGGACACAGTGCCGCTCCTCAGCGTGGCCGTGACGTGGTGCTCTCCTCGTCCTCGTCGTCCTCGATCGTGCCGTCGAAGACGAGGCCCTTCACCACCGCGGCCTTGCCGAACTTCTCGCGCACCTTGTCGATTGCCTGCTCGGCCTCCTTGGTGCGCTTGGCCTGCAGGTCGATGAAGTCCGCGCTGTCGGCGCGCGCGGCGACGTCGATGTTCGACACGCCGATGCCGATCAGGCGGAACTTGGTGCCGTCGATCTCCTTCGCCAGCAGGTCCTTGCCGGCCGCGAAGATGCGCGCGGCGAGCTGCGTCGGCTCGGCGAGCGAGCGGGCGCGCGTGCGCAGGCGGAAGTCGGCGGTTTTCAGCTTCAGCTGCACGGTCGAGCCGGAGAGCGCGCTCGATTTCAGCCGCGCCGAGACCTTCTCCGCCAGCGACCAGAGGATCTTCTCGAGCGGCTTGTAGGAGGCGATGTCCTCGCTGAACGTGGTCTCGCTCGAGACGCTTTTCGCCTCGCGCTCCGGATTGACCGAGCGGTCGTCGATCCCGCGCGACAGCCGCCACAGCCTGCGTCCCTCGACGCCGTAGCGCTTCATCAGCTCGCTCTCCTCGGCGCGCTGCAGGTCGGCGACCGTGCTGAAGCCGTCGCGCTGCAGCCGCGCGGCGCTCGCCTTGCCCACGCCCCAGATGAAGCCGACCGGCTTCCCCGCGAGGAACGCGACCGCCTCGTCGCGCCCGAGCACCGCAAAGCCGCGCGGCTTGTCGAGGTCGGAGGCGATCTTGGCGAGAAACTTGTTCGCCGCGAGCCCGATCGAGACCGTGATGCCGATCTCGCTCTCGACCCGCTTGGCAAAGCGCGCGAGCGCGCGCGCCGGCGCCATGCCATGCAGCCGGTCGGTGCCGGTCAAGTCCATGAACGCCTCGTCGATCGACAGCGGCTCGACCTGCGGGGTCAATTCGAGCATCAGCTTGCGCACCTCGCGCCCGACGCGCACATACTTCGCCATGTCGGGTTTCAAGACGGTCGCGCGCGGGCAAGCTTTGAGCGCCTTGAACATCGGCATCGCCGAATGCACGCCGTAGGTGCGCGCGATGTAGCAGGCGGTCGAGACGACGCCGCGCCTGCCGCCGCCGATGATCAGCGGCTTGTCGTTGAGCGAAGGATTGTCGCGCTTCTCGATCGTGGCGTAGAACGCGTCGCAGTCGACATGCGCGATCGAAAGCGTATCGAGCTGCGGATGCCGGACCGTGCGCGGCGAGCCGCAGGCCGGGCAGCGCGCCGCCGCGTCGGCACGTTCGCTCAGGCAGTCGCGGCAGAAGCCGGGCATGGTGAATCCTGTCGTTCGAGCATGATCCCGAAAAGTGGGCACCGGTTTTCGGAAAAGATCATGCTCCACCAAGAACCTGGATCGAGATGACGATTCGTCATCTCGATCTACGGTACCTCGCGCTCCCAGCGCCCGCTGAGCGCTAGGTGTGCGCGCTGCACCGTTTCGGGTGGCACGCCGGCGAAATCCGCGACCGCGCGCAACAGTTGCTCGTCGCTCGCCACGTGATCGAGGACGCCCGCCAGAAATGCGGGGTCGGCTGCTGCCTTGCGAATGCGGTCCGGACCAATACCTGTGAGGCCGAGGAATACCCCGAGTCGCTCCGGGTCCTGGGCGAGGTAGGCCAGCGCCTGGACAGCCAGATTTTCCCCGAATTCCCGGCTGATAGGGCTGTCTTTCGGCATGGGTGTTTGCCTTTCCGTAACGTATCGCCTCTAGGGTTTTACTAAGATTCTGCCCATACGCGCGCCCGGGGGGCGACGCGGGCCGTTGCCCTCAAACCGATTCTGGGGCCATGGACCGCCCGGGGTTGGGGAGCCGGAGGGCCGAATGGCCAAGACCGTCCTGATCGTGGAGGACAATGAGCTCAACATGAAGCTCTTCCACGATCTGTTGGAAGCGCACGGATACCAGACCGTCGGTACCCGCAACGGTATCGAGGCACTGGACCTCGCGCGCAGGCATCGCCCGGATCTGATCATCATGGATATCCAGTTGCCCGAGGTGTCCGGCCTTGAAGTGACCAAATGGCTCAAGGACGATCCCGAGCTGAAGTCGATCCCGGTCGTCGCGGTGACCGCCTTCGCCATGAAGGGCGACGAAGAGCGCATCCGCGAGGGCGGCTGCGAAGCCTATCTGTCGAAGCCGATCTCGGTCGGAAAATTCATCGAGACGGTGCGTCACTTTCTGGGAACAGCCTGAGGGTCCGATGACCGCGCGTATTCTCGTTGTCGACGACATCCCGGCGAACGTGAAGCTGCTCGAGGCGCGGCTCACGGCGGAGTATTTCGACGTCACCACCGCGATGTCGGGGCGCGAGGCGCTCGCGATCTGCGAGCGCGCGCAGTGCGACATCGTGCTGCTCGACGTGATGATGCCGGAGATGGACGGTTTCGAGGTGTGCGCGAAGCTGAAGGAGAATCCGCTCACCCACCACATCCCGGTCGTGATGGTGACCGCGCTCGACCAGCCCTCCGATCGGGTGCGCGGGCTCGAGGCCGGCGCGGACGATTTCCTCACCAAGCCGGTCTCCGACATCGCGCTGCTCGCGCGCGTGCGCTCGCTGGTGCGGCTGAAGATGGCGGCGGACGAGCTGCGCATGCGCGCGGTCACCTCGCGCGAGATCGGCATCAACGATCCGGAGGTCGCGGCGGTGGCCGAGACCGGCAGGGGCGGGCGCGTGCTGCTGGTCGACGACCGCAAGGCGTCCTACGAGCGCATCGCCGGCATCCTGACCGCCGAGCACACCGTCGACGTCGAGCCGAACCCGCAGGAGGCGCTGTTCCACGCCGCCGAGTCCGACTACGAGTGCATGATCGTGTCGCTCGGGCTCGAGAATTTCGATGGCTTGAGGCTGTGCAGCCAGGTGCGCTCGCTCGACCGCACGCGCGGCGTGCCGATCCTGATGGTGGCGGAGGCCGAGGACAACGCGCGGCTGTTGCGCGGCCTCGAGATCGGCGTCAACGACTACCTGGTGCGCCCGATCGACAAGAACGAGTTGCTCGCGCGCGTGCGCACGCAGATCCGCCGCCGCCGCTACACGGCGCGGCTGCGCGACAACGTGCAGCAGTCGATGGAAATGGCGATCACCGACGCCCTCACCGGGCTCTACAATCGCCGCTACATGGAAAGCCATCTCACCACGCTGGTCGAGCAGGCGGTCGGGCGCGGCAAGCCGCTCTCGCTGCTGGTGCTCGACATCGACTTCTTCAAGGCGATCAACGATACCCACGGCCACGACGCCGGCGACGACGTGCTGCGCGAGTTCGCGACCCGGGTGAAAAAGTCGATCCGCGGCATCGACCTCGCCTGCCGCTACGGCGGCGAGGAGTTCGTGGTGGTGATGCCGGAGACCGACATGGCGGTCGCAGCGCTGGTCGCGGAGCGCATCCGCCGCCGCATCGCCGGCGAGCCGTTCGCGATCGACCACGGCGCGAAGGCGATCGACGTGACGCTCTCGATCGGCCTTGCGGCGCTCGGTTCGGCCGAGGACAGCGGCGCGACCATCCTGAAGCGCGCCGACCAGGCGCTCTATCGCGCCAAGCGCGACGGGCGCAATCGGGTGGTGGCCGACGCCGCGTAGTGCGTGATCCCGAAAAGTGGATACCGGTTTTCGGACAGGATCACGCACCACCGAGAGAGAATCCTAGAGTCTTATTCGATTTCGTCGAATCAGACTCTAGGACGCGTCCGCGATCAGCCGTGCCGCTCGAGCCCCGGCGATGGCCGCGAGCGCATCGCACGCGCGCCGAGACCGCTGTCCTTGAAAAGCCTGCGCAGCGTCGAGGACTCCGCATAGCCGACGCGCGCCGCGATCGTCTCGAACGGCAGGCGCGTCGTGTCCATCAGGTGCAGCGCGCGCTCCAGCCGCAGCCGCTGCAGGAAGCGAACGGGCGAAAGTCCCGTGACGTGCGCGACGCGGCGCGCGAGTGTGCGATGCGAGAGGCCGACCGCCGCCGCCATCTCCGCTATTGGCACGCGGGTGTCGATGCGCTTGAGCGCCCACGCATGGACCCTGGCGACATGCGGGTCGGCGGCGACAAGGGCGGCCAGCGTCATGTAGGGCTCCTGCGACGGGCGTTCGTCCAGCAGCAGATAGCGCGCGCAGAGCCGAGCGATCGAGGCACCACAGACGCGTGCGGTGAGCGCCAGCATCGCCTCGGTTTGCGCCATCGCGGCGCCCGCCGTGATGAAGCGCCCGTCGGTGACGACGAGTGAGGCAGCCTGCAGCCGAACCTCGGGAAAGAGTCGCCGAAACAGCGGTGCGAGCCACCATGTCGTGGTGGCCGATCGCTCGGCGAGCAGTCCCGTCGAGGCGAGGATAAAGACGCTCGAGCACGACGCAACGATCCATGCCCCCGATCGGTGGGCGTGCAACAGACGCTTGCGCGCCCTGCCGACGTCCGGGCGCGTGAGCCCGTCATGGATGGCGCGTTCGCTGCCAAAGCCTACTCCCGGGAGGATGACGATATCGGCCGGCCCTCGCGCCGGCGGAAGCCGCGGCAGCATCGGCCGCAGCGCCGGCGCAGCCGATCCGGTGACCCGCAGCGCAAAGGCCGGCGCCTTTCCGGCCTGCCGCATCATTCGGTTTGCGGTCGCCAGCACGTCGGCGGTGATGGCGAGACCGGATGCGAGCGCGCCTTTCAGGGCAATCAGCTCTACGGATTGCATGGCGAAATATCCCCGAACTCTGTCGAATCCGACTCTGGGCCTATGGTTGGCAGCGCCCTAGTCTGCGCGCAAGCGGAGGCGCGATGAACACCCGCGTGCGGACAGCCGACAGCCTGAGCGATTTCGAGCGCCGCACCGTCGCGCTCGAGGCGGCCAGCAAGGTCGTCTACGTCGCCGGGAAGGGGCCGGCCGTGATCGTCATGGCGGAGATGCCGGGTATCAGCCCCGAGGTCGCCCGCTTCGCCCGTTGGGTGCGCGACGCCGGCTTCACGGTTTACATGCCGTCGCTGTTTGGATGCGACGGCGCCGTGCCGGCCGTCGACGCGGGCACGCGGGTATTCAAGCAGGCCTGCGTGAGCGCCGAGTTCCGCGCGCTCGGCGGCGGGCGTTCAAGTCCGGTCACGCGCTGGCTCATGGCGCTCGCCCGGACCGCCCATGGCGAATGCGGCGGTCCCGGCGTGGGCGCAATCGGGATGTGCTTCACCGGCAATTTCGCGCTGACCATGATGCTCGAGCCGGTCATGCTGGCACCGGTCCTGTGCCAGCCTTCCCTGCCGCTGGACAACCCCGCCGGGCTGGAAATCGCCGACGAGGAGCTGTTGCAGGTGCGGCGTCGGCTCGAGCGCGACGACCTCACGGTGCGCGCCTATCGGTTTGCCGGGGACAGCTTCTGCCGGGCCGAGCGGTTCGCCGCGTACGCGGCGGCGCTGGGCGATCGCTTCGAGGCCCGTGTGCTGCCCGACGAGGCCGCGAACCCGGATGTGGCACCCTTCTTCGCGGAACGCGTTCGGGTCCCGCATAGCGTCGTGACGCAGCATCTCATCGATGCCGAGGGCGAGCCGACGATCGCCGCCCGCGACGAGATCCTGGCGTTCCTTGCGAGGCGGCTGCGGCAAACGCGCTGACTTAGGCTCGCCCGATGGCGGGACGTGTGAGTGGCCTTTATGACGCGGTCCTCGGCCGTGACCGGTTGCGGGCCATCAGCGCGGCGCGTCGTCGCTCTGCCTTGTAGTCATGGGTAGCGTCCCATTCGAGCTTGCCCATCAGATCGAGCAACTTCTTTTGCTGCCGGCGCGCGACGAATTCCTGCAGGGCCTTTGTCACGGCGGCCTTCTTCGTGCGCTCTCCGCTGACCTCCAGCGCGCGCTTGATCAGATCGGAATCGATCGACAGATTCGTTGCCATGTGTGGACCTCCGCACATACGTTGGACATCGCCGCTTATTCGAGGCTCGGGCTATGGAGCGCATCCTGAGCGGTCGTGGGCGCCGCGCGCTTGCTTTCTTCACGCAAAACGCGAAGCGGTTTCGGGTAAACCCTAACGCTTTACACTACCGGCGAATCTCTCCACCTTCCGCGCCCCGGAAGCGTTGCTTTCCGCTCCGGTTCAATTAGCTTCGCGACAGGCGTCGGAGCGGCCGCCGCGGCTTGACTACCCGGATGAATATCGCTCCTTAAGCTAATGAATACCCTACGGAATGCTCAGGTCCGCCGCATCTCCTGACGCCCGTGGGGTTCGGCCGGCTCGGGGGCGGTGTGAGTGGCCTCCTCATGACACCGCTCTCGGCCGGCCACCTTCGCCCAAGCCCCCCGAAATCGAGGCGCGCCGGCGCCCGCCGAAACACAAAGGGCGCCCGAACGGGCGCCCCCGAGATCGCGCGCGGTCGGCGCGCGGCTACTTGATCTTCGCCTCGCGGAATTCGACGTGCTTCTTGGCGACCGGATCGTACTTCTTCTTCACCAGCTTGTCGGTCATGGTGCGCGAGTTCTTGCGGGTCACGTAGTAGAAGCCGGTGTCGGCGCTCGACACGAGCTTGATCTTGATGCTGGCGGCCTTGGCCATGGGGAAACCTCAGACTGTGCGGATTTGGCCGGGACCGTAACGGCAGGCCTCGAAAAGTCAAGAATTTCACGCCGAAACGAGCGCCCTGAGCCGCTCAATCACCTCTGGGATCGAGGGCCCTGAAATCGGCGGTGGATTGGGGCTCTCGCAGAACGCCCGCCAGACATAAAGCGTCAGCTCGGCGCCATCAGTCCCGTCGGGATCGCCCGTGCTTCCGGGATCCGCGAGATCTTGCAGCACGCGGTATCGTGGATCGGCGAAGAAGCGTTGCTTCACCCACGCGCAGATCGGGATCAGATGGAAGTGCAGCGCGAAGCCGGCCGAATGGCCGTAACGTCCGACGTAGAGGTGCTGCGGCTTCAGGATTTCCGTCAGGGCCGATTGGGCGTTTGCTAGCAGCGGCCCGAGTTGGTGCAGCGCTTCGCGCGGGAGCGCCGCGAGGTTGTTCGTGCGGGCTCGCGCGCCCAGCATCAGATAGCCGGGAAGCGCTGAATCGACGCGATGATTGATTACCCAATGGTCCGTCCGCAGGATCACCAGGTGGGCCGGCGGTTCGAAATCGTCGGCCTGAACTGCGCGTGATTGGTCCTCCATGGGGGACAACGGTCACAGCTCACGTGCCGAAATTCAAGATTGCTCGCAGCCGCCGCGGGGAGCGGCAGCCGTCACAGCTCCGCGCGCACGAACTTCTTGTGCAGCATGCGGTAGAATGGCGAGGGCAGCTCGTGCCCGAAGCCCTTGGCGACGCGCGCCTGCAACTCGTCGAGCGCGACCTGCGTGATGGTCGGCAGATCGTGCTTCTTGGCTTCGCCGATCGGCAGCCAGACGAGCTCGACCAGCTCGCTGTCCGGACCGACCTTGCCGTCGACCCGCTGCGCGATCGCGCTCGCATCGACCGCAAAGAAGCGCGCGTCGAAGCGGCGCGGGCGGCGCGGCGGCGTGATCGCGCGCACGATGAAATGCAGCTGCGCGAGGTCGGGCAGCACGCGTGCCGCCGCGAAGGCCTGCCACGGCCCGTCCGGCACCGCCGGCACGGCGTCGACGCGCTTGCCGAGGAGCAGCCCGGTCTCCTCATAGGTCTCGCGGATCGCCGCGAGCGCAAGGCCGCGCGCCTTCTCGAGGCTCGGGCGCTGCACGTGGCGCATCAGCCGCGCGCCCGCATGGGCGTCGAGCTCGCTTGCGACCGGCATCTTGCGGTCGGCGGGCTCCATGCGGCCGCCCGGGAACACGAGCTTGCCGGCCATGAACTTCAACCCCGCATGGCGCCGGCCGAGCAGCACCTTCGGCTGCGCGCCGGAGCGATCGACCAGGATCAGGGTCGCGGCGTCGCGCGGCTTCAGGTTCGGATGGCTCTGATCGCGCTCGACTTTGGTCAGACGCTCGGCAAGGTCGGTCATTTTCTGCGCTTCTGGTACTTCGATTGCGAACGCGGCGGGCCTGCGCGGCGACGCTCCACGCGCCGCGGCACTTTCTCATAGCGCCCTTCGGACAAAAGCTCGAATCGCAGCGCGCCCGCGACCGGGGCGGCTTCGATCAACTTCACCGTCACGGTATCGCCGAGCCGGTAGCTTTCGCCGGTGTGGTCGCCGATCAGTGCATGGCGTGCCTCGTGATAGCGGTAATAGTCGTTGCCGACCGTGCGCGCCGGAATGAAGCCGTCGGCGCCGGTCTCGTCGAGCTTCACGAACAGCCCGGCGCGGGTGACGCCGCCGATATGGCCGTCGAAGGTCGCGCCGACCCGGTCGGCGAGGAAGT
>Ga0187784_10003874_pt1 | contig 12113 bp, 9 predicted proteins | sample 1015_SJ02_MP15_2_FD_132964 | JGI IMG/M metagenome (GOLD analysis project Ga0187784, IMG submission 132964) | Tropical peat soil microbial communities from peatlands in Department of Meta, Colombia - 1015_SJ02_MP15_20_MG | ecosystem: Environmental > Terrestrial > Soil > Wetlands > Peat | place... | reverse complement strand
TGGCGCAGTCGATGACCGTGTCGTCGAGCCGCTCGAGCCGCGCCGAAATCGGCTCGCGCCGCTCGAGCCCGGTGACCGCGCCGCGCAGCTGCGCCCAGAAGGCGTCGTCGGCGTAAAGTCTGCGGCACCAGGAGAGCACCGTCTCGATGTGCGGGCGGTCGCCCGGCGTCGCGTCGTTGAGCTCGTCGCTCGACAGCTTCCACAGCCGCGCGAAGGCCGGGTTGTGCAGGTCGAGCCGGCCGTCGCTGCCGAACACGACGACCCCCTCGGCGAGCGCCTCCAGCGTCTCGCCCTGCACGCTGATCAGCGCCTCGTGCCGGCGCACCATGTTGAGCCGCTCGGTCACGTCGTCGAACAGATAGGTCACGCCGCCTTCCGGGTTGGGCGTGGTGACGACGCGCAGCGTGCGTCCGTCGGGGAGATGCCATTCATGCTGGCGCGGCTCGAGCGCGCGGTAGGCCTCGTGCAGCTCACCGCGCCAGTTGCGGAAGTTCGCCTGCTCCGGCAGCTTGCGCGCCGCGCGCAGCTGATCGAGCAGCGCCGCGTCGGTCGGGCCGGAATCGAGGAACGCCGGATCGAAGCCGAACAGCTGGCGGTAGGCGGCGTTGTGAAACAAGAGGCGCTGATCGGCGGAGAAGATCGCGACCGCGGTCGCGAGCTGGTCGAGCGTGCGGCGATGCGCCTCGCTCGCGCGCGCGAGCTCTTCGCGCATCGCGTCGACCTCGGTGACGTCGAGGCCGATGCCGGCGCTGCCGCCGGGCGCGGCGCGGTCGATCACCTGCAGGATGCGCCGCGTGCCGGCGACGATCACCGGCAGGCGCGCCTCGTAGGGGGTGCCGGCCGCGCGGGCGCGGGCGACGTCGGCGCGCGCCGCCGGATCGAGGATTTCGAGGCCGCGCGCCACCGCGTCGGCGCCGTCGCGCGCCTCCACGGCGCGCACATAGGCGGCGTTGACCCAGGTGAGCCGGCCGGACGGGTCGCGCGCCCAGACCGGCGAGGGCAGCGCCTCGAGCAGCCGCCCGACCGTGTCGATGTCGCGGCGCAGCTGCTGATGATCGGCGGCGAGCTCGACCAGCTCGCTCTTCGGCCCGGTGAGGTCCTTGATGCGCAGCACCGCGCGTCCGCCGATGGCGCGGCCCTCGGCGGCGACGTGGCGGCCGTGCAGGGTGGTGAGGTTGAGCGCGAAGGCGCGGCCGTCGAGGCGCAGCGCCTCGACCGCGTCGTCCATCGCGTGAGCCTGTTCGGGATCGAGCCAGGTGCCGAAGGCGAGCACGCGCCGCGGCAGCGCGCTGTTCGTCACGATCGCGAGCTCGCCGATGATGTTGGGCTCGTCGGCGCCGGCCGGCCACTCGATGATCACCTGCGGCTCGGCCAGCATCAGCGCGTTGGCGCGATCGCGCTCCTCGCGCAGATCGTTGATCTCGCTCCCTTTCGCAGCGAGCATCTGGGTGAGGCGGCGGCGGGTGCGCAACAGCGCGATCGCGGTGACGACGGCGAACAGGATGACGCCGAGGGTGAGCGTCAGCGCCGCGAGATCGTAGCGATCGAGCGATGTGACGGCTTCGATGACCTCGGTGACCGGGCGCAGCGCCCCTTCGGCGTGCGCACTCTGCGGCAGGAGCAGCGCCGCGCCGGCGGCTAGAGCATGATCCCGAAAATGCCTGCCCCGGACTTGATCCGGGGTGGATGCCGGTTTTCGGACAAAGATCATGCTCCACGAAGAAATTGGAGCGAGAAGACGATTCGAAGAAAGGTCATCTCGCTTTCTCACGAATCGCGTTCGCCGCGGATACGTTGCGTATCCGCATCCTCTCCGGATCGCGTCCGGCATTTCCGTGCCCCTGCGCGGCAGCGTTCCGGGACACGGCCCGGATGAGACCTCATGATGAGCGTCGTCCGCCACGCCGCTCGCGAATCAGACCATAACTCCAAGGGGAGTCGGGCCGTAAGAGTCCAGATCGTGAACGGCGGGCCGCGCGGGCTGACACGGATGCGGAATTGTCCTGATGACGGAATCTTTTCAACTCGACGGTGCGGTTGCGCTGTCCCCGTTGTCCACAGGCTCGCGCGCGCTCACATCCAGCGCCTCAGCGCTCGCGCAGCGATTCGGCGCGGCGCGCGAGGTCCTCGATGGAGAGCTGCGCGAGCGCGGCGGTGAAGCGGCGCTCGGCGTCGGTCAGCGCCGGCAGCACCACCTCCTCGAGGATGCGCGAGCCCTTCGCGCTCCCGGCGGCTTCCTCGTCGGCGCCGGCGACACGCAGGATGTCGGCGACCGAAATGCGCCCCCGCTCGCGCGCCAGCTCGTAGCCGCCGCGCGGGCCGCGGACGCCGTGGAAGATGCCCTCGTGCACCAGGGCCTGGAGCACCGGCTCCAGATGGCGCGGGGGCAGATTGTGGCGGGCGGCGAGCTTGCGGGCCGAAACGGGTCGCTCGCGCGCGTTCAGCGCGACGTCGATCACGGCTGCTATGGCTAGAAGTCCCTTGCGGGGCAGAAGCGACATGGGGCGGGAACCGAGTCGGTATAATAATACTAAGCAGGAAGGAACTCGGCCCGCAAGCTCAAGTGCTGCTCGCTCCGGTTGAGCCGAATCCCCCCGTCCCACGCGCTGTTTCGTCTAGCGTTTCGACCTCGCGCAGCGTCGCGCGAACGACATGACCAACCACCAGCTGTGCAATCCGGGTTCCGCGTTGGATCACGAACGACTCATTACCATGGTTTATGAGCAGGACCTGGATCTCGCCCCGATAGTCCGCATCGATCGTGCCGGGCGCGTTCAGCACCGTGACACCGTGGTTGCGCGCAAGGCCCGAGCGCGGCCGCACTTGCGCCTCGGTGCCGGGGGGAAGCGCGATCGCGATGCCGGTCGGCACCGCCGCATGGCGCCCCGGCGCAATCGTCAAGGGGGCATCTGCCGGCACTGCGGCGACCAAGTCGAGCCCCGCGGCGGCGGCGCTCTGGTAGGCCGGCAGCGGCAGGCCGGCGCCATGCGGCAGCCGCGTCACGCGGACGGTCACGGTCATTCGAGCATGATCCCGAAAAAGCCTGCCCCGGACATGATCCGGGGTGGATACCGGTTTTCGGAAAAGATCATGCTCTACTAAAAAAGCCGGCGATGCGCGCGACCAGCTCGCGCGCGACGCCGTCCTTCGATTGCACAGGCCAGGACTCGACCTTTGCGCCAGTGACGAGATGCACGGCGTTATCGTCGCCGCCCATCGCGCCGCCTGCGGCCGAGACGTCGTTCGCGACGATCCAGTCGCAGCCCTTGCGTTTGAGCTTGGCCTTGGCGTGCTCGATCACCTTTTCGGTCTCGGCCGCAAAGCCGATGACCAGCGCCGGGCGATTGGTCTTGCCCTTCGCGACGGTCGCGAGGATATCGGGATTCTCCGTCAGCGCGAGCTGCGGCGGGCCGCCGGCGTCCTTCTTGAGCTTCTGCTCGCCGGCATGGGCGACGCGCCAGTCGGCGACGGCGGCGGCGAACACGCCGACGTCGACCGGCAGCGCCGCCTCGACGGCGCGCAACATGTCGCGCGCGCTCTCGACCCGCACCGTCTTCACGCCGCCCGGATCGGGCAGCGTGACCGGACCCGACACCAGCGTGACCTCGGCGCCGGCCGCGGCCGCGGCGCGCGCGATCGCGTAGCCCTGCTTGCCCGAGGAGCGGTTGGCGATGTAGCGCACCGGGTCGATCGGCTCGTGGGTCGGTCCGGCCGTGATCAGCATGCGCTTGCCGGCGAGCGGCTTCTCGTCGTGCGCGCCGAGCAGCGCCTCGACCGCGGCGACGATTTCGAGCGGCTCCGCCATCCGTCCGGCGCCGGCCTCGCCGCTCTCGGCCATCTCGCCGGCGTTCGGACCGACGGTGAGGATGCCGTCCGCCACGAGGCGCGCGAGATTGCGCCGGGTCGCGGCGTTGCCCCACATGCGCGGGTTCATCGCGGGCGCGAGCAGCACCCGCTTGTCGGTCGCAAGCAGCACCGCGCTCGCGAGGTCGTCGGCGTGGCCGTTCGCCATCTTGGCCATCAGGTCGGCGGTCGCGGGCGCGACCACGATCAGATCATTGTCGCGCGCGAGCCGGATGTGCCCGACGTCGAACTCGCTGGCCGGATCGAACAGCTCGGTGAAGGGGCGCTCGCCGGCGAGCGCGCCGACCGAGAGCGGCGTGACGAATTCCTGCGCGGCGCGCGTCATCACCACGCGCACCGCGATCGCGCGCTCGCGCAGGCGGCGGATCAGGTCGAGCGATTTGTAGGCGGCGATGCCGCCCCCGATGATGAGCAGGATCTGGCTCGCCGCGGTTTCGGAGGAGACCGGCTTAGCGGGCTTCGCATTGGGCTTCACACTCACCTTGGCGGCGACCGGCGCCTCGGCGGCGCCGGCGGCGAGCAGGAGGCGGATCTCCTCCTCCATTGAGCGGCCGTTCGCGGCGGCGCGCAGCCGCAGCCGCTTCTTCACGTCCTCCGAGAGATTGCGGACGGTCAGGGAGCCCATAACGGCACGCTAGCACATGATTGCATTGCAATCAATGCAATCAAACCAGCTTCCAGATCACCACCGCGAGCAGCGCGGCGATGACCCACAGCGCGATCGCGGTCCAGCGGTTGCGCCGCGCCTCGGCCTGCCCGATCGCCGCGATCGTCTCGGGGGCGAGCACGAGCCCGTCGCGCGTCACCGCGTCGATCTGGTCGGCGAGCGTTGCGGCGCGGCCGAGCAGCGCCGGCACGCCGGTGAGGAAGCGGCCGACCTCGCCGGCGCCTTGCGCGACATCCTCGACCCGCCCGGCCGGCCCGAGATGGCGCTCGACCCATTCGCGCACCACCGGCTCCGCGGTCGCCCACATGTCGAGGTTCGGATCGAACGAGCGCGCCACGCCCTCGACCACCACCATGGTCTTCTGCAGCAACAACAGCTCCGGCCGCGTCTTCATGTCGAACAGCCCGGTGATCTCGAACAGCAGCGTCAACAGCTTCGCCATCGAGATTTCGGAAGCCGCCTTGTTGTGGATCGGCTCGCCGATCGCGCGGATCGCCTGCGCGAAGCTTTCGACCGAATGCTGCGGCGGCACGTAGCCGGCCTCGAAATGCACTTGCGCGGTGCGGAGGTAGTTGCGCGTGATGAAGCCGTAGAGGATCTCGGCGAGGAAGCGGCGCTCCTTCGGCGTGAGGCGTCCCATGATGCCGAAGTCGACCGCGACGATGCGGCCTTGCGCATCGACGAACAGGTTGCCGGGATGCATGTCGGCGTGGAAGAAGCCGTCGCGCAGCGCGTGGCGCAGGAAGGTCTGCAACAGCGCGCGCCCGAGCGCCGGCAGGTCGAGCCCGCGCGCCTCCAACGCCTTGCGGTCGGTGAGCGGCGTGCCGTCGATCCATTCGAGGGTGAGCACGGTGCGCGCGGTGCGCTCCCAGTCGACCGTCGGCACGCGAAAATCCGGATCGTCCTTGACGTTGTCGCGCATCTCGGCGATCGCGGCGGCTTCCAGCCGCAAGTCCGTCTCGATCGCGACCGAGCGCGCGAGCGTGTCGACCACCTCGACGAAGCGCAGCCGCCGCGCCTCGGCCGAATGGCGCTCGGCGCTGCGCGCCGCGAAGTACAAGGTCTCGAGGTCGGATTTGAGCTGCCGCTCGATTCCGGGGCGCAGCACCTTCACGGCGACCGTCGCAACCTCACTCCGCTCATTCCCGCGTAAGCGGGAATCCAGAGCCGCATGCTCCGTATTTGATGCCCCTGGGTCCCCGCTTTCCATAAGGGCGCTTACGCCCGTCTTCGACGGGCTATGGGGACGAGCGGATGATTGCAAGACCTCCGCCTTGTGCACCTGCGCGATCGAAGCGGCCGCGACTGGCGGCCCGAACGACGCGAAGGCGGCGTGCAACGGCATCGCGAGCGCCGCCGCCACCGCCGCCTCCGCCTCGGCCTGCGGAAACGGCGCCATCTTGTCCTGCAGCGATTCAAGGTCGCGCGCGAGCGCCGCGCCGACAATATCCGGACGGGTCGCGAGGAATTGCCCGAGCTTGACGTAGGTCGGCCCGAGCCGCGTCAGCGCCGCCGCGAGCCGCACCTCGGCGCCCTTGTCGGTCGGCCGCTCGAACAGCCGCGCGAGCTTCAATCCGAGCCGCGCCGGCGGGGGTAGCGGCGCCGGGTCGACCAGCGCGAGCACGCCCTCGCGCGCGAACACGCCGCCCGCGCGCGCGAGGCGAAACAGGTGCGTCACCGCCGCGATCACAAACGCCAGCCGGAATGGAGCGCCACGATGCCGCCGCTGATCGCGCGATGCGACACGCGCGCAAAGCCGGCCGCGCGCATCATGTCGGCGAACGCGTCCGGGCGCGGGAAGCGGCGGATCGATTCGACCAGGTAGCGGTACGGCTCGGCATCGCCCACGACGGCGCGGCCGAGCGCCGGCACGAGGTTGAACGAATAAAGCTCATAGAGCGCGTCGAGCCCCGGCACGTCGACATTGGAGAATTCGAGGCAGAGGAAGCGCCCGCCGAGCCGCAGCACGCGGTGCATCTCGCGCAATGCGACATCGATGCGCGGCACGTTGCGGATGCCGAACGCGATTGCGACCGCGTCGAAGCTTTTCTCGGCAAACGGCAGGCTCTCGGCATTGGCGTCGACGAAGGTCACCATTTCGTCGAGCCCCTGTCGCTGAGCGCGCTCGCGCCCGACGGCGAGCATCGCGGCATTGATGTCCGCGACGGTTGCGCGCGTGCCGGGCCCGCCGGCCGCGACCGTGCGGAACGCGACGTCGCCGGTGCCGCCGGCGACATCGAGGAGTGCAAACGCACGATCAGAAGTCGGCGGATTGATCGCGGTGACCAGCGCGTCCTTCCAAGCACGATGCAGACCGGCTGACATCAGGTCGTTCATCAGGTCGTAGCGCTGCGCCACCTTGTGGAACACGTCGTCGACCAGCGCCTGCTTCGCGCCGAGCGGCACCTGGCGATCGCCGAAATGGGTATCTTGGTCGGTCTCTCGGGACATGGCGCGACCATAGCGCGCCGCCTGCTGCAGCGCTACAAATCGGGCGACGCGAAGGGCCGCAGGACGCCACGATCGTTAACGCGGGTTGCCCGTGACAATCTTCTTCGCGCGCGTCGTCCCGACCTTGCGTATCGCCGGATGGAATCCTGAAATGCCTGAGCTTCCCGAAGTCGAGACCGTGCGCCGCGGCCTCGAGCCCGTGATGGATGGCGCACGCTTCGTGCGCGTCGAGCAGCGCCGGGGCGACCTGCGCTTCCCGTTCCCGAAAAATTTCGCCAAGCGGCTCGAAGGCCAGAGCGTCACCGGCCTCGGCCGGCGCGCCAAATATCTGCTCGCCGACCTCTCCTCCGGCGAGGTGCTGCTGATGCATCTCGGCATGTCGGGCTCGTTCCGCGTCGTGCACGGCAGCGACGCGGATGCGCCCGGCAAGTTCCACCATGTACGCGGCAAGCTTTCGGCGCACGATCATGTGGTGTTTCACATGTCGAACGGCGCGGTGATCACCTTCAACGATCCGCGCCGCTTCGGCTACATGCGGCTGATCGCGCGCGCGGCGCTCGAGCAGGACCCGATGATCGAGGCGCTCGGGCCCGAGCCGCTCGGCAATGCCTTCGATGGCGCGATGCTGGCGGCGGCCTGTCATGGCAAGAAGACGAGCCTGAAGGCCGCGCTGTCGGACCAGAAGGTGGTGGCCGGCCTCGGCAACATCTATGTCTGCGAGGCGCTGCATCGCGCGCATCTCTCGCCGAAGCGCCGCGCCTCGACGCTCGCGACGCGCATCGGCGCGCCGACCGCGCGCGCGCACGCGCTCGCCGACGCCATCAAGGCGGTGCTCACCGATGCGATCAAGGCCGGCGGCTCATCCTTGCGCGACCATCGCCAGACCGACGGCGATCTCGGCTATTTCCAGCATTCGTTCCGCGTCTACGACCGCGCCGGAGAGAAATGCCCGACGCCGAAATGCAAGGGCCGGATCCGGCGCATCGTGCAGGGCACGCGCTCGACCTTCTTTTGCCCGGTGTGCCAGAAGTGAGCCGAGCGTAGGGCGGATTAGGCGCGCAGCGCCGTAATCCGCCATCTCGCGGCGTGCGGCGGCGGATTACGCCTTCGGCTAATCCGCCCTACAGACTCCTCACCATGAGGGCGGAGTCACCCCTTCACATACACCGCCTGCTGCGTCACGACGAAGTCGACGCGGTCGTCGGTCAGCGCCTGCAGGCATTCCTCGGGCCGGTTGACGATCGGCTCCTCGTGCACGTTGAACGAGGTGTTGATCAGCACCGGCAATCCGGTCTGGTCGCGGAAGCGTCTGAGGATCGCGGCGAACAGCGGGTTCACCTCGTCGCGCACGATCTGCGGCCGCGCGGTGCCGTCGACATGCACCACGGCCGGAATACGGTCGCGCCATTCCGGCCGCACGCCGCAGGTGATGGTCATGAAGTGCGCCGCGTAGCGGTTGACGTCGGTGATCTCGAACACGCGCGCCGCGTCCTCCTCGAGCACGAACGGCGCGAACGGCATGAACTCCGAGCGTGCGAGGCGCTGGTTGAGAATGTCGTTGATCGCATGATCGTGCGGCGACGCGATGATCGAGCGCGCCCCGAGCGCGCGCGGGCCGAACTCCATGCGGCCGGTATAGATCGCGCCGGCCTTGCCGGCGCGGATCAGCTCGACGGCGGTCTCGACCGGCGGGCCGGCGAGCCGCCGCATGCCGCCGCGCGCGAGCGTCTCGTCGATGGCGCCGTCGTAATCCCGTCCGAGATACACATCCTCGAGCCGGCGCCGCTGGCGCAGCCAGCTCTCCGTCCCGTCGCGCGCATGCAGATAGGTCAGCGCCGAGCCGACCGACAGGCCGTCGTCGCCCATCGCCGGGAAGATGAACACTTCCTCGACCGGGAGCTGCTCGGCGAGCAGCCGGTTGAGCCGCACATTCGCGAACAGCCCGCCGGCGAGCGCGAGCTTGCGGCCGCCGGTCTTCGCGAGCCACCAGCGCACCGATTGCAGCGCGAGGTCCTCGGTGACCTTCTGGATCGACGCCGCGATGGTCTCGCGGTCCTGACCCCGGCAGATGCGGCGCATCGCATCGCGCATGTCGGACCAGCGGCGAAAGTCGCTCTCGATCAGGCCGTCCTGCGCATTGAAGCGGAAGCAGGCCGCCATCGAGGCGGCGAGCTTCGGCTCGCCATAAGCCGCAAGCCCGGTGAGCTTTCCTTCATGCCGCCACATGCGGAAGCCGCAGGCCTCGGTCGCAAGCCCGTAGGCGCTCGCAAGCGAGGCGTGGTTGACCTGCTGCGTGAGCCAGCGGTCATCGCCGTAATGGCAGGTGATCTCGCCGTCCTTCAGGCTGCGCATCGCGTAGCTGACATTGTCGCCGATGCCGTCGGAGGTGTAGATCAGCGCGTCGTCCCAGTCGGTGTAGAACAGGGCGGAGAGCGCGTGAGATTCGTGATGATTGGCGAAATGGATTGGCGTATCGGGGCGGAACGAATTGTATTTGAGGAAGCTCTCGCCCTGAATCAGCTGGCGCGTGTCGGTAATGCCGAAGCGGTGGCTCAGCACCGCGATATCGCGATAGGGCCGCTCGCGGCCGTACCAGCGCCGGGTCACCGCACAGAGCTCGCGCCACAGCGGATAGCGCAGATAGAGGCTCGGAAAGCAGGCGCGCGAGGTTGCGATCACGTCGACGTCGCTGCGGCGCCAGCCGGCGATGCGCAGCACCTCGTCGATTGCGAGCCACGGCAGGCTCTCCCCCTGGCCCTTCACGCGGGTGAAGCGTTCTTCCGCCGCCGCGGCGATCAGGCGATAGTCATCGAACGCGGCCGCAGATGCATCATGCACGCCGGCGGTAAAGGCAAGGATACGCAAAGGCACTCCCGGGATCGTGGACGGACGGCTTCCTATCGCAAAATCGCGGCACCTGACAAACCCGGTCGGATCACGTCAAGCCGAGGACGGCGAGCGCATATCCCGGAAAAGTGGATACCGGTTTTCCGAAAAGGATATGCGCCAATGCAAGAGTCTAGCGCATGACGGGCGCCTGAGGAGACCGCCGCATGGCGCCCACCGCCGTGATTCAGACCAAGCAGGGCATCGGCGACTGCATCTGGCACCTGCCGTTCATCCGCGCCATTGCGACCGCCGCGGGAGAGCCGGTGACGCTGCTGTCGTTGCCGTCGACGCATGCGCAGGAGCTCCTGCGCGCCGAGCCATCGGTCGCGCGCACGCTCTATTTCGAGAACCGCGGGCCGGAATGGACGCGCGGCGTCCAGCTCGTCGGCCTCACCAGGATGCTGCGCGGCCTTGGCTGCGGGACGCTCTGGATCCTCGACCGCTCGGCGCGACCGGCCTTCGCCGCGATGCTCGCCGGCATTCCCCATCGCATCGGGCTCGGGTTCGGGCGGCAGCGCTGGTTCATCACCAATGCCGGGATCGACCAGAAATTCTATCACGCGCATCCGCTGGTCTGGCTCAAGGTGCTGATGCAGACGACGGGGGTCGCCTTGCCGAGCACCGAGCCGAATCTGACGTTGCCGCAGGACCTGACCGCGGCATTGCGCACGCGCTTTGCGGACGCCGCGCGGCCCTGGATCGTGCTCGGGCTCGGCGCCGCCTATCCGCCGCGCGACTGGTCCGAGGAGGCCTGGCGCGAATTCATCGGCGCCTTGCGCGCGCGGCCGGGCACCGTGTTTCTCATCGGCGGACCGCGCCAAGTGGAGCGCGCGGATCGCCTGATCGCCCAGACCACGGGGGCGCCGGCGATCAATGCCTGCACGCTTTCCGTCGGCGAGTCGGCCGCGCTGCTTTCGCTCGCCGATCTGTTCGTCGGGCCGGATTCCGGACCGCTGAACCTTGCGGCCGGGGTCGGCACCCGGGCGTTCGGCCTGTTCGGCATGTCGGTGGTGCTCGATTACTCGCAGCACATCGTCCCGGTGCTGCCGGACGACGGCGGTCCTGCGACGCCCGACGGAATGAGCCGCATCTCGCCGCAGAACGTGCTCGCGCGCATCGCGCCGTATCTGGCCTGAGCCGGGCCTGCCAAGGCGGCGCTCGAATGAGTGTCGCCCGTCACTTGCGCTCCGGCCGGATCGAGCGCGGATCGCGCGCGCCCCAGCGTCCGGCATCGACGGTCGAGAGGAAATCGCCGAGCGTCTGGTTGAACAGCGCCGGCTCCTCGATGTTCACCGTGTGGCCGCTCTTGGGAAACATCGCGAGGCCCGACGTCGCGATGTGCTTCTTCAGATAGATGCTCGGCTCGATGCAGGCGTCGTCCTCGTCGCCGCAGATGATCAGCGCCGGCAGCGTGATCTTAGCGATCTCCGCCTCGAACGCGTAGAGCGGCGGGCGCGCCGCCTGGTAGCCGCGCAGGGTGCTCGCCGCGCCTTTCGCGCTGTGGCTTGCGAACTGATCGTAGAATTCCCGGTAGGCGCGCGGGTCCTTCACCTCGAACGGAACGCGCGCCGGTCCCATCGCATAGGTCTTGGCGACGCCGGGCGAGCCGCCGCGGTCGTACTCCTGCGCGGTCGCGCGCGAGCTCGCGCGGAACTCGTCGAGGATGCCGCGCTCCGAGCCCGAGCCGGTGCCCGCCATGGTCAGCGACAGCGCGCGCTGCGGATAGGTGATGCCGACGCACAGCGTCGCATAGCCGCCCATCGAGAGGCCGCACAGATGCGCCCGGTCGATCCCGAGATGATCCATCACGGCGATGACGTCGTCGCGGAAATACGCGTAGCCGTAAGCCTCCGGGTTGTCCGGAACGTCGGAGGGGTGATAGCCGCGGAACGAGAACGTCACGCAGCGATAGCGCCGCGCGAAATAGCGCATCTGCGGCTCCCAGGCGCGCCAGTCGCCGGCGAATTCGTGCACGAACACGAGCGGCGTGCCGCTGCCGACCTCCTCGTAGTGCAGGCGCACATTGTCGCGGGCGAGGGCGAAGGGCATGGGGCGGCTCCGGCTGGCTGGTTCTTGGTGAGGGGGAGAGCGTCCGAAATTCGCGCTGCCGGTACAAGATGTGCGGGGGCTTATTCGGGCCGGCAGCAGCTGCCGTCCACTCGGCGGATTACGCGCCTTCGGCGCTAATCCGCCCTACCGGCCCCTAGAACGCGCGGCCGGGCAGGATCAGAAGCTTCGGCCT
>Ga0187784_10003873_pt1 | contig 12114 bp, 8 predicted proteins | sample 1015_SJ02_MP15_2_FD_132964 | JGI IMG/M metagenome (GOLD analysis project Ga0187784, IMG submission 132964) | Tropical peat soil microbial communities from peatlands in Department of Meta, Colombia - 1015_SJ02_MP15_20_MG | ecosystem: Environmental > Terrestrial > Soil > Wetlands > Peat | place... | reverse complement strand
GTGCGCCAGCAAATCGCGGCGTGTCTGCTGATAGGCATGATCTGCGAGCTCATGTCGCCCCGAATAGCGGAACACGTTCGCGAAGAACAGCTTCTCATCGTCGCGATCGGGCTCGAGCAGGACGACGTCGGCATGTGGAAACCGCGCCGGATACATCGACATGCCGACTTGCATGCGCGAGTGAATGAGCGCGCGAAAGGTCTGGCCGAGAACCACCGGCAAACCTGCGCTCGCGAGATTCCGAAAGCGGCGGTGAACCGCGCGCGATGCATCGAAGGGAACGAGCGGGTTGATGCAGATCAGCAGATCACAGCCGGCCTCGAGGGCGAGAGAGGCGTGCATGGTGCGGATGAGCGCTCCGTCGACGTAGGGCTGCCCGTCGATCTCGACCGGGGCGTACAGTCCAGGGAGTGCGGCGCTCGCGGCGACGGCGCGCGAGATCGGTACGCGGTCATGACGCTGATCGCCGAAAGCGACCGCTGACCCGGTGTTCAAGTTCGTCGCCACGACGAACAGGCGGGATCTCAGGCGGCGAAAATCATCCGTGCGAGCGCGGCTGCGAAAGATGCTATGCAAGTAACGCTCGAGGGGCGCATTGTCGAAGATGGCGGTGGGCACGACTCTGCCCAGCGAGCCGACCACGATCGGCCATGCATCGTGCAGCGAATCGGAAACGAAGGAGCGCCCCATCTCGCGCACCGCGCGGGGTAACAGAGCCAGCCGCCGCACGTACTCGCCGACGGCGGGGCGTAGCAGCATCTCCGGCGTGAGCGGCAGCATCGCGGCGGCTTCGTGAATGAAGAGCGAGCCCATCGTAGTGGTGTCGATTCGGTTGGCGAGGGCGGCCGCTACCAACGAGCCCGAGCTCACGCCCACGTACGTATCGAAGTCGACGAGCTCACGCCCGACCAGCGCTTCTTCCAGGGCGTGCAGAGCTCCTATCTCGTAGAACGCGCCTAGCGGGCCCCCACCCGCCAGAGCGAGCGCGAGCTTAGTGCCGGCGCGGCCCTGCCGCGCCGGCTCGACCGTGAGCACGCTCGCTCAGGAGGCAGCCATGGGCACGGCGGGTTCGGGCTTGCGCGCGGTGCGCGCGGGGCGCACCCTGCGCGCGGGGCGCGCTCGCCCGGGCGCGCGCGTGCGCTTGGCCGAGAGCTTCTTGATACTCGCGTTGAGCTGATCGACGCGCTCGCTCAGAGCCTCGATGTCTTCGGCGCTGGGCACACCCAGGCCCGTCATGGCGCGACGCACGCGAGTGCGAAAGATCTCTTCGAGATTATCCAGTGCATCGGCAGCCTGACCGCGAATCTCGGCGGTGCGCGAATCGAGGGTCGCCTTCACCTCGCTCAGCGCCTTTTCGGCGGCGCCTCGAGTGTCGGCATACAACCGTGCGCCCCGGGCGACCAGCTCATCGACCGACTTGCCTCGAGCAGCCTGCGACAAGGCACCGACTCCGGCGAGCCAGACTCGGTGCACCACCGTGAGCAACTCCTCCGGCTCGAACTGGGTGCGGCCACCCTTCCTCTTCCTGCGCGACTTCGTCTTGCTTGCCATGTGATTGACCTCAGTGTGAGTAGAAACCCTTATTCGCCCCGGCGCAAAACCAGGCTAGGCTGAATGCTAAGCGGATGATCGAGGCATTGGGATTCGTACTTGCCGAAGGGGACTAGCATCATGCCGGCAACGAGGGATCGCGCCGCGGGCCACGGCGAATTTCGGTATTCGGACAAGAGGCTTCAGGGTCTGTGGGAGAAGCTCCATCGCGGCGATCGCGAGCCCTGGCCCGAGCCGGGATGGATTGCTCGCCTGGGCAAGGGCAACGCCTCGTTTGCCGCCTGGCTGGGAGCCAACGGGGAAGCTTCGGGGGTCGCGCAGGCGCTGCGCAATGCATGGCGTGACTTTCATGCCGGCAGCTTTTCCTCGGCTATTCGGCTGGGGGGCGCCCAAGGCGCCCTCGGCGCGACCGTCGCCAACAAGGCCGCCGCCATCGACGCGCTCTACGGCCGGAGCAACGCCGCCGAGCACCTGCGAGCGCTCGATGCGGCAGCGAAGCGCGGCGAGGCGGCCGTCAAGCTTCTGCCCGACTATTCGAACGCCCACTACATGCTCGCGCTCGTGCTCGGGCGATACAGCCAGGGCATCTCGATCATCAAGGCGGTGGCGGCGGGCCTGGCGAGCCGGGTCCGGAGCCATCTGGAGCGCGCCCTCGAGCTCGAGCCGCGTCATGCCGAGGCCCACGTCGCGCTCGGCCTCTATCATGCGGAGCTCATCGGGAAGTTGGGTGCCATGGCGGCGGGCCTCACCTATGGCGCCTCGCGGGATGAGGCGCTGAAGCACTTTCAACAAGCCCTGAAGCTGTCGCCGGCATCGGCCATCGTGAGAATGGAATATGCCAACGGATTGCTGCTGCTCGACGCGACGCGAAACCGTGGGGAGGCCGAAGCGCTGTACCGGGAGGCGGCCGCATTCGCGCCGCTCGATGCGATGGAGAATCTCGACATCCAGCGCGCAAAGAGCGGCGTCGATTGAAAATCCCTCGCCTGCGGCGCTATCAGCGGGCACCGAGCAGCAACAGGTAGACCAAGCGCTCGAATTCCTCAGCGACGTGCTGCACCAGCTCGGAAGGCTCGGGGACGATCTCCCGATCGGCCATGACGCCGAATTGCAGCCGCCCGTCGTAGCTCAGCATGCTCACCCCTAGGCCGATGTCCCCTGCCTGAGGGACCCAGAACAGGATCTGTGACACCGGTGCAGCGGCAAGGTGCAGCTTCACTCGTGGCCCGGCGAGATTCGAGGCAACCAGACTCGCCTTGCTGCTGAAGAGGTTGACCAGCGGCTCCTCGATAGGCGGGGGCAGATTCCCCACGACCGTGAGCAAGGCGAGTACCGCGAGAGGCTGCGGGGAATCCTTCAGCCGCTGCATGGCGGTGCGGACGGCGTAGAGCCGCTCCAAGGGATGGCGAATGCCGACAGGCAGCTCGACGAATGCCAGCCCGAAGCGATTGCCGAGCGGTGGTTGCGAATCATCCACGGCTCGCAGGTTAACGGGCACCGATGCGCGAAGGGTCACGCCGGATGCGACCTCTCCACGGGACTCGAGGTAGCGCCCGAGCGCGCCGGCGAGCGTCGAGAGGAGAAGGTCGTTGACTTTGCACCCGAGGACCGATGCGAGGGTGCGGATCTCATCGAGCGGCAGCGGATCGCCCCAGGCGGCGCGGCGGCTGCCGCAGAGCGGGCGCTTGAGGCAGGTTCGCGGCTCATCGGCGAGCAGACCCATGTGCACGAGCTCCCCGGCCATATCGAGCGCACGGCCCGCAAGGCTCGCGCTCTCGAGGGGGCGCAACGCATAGTGCATGGCCTTCTCCACGAGCGCGATTCCCTCGCGCGGCACGGCCATGAGGCCGGAAAGCCAATTGCCCTCGTGCGCCGTGGCGTGGGATTTACCGGACCGCTGCGGTTCGGGCGGATGGTCGGTGAGCGCCAGCAACACCTTCAGAAGGGCGACTCCGTCCGCGTAGGCGTGATGAATTCGCGTCACGATCGCGCAGCCGTGCGCGTAGCGGTCGATGAGGTGAAAGGTCCAGAGCGGGCGACCGGAAGCGAAGGGGGTGCTCGCGAGATCTCCGACGAGCGCCTCGAGCTCGCGCTGCCCGCCCGGCTCGGGCAGCGCGCACTCGAGCACGTGATCGGCGACATCGAAAGCGCTCGACTCGATCCAGCTGCCGCCCCCCAAGGGGTGTGCGACCGGAACGCAGCGAAAGCGCCGATAGGACAGGAACCGTTCGGACACCACCTGGCGCAATCGAGCATGCCCGATACGCTTGGCGAGGACGATCAAACCGACCACTATCATCGGATTCGCCGGTCGATCCATCAATAGCCAGGCGCGATCGACGCCCGACAGTTCCTCTGCCGCGCCCGCCAAATCCCCTGCCGCGCTCATTCTCATAGTGTCGCCTACCGGCGTGGGATTGGGACCCTCGGATTACCCTTATACGACTGCGCCACGGAGCGCGCGTATCGTGCGGGACACCGCCACGGTGGGCGCAGGATCTCTGTATGGCCTATTTCGTCACCGGGGGTACCGGTTTCATCGGCCGGCACTTCGTCGCGAGGATTGCACCTCACGGGGAGCCTATCTACGTCCTGGTGAGAGCGGGCGCGCGCAAGCGCTTCGAGCGACTGATGTCGGATAACGCGCCCTATGCGAGCCTGTTGCATGCGGTCGAGGGGGACGTGACCGCCGATCGGTTGGGAATCCCTGCGCTCGAGCGCGAGCGGCTGCGCGGCCGAATTCAACACTTCGTTCACCTCGCGGCGCTCTATGACTTGGCCGCCGATGCCGATGCGCTCGAGCAGGCGAATGTGCAGGGAACGCGTCATGCACTCGAGCTCGCGCAGGACCTCGAGTGCGGGTGCTTTCACTTGGTGAGCTCGATCGCGGTGGCCGGAAAGTACCCGGGCGTGTTTACCGAGGCCATGTTCGAGGAGGCAGAGCGGCTCGAGCACCCGTATTTTCGCACCAAGCACGACGCCGAAGCGCTCGTGCGGGAGACCTCGCGAATTGCGTGGCGGATTTATCGGCCAGGGATGGTCGTCGGGGATTCGACGAGCGGTGCGATGGATAAGATCGACGGGCCCTATTATCTGTTCAAGTTGATCCAGAAACTGCGTGACGGTTTGCCCCCCTGGGTACCTCTCGTCGGCTTCGAGGGCGGTCACATCAATCTGGTACCCGTCGATTTCGTCGCTGCGGCGCTCGCGCACCTGGTGAGCCTGCCTGGAATCGACAGGCGCTGTTTTCATCTCACGGACCCGAAGGATCGACGCATGGGCGAGGTGCTCAACCTTTTCGCGAAGGTCGCACATGCGCCCGTCATGACCACGAGGCTCGACTCGAGCCTGATGGATCTCATTCCATGGACTTCCGGCCAGGAGGGGAGGCGGGCGCAGCCGCTCGGGCGCATGCTGAATCGTGTCCTGCGAGAGCTCGGCATTCCGAGATCGGTGCTCGGCTTACTCGACCTTCCGACCCGTTTCGACTGCGCAGAGGCGCAATCTCTTCTGGCCAAGGCGGATATCTCGGTGCCGAGGCTCGAGGACTATGCCTGGCGGCTCTGGGATTACTGGGAGCGCCAGCTCGATCCGGATCTGCCCACGACGGGCCATCTGCGCGCTGCGGTGCAAGGAAAAACGGTGCTGATCACGGGCGGATCATCGGGCATCGGCCGCGCGACGGCGGTCAAGCTCGCGGACGCCGGCGCTCACGTGCTCATCGTCGGTCGAGATCCCGAGAGGCTCGAGCGCACGCGACGCGAGATCGAGGCCCGGGGCGGTCGAATCAACGAATACGTCTGCGATATCGCCGATGCGTCCGCCTGCGAGCGCTTCCTCACCCAGCTCCTCGCCGAGCACGGCTACATCGATATCCTCGTCAATAATGCCGGCCACTCGATTCGACGCAGCATCGAGCACACCTACGAGCGCTTCCACGACTACGAGCGGCTCATCGGCGTCAATTATTTCGGAGCCGTACGCGTGACGCTCGGGCTTCTGCCGGCCATGATCGCTCACGGGTCGGGTCATGTGATCTGCATCTCCTCGATCGGGGTGCTGACCAATGCGCCGCATTTTGCGGCCTACAACGCCTCGAAAGCGGCGCTCGAGGCGTTCGCCCGATGTGCAGCGGCCGAATACGCCGATCGCAACGTGAGATTCAGCGTCATCAACATGCCGCTGGTGCGCACCCCCATGGTCGCACCGACCCGGATCTACGACCAGTTGCACCTGCTCGAGCCGGAACAGGCCGCAGATCTCGTCTGCACCGCGATCATCCAGCGGCCCGCGCGCCTTACGTCGCGGCTCGGCATGTTCGCGCAGCTGGTCGAGGCATTCACGCCGTGGATCGGCACGGCTGTGATGGGGGAGAATTTCAGGATGTTTCCGCAGTCCGAGGCGGCGCCCGGGTCGCAGAGTGCCGGATCACGCGAAACGGCGTCGAGCAGTAGGAACCCGCCTGAGGAATCCCCGCCGCTCACTCAGATCACTCAGACAGGGGCCTAGCCCGGCTTATTCATGAAGGGCAGCTGCCTTATCCGACTCCTCGTGATAGTACCGTTGTTCATGAATGATTCAGGCTAGGCGCGGCGGGCTCGCGATCAGGCGGCGCGCGGCGTTTGCTCGCTCGCGAGCTCGCGGCGCAAGATCTTGCCCACGTGAGTCTTCGGGAGCGAGGAGCGGAACTCGACGTGCTTCGGTATTTTGTATCCGGTCAGATGCTGCCGACAGTACTCCAGCAGATCTTCGGGCGTGGATGAGTGTCCTTCGCGCAGCACCACGAAGATCTTGACGGCCTCGCCGGAGTAGGCGTCGGGAACGCCGATGCACCCGCACTCCGCGACGGCGACGTGCTCGGCGACGATCTCCTCGATCTCGTTGGGGAAGACCTTGAATCCGGAGACGACGATGAGATCCTTGATCCGATCCACGATGCGTAGGAACCCGTCCGGCTCCATCACGGCGACATCGCCGGTACGCAGCCAGCCATCGCTCGTCAGGGCCTTCGCGGTGTCCTCCGGTCGATTCCAGTAACCGCGCATCACCTGCGGGCCCCGAACCCACAGCTCACCCGGCTGGCCGGCCGGCACCTCGACCTCGTTGTCGCGGATGCTAATTTCGGTCGAGGGGAGCGGCACTCCGACGCTGCCGAGGCGCGGCGCCAAAAAACTGTTGCAGGCGACGACCGGCGAGCATTCGGTGAGCCCATAGCCCTCGATCAAGGGCCGCCCGGTGAGCGCGCGCCAGCGTTCGGCGACGCTCGGGTGCAGCGCCATGCCGCCGGCCGCCGCGAGCTTGAAATGCGAGAAGTCGATTTGTGCGAAGCCGGGATGATCGAGGAGCGCCCGATAGAGCGTGTTGACTCCCGTGATCATGGAAAATCGCCAGCGCTTGAGCTCGTGCACGAACGCGTCGAGATCTCGCGGGTTGGTGATGAGCACGATGAGGCCGCCGTGCTGCATGAAGACCAGACAATTACAGGTCAGGCAGAAGATGTGATAGAGCGGGAGCGGCGTGATGATCACCTCGCGTCCGGGCTCGATCAGGCTCTTCCAGAAGGCGGCTACCTGCAGCAAGTTCGCGACCATGTTGCGGTGGGTCAACTTGGCGCCCTTGGCGACTCCGGTGGTTCCGCCCGTGTATTGCAGGAAGGCGACGTCCTCGGGGGCGATCTCGGGCGGTCGCCAACTGCATTGGGCTCCCAGGGTGAGCGCTCGCCGGAACGACTGCGCACCAGGGAGGTGGTAGGGCGGTATCAGCCGCTTGATTCGCCTCACCAGGAAATTCACCACGGGGCGCTTCGGGAACGGCGCCAAGTCGCCGATGCGCGCGATGAGGATCTGCCGGATATCGGTATCCGCATACACCTGTGCGAGCACATGCGCGAAGTTCTCGAGGATGACGATGGCGCGGGCGCCGGAATCGCGCAGCTGGTGACGGAGCTCGCGCGGCGTGTAGAGCGGGTTCACGTTCACCACGACGAGGCCCGCGCGCAGTGCGCCGAACATGGCGATCGGATAGCTCAGCACGTTCGGCATCATCAATGCCACGCGATCGCCGCGCTCGAGACCTTGCCGCAGCAAGAATGCGCCGAAATCCCGCGAGAGCCGGTCGAGATCCCGATAGCTGAGCGCGACGCCAAGATTGTGAAAGGCCGGGCAGTCGGCGAAGCGCCGGCAGCTTTCTTCCAGGATGCTGACGAGCGAAGGATACGCATCCGGGTCGATCTCCGAGGGCGTCCCCGGCGGATACGCATCGAGCCACCTGTTGCGCATGAGATCGTGCTCCCCCCGTTTGAGCTATCTATACCCGATCCGTGCGGCTTGACGATCCGTACAAGTGCTTAAGTCGGCGCGGCAGTTCGCGCCGGCACGGCTCGCAGGCGCAGCGAATTGGCGATCACCGAGACCGAGCTCAAGCTCATCGCGGCGGCTGCGATCATCGGACTCAGCAGGACAGCGAAGGCGGGATAGAGCGCTCCGGCCGCGAGAGGAACGGCCAGCAGGTTGTAGGCGAAGGCAAGGGCAAGATTCTGCCGAATGTTACGCATCGTGGCGCGACCGAGCACGCGAGCGCGCGCGATCCCCCAGAGATCTCCTTGCACCAGGGTCAGCGCGGCGCTCTGCATGGCTGCGGCCGTGCCCGTGCCCATGGCAATGCCCACGTCGGCCGCGGCGAGCGCCGGCGCATCGTTCACGCCGTCGCCTGCCATCGCGACCACGCGACCTTGCGCGCGCAAGCGCTGAACGATCTCGTGCTTGCGTTCGGGAGTGACCTCGGCCTCGATCTCCGTGATGCCGAGTTTTGCCGCGATCGCCCGAGCCGTCGTGGGATTGTCGCCGGTGACCATCACGACCCGTAGCCCGGCGGCGCGCAAGCGGCCGATCGCGGGCAGCGTCGTCGACTTGAGCGGATCGGCCACGGCGATCATGCCCGCGAGCCGATCCCCGATCACGACGAAGGCGACCGTGGCGCCATCGCGCCGCCGCTCCTCGGCGGGGATCTCGAGTGACGATCCGGCAATGGCGCGCCCCGCGAGCAGCTTCGTATTGCCGACCGCCGCCCTGCACCCGTCGATTTCCCCCTCGAGTCCCGCACCGGTGACCGAGCGAAAAGCGCTGACCTGCTTGAGCGATACGCCACGTGCGTGGGCGGCCTCGAGGATCGCCGAGGCCAGGGGATGCGCGCTCAGTCGCTCGAGACTCGCAGCGGCGCAGAGGACCGTGCTTTCCTCGAAACCTTCCGTGGTCTGGATGCTCACGACTCGCGGCTTGCCCTGCGTCAGAGTCCCCGTCTTGTCGACCACCAGCGTATCTACTTGCTCCAGGCGCTCCAGAGCCGCAGCATTCTCGATCAAGATGCCCGCGCGCGCGCCCGCGCCGACGCCGACCATGATCGCCATCGGGGTGGCAAGACCGAGCGCGCAGGGGCAAGCGATGATGAGCACGGAGACCGCTGCCGTGAGCGCGTACGAGAAGGCGGGGGACGGTCCGAAGATCATCCAACCCGCGAACGCGAGCAGGGCCGCCAGGATCACGGCGGGCACGAACCAAGCCGAGACGCGATCGGCAACACGCTGAATCGGTACTCGACTTCTTTGAGCGGCGGCGACGAGGCGCACGATCTGCGCAAGCACCGTATCGGCGCCCACGCGCTGCGCGCGGATGATCAGGCTTCCCGTGCCGTTGATCGTGCCGCCGGTCACCTGCGATGCGGGTTCCTTCTCGACCGGCATCGATTCGCCCGACACCATCGACTCATCGATGGCGCTCGACCCCTCGAGGACCACGCCGTCGACCGGCACGGCCTCACCGGGGCGGACTCTGAGCCGATCGCCGACCCGGACTTCCTCCGCGGCCAGCTCTTCATCGCTCCCATCCGCGCGAATCCGGCGCGCGAGCTTCGGCGCAAGGCGCAGAAGCGCGCGAATCGCATTCCCGGTGCGCTCTCGCGCCTTGAGCTCGAGCACTTGTCCGAGGAGCACGAGCGCCGTGATGACCGCCGCCGATTCGAGATAGGCGGGCGCGAGCCCGTCGGCGTCGCGGAACCCGGAGGGAAACACGCCCGGCGCCAAAGTCGCTATGACGCTCTCCCCGTAGGCGGCGCCGATGCCGAGCGTGATGAGACTGAACATGTTGAGCGATCGATGCCGGAACGAGGCCCACCCCCGCTCGAGCAGCGGCCAACCCGCCCAGAGCACGACGGGCGATGCGAGGGCGAGCTCCAGCAGCCTCAGCCCATGCGCGGAAAGATGCCTCCCGAGGCCAAGGCCCGCGATATCGCCGGCCATCTCCAGGAACACGAGGGGCGCAGCGAGCACGGCGGCGATCCAGAATCGGCGCCGCATGTCGATGAGCTCGGCCGAAGGGCCCGTCTGCGCCATGGCGACGAGGGGCTCGAGCGCCATCCCGCAAATGGGGCAGTCGCCTGAGGCGTGACGCCGTATCTCGGGATGCATCGGGCAGGTGAAGAGCCCTTCATCGCCGGCGGATAGCGCCTGCGCCGGCGGCATGACAGGCCGCGGCAGCGGCTCTTGGGGCACGTCCAGGGGCGCGCGCGGCGCCAAGTACTTGTGAGGGTCGCGCAGAAACTGCGCTCGGCAATGCGCGCTGCAGAAGAAAAACCTACGCCCTTCGTGCTCCGCGCCGTGCGGCGTGCGGTTCGGATCGACGCTCATGCCGCACACCGGATCGCGCACGGCGCCCGCGGGCCCCGGCATCTCGTGGTGCCCGTGGTCATGGGTGGGTTGAATTACGATCGAGCGGCTCCGCGGCGCGCATGCGCATACAGTGCCGCCACCGCACAGCTCGCCATCCGCGTGCGAGCGCTGTCGGCGCGGCTGGTGAGAATGATGGGGGCTCGGGCACCGAGCACGATGCCGGCTGCGTCGGCGTTGGCGAGGAAGGTGAGCTCCTTCGCGAGCATATTGCCTGCTTCCATGTCGGGCGCGACCAAGATATCGGCATCCCCGGCGACCGGCGAGTCGATCTGCTTGACGGCTGCGGCATCGCGGCTGATCGCATTATCGAGCGCCAGAGGGCCGTCGAGCACCGCACCGGTGATTTGGCCCCGATCGGCCATCTTGCAGAGTGCGGCCGCATCGATGGTGGAGGGAATCTTGGAGGTGATGGTCTCGACCGCCGAGAGAATGGCCACCTTCGGCCGATCCACTCCGAGCGCTCGGGCGAGATCCACGGCATTTTGGACGATGTCCGCCTTGTCCTCCAGGCTGGGGAAGATGTTGACGGCCGCATCCGTGATGAACAAGGTCTTCGAGTAGGTCGGCACGTCCATGATGAACACGTGACTCAAGCGGCGCGCGGTGCGCAGGCCGGTCTCTTTATGCATGACCTCCGCCATCAGCTCATCGGTATGCAGACTCCCCTTCATCAGCGCATTGGCCTCTCCGGCGCGAACGAGCGCCACGGCCTTCTCGGCCGAGGCGTGACTGTGCGGTGCATCGATCAAGCGGTACGGAGCGAGGTCGTGGTGGATCGATGCCGCGAGCGCGCGGATGCGCCCCTGCGGGCCCACGAGGATCGGCTCAATGAGGCCAGCCTTTGCCGCGCTGAGAGTGCCCGCCAACGAACTCTCATCGCAGGGGTGTGCCACCGCGGTGCGGATCGGCGGGAGCGACCGGCAGGCTTCAATCAGCGCTTCGTACTTCTCGTGCTTACGCTCCTCGTGCGCGCGCTCGACATCCATGAGAGGTCCGTCGAGTCGCTACGAAATGGGACCGCGAGGGTCCGGCTCCAGACGCAGCGTGGTCGCAAGTACGGCCGCTCCTGTGATCCAGGCGACGTCGTGTGGGTACTGGGCGTACTTTCGCAGGTACGCTTCGCTCACTTTGAGCTGAAGCTCGGCGTCGGCGACGGGAGCGGCGTGTATCGGCAGGCGCTCTTCGTCCGCGTAAATCGCCCCGGCCGGATTGGCGGTCAACTCCTGGTACCAGTGGCCCCGCTCGCCGTTCGCCGACCGCACGTAGACATCGGAGCCGACCACGACGACCCAAAGCGTCGCGCGGTGGACCTCATGCGTGTTAGGCACCCGCGTTTCGATCTCGATCTCCTCGGTCTCGTCCAGCAATCGCAGCGCGCGCTCATCGAAATGCGTCTTCATGATACGCTCCCACGCTCCCGGTTTCTCTTCGGTCGCAGCCTGTGCGAGCGGGGGGAATACGTCTATCCGGGAAAGTGCGTAATCGGGACGGACCTTCCTTGCACCCGATGCGTGCGCCGATGTCGGCGATACCGATACGTAAACCTACGGATAGGAGTCGCTAGCCTCGTGCTCCTAGCATGGTGCGCCGATGCTTGTGCGTCAAGATCGAGAAGGAGCGGCAATGGATGGGCCCGCGGCGGATTTGAAGCAGGAGGCCCGGGCACAGCCCGCGGGGCTCCCGGACGGGCCGTCGGCGCAGCCGACCGGCGGCGCCGAGTCGCTGAGCGGCCTCGCCCGGCACGACATGGAGTCGCCGAGCGGTCTCGATCGCTTGTTGCGCGCGGCCCTTGGCCGCTTCACGATGGGGCTCTCGCCGGCGTCGCTCTGGCTCGCCTATGC
>Ga0187784_10003871_pt1 | contig 12115 bp, 12 predicted proteins | sample 1015_SJ02_MP15_2_FD_132964 | JGI IMG/M metagenome (GOLD analysis project Ga0187784, IMG submission 132964) | Tropical peat soil microbial communities from peatlands in Department of Meta, Colombia - 1015_SJ02_MP15_20_MG | ecosystem: Environmental > Terrestrial > Soil > Wetlands > Peat | place... | reverse complement strand
GCCCGCTCTTCGCTCGAGCAACGTAGTAATCGATCATCTGCTGGGTCACCTCCCCGTTGATCCCGGCCAACCTTGTCCACATGGGGCCCATGACTATGCGGTGTTTCAGTCTCAGGTTCCCTATCTGTATCGGTTTTCTCAAGTGCGGGTATGGTTCCATGTTCGATTGCCTCCTTTCACATTTTTTGATCTTCTCCGGCGTGTCTGCGGCATGCGTCAGACAACTACTTCAGTCTTATGTAGTGGGTAGATTCAGTCCTATATGTAATGGGTATATAATGTGTACAGCGAACATGTCAAGCACTTTTTTATATCATGATTCTATGTTTCTTATATTAAGAAATCGGGATAGGGGAAGGCCTCGCGACCTTCGCCTTCCCACACCACCGCACATAGGGGTCCTTATACGGCGGTTCATGAAGCCTTGTCGACGAGTCGATGCTGGTTCGAGAGGCTCAACGTCCACACTCCTCGAAGAAACGGTTCGGTCCGGACGTCTTTAAGTCGTGTCCTTCCGGAAACCGTAATCTTAGGGTAACCGGGCCCGGCTTTTTCAGGGTAAAGCTACGACCAAGCCTTGTGACGGCGCTCGCTTGGGTAGAGAACCCACGTGAACACGCCATTCATACCGAACTCAAGAGGTAGTTCCCCCATTGTGTAGGGACAATGCTGGCCATGGAGCGTTGGAGCATATTCGAGTGGCAACGAAATCCGGGAAAAGGACGGACAACAGTATTATTGGATGTTAAAAGGTTAGGTCAATATATGAAATTTTTATTGACAACAGTATTAGTGGATGTTAGAAGGTTAGTTTTATACATGAAATCAATGATCCGGGCACCAATGATCTCGAAGTCGGATCCTACTCGACCCTTTGAGTGTGCCGAATTGCTATCGTTCTACCCCAGCGCTTGTCGGGCAATTTTTCAGGCGTCAGACGGGAAGCACCGTAAGAGCAAACAAAACGACGAGGAGGAGCAGCCTGCATGAGGGCTTTCGACTATTTTGAATCGAAAACTGTTGCAGAGGCAACGAAGTATCTTCTTGATTACGGAGAAACGGCTCGCGTACTCGCGGGTGGTGTCGACTTGATACCGAGGATGAGGAAAGAGGATTTCAAGACAGACTGTGTGGTCAATATCCAGAGAATCCCCAACCTCGATCGAATCGAGCTCGATAGTGGTAAAGAGCTCCGGTTCGGAGCGATGGCGACGCTCCGGAGCCTAGAAACCTCGGAATGGGTGAGGAAAGGATATCCGGCTTTCTATGAGGCGATCCGCCAGATCGCCTCGGTCCAGACAAAGTACATGGGGACTGCCGTGGGCAATCTGTGCGTGGGCACCCCTGCTTCCGACGTGGCCACGGTCCTCTATGCCCTCGGCGCCAGCCTCAGCATATCGGGCCCTGAAGGAGACAGGACCGAGGCCATTCAAGACTTTTGCACGGACTACCGCTGCACCTCCCTGAGAAGGGGAGAGATGGTGACCGGTGTGTCGGTGCCGCCCATGAAGGCCGGAGAAGGTTCTGCTTTTGTCAATCTCGTGAGGACTCACGCCGATATCGCGAAGCTGACCGTCGCTGTGTCGATAACAACCGAGAAGGATGTGTGCCGGGAGGCGCGGATCGCAATCGGGGCTGCGGCACCGACGGTTTTTAGGGCATCGAAGGCAGAAGATGCGCTCAGGGGACGGCCGCTGAAAGCGCAGACAATCGATGAGGCGGCCCAAATAGCGTCGGGGGAAACGAGGCCCATCAGCGACCTCCGCTCGACTGCCGAGTACCGGAAAGAGATGACGAGGGTACTGGTGAGAAAGGCCTTAGAGAAGGCCTCGGTAGCGGCAAAGGGCTAAGGAGGGAGATTCGTGAAAAAGGAGATCGTCACTTTCGTAATAAATGGCCAGGCTCGGGATCTCATCGTCAGCCCCAACATGACCCTTGCCGAGCTTTTGCGGGAACAACTCGATCTAACGGGCGCGAAGAAAGGTTGCGAAATAGGGGAGTGCGGCTCCTGCACGGTCCTTGTGGACGGCAAGCCCACGCTGTCATGCTCGACCCTGGCCATCGCCGTTCGTGACAAGGCAATCCTTACCATAGAGGGTCTGGCTCAAGGGACACAGCTTCACCCGCTTCAACAGGCGTTCATCGACCATGGCGCGATACAGTGCGGGTTCTGCACGCCAGGTGCCATACTGACGGCAAAGGCCATGCTCGACGAGAACCCCAACCCCACGCGCCAGGACGTTAAAGAAGCTCTCGGCGGCAACCTTTGCAGATGCACGGGATATGTGAAGATCATCGACGCGGTCATGGCGGTAGCGGAGGGCATGAGACAAGGAGGCGCGAAATGAGCCAGGAACTATCCGTTGTCGGAAAACGCCTGCCCAAGTGGGACGCCAGCGTCAAGGCCACGGGAGCCGCGAAGTACACGTCGGACCTCAAGCTCCCAGGGATGCTCGTCGGCAAGATACTCACGAGCCCCCACCCCCACGCGCGGATTGTCAGGATCGATGCCTCCGAGGCCGAAAAGCTCCCCGGCGTGAAAGCCGTCATCACCTTCGGGGACGTGCCGAAGACCATATTCAATCCGAACAAGCTCGGTTTGATACTCCGCCACCCCGAGGGTGAAGTGAAGGACATGTACGTGCTGAGCGATAAGGCTCGCTTCGTCGGCGACAGGATTGCCGCGGTCGCAGCAATTGATGAAGCCACGGCCGAAGAAGCACTGAAGCTCATCGAGGTGGAATACGAGGTCATGCCAGCGGTTTTCGATGCCATGAAGGCAATGAAGCCCGGGGCCCCGAAGGTACACGACTTTGCCGAGAACAATATCGCCCTGCACAAGCAGTTTCCCGTCTCATGGGGGGATGTCGAAAAGGGGTTCAAGGAGGCGGACTGCGTCGTTGAAGAGAACTTCCGGACTGCGAGGAACCATATTTCCCAGCTCGAGCCCTGTGCGTGCGTCGCCTCTTTAGGCCCCGAGGGCAGGCTCACGATCTGGTCCCCAAGCCAGCACATATTCCTCCACAGGAGAAAAATAGCGGAGATATTCGGGATGCAGGAGGGCATGATAAAGTGGGTGACGCCCCACATCGGCGGCGCCTTCGGCAAGTACGGCAGCTTGAGCCTGGAGCCGGTCACCGTCGCCCTTGCGCTGAAGACCGGAAAGCCTGTAAAGATCGCGTACAGCCGCGAGCAGGATCTGGTGGGCACCGAGCTTCGGCAAAGATACATCTCATCCGTCAAGGTGGGGGCAAAGAAAGATGGCACGCTCACTGCCGTGCGGGAGAATTTAATCGTCGATGGGGGTGCCTATTTCAGTCATAACAGCTCGACCACCGACGTGAACATGGGCTCCTTTGTCGGTCTTTACCGCTGCCCCAACGTCGACGCCCATGCCGATTGCGTCTACACCAACCTCCCCGTCACCGGAGGCGTGCGCGGGTACGGCGATTCTGAAGCAACGTGCGTTCTGGAGCAGACGATAGACAAGGCGGCCAAAGAGATGGGCATGGACCCTTTGGAGATGAGGCTGAAGAACGTAAAGAAACCGGGGGAACCGTCGCAGACGGGCCTCCCCTTGGAAACCTGCTCCCTGGAAGCGATCATCAAGCTCGGCGCGGAAAGAATAGGATGGAAGGAAAAGAAGCAGAGACCGAGACAGGAGGGAACAAAGAAGCGCGGAATCGGCATGGGCATTATGATGGACGTGAGCGGCGCCCAGCCCTTCAATCTTCAGATAAGAAACGCCTTCATCAAGTTCAACGAGGACGGCTCGATCAACCTTTCCACGTGCATCGCCGATATGGGTCAGAATCTTCTTGGCACCATGGCCCAGATGGCGGCGGAAGTCCTCGGGCTCAATTACGAAGATGTCCACATGGTCTCCGGTGATACGGATAGTACGATGTTCGACACCGGGCAGCACGCGAGCGGTGGTTGTTACCAACTGGGCCATGCCGTCATCCAGGCGGCCGAGGAGGCCAGAGGGCAGCTCTTCGAGCGGGCTGCAAGAAAGCTGGGAGTGGGGGCGGCAGAATTGAGCGTCAAGAACCGGACCGTCTATGTGACCTCAGACCCCGAGAAGTCGATTCCAATCGCCGATGTTGCGAAGGGGGCTACCTACAATTTCGAAGGAGAGCATCTCGATATCTCCGGCAAAGGCTCTTTCTCACCGACCCATAACCCGCCGCCTTTTGCTGCTGCCTTCGCCGACGTAGAGGTCGACGTCGAGACCGGGGAAGTGAAGATAAAGAAGATAGTCTATGTCTTCGATTGCGGCAAGGCTATCAACCCGACGACCGTGGAGGGCCAACTGCAGGGAGGGGTCGTCCAGGCCATAGGTTACGCTCTCACGGAAGACTACGTGGTCGACACGGAATCCGGCACACTGCAAAGCGACAATTTCAATACCTATAAGCTTCCCTCCGCGCTCGATATGCCGGAGATAGAGGTGGTGATCTATGAGGAGGCCGCCCCTTCGGGTCCCTTTGGGGCACGGGGAGTGGGTCACGGCACGATGATCGCCGTCACGCCGGCCATATTGAACGCAATCTATGATGCAACGGGCATAATCGTGACAGAAGCGCCCGCCACGCCGGAAAGGATTCTGGCTGCGCTGAAGAAGGTCGTGTAGGATCGTGCTTCGATGAAGCACCATGGACCGGGATTTCCTTATATGTTCATCCGTCTTGCTCTCCGCGCGAATCATTTGTATGTAAACGGCTTCCGGCAGAGAGCTAAAACACTAATCGAGAGGGGGTTTCAGATGAGGCAGGTGTCGAGATTGCAGATTTTGTCATTGGTGGTTTTGGCGGTTTTTCTCGCGTCTTACGCCTCCGGTCCGGCAAGAGCCGCGGAGCCGATCAAGATTGGCGGCCTTTTTGAATTGACGGGGTTTCTCAATCCCATCGGGAAAGACGCCCAGCAGGGAGCAATGATCGCAATAGAGCAGGAAGGCGGAAAGCTCATGGGCAGGCCCCTCGAATTCATTGTCGAGGACTCGGCAACGGACCCATCGACGACTATGGACAAGGCGAGGAAGCTCGTCGAGGTGGACAAGGTCAAAATAATAGTAGGTCCAATATTCGGGCCCTGCACTACAGGTCTCGCCGGTTATGGGGACAAGGTTCAGATCCCGCTCATCTCTATCGCACCCCTCGACGACGCAGTGATACTTCAGAACAAATGGTCATTTTCGACACCAGGCACCGATACAGGGATGGGCTATCCCATGGGCGTCTTTGCGGCCACGAAACTGGGCTATAGGCGTGTGGCAACCCTAGGGAGCGACTTCGAGGCAGGCCACGAGTTCATAGGAGGCTTTGTCCAGGGGTTCCAGGAAAACGGAGGCAAGATCATTCAACAGCAGTGGTCGCCGCCGGGCAGTACCAACATGATGCCCTTCCTTATTGCAGTAGACAAGCAGGCCGATGCGCTTTGCGCTTGGTGGCCCGGCGCCGAGGGATTCTCAGGTTTCAAACAGTATACCGAGCTAAAAATGAAGTTGCCCATAATGGAACCGGAAGACGGGGGAACCCTCGCTAGCCCCCTCGTGACCAAGGGGCTTGGAGAGGGTGCCATCGGCGCTTACACCGCCGTTTTGTACAGCTACTTGGCTGATAAGCCGGGGAACAAGGAATTTGTGGCAGCCTACCAGAAGAAGTATGGTGTGGCTCCCGGCCCTATAGCGGGATGTGGGTATGCCGCGGTCAAGATTGCGCTTGAGGGCCTCAAGAGAGCCGGTCTTAATAGTTCGAGCCAGAAACTGAGAGATGTCCTCATGTCACTAAAAATGGATTCAGTCCGTGGCCCCGTGGACTTCCAAAACAGGCGGGTGACAAGCTACACCGCCCCGATAGTGAGGATCGATCAGAATTACGTGCCGCAGATCGTGGCCGAGTATCGTACCAAGATAGATATCGTTGGCGGAAAGTTTGTCTACAGCCTGGAGAAATAGGGGCTTAAGGCCCGCCGGGGCCTCGGGAATGGTTTCATGGATGTGGTGATCGTTTCCGTACTGAGCGGCATGTCTTACGGCGTCGTCCTTTTTCTCGTCGCCGCAGGGCTTTCGTTTGTCCTCGGTCTCATGGGGATAGTCAACGTCGCCCACGGCGCACTGGTGATGACGGGCGCCTATGCGGGCATACACGTTGCGAAAGCAACCGGAAGCTTAATCCTGGGAGGGCTCGCGGGGGCCCTCCTTGCCGGCCTGGTCGGTTTTCTCCTTGAGCGAGCTTTCCTCAGGAATCTCTACAAATTCCAGCTTGAGCAGATACTCGTTACCTTCGGCTTTATTTATATTCTCGCCAACATCCATCTATGGGTGTACGGCTCCTGGCCGCTGGACGCTTTCGTTCCTTCCGTCCTAAACGGATCTGTGGTCATAGGGAGGTTCTCTTTCAGCGTCTTTCGCCTTCTCATTATGGGCATAGGCGCCGTCCTCTGCCCCGTACTCTGGTGGATACAGGACCGAACGCGCATAGGCGCCGTCATCCGGGCGGGAATGGACGATCCCGACATGCTCGCGGTCATGGGGATCAATCTGCGCCCCGTGAACATCGCCGTCTTCTTTGCCGCCGCGAGCTTAGCCGGCTTTGCGGGGGTAATCGGCGCCTTCCCCCTGGGGGGCGTCACCCTCGGACTCGGGCAAGACATGATCTTTTTGGCCATTGCCGTGGTTGTGGTGGGAGGCGTCGGCTCCATACAGGGCGCCTTTGCGGGCGCTTTGACAATGGGCGTCTTTTCCTCCGTTGCCGGCACGTACCTGCCGGCCGCAGCTATATTCGTCCCTTATTTCCTCATGGTGGCGATCCTTATCTTTCGCCCCCAGGGGCTTCTCGGCAGATCAGAGGCTTAAGTGGGCTTGACGAAAGCGACAAAGGGTCGTCTCTTCCGGCTCGCCCCTTCGACGGTCTTGATTGTGTTGCTGGCGACGGCGCCCGCGTGGGCAGACATCAGCATCATCAGTCTGCTCACGAAAATCATCATCTTTGGCGTCCTGGCGATGAGCCTGGACATGGTGTTCGGCTATCTCGGCCTATGGTCGTTCTGCCATGCCGCCCTCTTCAGCGTGGCAGCTTACGTCGACGCCATATTAATTCAACACTTCGGCGTGAGCTTCTGGCTCGCGGCGCCCGTCTCGATTCTCGCGGCAGCGGCGGCGGCGGCGTTGTTCGCCTGGATCGGGCTTCGCATGTCTGGCATCTACTTTCTCCTCATTACCCTGGCCCTGGGTCAGCTCGTTTTCAGCGTCGCCTTCGTCTGGAGAGCTTTCACCGGAGGCTCGCAGGGACTCTCCAGCATCTCTTATCCGAACATCGGGATAGAGTTCTCTCCGGTCAGCTTCTACTATTTCACTTTCGTCATCGTCCTCGTCTGCGCCGTCATCCTTCACCTGTTGATGAAATCTCCCTTCGGCTACAGCCTGCGGGGCATCCGCGAGAACGAGACCCGCATGATCGCCATCGGTTTCAATACCTGGATGCACAAGTTCATCGCCTTCACCATCAGCGGCGCCTTTGCCGGTGTGGCAGGGGTTCTCTATGTTCACTACAATGGAATTATCATCCCCAGCACCGGCGACATGGCATCTTCCGGGTTGATTACCATCATGGTTATCATAGGAGGCGCGGGGAGCCTCTGGGGCGGTATGATCGGCGGCGCGATCATCTATATCCTGAGTTACTTTGTCAGCCTCTTCACGCCTGAGCGCTGGCCGTTGATCCTCGGCGCATGCTTCGTGGCAGCCGTGATGTTTTTCCGGGGAGGCGTTTATCCCCAGTTGCTCAGGTGGTGGCGACTGGCGTCCGGCGCAAAGAGCGCGCTTCGGGAGTCGCGGGAAGGATAGGCCGGCATGGAAGTAATGGAAGTCCGGAACATAGCGAAAAACTTCGGCGGTCTTTCCGTGCTGCAAGACGTCTCGTTCGATCTTAGGGCGGGCGAAAAGGCAGCCCTTATCGGCCCGAACGGCGCCGGAAAGACTACCTTCCTCAATATCCTCAGCGGATTGCTTCGGCCTAGTTCCGGCAGCATGCACTTTCTCGGGCACGACCTCACCAAATTGACGCCGAACGGCCGCGTCGCCCTCGGCCTCTCCAGGTCTTTCCAGATAAGCAGCTTGTTTCCGGGGCTGAGCGTCTTCGAGAACATGCTGATGGCCCTGTTCGGCCTGCAAAAGCGCCGTTATCAGATGTTCCGTTCCTTTACGGGCTACGAGGAGAATAACGCCAGGGCAAGAGAGCTCCTGAAGGGCGCCGACTTGTGGCTTGCGAAAGATACGCCCGTGAGCGATCTGGCCCATGGGGAGAAACGCCGGCTGGAGATCGCCTTGTCCCTTTCCTCCCGCCCTAAAATGCTGCTTCTGGACGAACCGAACGCCGGGCTGGACGCGGCCGAGACGTCGGGCTTGATAAAGATGATCGAAGAGCTGCCCCGGGAGACGACCACGCTCGTGGTGGCCCACGACGTCCATTTCATCTACCGCCTCTGCAATCGCGTCCTGGTCCTGTACTACGGAAGCATCATCGCTGACGGCTCCTGCGAGGAGATACAAGCAGACGAGACAGTCCGCAGCATTTATCTTGGAAGAAGGACCAAAGATGCTAGAATTGGATAATGTCCACAGCGCTTACGGCGACACTTATGTGGTGCGGGGCGTTTCTCTGAAAGTCGCGCCCGGGACGGTCGTCGCCTTGCTGGGAAGGAATGGAATGGGCAAGACGACCCTGGTCCATACTATCATGGGCCTGGTCCGCGCCCGGGCCGGCAAGATCAGCTATGACAAGAAGGATATCACCAACCTGCCTCCTTACAAAATCTCTCCCCTGGGTTTGTCCCTTGTGCCCCAGGGCAGGCGTATATTCCCCTCCCTGAGCGTCAGAGAGAACTTGCTTCTAGGGATGCGCGGCAAGGGATGGACCCAGGAGAAGATATACTCGCTGTTCCCCGTTCTCGAGCAGAGGGCGGGCAACAAGGGCAATCAGCTCAGCGGCGGCGAGCAGCAGATGCTGGCCATTGCCAGGGCGATGTTGGCGAACCCCGACATTATCCTCATGGACGAGCCCTCCGAGGGCCTTGCGCCGATCGTCATCGAGTCCATCGGGGACGTTGTCGCAGGACTGAAAGAAAAAGGCCTCTCCATCCTTCTCGTGGAACAGAATGTGCCTCTTGCCTTGAGGGTGAGCGATTACGTATATGTATTGCACAAGGGGCGGATAGTGCATCAATGCGACGCATCGGAGCTCGCCGAGAATGAAGCGCTGCTGACCGAATACATCGGCGTATCGAAATACGAGAAAGATTGACGCATTTTCGGCGATAGCGGAGAAGAAAAGCAAGCCGGAGGTGCATACAGCATGCCTTTTCAGGTCAAAGCGACGGTAACCGGTTTTCTGGGCGACGAAGAAAGGTATCTCTATCATTTCCGGCATAAAGTCGGTGAGGAGTTCATGTACGACGCGGAAAAATACGTGGGACCGCTGTGCCCGTCCATGTGCCGCGTCCTTATCCCGGAGATGATGCCATTCCATGCCATAGGGCCGAGGGTCATATCTCCTCTGCGCTATTATTACTCCTTCCAGTACGCGCCCGTAAGCCGGAAAGTTCCCGAAAACGCCAGGTACGACGGCATGGGTTTTGGCAACGTCCTTGCGACGCCGGTCGAGCCCCCGTACCATATGTCCGTCCTTCGTCCGAACCCGTCCGTTTGGCCCCCGCCCACGGAGCGGACGATCCAGAAGCAGGCAAGCACGGCAACCAGGATTCTCAACCAGTTCTCGAAGAAGGAGATCGAAAAGATATACCCCGCCCTGAGCCCGATCATGGTAGATTGTCTCCTCGAAGAGCTGCAATTGATGGAATACATCGAAACGACGGACGGAAAAGTCTCCGTAACGGAGAAAGGCCGCGCCAGGCTTGAAGGCTTCAAAGCAGAATTGTCAAAGGAAGAGAGGCAGGCTCTGAGGATGTGATGAGAGGTGAGCTCGGAGGGCGACTGCGTGGGAGAGCACAACTCTTTTGAGATAGGGCCGCTTTGTCGGGAAAGCGGGAGGATCATAGCGGATGCGGCCAAGCAAGACAGGGCCGGGTGGGTAATGGGCGGCATGACAAATCGCCGGATTGACGGCTTCTTTTTCAATGAGAACAATGGAGAGAGCCAATGAGACACAGCACACCCAAGGTGACTTCTCTCGAAAAGGCTCTTGACGTGCTCATGGAATTCAGCAGATCCGGCCGGGAAATAGGAACAGGTGAATTGGGCCGGAGCCTAGGCTTCCATGTGGCAACGGTAAGCCGCATGCTCCAGATACTTCTGTCCAAGGGTTTTATTCAGCGAAACAAAAAAACTAGGAAGTTCAGCCTTGGGCCATCCACTCTTGAGCTAGGTAAAACTATTTTTCGGATGCTTCAAGGGAACCTTCTTCTCATCGCTGTGCCCTACCTGATCGATCTTTGTGAAGAAGTTGGAGAGACGGTTGTGTTCGAAACCATGTTGACGAGCGACGAAATCGTCGCTGCCTACATCGCCCAAGGAAGCCATTCTCTTGCAGTTGTGCCAAAGATTGGGTATAAAATTCCGGTGCATGCGTCGCCGGGGGCAAAGTCGATACTCGCTTTCTCCGAGCCCAATATTGTTGATGCCTTTCTCGACGGAGATCTGCAAGCCTATACGCCCCATACCATAACGGATAAGGAGGTTCTCAAGAAACAGCTCGAAGAGATCAAGAAACAGGGGTTCGCTTTCGGCTGGGAGGAGTTCTCTCTAAACGTCCACTCCATTGGCGCGCCGGTTTTCGACCACGATAGCAAGGCGGTTGCAGCAGTCGTGATTGTGGGGCTGGCATCGAGGATAGCCCTCGAAGCCAATTCTCCTTTCCTGGTGCCCTTGTTGAAGACAACCCGAAACATCTCGGCCCGGTTGTTTCACCAGCACTAACGGCTACAACGTCCGACAGTCTGGACTCCCAGAGGCCGGACTGATTATCGAAAGCAAAAACCGCCGGCTTCTGGATGGACTACATCAGAAGGAGGGTCCCGGGGAGGCGGACGAGGTCGGGACGGTCTCGCTGGACGGCAGGCTCACGAGGCGCCGGTGGACATGATCGGCAAAACGGTCGCGCTCCTCTACCATACCGATGTTGATGACGTTGCCACTCCTCCTGGGGATCATATACTTCAGAGCTTCGAGAGTACAGAGCGTGCTGCCAACCAGATCGCCATGTCACGTACCATAACACCTGGGTTCCGAGCCTTCCCATCGACGAGCACCGCGTAAAGGAACTCGCAGAGGCCGCAAGGGCGAGATGGAAAATCGAGAATGAAGTCTTCAACTCCCTCAAGAACCAGGGGTACTACATCGAGCACAATTTCGGCCATGGGAAGCTCCATCTCTCCTTCAACTTCTTCCTCTTGAACCTCTTTGCCTTCTTCATGCGCCAGATCTTCGAGCTCACCTACGACGCGTATCAGAAGCTGAGAATCAAGTTCGGGAGCAGGAAGGGTCTGTGGAATCACCTGATAGCGGCCCTCTTTATTCTCATCTTTCCCGACATTGACGCCTTCTTCGAACGAATGCTCGACCCCCGGCCATTCACCGGACGGCGGAAGGGTCCTTCCACTTTCTTGATCATCGACCGCTCACCAGGAAAGGTGCGTGCTCGCCTGAAGATTCTGCGCCCTTCGAAGAAGAGAAAAGTCTCTCTCACACGCCAAAACGGACCGGGCCGGAACACATGCCCTCTTAAGGCACCGAATCCTTTCCCTGTAAGGGATTGTGCGGGACAAAACGCAGGACGGCGGGAATTGCTGGCGTTGTCAACTTTCTATTGACAAGTCTAATTCTCATAAGGTAAAAGTCCCTATTAATATACGACAGCAGAGGCATTTTTATGATTGCCTGCATGTGAGGCCGCTTTGACCTTGCGCGGGGAGAACGCCATTGTCAATGCAACCGGGGCGGAGCGGCTTCGCAAGTTCCCCAATGAGATCACGGTTATGTAACCGTGAGAGAGGCTACGAAGGAGGACAAACGTTATGAGCGAATGGAAAATGGTAGGCAAACCGGCCCTCGTTCTCATTCACATGCAGCACGGAATAACGCACCCCGAGGGTAAGGTGG
>Ga0187784_10003870_pt1 | contig 12116 bp, 12 predicted proteins | sample 1015_SJ02_MP15_2_FD_132964 | JGI IMG/M metagenome (GOLD analysis project Ga0187784, IMG submission 132964) | Tropical peat soil microbial communities from peatlands in Department of Meta, Colombia - 1015_SJ02_MP15_20_MG | ecosystem: Environmental > Terrestrial > Soil > Wetlands > Peat | place... | reverse complement strand
CGGAGGTGATCTACCAAGCGCGCCTGTCGCCGGACCATCCCGTGGCGTTCGCCGATGCGGATCTGATCAAGGGCGTGCTGACCAACCTGCTTGAAAACGCGGCCGAAGCGGCGCGGCCCGGCGGAATCGTGATCGCGTCCACCTCCATCGCCGGATCGAAATTGAATCTCGAGGTGCACGATTCGGGTCCGGGCTTGAGCGCGCAGGCGCAATCGACGCTGTTTGAGCCGAGCATTTCGTTCAAGAAAGGCGGCATGGGATTGGGACTGTCCATCGCCCGCCGCAGCGCCTTGTTATGCGGCGGCGACCTGCAATTGGTCGAGGGCGAATTGGGAGGAGCGGGGTTTCGGGTGGTGCTGGAATTGAGGAGCCGGGAGTCAGGAGTCAGGAATCAGAATGGCGCAACCGCGAGTGCTCGTAGTTGACGACGAAGAAAACATCGCAAGATCGCTCAAGTTGATTCTGGAGCGCGAAGGATACGCGGTCGGCACCTGTTCGTCGGTGGCCGAAGCCAAGGCGCATCCGCATCGCGCCGACGCCTATCTGGTGGATGTGCGCCTGCCCGACGGCAGCGGCATCGAACTGGTGCGCTGGATGAAAACCCACGATTACGACGCGCCGATCCTGATGATTTCGGGCCACGGCACCATCGCCGATGCGGTCGAGGCCACGCGCGCCGGCGCGTTCGATTTTTTGGAAAAGCCGCTGAGCCGCGACAAGGTTCTGCTGAGCCTTCGTCATGCTCTCGAGGAATCGAAACTCCGCGAGGAAAATCGGCGGCTGCGCGAGATGGTGGGCGGAGCGCGGATGATCGGCGCGAGCGATGCCTTCGAGCGCGTGCTCGACCAGGCGACCATGGCCGCCCGCAGCGATGCGCGCGTGCTGCTCGAAGGCGAATCCGGAACCGGCAAGGAGTTGCTCGCCGCGCACATTCATGCCGAGAGCCCGTTTTCCGCCGGCCCGTTCGTCAAAGTGAACTGCGCCGCGATTCCGACCGAGCTGATCGAGAGCGAACTGTTCGGTCACGAAAAGGGCGCGTTCACCGGCGCGACCTCGGCGCGGCGCGGAAAATTCGAATTGGCCGACGGAGGCACGTTGTTTTTGGATGAGGTCGGCGACCTGCACGCTTCCTCGCAGGCGAAACTGCTGCGCGTGTTACAGGAGGGCGAATTTCATCGCGTGGGCGGCGAGCAGCCGATCCGCGTTGCGGTGCGCGTCATCGCGGCCTCCAATCGCGATTTGGGCGAAATGGTCGCGCAGCAGAAATTCCGCGAGGACCTGTATTATCGTCTGCGCGTCGTCCCGATTCGCGTGCCGGCGCTGCGCGAGCGTCGCGAGGACATTCGCCCCCTGGCGGAATATTTCCTGAGCGAATTTTGCTCCCGAAACAATTTCAGATCGAAATGTTTCGCTCCCGCCGTCTTCGAAGCGCTCGAGGATTATCACTGGCAGGGCAACATCCGCGAATTGCGCAACACCGTGGAACGGATGGCGATCCTGACGCGCGGCGACGTGCTCGAAGCCGGATCGGTCCCGGTCGAGATCCGCATCGCCAGGTCGCCGGGTCCCAGGGGAAATCTGCGCGAGGCGCGCGAATCGGCCGAGCGCGAGCATATCTTGAAAGCGCTCGAAGAAAGCAAGTGGAACGTGTCGAGCGCGGCGCGCGTGCTGGGGATGGAGCGGACCAATCTGCACAAACGGATTCGAGCGTTAGGATTGGCCCGCGGACAGGGCCAATAATTGAAAAGGGCCACCCATTAGGGGGCGGCCCGATGTATTTAGATGATCCTCCTGGCTTATGGCCGGTTCACATTCTCGGCCTGCAGGCCTTTCGGGCCACGCTTCACCTCGAATTCCACTTCTGCGCCTTCTTCCAGCGTCCGATAGCCTGACATCTGGATGGCAGAGAAGTGCACAAATACGTCCTCGCCGCTGGCCCTCTGGATGAATCCATAGCCCTTGGCGGCATTAAACCATTTCACAACACCCTTTTCTCTCACTACAAAGTCTCCTGTTCCATTCCCGGCGAATCCGGGACGTTCGCAAAACTTTGGCTATTGTCTCACGTAATTCTTTTGCTTGCAACAGAAAACGAGCGAAAGGCCACATTCTAAAGCAACATTTGCCGGTCGGGTGAGAAATCGCGCCCTGGCGAATCCGCTCTTCCCCGTCTCAATCTGTTGGAAATCGCGAAAACTGCCGATACTCTACTTAAGCTAAGTGATTTACTTTACTCACACAGGCAAGGGTATGGCAAAATTTCGATTCCTGGCGGCCGCGGTAGCCGCATTCTCTATTTTCTACTCGGGCTGCGGGCCGAGCGACTTCAATTACGGGAAGGTGGGGAACATCATTCAAGGTTCGCCCGTGCGGCTGGATGCCGAATACGTGATGCTCACCCCGCCCCAGGTCGATTGCGGCGTGCAGGAAGATCTCTGGGATCAGCCGATGCAAAGCGGACACCGGTCGATCGCGCGTCTGACCCAGAAGGGGCGCGACCTGAAATTCAGCGACGACGTCTCGATCGGGGAGATGCGCAGCCCGTATGTCCAGATCCGCGGCGACTTCAACCTGTTCGTCATCGAAATCAGCAACGACCGCGACGGCCCGGAGCCCAACACCCGGTTGGTGGAAACCAAGGTCGCCGCCATCATCCAGCACACCTGTTTTCCGAATCCGCTGCCGATCATGGGCGTGAGGAAAGGCAACTTCACCCAGGATTACTCGCCGGTTTTACTGTTCCGCTACACCAACGGCTGGCAACTCGAGAGCTTCCGGCACTAAAATTTGACGAGGAGATTGTCCGCGAATGATCGAGGACAAGGCCAGCAGAACCGCCCTGCGTGTCGCGATGCGGCGCGCCGCGCACCAGATCCTCGACGATCCCAAGGTGCTGGACGACCCGATCGCCCTCCCCATTCTTCCCGTTGAAGCGGAACGCCGCCTGCGGGAGGGAACCGATGAGTGGCAGACTCCTTCCGAGCGGGCCCTTCGGGCCTTCATGGTGGCGCGAAGCCGGTATGCCGAGGACCGTTTAGCCGCGGCCGTTCACAACGGCGCACGGCAATTTGTGGTGCTGGGCGCGGGGCTCGACACCTATGCGTACCGGAACCCGTCGCCCTCGCTCCGCGTGTTTGAAGTGGACCACCCGGCCACGCAGGAATGGAAGCGGAAACAGCTGGAAAGGTCCGGGATCGCGATCCCGGAGGGCGTGCAATTCGTGCCCATCGATTTCGAGCGCCAGACGCTTCAAGAGGGCCTCGCCGGCGCCGGCTTCCTTCTGCGGCCGGTGAGCTTTTTTTCCTGGCTCGGCGTGACTCAATACCTGACTCGCGATGCCGTGCTCGCAACGCTGCGCTTCATTGCCTGCACCGGACCGGGAAGCGGCGTGGTGTTCGACTACTCGGTGCCGCGAGCGTCGCTAGGACCCATCGAGCAGATCGCGCTCGACGATCTGATGGAACGCGTCGCGCGCGCTGGCGAGCCGTTCCGGCACTTTTTCGACCCTCCCGAACTCGACGCTTTGCTGCGTGAGATCGGGTTTCGGGAAATCGAGGATCTCGGACCGGCGGAGATCAACCAGCGGTACTTCCAGAATCGCCGGGACGGCCTCAGGATCGTCTTGGGATTGGGACGCTTGGCCAGCGCGGCCACTTGAATTGGCGAGCGCGGCCACTTGAAAAGGAAAATGCGGGAAGCCAAGCCCGGACGGGGGTGCTTTCGCGAACGGCGCGCGAAAGTCCGTTAACCTGACTGCTTCCCGAACGATGTGATTCGCGAACACCTCCGGACGTTTCAGAAATTTACCGGAACTTTGGGCGGTTTGGTAGTGGGTCTTGACCCCACTATCGGCGGTTTGACAGGCTTCCCGAGGATTCGCTAAGCTGAAATGGTTACGAACTCGCAGGGAGAACGTCTGTCTACATGAAAACCGCAATTCCTTCGCCTGAAAACATCGATCGCCGTTGGCACCTGATCGATGCCGAGGACGCGGTGTTGGGCCGGGTAGCCAGCAAGGCCGCCATCATTTTGATGGGAAAGCATAAACCCAACTATACGCCGTTTCTCGATACAGGCGATCACGTGGTGGTGGTCAACGCCGCCAAGATCCGGCTTACGGGCCGTAAAGAAGAACAGAAAATTTATCGCCGCCATTCCGGCTATCCTGGCGGATTGACCGAAATCAGCGCGAAAAAAGTTCGCGCAGCGCGTCCGGCGCGGATGGTGGAAGAGGCGATCCAGGGTATGCTTCCGAAGACCAAGCTCGGCAAACAGATGTACCGGAAGCTGCAGGTGTACGCGGGTCCCAAACACCCGCACGACGCGCAAAAACCGGTGGCGCTGGCCGTATAAACGAGGAGAAGAAAAACACCAGTGGCGTTGCTACAACATTCAGGAACGGGCCGGCGCAAGACGGCCGTGGCGAGAGTATTTCTGCGCTCCGGCAAGGGCGAAATTAAAGTGAACGGCCGTCCTTTCGAGCAGTATTTTCCGAGCGAAGCGGCCCGCGCGATCGTAAGGCAGCCGCTTTTGGCGACCGAGACTGCCGACAAGTTCGACATCCTGATCACCACCGATGGCGGCGGCGTATCAGGTCAGGCCGGCGCAGCCAAGCTGGGCATCGCAAGGGCGCTGCTCGAGTTCAACTCGGAGCTGCGCGCGAAGCTGAAGGGGCTGGGAATGTTGACGCGCGACGCGCGCCAGCACGAGCGCAAGAAATATGGGCAGAAGGGCGCTCGCAAACGGTTCCAGTTCTCCAAGCGCTAGTCCACCGGCCCGTTTTCGCGCCTCCCGGCGCAGGGGCGCTCGGTAGAAACCGTACAGGGTCGCGGGGTTTTTTTGGGTGGATTTGTACATCCACCTTTGTTCAGTTACCCGGAATTGCAAATTCCGCTTTGGGCCGCAGTTCCGGTTTTCCCAATAACAACGAGGAGGTTGTTTGCCGTCTATCAGCATGAAGGAATTGCTCGAAGCAGGCGTTCATTTCGGGCACCAGACCAAGCGCTGGAATCCAAAGATGAAGGAATACATCTTTGGCGAACGCAATGGGATCTACATTATAGATCTGCAAAAAACGTTGAAGCTGTTCAAGGACGCGATGCGGTTCGTCCAGGAAATGGCCGCACAGGGCAAGACGGTGCTGTTCGTCGGCACCAAGCGCCAGGCACAGGAAGCCATCGCCGAAGAGGCCACCAAGTGCCAGCAGTATTACGTGAACCAGCGCTGGCTGGGCGGCTTGCTGACCAACATGATCACCGTTCAGAAGTCGATCAAGCGGCTGAAGGAGCTCGAAGCCATGGCCGCCGAGAGCAACTGGGAAGGCCGCGCTAAAAAAGAAGTGATCCGCATGGAGCGCGAGCGCAAGCACCTGAGCCAGAATCTGGCCGGTATCAAGGACATGAACGGCCTGCCGGACGTGCTGTTCGTGATCGATTCGAACAAGGAAGCCATCGCCGTCGAGGAAGCGCGGAAGCTGGGCATTCCGGTGGTCGCCGTGGTCGACACCAACTGCGACCCCGATAAAGTCGACTACGTGATTCCCGGCAATGACGATGCGCTGCGCGCCATCCGTTTGTTCACCAACAAGATTTCGGATGCGGTGGCGGAAGGCCGGCAGCTTGCGACCGAACAGGATTTCCACGCGGAAAAGATCGCCGCCGAAGAGCCGGTGGTCGAGGAAATCACCGATTACGCGCAATACATCGATCCGAAGTACGCCGAGCAGCTCATGTCGGAAAGCATGCCGGACGAGGATCTGCCGTCGATTTCCCTGCCCAAGAAGGGCGCGGCATCCGAGTCCGCGGCCGAGGAAGTCTCCACGCGGAATCAGTAGGACGCAGGCGTTACGCGTGAAGCGAGCGCCGTCCGAAGTGTGTTTTGAACTTCAAGAGGAGTTATGGATATCACCGCACAGATGGTAAAAGAGCTCCGGGAACGGACCGGAGCGGGGATGATGGAGTGCAAAAGCGCGCTGGTCGAATCGAAGGGCGATGCGGCGCAAGCCGAAGTGATCCTGCGCAAGCGCGGCATCGCGTCGGCGGCCAAGAAATCGTCGCGGACCACCAAACAGGGCGTCATCGGCAGCTATATTCATCCCGGCGCGCAGTTGGGCGTGTTGATCGAAGTGAACTGCGAATCCGATTTCGTCGCGCGCACCGACGATTTTCAGGCGCTGGTGCATGACCTCGCCATGCAGGTGGCCGCGGCCGATCCGCAATTCCTCAGGAAGGAAGACGTGAGCGCGGCGGCGCTCGAAAAAGAGCGCGAGATCCAGCGCGCCCGCGCGCTCGCCGAAGGCAAACCCGAAAAGATGGTCGACAAGATCGTCGAAGGGCGGCTCACCAAGTATTACGAGGAAGTCTGCCTCTACGAGCAGCCGTTCATCAAGGAAAACACCACCACGGTGGGCGATCTGATCAAGGCGAAAATCGCGAAGCTGGGAGAGAATATCTCGGTGTCGCGCTTTTCCCGGTTCAAGGTTGGCGATCAGGCGGCCGAGCAGCCGGCGGCCGGGCATCCATAATTCCGTGCCTAAATACGGGCGGATCCTTCTCAAATTGAGCGGCGAGGTGATGGCGGGCGAAGGCTCGTTCGGCATCGACGCCGCTCGTGTCGCCGCTCTCGCTTCCGAAATCGCGGAAGTCGCCCGGACCGGCATTCAGATCGGGCTGGTCGTCGGGGGGGGGAATTTTTTCCGGGGCGTCGCCGCGGCCGCGCAGAAAATGGATCGCGTCACGGCGGATCACATGGGGATGCTCGCCACGGTGATCAACTCGCTCGCGTTGCAGGATGCGCTCGAAAAGCAGGGAGTGCCGACCCGCGTGATGACCGCCATCGAAATGCACGAGGTGGCCGAGCCTTACATCCGCCGGCGCGCGATCCGGCATCTTGAAAAAGGCCGCGTGGTGGTGTTCGCGGCGGGAACTTCGAATCCGTATTTTTCCACCGACACGGCGGCCACGCTGCGCGGGCTCGAGATCAAAGCCGAAGTGGTGGCCAAGGCCACGCGCGTCGATGGCGTGTACGACCAGGATCCGCTCACCCATCCGGACGCGGTGAAATTTTCCGAAATCAGTTATTCCGACGTGCTGACTCGCAATCTGCGCGTGATGGACGCCTCGGCGGTGGCCATGTGCCGCGACAATCGCCTGCCCATCGTCGTTTTCAATTTGAACGTCCACGGAAATATAATGCGTATGACGATGGGCGAGCCGATCGGCACGCTCATTCACTGATTTACAGAGCTTATGAAACCAGAACAACAGGCGACCACTTCTTCCCATGCGGGCAATTTTGCCAACTTGCGCGACGTCGAGAGTCATGCCAAGAGCCGCATGGAAAAGGCGCTGACCGATTTGCAGCATGAAATGGCCAGCATCCGCACCGGCCGCGCATCGGTCAGCATCTTCGACAACATCCGCGTGGATTATTACGGCACGCCGACCCCGCTCAACCAGCTTGCCAACCTCCACGTGCCCGAGCCGACGCTGATCACCATTCAGCCTTGGGATATTTCGCAGATCGGATCGATCGAGAAGGCCATCCGCAGCTCGGATCTGGGCTTGAATCCGGCCAACGACGGAAAATTCATTCGCGTGCCGATTCCGGCGCTCACCGAAGAACGCCGCAAGGAGATCGTCAAGCGCCTGCATCACATCGCCGAGGATCATCGCGTGGCGCTGCGCAACATCCGCCGCGACGCCAATGAGCAAATCAAGAAGCTGTTGAAGGACAAGGCCATCAGCGAGGACGACGAACGCCGCGCGCACGACGACGTGCAGAAGATGACCGACGCCAATATCGCGAAGATCGACACGATGGCGAAAACCAAAGAAAAAGAGATCATGGAGATCAAGTAATTGGCGGAGCAGCGCCATCTTGGACCCTGGGAAGTTTCGCCCATCGCGCTCGGGTGCATGGGCATGTCGGGCATGTACGGCGCGGCGGACGAAAACGAAAGCATCCGCACCATTCATGCGGCCGTCGATCGCGTGATTACCGTGCTCGACACCGGCGATTTTTACGGGATGGGCCACAATGAGATGCTCATCGGGCGTGCGATCCGCGGGCGGCGCGAAAAAATTCTGTTGTCGGTGAAATTCGGCGCGTTGCGCTCGCCGGACGGACCCTGGATCGGCTACGACGCCCGTCCGGCGGCGGTGAAAAATTTTCTCGCGCACAGCTTGACACGCCTGGGCGTCGATCACATCGATATTTACCGTCCCGCCCGGCTCGACCCGCAAGTCCCCATCGAGGACACTGTCGGCGCCATCGCGGATCTGATCAAGGCCGGATATGTGCGTGCCGTCGGGTTGTCGGAGGTCGGGCCACAGACGCTCCGGCGCGCCTCGGCCGTGCATCCGGTCTGCGATCTGCAAATCGAATATTCGCTCGTCAGCCGCGCGCCGGAGACGGCGATCTTTCCGTTGCTTCACGAACTGGGAATCGGCGTGACGGCTTACGGCGTCCTCTCGCGAGGATTGTTGAGCGGCTCGAAACCGTCGTCGAAGAGCGATATTCGCGGCTATTTCCCGCGCTTCAGCGCGGAGAATCTGGCGCGCAATCAGCGGCTGATCGACGCGCTCGAAACTCTGGCGAGTGAACAAGGAATCAGCGCCGTTCAACTCGCCATCGCGTGGGTGCTCGCGCAAAGCCCAACGATCATTCCCGTGATGGGCGCGAGAAAAGTCGCGCAGCTTGAAGAGTCACTGGGCGCGCTCGAGGTCGCCTTGAGCGCGGACGATTTGCGGCGCGTCGCGGAAGCGATCCCAGCATCGCAAGTCGCGGGAACCCGCTATGCCGCCCAGCAAATGGCGCAGCTCGACAGCGAAAAAGCGTAGAGCCGCCGCGGTCAGGGGCGAAACCGAAGAGGCGGCTTTTTTCGCCTGAGCTGCTGTTCGCCCGAGCTAAATCACGTCCGCGAAACTCTTCTGCAGCTTGTGAAACCACCCGTGCCCGATCACCGCCAGCGCCGACGATCCGATCCATAATCCGGCGAGTGACTCCCACCGCGGCGCGCGATTCTCCAGCAGCACCCACCGGTATCCCTCCACCAGTTGATACATCGGATTCACCCTCAGCACCCGCAGCGCCGCGTGCGGAAGCCCATTGAGGCTTGCCTCGGGATAACAGATCGGCGTCACGAAAAACCACAGCGTCAGCACGAACCCCATGATGGTCCCCAGGTCGCGCATGAAAATCCCCAGCGCCGCCAGAATCCAGCACAGCCCCACCGTCAGCAGCAACTGCGGCACGATCAGCGCCGGCAGCCACACTACCGACGCGGGAATCGCGCGCCGCGCCAGCACCATCCCCACTAAGAAAATCGCCACAGTGAACGCTTCCGTCACCGCTCCCGAAATCACCAGGTTCGCCGGCAGCGTCTCCAGCGGAAACACCAGTTTTTTCACGAAATTTCGATATTCCAAAATCACCGACGGCGCCCGCCCCACGGCTTCCGAAAACGCGAGCCACGGCAGCATCCCCGCCAGGAAATACAGCACCCATCCGACGCCGGTTTCATCGCCTGCGAACTTGGTCTTCAACACCACTCCGAACACGAACGCGTACGTGGCCATCAACAGGAACGGATTGAAGAAGGTCCACAGCGCGCCGCCGAAGCTTCCCCGGTATCGCGCCAGAATATCGCGCCGCACCATCGACCGGATGAGTTTCCGGTTGCGCCACAGCGTCGCCGGCGGCAGCGTGAACGCCTTAGGAATCGCGCGCAGCCATCGCAGGCGACCGAGCGCCGCCGCCGTCGTCACGCGCGGAGGCGAGATCGCAATCGCGCCGCCCGACACTTCCGCGTCGATCAACACGAATCGCCGCCGATCCTCCACCGGCGCCACCTGCACGCGATACGCGCCTTCCTGCTCCGGCAGCGCCACGCGCATCTCGACATTCCTGTCGCGAACCTCGCGCCACTCGCCTTCAAACAGGAATGCGCCCGTCGACGGATCGTAAATCTGCCACCCGACCAAGCACGGCGCGTCCAGCCGAAAGCTCACGCGAATCGCGTTGCCTTCGATCTCCGCGCCGACGCCTTCAAATCGGGCCATTTCTTACCAAACCCGGCACGGCTCCTTGGCGACCATCGCGTCGCCGGTCTTACACGAAAACGCTTTTTGGAATTCGGGCATATTCCCGACGACGCCGTTCACGCGAAACTCGCCCGGGGAATGCGGATTGGTCTGCGCGCTCAACCGCGCCGCCTGTTCCGAAGTGTTCTCGCACCAGATCTGCGCGTATCCGAGAAAGAACTGCTGCTCGGTGGTCAGCCCGTCTTTTTCCGGCAGAACTTTTCCCGCCAGGCTGTCCATCAGCGCCATGTACGCCAGATGAATCCCGCCGTTGTCCGCGGCGTTTTCGCCCAGCGTCAGCCTCCCGTTCAAATGCACTCCCTCGACCGGACTGAACCCGCTATATTCGTTCGCGACGCAATCCGCGCGGCTCTCAAACGCCTTCGCATCCTCCGGCGTCCACCAGTCGCGAAGATTGCCGTGACCGTCGAATCGCCGGCCCTGGTCGTCGAACCCGTGCGTCAATTCGTGCCCGATCACCACGCCGATTGCGCCGTAATTCACCGCATCATCGGCCTTGGGATTATAAAAAGGAGGTTGCAAAATTCCCGCCGGAAAATTAATATTATTTTGCGGCGGGGAATAATACGCATTTACCGTCGGCGGGCTCATGCTCCACTCGGTCCGATCCACCGGCTTGCCGAGTTTGGCGAAATTCCGCTGGATATTAAACTCCTCGGTGCCCTCGAAGTTCGCGAAATACGCGCCGCGCGTGATTTTTACACTCGAATAATCGCGCCACTTATCCGGATACCCGATCTTGTTGGTCACCTCGTGCAGTTTTGTCAGCGCCTGATCCTTGGTGGGGGCCGACATCCAGTCCGCCGTTTGAATATCCTTGGCCATCTCCGCTTCGATCTGACCCACCAGCTGCAGCGCTCTCGTTTTACTCGCCGGACTGAACGCCGCTTCGACGAACTTCTGTCCCAGCGCTTCGCCGAGCGCGCGATCGGTCTGCTCCACGCACTGTTTCCATCGTGCAGGCTGCTCCTTCACGCCGCGCAAGGTGTGCTCGAAAAATTCGAAATCGGCGTCGCGGAACGCTTTCGGCAGAAATTCCGCGTTTTCGTCCAGCGCGTGCCAGGTGAGATAGGTTTTCAGATCGGCTAAGTCCGTCGAACCGATCAGGGAATTCAGCGCCTTCACAAACTCCGGATTTCCGACATTTAACGTCTGAATCGGTGGAATTCCTATGTCTTTAAAATACGTTTCCCACGAAAATTCCGGGCTTAGCAGGTCGAGTTGATCCACCGTCATCTTGTGATAGGTGCTGTCCGGATTCCGCCGCGCCACGCGATCCATCGAGGCCTTCGCCAGCGCCGTTTCGATGTTCATCACCGCTCGCGCCTTCGCCGCCGCGTCCGTACCAGGCTTCGCTTCCCCCTTCGCCAGCAATTCGAACATCGTCCTGATGTGCTCTTCGTATTTGCGGCGCAGCTCCACCGACCGCGCATCGTCTTTCAGATAGTAATCGCGATCCGGCAATCCCAGCCCGCCCTGATCCACGTTGGCGATCTGCTCGTCCACATTTTTCGCGTCCGGGCGGATGCCGAAACTGAACAGCGTGCGGATTCCCTCGCGCTCCAGCCGGGCCGATTCCGCGATCAGGTCCTTTTTCGAGGACATCTTCGAAATCCGGTCGAGCACCGGCAGAATCGGCGCCAGCCCTTTCGCCTGAATTTCGTTTTCGTCCATGCACGACGCGTAAAAATCGCCGGTCTTCTGCTCCACCGGCGAGCGCGACGCCACCGGCTGCGCTGCCTTTTCCAGAATGTCGCGCTCGATCTTCAGGTTCTGTTCCTGAAGCTCCGTGAACCGGCCCCAGCTCGCCCGATCGCCGGGAATGGGATTATTTTTTCGCCACGCCCCGCATGCGTATTGATAAAAATTCTGGCAAGCGCTGACGCTCGCGTCCATCGCCTGCAAATCGACGCCCGATTGCGAGCTCTGTCCCATCGCCGCCATCGCGACGAGCAACACCGGAGAAATTCGACGTAGGATCATCAACTGAATTGTAACGGACATCGCGCCGGG
>Ga0187784_10003869_pt1 | contig 12118 bp, 8 predicted proteins | sample 1015_SJ02_MP15_2_FD_132964 | JGI IMG/M metagenome (GOLD analysis project Ga0187784, IMG submission 132964) | Tropical peat soil microbial communities from peatlands in Department of Meta, Colombia - 1015_SJ02_MP15_20_MG | ecosystem: Environmental > Terrestrial > Soil > Wetlands > Peat | place... | reverse complement strand
CGCCTTAAAGGAATCCGATGCCTATCCGGCGATGGCCGAACGCGGCTACGGCTGGGAGAAATTGTTTTCTGAAATGGTCTGCCAGGAATACTGGTGTGAGCGCGGCATGAAGACGTTCATCGCCCGCTTCCACAATGTGTATGGACCACACGGCACCTGGGATGGCGGACGGGAGAAAGCTCCGGCAGCGCTGTGCCGCAAGATGATTGAGGCGATCGATAAGAAAGACTTTCAAATCAGCATCTGGGGTGACGGCAAGCAGACGCGCAGCTTCATGTACGTTGACGACTGCGTCGAAGGCATCGATAAGATCGCGCATTGCGAGGAGTTGATCGCGACGCCCATCAACCTCGGTTCCAGCGAACTGGTGACGATCAACACGCTGGTTAGCAAGATCGAGAAGATCGCGGGCAAGAAACTGAAGCGCACGTATGATCTCAAGGCGCCACGAGGAGTGGCGGGCCGCAATTCAGATAACACCTTCATTAAGAAAGTCCTGGGGTGGGAACCGCGTACGCCATTGGATCATGGGCTGGCGATCACGTACCGATGGATCAAGGATCAATACGAGCGGCGTAAAGCGGGCGTGCACGTAGGCATCGGCTAACAAACATGAAAGGTTCCTTGTCGTTGGGAACGGCGTTCGGTTCCATTCCCAACCGTCTGCAGCTGGCTGGCGGGTGGATTGACCAGCCATTTGTCTCGCGCTTGAATCCGCACCCGCCGGGGGCAATGGTTGTGGTTCAGATCGAGCCGAATTTCCGGCCGATGGATCGTTCCGGCCTTGCCAGCGGCACGCGGGCGATCGCTCATCGTCTGTGGAGAGGCAAGTTGCCTAGGCGTCCGCTGGACGAACTAGCGCACGAGCTATACGAAGCCGAGAACAAAGGCAAAGACGAGCCCAGCGGCTCGCAGGACATGATCGGCCTGATCTATCCCGGCGTGAACCGGCTGGACTACGATTACGAGGCGAACGGCGGCGTCTTTCCGACGCACATTGAGTCGCTCACATCCCGAAGGCATACTCGCTGGCTCGAGAAGGTGTTGCACCTTTTGCCCATCGAGCCGCGACCACAAGGCTACAACCCGCTCGGGGTAAAGCAACTGGAACCCAGATGGATCGCGCGCTTGGGGCGGAGCGGCATGGATTGCTTCGAAGCAATCAGGAAGATGGACGCGGAGGCGCTGGGCGCGTCGCTCAACGAGACGATGCTGTGCTGGGAAAAGCTGTTGCCGCACGTCATAGCTCATCCCTTGATCAAGATTGACCTGAAGGCGATATTGAGGATCTACCAACGCCGTTTTCCGGGCGCGATGTTCTCGGGCTGCGGCGGCGGATATCTGATGGTTGTTTCTGAAACGCCCGTTCCTGGCGCGTTTGAAGTTAACGTTCGCGCCGCCAACACGATCCACAATTGACCATGCCGCCTTCACAAGTCGTGGCTAGCGGAGGGTTCGACGACATCAAATCGCGCGATATTCGTTTTCTAGAAGAGGCCGGCAAGCTGGGCGAACTCACGGTATTGGTTTGGCCGGACGTTGTTTTGGAAAAAGTTAGCGGCAAACCGCCGAAGTTTTCGCTCGCGGAAAGATCCTACTTCCTTAGCGCCGTGCGCTACGTCAGCAAGGTGATGGAGGCAGATGTATCCATTCCGTGGGATTCCCTGCCAAGAAATCTGTGGGGCGATGTTTGGGCAGACTACCAGCCCACGGCGAATCCTGCGCGAGAGAGATATGCCCGGGAGAATAAGATCGTCTATCACTACTTTTCAGAGGAGAATTTCAAGGGCTTTCCAGAAGCGATGCTGCTGCCATCCGCCCCGGAGAAAAAGAAGGTCGTCGTCACCGGCTGTTACGACTGGCTTCATTCCGGCCATGTGCGCTTCTTCGAAGAGGTGAGCGGCTATGGCGACCTGTACGTGGTCGTGGGTCACGATGCGAACATCCGGCTGCTCAAGGGCAAAGGGCATCCGCTCCTGTCACAGGATGAACGCCGTTATGCAGTCGGCGCCATCAAGTATGTAAAACAAGGGTTGATTTCGAGTGGCGACGGCTGGCTGGACGCTGATCCGGAAATCCGCAAGTTGCAGCCTGATATGTATGCCGTGAACGAAGATGGCGATGTGGGCGGCAAGCGCGACTACTGCGCGGAACTGGGGATCGAATATCTTGTGCTGAAGCGGGCGCCGGCGCCGGGTTTACCGGAACGAACGAGCACCGACTTACGCGGCTTTTGAGTTCGCGAGGTTTTGTAATGATCAAGAATGGAATATTGAATCCGCAGATTAACTCTCTCATCAGCCGGGTGCGCCACACGAACACGCTGGTGATTGCCGACCGCGGCTTTCCCTTCTGGCCTCAAATCGAGACGGTGGATATTTCTCTAGTAGATGATGTGCCCACTGTGCTGCAGGTTCTCGGCGCCATACGGGCCAATTTTGTCATTGGCAGAGCGTGGATGGCGCGGGAGTTTCTCAAGGGCAACAGCGCAAAAACCCGAGCGGCATTTGCCCAGGCCTTGCATGGGGTTCCAGTGAAGTACGAGCCGCATGTGCAGTTCAAATTGCGGGTGCCGCACGCCATCGGTCTGATTCGTACAGGCGATACCATTCAGTACGCGAACATCATTGTGGAGAGCGCGTAGCTATCTCATGCGCTACTGCGGTATTCTTGCGGGCGATTTGGAAACACGCGTTTGACCACTGAAATCTGGGAGTTTCATAAGAATCAACCTCAATATGCCGAACACTTACATACCCGAATCCACAACTTCCTCAGGTCCCGGCGTGAATAGCGGCGGCTTGTTTCGCACCGCAGACGGCAGGAACTTCGCTCTGACCTTTGTACTGATCACCTCGCTGTTCCTGCTATGGGGCTTCTGCAACGGCATGATCGATATCCTGAACAAGCATTTTCAGGACACGCTGCGGATCAATAAAGAACAGTCGGGTCTGGTCCAGGCGGCCAACTATCTGGCTTATTTCCTGATGGCCATCCCCGCCGGTCTGATTGCCAAGAAAATCGGCTACAAAGGCGGCATTCTCGTGGGTCTGTCGTTGATTGCCACCGGCGCGTTCTGGTTCATTCCGGCCACCAACATCGGCACGTACTGGGCGTTCCTATTGGGCCTGTTCGTCATTGCCGCCGGCATGACCTGTCTGGAAACGATTGCGAATCCTTACGCGACGGTTCTGGGAGCGCCCGAGCGCGGCCCCACCCGCATCAATATTGCCCAGACGATCAACGGGGTGGGCTGGATACTCGGCCCGATTGTGGGCGGGCACTTTGTTTTTTCCGGCGGTGAAGGAAGCAATGCCCACGCCGGTCTATCCACCCCTTACATGGGGATCGGCATGTTTGTGGCTTTGCTGCTCGTCATTTTCGCCATGTCGCGGGTTCCCGATTTGCACGCAGTGGATGAGAGCCATAAGCTGGGGACCGAGAAGGACCGGCCCAAACCGTCGGGCGTTCAACTGGCGGGGATCGCAATTGTTTTGGGCGCGGTTTCCGCTGTGCTGTATTTTTTTATCGCCCCGATTTTGCGACTGATATGGATCCTGCTTGGCATGAACCAGGCCTTGTTTCAGCCAACCAAATACGGCCTGCTGGTGCTCGCCTACGTGGGGGCGTTCCTGTTGGTTTCAAGGAACTGGGATATGTTCAGGCGCAAGCATTTCACCCTGGGCATTGCGGCACAGTTTCTCTACGTCGCGGCGCAAACCGGCATTTTCAGCTTCTGCGTCAACTACATTCTTGAAAATGATCCGGGAGTGACTCGGCTGCAGGCCGCCAAATGGCTGGGGGGCATCGGTTTCGTTTTGTTCATGGTCGGACGCATGTGCGGCAGCGCGGTGATCAGCCAGTTCAAACCGGAGCGCGTGCTGACGGCATACTCGGTCATCAACGTGGCTCTCGTCGCAGCAACCATGGGCGGCGGCAAAACGGGACTCTATGCAATGTTCGCCACGTTCTTCTTCATGTCCGTGGGATTCCCGACGATTTTTGCGCTGGGCATCCGCGGTCTAGGAGAATACACCAAGCTGGGATCGTCGCTCATTGTTATGTCCATCGTCGGGGGTGCAATTGCGGCGCCGTTCATGGGCCACATCGCGGATCTCAATTCGATGCGCGTCGGCTTTGTAGTGCCGCTGGTTTGTTTTGTGTTCATCGCTCTCTACGGATTGACCTGGCCCAGACTCTGCAGACTCGACTGATATTGGGACTCGACTGATATTGAACGTATGCGCGGAGCGGAGCAAAGGCGCATTTGGGCAAGGACGTCCTGCCACTCAGCACTCATAGTAGAGATAGTGGCCGAACAGATCCACCTGCTGTACATCGCCTTGCCTCCGTGTTATTAAGCAGGCTTACTCGGCACATTTTGCAACACGCTTTGTAAAGCGCTCCGGAGGAGGTGAGCTTTCGATGGCCAATCTTTCGCGTCGCAACTTCCTTAAGACAAGTGGTGCTGCCGCCGGTCTATCGCTGGTCAGCACCGTAGCATTCCCACGAATATCGTATGCGGAGACGACAGAACATTCGCCCGAAAGGCTCACTCCATTCCCGCTTAGCTCGATTCGGCTCGCGCCCGGCATTTTCCGGGAGCAGGAAGAGATCAATGCGCGCTACCTCGACTCACTCGCCGTCGATCGGCTTCTGCATTCATTTCGGGTCACGGCGGGCATCACGTCGAGCGCGACGCCTTATAAGGGTTGGGAAGATCCCACCTGCGAATTGCGGGGCCATTTCGTGGGCGGGCATTTCTTGTCCGCCGTGGCGCAGGCTTCGGCCACCTCTGGAAACATAGACCTCAAGAGCCGGGGCGATCAGGTTGTCGCCGGGCTGGCAGAGTGCCAGAAGAAAAATGGCAACGGATATCTGAGCGCCTACCCCACTGACCTGTTCGAGCACCTGGTGCGCGGGATACCAGTCTGGGCGCCTTTTTACACCTACCACAAGATCATGGCGGGGCTTGTCGACATGTATGTGCTTACCGGCAACAGCGACGCGCTGCAAATTGCCGAGGGCATGGCGCAGTGGGTGGGAGATTACTTTTGGGGAATCAGCACGGAACAACGGCAGCGCATGCTGCGCACCGAGTACGGGGGAATGAACGAAGTCCTGGTAAACCTGGCGGCGCTGACGAAGAAAGACCGATACATCGACACCGCGCACGTGTTCGAGCAGCCCAGCATTCTCGATCCATTGGCCGAGCGCCGCGACGAACTGCAGGGCCTGCATGCGAACACCAATGTTCCGAAGATGATTGGCGCTGCCCGCATGTACGAAGTCACGGGCGATCGCCGATACCGGGAGATTGCCGAATACTTCCTCGAGGAAGTGCTGACCGCGCGAAACTACGCCATCGGGAACACCAGTCTCGATGAACATTGGAGGACGCCTCCGGGACAACTGCAGGGGACGTTGGGCTGGAAGAACGCGGAATGTTGCGTTGCTTACAACCTGATGAAGCTGGAGCGGCTCGTGTTCGGCTGGACGGCGGATGCACGCTGGATGGACGAGTATGAACGCGCGCTGTTCAACTGCAGACTGGGAACGCAGAATGCACAGGGTTTGAAGCAGTACTTCTTCCCGCTGGCCACCGGATACTGGCGCGTCTATAACTCGCCGGAAGAATCATTCTGGTGCTGCACCGGCACGGGGGCGGAGGAATTTGCCAAGTTTGCCGACACGATTTTCTTCCATCGCGGCAGCGACCTGTACGTCAACCAGTTTCTGGCATCGACTCTCGATTGGAAAGAAGAAGGCCTGACGGTCGAGCAGGCAACGCAATTCCCGAGCGAGCAAGGCACGACGCTCAAGCTAAGGTCATCGCGTGCGATTGCGCGGACGATTCACGTCCGCATTCCGGGCTGGGCGACGCAAGCTGCGGAAGTCAAAGTCAATGGGCGGGCGCTCGAAGCCGTTGCTGATCCGGGGTCTTATCTGGCGATTCGAAGAGTCTGGCAGGACGGTGATTCGATCAGCGTCAGTCTTCCCATGGAATTAAGGCAGGAGTCACTGCCCGGAGATGACTCCATTAGAGCCGTTTTGTACGGACCGCTCGTTCTAGCCGCGGATTTGGGAGCCGGCCCAGCAAAAGGGACCCGGGTGATTCACACCGGGGCCACAGCGCCGGATAACATTCCTGCGGCGGATCCATTGCCAAAAGCCGCTGCGGCGTCGGACGCGAAGACGGAGGAATGGGTTCAGATCGAATCCAAGCCGGAGCTGCGTTTCAAGGCAGCCGGAGAAAGCGCCAAGTACGAATTGATGCCGATGTATCAAGTACGCGATGAGCGTTACTCGATTTACTGGGAAATGCAAAGCCCTCAGAAACGGGGCTAGGCTTGCCGGCGCCTATCCACTTCTCCAGGACGTTCCGAGCGCGAGCGCGGAACAACAAAATCTCGACGAGGAAAGCTCCCGGCTCCGGGAATTTTAGCGAGTTCTCTATGCATAGGTTTCATGCGAGAAGTTATCTCTGTGTGTTTTTCTCTTTCCTATTCTTCTTCTGCCCCATTTGTAAGAAAGCTTCGGCCCAGACGTGGACTGCCGACAACGGAAACGGCACTTACTCGAACCCGTTGTTCTACGAGGAGTTTGCCGACCCTGACGTGATCCGCGTCGGCTCCGACTTCTACCTGGTGGGATCGTCCATGCATGCGATGGCGGGCTTGGCGGTGCTGCACTCCCGTGATCTGGTGAATTGGGAGTTCGAGTCGTATGCGCTCGACAAGCTGGATCTCGGCCCCGAGTACCGATTGGAAGACGGGAAGGATGTGTACGGGCAAGGCATCTGGGCGCCCAGCTTTCGCTATCACGACGGCACGTTCTACATCTTCGCCAACGTGAACGGCAAGACCACGCAGATGTTCCGTTCCCAGAGTCCGCACGGGCCGTGGACCCGCACTCCCATGAAGCGGAGCTTTCATGACCTTTCCGTGCTCTTCGACGATGACGGCAAGGTCTATGTGGTTTGGGGATATCAGGACATTCACATTGCGGAGCTCGATTCTGACTTGACGGATATCGTGCAAGGGAGCGAACGACTGTTGATCACGAAAGATCAGGGCATGGGAGAAGGACTCCACCTTTATAAGATCAAGGGCAAATACTTTCTGACGAGCGCCTGGTATATGGACATCATGCGGCTGCCGGTGGCGCGCGCCGACCGCCTCGCCGGACCGTGGGAAGTCAACCAGAGCATCAACCGCGGCGAGCAGTTCGGGCAAGTACTGGGCTGGCGCTTGAGCACATTCCGCCCTGCGCTGACCACGACGCCGCCGTATCAGGTGTCGCCTCCAGATCCCTCCGCCATCGGGCGGATGGCGCTGCACCAGGGGGGCATCGTCGATACTCCGACGGGCGAGTGGTGGGGCATAACGATGGGAGAGGAGAACGCGGTGGGCCGCGTGAGCGCGCTTTCTCCTATTACCTGGCAGGATGGCTGGCCGTACTTTGGACTTCCCGGCAATTTCGGCAGAACTCCGCGCATTTGGGTCAAACCGAATACCGACGCTACGGCCGCTCCGCACGCGCCCTATGTACGCAGCGATGACTTTTCCAAACCGCAGCTCCAGCCTGTTTGGCAATGGAACCACGTCCCGGTGGATGGCAAGTGGTCACTCACTGAGCGGCCCGGCTTTTTGCGCCTGCATGCTCTGCCTGCCAAAAGTCTTTGGGACGCGCGGAATACACTGACGCAGCGCGCGGTTGGTCCACACTCGATCCCAACGGCTGTCATGGAAACGACGGGCATGAAGGCCGGCGACGTCGCCGGCTTTGCCTTGCTCATTCAACCCGATGCCTGGATCGGCGTGGAAAAGGGCGGCACGGGCGCCACTCTGGTTCAACACGATGGCCAGACTATGCGCGACCAGCGCGTCCCGCTCGGCGTATCGAGAATGTGGTTGCGTGCCGACTGCGAATACACGAGCCAGCTGGCACAATTCAGCTACAGCATTGATGGCAAGGAGTTCCACAACATCGGCGAACCTTTCCGGATGCTCTTCATCGGCTGGACATTCCAGGGTGTGCGGTATGCGTTGTTCAGCTTCCATCGGGGAGAAGGCGAAGCCGGCTCTGCAGATTTCGACTCGATTGACGTGAAGGAACCCAATCCCCACGCCTTGACTCGACCCATTCCATACGGGCAGCAGATTAGGCTCACGACGCATGGCCATGAGCCGGCACTCGGAATCGCCGAGTCCGGCGACGTGGTGCTCGTGCTGCAGCATGACGCCGCTGCATTCACAGTTGTGGATCAGAAACTGGGGCGAGTTGCGTTGCTCGGCAGAGATGGGTTTCTCTCGGTAGGAACCGATGGAGCCGTCTCACTTGCGCACGGAGAGCCAGGGACCGCCGAAACATTCCAGTGGATTGAGACGTTCACCGGAGAACTCACGCTCATGTCGCTCGAGACGAATCGCTATCTGCGAGTGGACTTCAGCAACGGCGCTCTGCGGGCCGACAGCCCCGGCCCGGAACCAACCGGGCCGGAGGGCATTCGCTTCGATTGGAAACCGGTCGGCAAGTAGCTTCGCCGCTGGCGCATCCAGTGATTTGTTGTTCCGGCCAAGCCTCAGGGGCTAAAGCCCGCATTTATCCGTCGACCTGAGCGGCGCGGCTGAATCCGCGCCCTTTCAAAACCGATTTGTGAGATGGCTTGTATCTAACAAGGGCGAATCGCAAAGGGCCAGCTTCCTTGCCTATCGGCAACCCGCCTGAAAGCAGAGATTCTGGCTGAAGAACGTCAGCACATGATTCTGAAAACGATCGGCCACCTTGCTGGTGTGAGTCCCCGAAAAAACTTCGAAGCTGTTCACGATTCCATATTTGTCCAGATCATCGTGCAGCTTGCCGGTATCTGTCTTTAAGCCATCCTGGTCGCCGACATCGAGCGAGATGGCGCGATATTGGCGCAGGTTGTCGATGTATTGGTCGATAAACGCCAGCGGCGCATTGGCCGTCCATTTCGCGAGGACATCGGGCTGCGACTCGCCGTTCTTGGTTGGCAGGTCCAGATAAAGCGGGGGATTCTTCGGATCGGGCGACCACGCCGCCGCTGTGGCAAGCTGGGCGCGAGGGAAAAAGGGCAACTTGGCCGAATCTTCGGGCGTCTTCACCGCCTCCAGGGCTTTGTCCATTTCCGGGTTTGCGGGTCCGACCGGTCGAGGCGACAAGCAGCACGGACTCATGATGTATAAGCTGCCGAACACATCAGGGTGCTTCATGCCGATGCGCGCGGCGCCGTAGCCTCCCATCGAGTGACCAACCAGACCGCGGCTGGCGCGATCGGGAATAGTTCTGTAATGAGCGTCGATGTATGCGACGAGATCGTGCGCAATGAACCGCTCGAAATCCCCGGTCGTGACCGAACTCGAATACATAGAACCGTTGTGCACTGTCTTCGAATCGGGCAGCACGACGATCATTTCTTTCGCGCCCAGGCCGAAAGCGCCTTCGATGGTCTGCGGCACGTGGATTTCGTGGGTCCACTGCTCAGCGCCGATGGAATAGCCGTGCAAGGCATATACGACGGGGTAGCGGCGATGTTTGTCCTTCGCGTAGCTGGGTGGCAAAAACACGAAGACGTCGCGATCGACCGCATCTCCTTCCAGATTGCCTTCCAGGGCTGCCCCGTGGACCTTGATTTGCTCCACCTGCACGGGCTTCGCGCCGGGAACGACGGGAGGTACCTCGGTCTGCACTTGTGCCGCAAGCCATGACCCGAAAGCAACAACTGTCGCCAGCGTCGTTACACAAAACGATTTCGTAGTGATCATCGACGTCCTTTCTCGAAACACGTTATCGAAACAGCATGGCCAAAACCGGCACTATTCACCAATTCTGTGAAGAGCGCCGTCCATCACGATGGACTTGCCCGGTTGAATCTGAACCTCGGCTGACTGATCGCCATAGCTTACGCGGTATTTCATCGCGTGATCTGACTGCAGCCGGAGTTCAGTCAGGCGGCCGTCTTTCCATGTAATGTCCACCTTGCCGCCGCCCCGCACGCGCAGTCCTTTCAGGCTTCCGCTCGGCCATTGCTGCGGCAGGGCAGGCAGCACGCTGATTTCATCCGAAGTGCTCTGCACCAGCATCTCAGCGATCGCGGCCGGGCCGCCCAGGTTGCCGTCGATCTGAAAGGGCGGGCAGAGATCGAACATGTCGGGCAACGTGCTGGTTGTGATCAGGATTTTCAGATTGTTGTAAGCGTGCTCCGGGTTTCGCAGCCGCGCCCAAAGAGCCACACGCCACACGGTTGACCATCCGGTTCCGCCATCCCCGCGCAGTTCGAGGCTCTTCTTTACTGCCGCCGCCAGTTCGGGCGTGGTCTTCAGACTGATGTCATGTCCGGGGTAAAGAGACCACAGATGCGACACGTGCCGATGCTGCGGCTCGGTTTCGCCATAATCCTCAATCCATTCCTGGAGTTGGCCACGCTTGCCAATTTGCAGCGCTGGCAGGCGCTTTTCAGCCTTATCCAGTTCGGACCGGAAATCAGCGTCTGTGGCCAAGATTCCGGCAGCACGCCGGCAATTTTCGAAGAGCTCTCGAATCAGCTCAATGTCCATCGTGGGCGCGTAGGTCAATGAATGAGGCTTTCCATCCAGAAGATAACGGTTTTCGGGCGATGTAGATGGATTCGTGACCAGCCGCCCGGCGAAGGGCGTTCCGGCCGGCGCTTCTACCAGAATGCCGAGCGCGAACTCCGCAGCTTCCTTCATTGCGGGATACGCTTCGCGCTGCAGAAACTCGCGATCGCCGCTGAATTCGTAGTGATCCCACATCTGGTTGGCGAGCCATACGCCTCCGGTTGGCCAGATTCCCCAAGGACCATCCACCGGTGTGGTCGCTCGCCAGAGGTCAGTGTTGTGGTGCAGAACCCATCCCTTGCTGTGGTAGTCCACGCGCGCGGTGTCGCCGCCGGTCACGCGCAAATCCCGGATCAAGCTCCACAACGGCTCTTCCATCTCCCAGAGATCGCTGGCATCGGCTTGCCAGTAATTCATCTCCAGGTTGATGTTCGTGGTCATCTTGCTGCTCCAGGCTGGAAGCAAGTCCTCGTTCCAAATTCCCTGCAGGTTGGCAGGTTGACCTCCCGGGCGGGAACAAGAGATCAAAAGATAGCGCCCGAATTCGAAATAAAGGGCGAGCAAACTGGGATCGTCGCTCTCACCGAAACCCTTGATGCGCAAGTCGGTGCTCTCGGTGGAGTTGTCCTCGCCAAGGCGCAACTGAACTCGCGAAAACAATTGGCGGAAATCGTCCACATGCCGCTGCCGCAACGATTCATAGGACTGTTTCGAGGCGCGCTCGAGATAGCCTTGGGCGGCGGCCATAGCATCGCCGCCGATGTCGCGGTAATTTTTGAAGCTGGTCGCATTGCTGAACAGGATGGTGACCGAGTTTGCGCCGGAAATCTCCAAACGGCCTTCCGCATTGCGGAGGGAACCGCCCTCGGTCAATACCTTCAATACCGCGGCGAAGAGCATGCCCGGCTGATCCCAGGAGCCAGTCCAGGAGAAGGGCGGATTCTGGCGCGGCTGGATTTGACCGGTCAGTCGCAGAGTATCGTCTGCCGTGCTCTCGATGTGGGTTCCAGTTTGGGGAGAATCCATCCCAACGCTGAACGTGAGCTGACCGGGCTGGCTGGCCGTGATTCGAACTACGAGAACCTGGTCCGGGTAGGAAACGAATACCTCGCGCCGGAAGGTCACCGAGCCCACCTTATAAGCTGTTTCTGTGATGGCGTCGTCCAAATGGAGTTGCCGACGATACTCTATTGCCTGACCGTGTCCCGGGAAATGCAGGCGCACGTCGCAGAAAGGCTGATAGGGCATGAGAAGCCTGGGCTTGCCCATCAGATCCTGCGAGAGCTTTTCGGCCTCGTCCACTTTGCCGGCGAAAATCAGCTGACGAATCTCATCGAGATGTGCGTACGCCTCGGGGTTGGTGTAGTCGTGCGGACCTCCTCCCCAGAGAGTGCTCTCGTTGATCTGCAGACGCTCATCTTCGATTCCGCCGAACACCATGGCGCCGATGCGGCCGTTGCCAACCGGCAAAGCCTCGGTCCATTTTGTGGCTGGCTTATCGTACGTGAGTTTGAAAT